>ERZ773005.4-NODE-4-length-351159-cov-12.263321_pt1 | contig 351159 bp, 297 predicted proteins | sample MGYA00580666_ERZ773005 | MGnify/ENA primary metagenome ERZ773005 (study PRJEB29015, sample SAMEA2737999) | human oral metagenome | biome: human oral; feature: human-associated habitat; material: dental | place: China | collected 2061 ...
CGCTGATGATACTATATGGGTGACTGTATGGAAAAGCAGGTCGTTGCCGGTTTATTAAAGAAGACCCTTCGGGGTCTTTTTTTGTTTTTCTTATACTTTAATAACACATGAGGATATGTTAAAATACACTTAATTAGAGTGATTGGACATCGTTTCATGGCCTTGCTGTTAAGGCCCTGTGCAATATGACACCACGAACCTTGTCAGGTCCTGACGGAAGCAGCAATAAGAGGATTGTCGTATGTGCCACAGACCAGTCTTATGGCAAGGCTTCGAAACGATGTACTTATGTAAGGACGGATATTATGCAAGGTAAATCTAACGCTTTATACACAAGATTTAGACCAAACACCTTTGATGAAGTAATCGGTCAGGAAAATATTATAAAGGTATTTTTAAATCAGCTTAAGGCAGGTAGCGTTTCTCATGCATATCTTTTGTGCGGTATAAGAGGAACAGGAAAGACAACCTTGGCAAGGCTCATGGCAAAGGCTGTAAATTGCCTTGATCCTCAGAAAAAACCGTGTGGCGCATGTGAGAATTGCAGGTCAATTACCGAAGAATCGCATATGGATGTCATAGAAATCGATGCGGCTTCGAATAACGGCGTTGATGATGTTAGAGAGCTGATAGATACAGTTGCATACCCACCGTCAGTTGCTGAAAAAAAGGTATATATAATAGATGAAGTACATATGTTGTCTCAAGGAGCATTCAATGCACTTCTTAAGACACTTGAAGAGCCACCTTCGCATGTGATCTTCATTTTTGCAACAACAGATCCAAATAAGATACCCAAGACGATCTTATCCAGATGCATGAGGTTTGACTTAAGAAGGATAACCGAATCGGACTTAGTAAAGCGTCTAGGCTTTGTATGTGAATCATGCAGCAGAGAAATAGATGAAGATGCGCTTAAGTTGGTTGCAGTAAACGCAGAAGGATCGCTCAGGGATGCGCTCAGCATCTTGGAGCAGGTAATGGCTATAGATGAAGGGACTATCACAAGGGAAGATGTACTGGAAAGCCTGCATGCCGTGGGTGATGGGAAGATAATCGAGATAATGGATGGCGTATTATCAAATGATCTTGAAAAGGCGATAGTTACCTGTAATAATGCATTTGATGAAGGAAAAGATGAAAAACAGTTTTTAAATGATCTTTTGATTTATCTTAGAAACATGATGCTGGCTAAGGTTTCCGGCGAGTTGGATGCGCTTATAAATATGCATAGTGATGATATTAATGAACTTAAGCGGCAAGCAAGCGGAGTCAGTATGGATTTTATTGAGAGGGCAATATTTGAAACAGTTCGTATTATTGATCTTTCGAAGGGAGCTTCCTATCCTAGAATATTGATAGAAGCAGGACTTATAAAGGTAAGCAATTGCCTTTCACCGGATAAAAATATAGAAAAAGAAGAGACTAAACCTTCAAGCATTAAGAAAAACAGTAATGTGGGAAAAAACACAAACGATGAAATGCCTGTAGCTCCTGCTGAAACCTCAGCGCCGGTGGCTAAATTCCAAGAAGGTATGGCGCAAGGGAAAAGAAAAAAAGATACAACTACTGAGAATAACGAATTTATCTTTGAAAGTGACGAGCTATCAGGGCTTTCAATTTCGATTGACAAGCTTACGGGTAAAAAGGAAGAAAAAACTAAGAAGCGAGATATAAAGGATGTTATGAAAGAAGTTTATAACATAGATGTAGTAGAGGAGGAGTAAATGGGAAGAGGAATGAGAGCGCATAAGAAGCCTAGAAAGCAAGGCGGGAAAGCCATGGCGGAGCAGATGCAAAAGCTCGGCGCAATGCAGGAGAAAATGAATGAAGCGCAAAAGAATATAGATGCCATGGAGCTTGAAACGAGCGCAGGAGGCGGCGCAGTCAAGGTTAAAGTAAATGGTAAGAAGAAAGTAGTTTCGCTAAATATAGATAAAGATATCGTCGATCCTGAAGATGTAGAAATGCTGGAAGATTTGGTAATGGCTGCTGTCAATGAAGGGATTCGTCAGATAGAAGAAGCATCAAGCAAGGCAATGGAAGACATTACGAGCGGCATTGAAATCTCCGGTATGATGTAATGCAATTCCCCGTATATTTTGAAAATTTGATTATAGAGCTTTCAAGGCTCCCCGGTATAGGTAGAAAAACAGCGCAAAGGCTTGCGATTTTTATAACCGACATGGAAGACAATAAGGCGCTCAGCATATCTAGGGCTATAGAAGAGGCTGTGAACAATCTAAAACCTTGCGACACCTGTGGATGTCTTACGGACAATGGCAAATGCCTTTTTTGTAGTGATCCTCTCAGAAACGATGATGTGATTTGCGTAGTTGAAAATACTATAGATATAGTGGCTATGGAAAAGCTTAAAAATTACAAAGGCAGGTATCATGTGCTCGGAGGAGTGATTTCGCCTCTCGATGGGATAGGACCGGATAATTTAAGAATAGATATACTTTTAAGCAGAGTAGTAAAGTACGATGTAAAGGAAGTGATCCTTGCTACGAGCGTAACGATTGAGGGCGAGGCTACCGCAAATTATATTGCAAAGGAATTGGAAAAGCTGGGTATCAAGGCTACGAGGATAGCTAAGGGCATTCCGGTAGGAGGAAAATTCGACTATATAGATGCGATGACAATGCAAAATGCGATAGATAAAAGGGAGGAAATGTAGGTAGAAAATATTAATTTAGACGGCCATATTTATGATAAAATGATATTCATAGAAACTTACAGCGTAGGAGGTGAAATATGGCAAAAATTTTGAAAGAACCGTCAAGGACTTTTAATGAATATTTATTGATCCCGGGCTATTCGCAGACAGGTTGTACAGTAAGCAATGTAATTTTAAAAACACCTGTCGTAAAGTACGAAAAGGGAAGAGAAGCATCATTGTCCATGAATATACCGATGACATCTGCAATAATGCAGGCAGTGTCAGGAGAAGATCTCGCTATTGCTCTTGCAAAAGAAGGCGGGATTTCTTTTATATACGGCTCTCAACCCATTGAATCACAGGCGAATATGGTGAAAAATGTGAAGTCGCACAAGGCGGGGTTTGTGACGAGCGATTCTAATGTTAGACCCGACCAAACGCTAAGGGATATAGTGGAGCTTAAGAAGAAAAATGGACATTCAACCATTGCCGTAACGGAGGACGGAACGGCTGCAGGTAAAATGCTCGGTCTTGTAACCAGTAGAGATTATAGGGTGTCCAGGATGAAGATGGACACTAAAGTTTCGGAGTTCATGACTCCATTTGAAAAGCTGGTATGTGCAAAAAGCGGAATTTCACTTTCAGAAGCAAATGATATGCTGTGGGACCATAAGCTCAATGCTCTCCCAATTATTGATGAATCGGGAAGGCTCACGCACTTCGTGTTTAGAAAGGACTATGATTCACATAAGGCAAATCCTAATGAGATTTTAGACGAGGATAAGAGATATATCGTAGGTGCCGGTGTAAATACCAGAGATTATGAGGAGAGGATTCCGGCTCTTGTCGATGCAGGTGCAGACGTTCTTTGTATTGACTCATCTGAAGGGTACAGCCAGTGGCAGGAGAGGACACTTGATTTTGTAAGAAAAAATTATGGAGATGATGTAAAGATCGGTGCTGGAAATGTCATAGACGGTGAAGGGTTTAACTTTCTTGCAGATGCCGGAGCGGACTTTGTCAAAGTGGGCATCGGGGGAGGTTCTATATGCATCACTCGCGAGCAAAAAGGTATAGGAAGAGGTCAGGCCAGCGCATTAATAGATGTAGCTAAAGCAAGGGATGAATATTATGAAAAAAACGGCGTGTACATACCTATTTGTTCGGATGGAGGCATAGTTTACGATTATCACATGACTTTGGCGCTTGCGATGGGCGCTGATTTTCTGATGCTCGGCAGGTATTTTGCAAGATTTGACGAGTCTCCATCGGCTAAGGTTACTTTGAATGGTAATTATGTAAAGGAATATTGGGGAGAAGGTTCTGCAAGGGCAAGGAACTGGCAGCGCTATGATTTAGGCGGAGATAAGAAGCTCAGTTTCGAAGAAGGCGTGGATTCGTACGTCCCATATGCAGGAAAGCTAAGTGATAATGTTCAGCAGTCGCTTGCAAAGGTAAAGTCCACGATGTGTAATTGCGGCTCCGTTACGATAAAGGCGTTTAGAGAAAATGCGAAACTTACGATAGTTTCCGCTACCAGCATAGTGGAAGGCGGAGCTCACGACGTAATACTCAAAGATAGATCAGGACAGGTAAACAATTAATTGTGAATAGGAGTAATTTTATGAAAAATAATACCAGACCGGAAACAATGAAGAGAATAGACAATGAAGAAGCAGCTAAAATTTTTATAGAAGAGCAAATAGGTGAATTAAGAGCTCAGATAGGAAGCGATAGGGTATTGCTTGCATTGTCGGGAGGCGTTGATTCTTCTGTGGTTGCGGCGCTTTTAATAAAAGCTGTGGGCGACCAGTTGATTGGGGTACATGTAAACCACGGACTTATGAGAAAGGGAGAATCAGAGCAGGTAATCAGCGTCTTTAAGGATAAGTTTAAGGCGGATTTGATTTATCTTGATGAGACGGACAGGTTCTTAGAAAAACTTAAAGGAATTGAAGATCCTGAGCAGAAAAGAAAAATAATAGGTAGCGAATTTATAGAGGTTTTTGCAGAGGAAGCAAGAAAGCATGAGGGCATTAAATTCTTAGGACAAGGCACCATATATCCGGATATATTGGAGAGCGACGGCATCAAAGCTCATCATAATGTCGGTGGACTTCCGGAAGATTTAAAATTTGAACTTGTAGAGCCCATAAGGCTTCTTTATAAAGACGAAGTGCGTGTTGTAGGCAAAGCATTGGGGCTTCCTGATGCTATGGTAAACAGGCAGCCTTTCCCGGGTCCCGGTCTTGGAGTAAGATGCACAGGTGCCATCACAAGAGATCGCTTAGATGCGCTACGTGAAGCCGATGCAATCCTTCGTGAGGAATTCGAAAAAGCAGGACTTTCCGGCAGGATATGGCAGTACTTTGTGGTAGTTCCGGATTTTAAAACAACCGGCATGACGAGTGGCAAGAGAACCTATGAATGGCCGGCTGTGATACGAGCAATCAATACGAAGGATGCAATGGAAGCTACGATTGAGGAACTGCCATATGACCTTCTAAATACACTCGTAAACCGCATAACATCAGAAGTAACCGGCATAAACCGAGTTCTCTACGATATTACACCTAAACCACCTGCAACGATCGAGTGGGAATGATATCACACTTGAAAAAGTCCAGAAATACCAATGCTTTTTCGGCCTGAACGCCTTTCATGGCTGTGAAATGACGACAGAGGCCTATCATTCAGGAAAAAGAGCAAACAAAACTCCGGGAATAAAGAGAGGGGAGAATAATGGCAATCAGCTTTAATAGTAATTCCGTATGGAATTTGAAGCCAATTGGCGTTGACAAGGTTAGAGGTGAGGTGCGTGGCCTCCTAATTGGCGGAGAAGAAGTGGAAATGGCATTCCAGACAGTTCGAGATCAGTTGATTTTTACGAATAAACGTATTATTGCGGTTGACGTACAGGGAATTACCGGGAAACGTAAATCTTTCAGCATCATGCCGTATTCTAAGATTCAGTATTTTTCCATCCAGACCCCTGGACTTGATGAAATTATACCGGATTCTGAATTATTCGTTATGTTTTCCAATAGTTTTACTGCTAAGTTTGAGTTCAAAGGGAATGTCGATATAGGGGAAATTGGCCGTATGATTTCAGAATTTGTTTTATAATCTCCAATAATCTCTGCCCCAATATTCATCACAGTGCTTATCACCGCTGATAAGATTTTGATAAGCATCCATCGTACAGCTACGATAATATGGAGAATCAAAATCCTCAGAAGAACAGGAGTAAATAACTTCTAAGCAAAATTCGTTAAGTTATGAGTTCCTGTATTGAGTGGGAGTAACTGATACTATTTTAATACTAAAAAGTTAAAAATGCAGGTTCCAAAGGGAGTTGTTGAATTGAGGTAAATAGTTTAAAAAGTCTTCCGCCGTTTTGGTGGGAAGCTTTTATGGTAATAGTGGGTGACAAATTAGAATTTAGAGAGGTGAAGGTATGGCTTCAAGTAAAGAATATTTAGACTTCATTTTGGAACAATTGTCCGAGTTGGAAGAAATATCATATAGAGCAATGATGGGTGAATATATAATTTATTATCGTGGGAAAATTATAGGTGGAATTTACGATGATAGATTTTTGGTGAAGCCTGTTAAGGCTGCAATAGAATATATGGAAAATGCAAAATATGAATTGCCGTATGATGGGGCAAAGGAAATGCTATTGGTAGATGATGTAGATAACAAAGAGTTTTTAACCGGCTTAGTTAATATATTGTATGATGAGTTACCTGCACCAAAGCCAAAAAAAGAGAAATAACTTAATTTTAGTTTCACACAGTCAGATTTTGGTTTGTAAAATTGCAAGGTGATCCGAAGAAAATCAATGGTGCTTCACCTTATTTATTTTTTAATTTTGCCGAAAATATAGTAAAGTGATAGTTGAGCCGAAACCATAAAAAAATGAAAGAAAAGGAGTCATAACCATGAAAAAGACGATAACGGTAGAGGGATTTGAGATAGGTACGAGAGAAAATCATGAGGCAATGACGGGAGTCTCGGTTATTATTGCAAAAGAGGGAGCGGCTGCAGGTTGTTGTGTCAGAGGTTCAGCTCCCGGAACAAGGGAAACTGATTTGTTAAAATCGGAGAAAACAGTGGAGCAAGTACATAGCATTGTATTATCGGGAGGTTCCGCATTTGGTTTAGAAAGCACTTGTGGAGTGATGAACTACTTGGAAGAGATGGGAGTCGGATTTGATGTCGGAGTTGCAAGAGTTCCGATTGTTTGTGGAGCGGTTTTGTTTGATTTAGCTGTAGGAAACCCTGATATTCGTCCGGATAAAGAGATGGGATATCTTGCAGCAAAAAAAGCATCCACTGAAATTTTTACCGGGAATATAGGAGCAGGTTGCGGTGCGACAGTTGGAAAATTGCGTGGGTTTGATACCGTGATGAAAGGCGGAACTGGATATATTGAATTATGTCTTGAAAGCGGTTTGAAAGTAGGTGCCTATGTGTGTGTGAATGCCTGCGGAGAAGTTTACGAAGGAGAAAAAATATTGGCAGGCGCACTTAACGATGATAAATCAGAAATTATATCTTCTCATCAACTGATGTTAGAAGGAGCAGAAAGTTTGTTATCAGGGAAAAACACCACCATAGGATGTATTTTGACTAATGCAATCTTAAACAAAACAGAGTGTAACAAAGTAGCCGAAGTGGCACATAACGGATATGCACTGTCTATTCGCCCTATTCATACGAGTATGGACGGAGATACGATCTTTACACTTGCATCCGGAATCGCAGAATCCAATCTTGATACCGTTTGTTATCTTGCGCAGGAGGCAATGAAACTTGCAGTCATAGATGCAATTAAATCGGCAGAATCGGTGCAAAATATTCCGTCTTATCGCAGTATTTACTCCGTGTCAGAATAAGGTTAAGGAACTCACTATGAGGTGGCAATAAAGTAGGGGATAAAAAGCTTTTAAACTCAAGGGTAAAACAAATTTTAGAAGAAATAATAAACAACCCTAATGTGACTCAAACATAATTATCCAAAATTATAGCTATAGGATTAATAGCTATCGAAAAGGACACTAGATTTTTGAAATATAATGGATATATAGAACGAGTAGGCTCTAACAAGACGGGCTATAGGAAGGTTAAGGAATAGTTTCATGCTTGCAAAAAATCAAATAACCAGAAATAAAATAGATAATGGGGATAAAAGCTAGAATAAAAATTTTGATTTTATGCCATTTGTAATAAATGATATCAATGGACATATTGAGTGGGAGTAGAGCGTGTTTTTTAGAAAATAACTTGCTTTTAATGGTTATAGTTTATTAGAATGAGCAATCGAGATAAAATCGGGTAAAGATTTCAAAAAAATAAATTCAACAATAACTTCAAGTGGCTTTACAAGAAAATACAAAAAATTAGACCGTAGCTTAGTTATTACGGTCTTTTTGCATTTGTCAAATATGAATACTCCTTTTGAATATAAAGTTTTATCTTGGCAAAAAATATAGACTTTCAAAATTTTCTGTAATGTGATAAGGCATATGTTACAGAAATAAATAAAAAAAGAGAGAACTTCTGATACAATGTTTTAAAGCAAAAAAACTATAGTATCGGAAGGAGTTCTCTCATGAAAATTATAATAGAAGAAATGCGTTTTCGCCAGCGTTTATGTGAATATGCTATTAAATATGGAGTAACACGTGCAGCAAGACGATATCAAACAAATAGACAGTTTGTGTATCATCAGTTAAAAAAAATACGACGGAAATGTCCGTAGCCTCGCATTTAAGAGTAAACGACCGCATCATAAATGCTCATACAGAGGAAGAACTTGCCTTAATCCGCCGAATACTGAAGCGTAACGGAATATATGGGTTGGCAGAAGTATATGTTAGAAGCATAAAATGCGGATATAAAAGAAGCTTTGGAAGTATGTGCAGACAGATACGAAAAAAAGGATACAAGAAGCCTACAATCCATAAAAAGAGCTACTGTAAATATGAGCGTATGGAGGGTAAATATCCTGGAGATAAAGTTCAAATAGACATAAAGTATGTGCCAGATGAATGTATCCGCTTTCCAAGTTATGGACATAGATACTATCAGATTACAGGGATAGACGAGTACAGTAGGAAACGTATATTGAAAATAGTAAAAGAAAAGAGCACCTACGAAACAAGTAAATACCTATAAATACCTAAAAGAACTAGAAAGTAGAATGGGATTTCCGATTCGAATGATCCAAGTAGATAACGGACCTGAGTTTGTAAACGATGGAGAACGAACAGAGCTTGAAAGTGCGTTTGAGAAGAGTGCAAAGGCATTGCATATGTTATTGCGAAGGACAAGACCCTATTCTCCATGGCAGAATGGGAAAGTAGAACGAAGTCATAGAGAAGACGGTAAGATTCTTTATAACAGGAAAGTCTTCACAAGCGAAAAAGAACTTATAAAGCAGGTAGCCAAGCATGAAGCGAGATATAATAAGACAGCAAAGGCCGTACTAAATTTTAAGAGCCCAAATAAAGTTGTATCAGAATACTTCTCAAAGTGTAACATATGTCTTGACAATTAAGACGAATACGACAATAAAATGTCGGTTTATATTTTATAAATATCTTCAATGCGATATAATATATTACATTGAAGGAGAGTTGCAATGAACAAATATACTGATACAATTGCAAAAGAAATGGTATCTTTCCTAAATAGTAGTGGTGGAACAATTCTTATCAGTGTAAAAGATAATGGAACTATAATTGGTGTGAACAAAATTGATGAAGTTCTTAGAAAAATATCCGATATCATAACAAGCCAAATTGAACCGAATCCTCAAGATGAAATTAAATCAGAGCTTCAATTTGATGAAGGAAAAACTATCATTGCAATTCATATAAATAAAGGTCACAATCATATTTATTGTCAAAAAAATATGGATTTTCTTCTGCTGGATGTACCATAAGAATAGGTACAACCTGCAAAGAGATGACTTCTGACCAGATTTAAATTAGATATGAGAAAAAAATTTATAGACACTGAATATATGCTTAAGAAAAGATCGAATTCATCGGATTTATCATTTAGAGAACTTAAGATATATTATTCTGAAAAAGGATACCATTTAGAAGATAAATCTTTTGAAACGAATTTAAATTTAAAAAATGAAGCTGGAGAATATAATTTATTGGCAGAATTATTATCGGATAAAAATAATATTCCGTTTATTTTTGCAAAATTTAAAGGGAAAAATAAGGCATCAATCTCTGAACGAAGTGATTACGGTTATGGCTGTATTTTAACGACCTATGGGAAAATAAGAAACAGGTTGCAAGCAGAGAATATATGTATTTCTGATACGACGGTTAGACCAAGAAAAGATATTTATCTATTTGATTTTGATTGTGTTAATGAGGCAATTCTTAATGCTTTAGTTCATAATGATTGGACTGTTACAGAACCTCAGATTTCGATGTTTCATGATAGGTTGGAGATTCTTTCTCATGGAGGTCTTTCTGGTGGAATGACAGAAGAGGAATTTTTTGATGGAATAAGTAAACCTAGAAATGCCACATTGATGAGAATATTTTTGAATATGGGTCTGACAGAACATACAGGGCATGGTATTCCAACGATTGTAGAAAAATACGGAAAAGAAGTTTTTGAAATTCAAAGCAATTATATTAGGTGTACTATTCCTTTTGAAAAAGAAGTAATTGACCAAATAGACAAGAAAAAATGTCGGTTTGAACAAGACTGAAAAGAAAGTGATAGAAATCTTGATTGAAAATCCGAGCGTAACATCAGTTGAACTTGCAGAAATAATAGGGGTAACAAAGAGAACCATCGAAAGAACATTTAAATCTTTGCAGGGAAAAAAAGATGATAGAAAGAATTGGCTCAAAGAGAGATGGAAATTGGATTGTGGTTAGGTGAGGAATAATTATGAAAATTGGTAGAAATAATCCTTGCCCATGTGGAAGTGGGAAAAAATATAAAAAATGTTGTTTGAAAAAAGAGAGAAATTTTCTTATTGGAGAAGATTTATTTTACAGTCAAATTGAGCCACTATATAAAAATGTTAAATTTGATATAAATCGATTTTTAGAATTTGAGATATCTTTGCCTTTTCAATTAGCTTTGGAAGATAAAAGTTTATTTAGTTTTAAAAAAGAAAACTGTATACTGCATTATTTTTATAAAATACGTGAACGTGAAGAAGTTATGATGGAGCATAAGGATTTACCTGTAAAAAAATATTATACTTCTGTTATTGTTGCGATAAGTTATAATTTCAATATATACAAAGAAGAAGCTTATGAAAATATACAAAATAAATTGTTTGATTACTCATTAGAAGAGCTTAATAAACAAATTATAGCTTATACGACTTGTGCAAAAGATGATAGGTGCTTCAGAGTGACCAAAGAGATGCTTTTTCCTATAATAGTTATGAATTTAGTAAATCTAGAGGAAATAAAAAATGAGGAAAGTATATTTATGCTTCATATGGATGTACCATATAAGAAAGAAAGTTTAAAGCAAGAAAATATTTATGAGTGTCTCAGAATTTATAATATTTATAATGAAAAATTAAACCCTTTGATACATTCAGAATCGTATGTTTTAAAAGCTAGGAGGAAATTTAGAGAGGGATTCTATGATGAGGCTGTTATAAGTATTCAGACGAGTATTGAGATTTTAATTAGAATCATTTATAGAGAAGTCTTAATTTGTTCAGATATAAGCGAATTAGATATAGAGAAGATACTTGAGGATGAAAGCTTTATGAGTATAGTAAAAAAGAAATTAGCAAAATACATTGGTGGGATATGGGATATAACTAGAAAAGAAACACCAATTTGTAATTGGTATAACAACACTTATAAAATGAGGAATAAAATTGTTCATGGTGGATATTTCCCAACCTTCAATGAAACGGATATAGCGATAAGTGCAGCAATGGAATTTAGAGAATATATTTTTAAGAGAGTAAGGGAAAAGAAAAAAGTATACTCTAAATTAAATGAATATTTCAAATAAAATATAAATTTTGATCTGAAAAATAAATTTCTGCTTGCAATATGCTTGCAAAAAATTAGATAAACAGAAATAAAACGGATAATAAGGCTAAATTCGATAACAAAAACATTGATTTTATGCCATTTATATAAAACAACATCAATGGATATATCGAGTGGGAGTGGCAGAATATGCAATTCTGCTATGCACTTGAAAACAGCGGGATTTAGCGATTTATATAAATAAAAAATCTCAAACTATATTATTTTGATATTAAAAAATGATCTAGACTAACTGTTTAGGTCTTGTGGTTGGAATATTTTTTTCAATGTACCTAATATACCTTTTTCAAAATATATTACAAGAAAAAATAATATAGATATTAAAATTCTATCTGTGCCTTTATACAAATATCGTGTCATTGATGGGGAGTAACTGAATTTTGTATCACTTACGATAGCATAAAGATATAATCCGAAATCTTTGTCTTCAGTAAATTTTATCACAATATATAGCATTGCAATTATAATATAAATTGTTATTTTTTGAGCTATAAATTTGCCTTTTAATTCATCATCTGTTAAGTCACCTTTTATATTTTGTTTCCATATAATTTCTTTTCCTATCTCTTTTTTCTTTAAAAATGATATAAGCTTTGTTCTAGCATCTATTGATATAGTTGTGTTTAAAATTATAGAAAAAATTGCGATCAGCGTTAGCTCTTTAGAATTAATCCAACCAAAAAAAAGTATTAATAAAATTATTATTATTGATTTTGAGTATGTGGTTCCTATTATTTTTTTTATAAGAACATGAACGGAATATGTAACTGGTAATAATGTAAATACAATATCTACAAAATACATAATAGGAGAAAACTCTTTTCCGAAAAAACTAGAGTTAATGTAATAAGCAATAGTATAGATATTTATATCAATTGCTAATATGCTGAGGAAATCTAAAATGATTTCATTTTTTGAAAAATTTTCATTGTCTGAATATTTAGACTTTTTGTATTTTGCACCGAATGTGCATATTATAGGTGGGGAAAAAAATAATGTAGCTAGCCAATGATTAGTAATGCATTTTAAACCCATAAATTTAATTATAAATATATACCAAGCGATGCTGAATGAACTGCCAATAGCATATAACTTATTTATATTATTTTTTATCCAACTCATAGGTACTCCTAAATAATAATGTGCATACAACTGTGATTTGCCTTTGTAGTAATTTTCTTTTGTTCATGAAGGTACTTTATCATTCTACTAGAATTTATGAAAAACACATATATAGTAGTAAATTAGTTTCTCTTTTGATTGTAACCCAAAGTAGGTAGAAACACAATAATATATATGTAATAAAAAAACTCGCCTATGCGAGTTTGGCTCTGAAAGAGCGATTACGAAAATTCTTTATTTGAACTTGTGTAGTGTAATTTCATATGGTAGTAATATGAAACCAAATATATGGTACTATATAAACATATAGAAGTCAATAGCAATAATCAAATTTATTTTCTAAGGAGTTTAACATGTGTAAAAAGTATTATTTAGGATTAGATATAGGAACTAATTCGGTTGGCTGGGCTGTAACTGATGAAGAATATAATCTTTGTAAATTTAGAGGCAAAGATATGTGGGGGATAAGGCTATTTGAGGCAGCAAACACGGCTAAAGAAAGAAGGTTAAAAAGAAGCAGCAGAAGAAGGCTGAAAAGAAGAAAGCAGAGAATAAAATTATTGCAGGAAATATTTGCAGAAGAAATTAGCAAGATAGATGAAAGTTTTTTTATTCGTTTAAACGAAAGCAGACTGCATTTTGAGGATAAGTCGGTAAAAGAAAAACATTCATTATTTGCAGGTGAAAATTATAGTGATATTGATTATTATGCACAGTATCCTACAATTTATCATTTAAGAAAAGAATTGATAGAAAATAATAAACCACACGATCCGAGGTTAGTGTATCTGGCAATTCATCATATTCTGAAAAATAGAGGGCATTTTTTAATAGAGGGCAATTTGGGAGAGGCAAAAGATTTTAATATGGCTTTTGACAAATTAAGTGAGGCGTTGAAAACTGATTTAGGGTGGCAAGTTGAGTTGAACGAAGGTGCAAAGGATAAAATAAAGGGCATTCTACTCGAAAAGGGTAAAGCTAAGAGTGAAAAGGTAAAGGAAATAAAGGCATTCTTGGAAATAATAAATAGCTTACTATCTAAAGAAGAAATAGAAAGACAAAAGGATATAACTGAAATTATTTTTAAATTTATAGTTGGAAATAAAGGGGATGTTGAAAAGTTATTTGGGCTTGAGAAAAAATCACTCATGAAAGGTTCATTTTCTTTTGCCGAGTCAAATTATGAAGAGAATGTGAGACCCGAGCTGGAGAGCGAAATATCGGATTTAATTCATATAATAGATTTGGCAAAAGGTGTTTATGATTGGAGAATTTTAGTAGGGATATTACAAGAAGAAAAGTATATTTCCAATGCGAAAGTTAAGCAATATGAAAAACACAAGAATAATTTGAAAAAGCTTAAATTGATTATGTATAAAAATTTCGGTAAGGAAGTATGGAAGAGCTTTTTTGTAGATGAAAGTGAAGAAAGCTATTCAAGTTATATAGGTGTCAGTAAGGTAAAAACGAAAAAATCAAAATTAAATGAAAAGAAGGATAAGGATTTTTTGACAAACATTAAAAAGAAGCTTGAACATATAAAAGAGGATGGATATGGGTATGATACTTCACAGAAATTCCTTGGAATAGAAAATATGGAGGATTTATTGCCATTGCAAAGGAGCCAAGCGAATGGTGTGCTTCCCAATCAGGTGCATAAATCTGAATTGATAAGAATATTGGAAAATGCAGAAAAGTATATGCCGTTTTTAAGTGAAAGAGATAGTGATGGTATTAGCAATAAAGAAAAAATAATTAGTATATTTGAGTTTAGGATTCCATATTTCGTAGGACCATTGAGTGACAGACATAAAGAACAGGGTAGCAATTGCTGGATGGTTAGAAAAGAAGGGGAAAATGGAAGAATATATCCTTGGAACATTGAAGATATAGTTGATTATGAAAAGTCCAATGAAGCTTTTATAAAGAGAATGACAAATAAATGTACTTATTTGATCGGAGAAGATGTTCTGCCTAAAAATTCTTTACTGTATTCAAAGTATATGGTACTAAATGAACTGAATAATTTGAAGGTAAAAGGGAATAAGGTGGATGTAAAAACAAAACAGAATATATACAGAGATTTATTCCAAAACAAGGTGAAAGTAACAGGCAAGATGGTGCTTGAATATTTGAAAAATGATATGCCGGAGTTATTAAAAGAGGATTTAAGCGGATTTGATAATGATTTTCATACATCACTAAAGTCATATATGGATTTTAAGAAGCAAATTTTCGGTGAAGAAATTGACAAAGACGAAATTCAAAATATGGTGGAAGATATTATTAAGTGGATAACAATTTACGGCGATGATGCCAAAATGATAAAAAATATTATTGAAAAAGAATACCCTAACAAACTTACAGAAGAACAATTGAAAAAAATTTGCAGATTAAGATACAGCGGCTGGGGAAATTTTTCTAAAAAATTCTTGAAAGGTATTGAAGGAATAGATAGCGAAACGGGAGAAACATTTTCCTTAATTCAAGCTATGTGGCAAACAAATAATAATTTAATGCAGCTTTTGAGTGGAAAGTTTACATTTACTGAAGAAATAGAGAAAGAAAATAACAAAGTTGCAAAGAAAATCGAAAAAATATCCTTTGAAGAGTTGATAGATGGCATGTATGTTTCGCCTGCAACAAAGAGAGCGATATGGCAGACCATACAAATTTCAGAGGAAATTAAAAAGGTTATGGGATGCCCGCCTGAAAAGATTTTTGTAGAAATGGCAAGAGATGGCGGAAAAAAAGGTAAGAGAACTGTATCGAGAAAGAAAGCATTGCAGGAACTTTATAAAAAGTGCGAAGAAGATGTGCAGTATCTCTCAGAGGAATTAGAAAATTTTGACGAAAGAGATTTTAATAGCATGAAACTGTATCTATATTTCACGCAAATGGGAAAGTGTATGTACACAGGTGAATCAATAGATTTAGATGATTTGATGCAGAAAAATTCCAAATGGGATAGAGATCATATATATCCGCAATCAAAGATAAAAGATGATAGTATAGATAATTTAGTTTTGGTAAATAAAACGGTGAACTCTCGTAAAGGAAAGGATGTGCTCAAAGAAGAAATACAAAAAAAGATGATTGGCGTGTGGAAATCGCTCCTTAAAAAGGGATATATTTCTAAGAAAAAATATGACCGATTGACTAGAAAGGGAGATTTTACTGAAGAAGAATTATCAGGATTCATAAGTAGGCAAATAGTTGAAACAAGACAGTCTTCTAAAGCTGTTGCAGAACTTTTGAAGAGGATAAACGAAAATACGGAAATCGTTTATGTTAAGGCCTCTTTGGTTTCGGATTTTAGAAAAAGGCCATTGAATGAGCTGAAGTCAAGAAGAATAAATGACTATCACCACGGAAAAGATGCATATTTAAATATTGTTGTGGGCGATGTTTATAATGCTAAGTTTACGTCAAATCCAATAACGTGGTTCAAAAGAAATAAAAATGAGAAATATAGCTTAAATAAAATCTTTAATTTTGATGTTAAAAGAGGCGATAAAGTAATATGGGAAAAATGTGTTGAAGATGAAGACCAAAGCCATGTAGGATATGGCGGAACCATAGATAGAGTAAGAAAGATAATGAAACAAGATAATCTTTTGTATACAGAATACATTTACTGTGAAAAGGGTGAATTGTTTGATGCGACTATACAAAGAAAAGGGAAGAAAAATGTAAATATAAATTTAAAATCCGGTCTGGATATTGATAAATATGGTGGGTACCAGGGAGCCGGGACTTCATATTTTGCCCAAGTTGAATTTAAGGGCAGAAAAGGCGAAAGAGTGAAGAATATTATAGGTGTTCCAATTTATATCGCAAATCAGTTGAGCCATAATACTAAGGCCTTTGAAGACTACTGTAGAGATATAAAAGGGATGAGAGATATTGAAATATTAGTTCCGAAGATCAAAAAGAATACACTGATGGTTGTAAATGGTTTCCCAATGAGAATTAGAGGTGAAAATGAAAAAGACTTGATGTTTAAAGGAGGGCTTCAGCTGAAATTAGATGAAGAAAATACAGAGACTTTGCGGGCTATAGAAAAGTATTTAGAAAAAAATAAAGATAAAGAAGATCATAAAATAAGTGAAACACTGGATAAAATAGCAAATGAAAAAGTAGACACATTATATGATAAATTGAAGGAAAAATTATTTAGTGTATATAGGGATAGACCTGCGAACCCAATTCAAACAATTTGTGATAAGAGGTGGGAGTTCAAAGAATCGGATGATTTATATAAAAAAATAGAAACGATAAATGAAATCTTAAATCTCTTAAGGTGTGATGCCAATACAAGTGCAGATTTGACCTTCATAGAAGGTGCCAAGTACTCAGGGAAATTGACAATAAAGAAAAATACTGTAGGAAAAGGAAAAGTAACGATTATAAACCAATCAGTAACAGGATTGTTTGAAAATAGGCAAGGAATATGAGTTGGCGAACTGTAGTAGTAAATGGATATGCAAAATTAGACTACAAGTTGGATTATCTTGTTGTGAGAAAGCAAGAGGGAACTTCTAGAATATATATAGGAGAAATAGGGTTGCTTATTATTGAGTCAACGACCATTTCGTTGACAACAAGGCTTTTATCTGAACTTGTTAAAAACAAGGTAAAAATAATATTTTGTGATGAAAAGAAAAACCCACAGTCGGAAGTAACTCCATACTATGGAGCACATGATACCAGCATGAAAATTAAGGAACAAATGAAGTGGGGTTCTGATATTAAAACTAAAGTGTGGACAGAGATTGTAAGAGAAAAATTAAATAATCAATTGTATCACCTAAATCTTTTAAAGAAGGAAGAGGAAGGGAATTTATTGAGGCAATATATATCAGAATTAGCTCCGGGAGATAAAACAAATAGAGAAGGGCATGCAGCCAAGGTGTATTTTAACGCAATTTTTGGGATGAACTTTACGAGGAATGAAGATAGTAGTACAAACGCAGCGTTAAATTATGGATATAGTATATTATTATCATGCTTTAATAGGGAAATAGTATCTAATGGCTACATAACACAGATTGGGCTGTTTCATGATAATAGATTTAATCAGTTCAATCTAGCATCAGATTTTATGGAACCGTTTAGAATATTAGTGGATAAAAAGGTAGTGAGAATGAAGCCGAAAGAATTTGGAAAAGATGAGAAAGTTAAGTTGATCAGCATATTAAATGACGATGTGTTAATAGAGCAGAAAATGCATAATGTCAATAATGCTATAAAAATATATTGCAGAAGTTTGTTTGAAGCCTTAAATAAAGAAGACGTTGCGTATATAAAGTTTTATAAAAATGAGTTATAGATATATGAGAGTAATTTTATTTTTTGATTTGCCTACAGAGACTTTGGAGGATAAAAGAGAATATAGAAATTTTCGAAAGTTCTTAATAAAAAAAGGCTTTTTAATGATGCAAGAAAGTGTATATTGTAAATTAGCGTTAAATCAAACAGTTGCCAGTGCTATAGTGGCTGCCGTGAAAAATAACAAGCCAAAAGATGGTTTAGTACAGCTGTTAGTCGTTACAGAAAAACAATTTGCTAAAATGGAATATATTTGTGGTGAAAGGACAAGTAGCATAATTGATTCAGATGATAAGTTGGTGGTTTTATGAGGTTGGTTTATTACGACTACAACATTGAAATTGATTTTAGTTATGGGAAAATCACTAATGTAGTTATTGAGAACCCATTGGTGTTATATGGGTTTATTATGGGTTTATGGCATACAATAAGTAAGCATGAGGAAAAAATTAGTGTTTTTGATAATTTTGAAAAGATGGATTTTACTAAAATCACAGATTTAATTTTTTCACCTTTAGAATTAACATATAGAAAAAAAGATATTCAGAAAAGAATGATAGAAGGTATGCTCGAAGAAATTACCGAGTCTGATTTGTCTTTTAAATTTAGTGAGGCATATGCGGCTCTCTTAGAGATTGTAAAACAAGTAAAAATGAATTGCGAATATGAGATAGACTTTGACGAAAATTTGGAGCTTAAAAAACTTATTAAATGCTTTGACATTCATTTGCAAGAGCCTTCAGGGAATTTTTTAAAAAGGCTCATAGAGTACATTTCTGTGACAGCAAAACTAATGAATAACAAAATTTTCTTTTTGCTTGGTGGATTTAATTTTATAAACGATGGTGAATATAATTTACTTGAGAAACATGCAGCTTATGAAGATGTGGCGATAATAAATATTGAGGGTAAGCAAAATAACTTGAAAAGTTTGGAAAATCAATATATAATGGACGTGGATCTTTGTGAAATATAAGATCCTGCTATCTATGGAAGTGCGAATGTTGTAGTGTCATTTACTCTCAAATTGAGGTTTGAGAGTAGTGTAATTCCATATGGTAGTAAAACGCAGAAAACAAGAAAGTAGATGTACACATTGTTTGAGAGTAGTGTAATTCCATATGGTAGTAAAACAACAGCTTATAGCAAGTTTGTAAAAACATTGTTTGAGAGTAGTGTAATTCCATATGGTAGTAAAACGAGCTAGTGTTGCTATCTTACCTTTCTGCCGTTTGAGAGTAGTGTAATTCCATATGGTAGTAAAACCACATCGGCTAAGAGCGACGTAGAGACGTGTTTGAGAGTAGTGTAATTCCATATGGTAGTAAAACTTACAACTGATGAAGTGGCAGAGCTCATACGTTTGAGAGTAGTGTAATTCCATATGGTAGTAAAACCAGTCAGCCCTCGTGCAGGCAGCGATAATTGTTTGAGAGTAGTGTAATTCCATATGGTAGTAAAACATATTAGCAAATATGAAAACAATAAGAGGTGTTTGAGAGTAGTGTAATTCCATTTACAGTTGTGTAAATAGTTGAGTGTAAGATAAAGAAAGAGGTGTGTTATGTTAGTTGTGTTAGCGGTAGTATTACTTCCGGTTCTCATAATTTTGGCAATTTTATTTCCAGTAGCTACATTAGCTATATTAATGTTCCCAATAATGGTATTGAAAGAGTTAATTAAACGTAATGGGTAATATAAGCTATGCAGCAACTCCTTATATGAGGGGTTATATTATAAGTACTATATAGAAGAGGTAAGATATGAATGAATATCGTAATAGAAGGAATGAAATATCGCCGGAGATTATGAGAATATGCGCAAAAAACGGTTTTAATGGAAAAATATGTTCTAAAACTAGAAAAACAGATGGGCTTTGTATAAAAAATAATTCAAGTAGATAATGGCGATGAGTTTGTAATATCTTATGTTTGCGGGTATACATTATGAAGATAAAATGTATAAAAGATTAATGGAGAGGATGTTGTGCTTAGTTTTTTAGAAAACATTAAGAGATTCAAGGATGCAAGAATAGATAAGTTAGGGGATAGTCATGAAAAGAAAAAAAGATTTTCAGGATACATGAATTTAATTTTTAAAAATAATATGTGTCGCAACAAATTGCTGGTTGTCAATGGCTTAATTTCAACTATTGTGGAGTATATGAATTTTTTGGAGGCAGTTCAAGCATTGGAGACACCCCGAAAAGTTCAGAACAATTCGTTGATAGAAAAAATTTATAATATAATCGCAAGCGAAGTGTCGCAGAGTCCTCATTCGATTACTCTTTGTGGAATGATTGAAGATGGACAAAAAAGCTGTAATCAGGAAAGAGTTGAACTGGTAGATAATAAGTGTTTAAAAATTCACATTAATCAATTGCCAATTTTATTAAATCCTTGGAAAGGTAAACAAGTTATTGGTGCTTTAGAGGGTATAAATGAAAACAATGTTTTTGATGGGGCGGAATATAGTTGGAATATACAAAATCATTACTTATATCCTATGAATATTATAGTTTGTCATGGAGGGAATCATTCGCAATTTGTTGCTAAAATAAAAAATCAAGGATATACTATAGTCAACGAATTGCATGATTATTCGAAAATTTATGATTTAGTAGAATTTGATGGAGAGAATTATGTAAAGAGTATTGATAAAACGATTATTGAGATAGATTATGATGAACATATACTGTTTTATTCGGGAGTAATTTTTGAAATGGGAAGATATATACTTGAAAATAATTATCATAGTTTAAACTTAGCGAAAGAAAAATTCAAGAAAAACCATGATAAGATAAACAATGCAATGCGATAGAAATAACTATTTATCATTTTTTTTGTGAGTGTTTTGTCAAATCTTTTAAACAAAAAATGCATATGAGATTTCATATCTGAGAGTGTAATTATACTAATTCTTTATTTGCGCTTGCAGTGTAATTCTGTGTGATAGCAGTAAGAATCGCATTTAGTGTGCTATATATTGGCGGGATCCTTAATTTAACGATGTCTTCATAAAGGACTATACATTCTTTAATATTTAGCTTTTTACAGAAGTCATTTTTATAATGGCATGTATAATAATTGGGTAGCAAGTTTTATTACATATGTATTGTTAGCTGGAATACTAAATATTAGTAGATTCAATGCTGTGACGTGTTTTTTTTTAATGTTGGGGAAAGAATTACAATAATGAATGAAGTAATTGCTCAGGTGATTTATATAGATTTGATTAGTACATCTTGAATAAGTTTAATTGTGAATAAATCAACTTGCGAAAAGAATAATATAAATATTGGAGGTAAGTAACTTTGGATAAAAATCTTGTTTCTATGAATAAACTAAAATCTGATATTAAGTTGATGAAATCAACATTTTTAAATTCTAATCAAGAGAATCAACTAAAAGAAATTGAAAAACAATTAGATGAAATGTTGACTCAAATAGATAAATTTAATAGCAGATTCTCTGATTCTGGGTGGTGTGCATATGATAGTATGAATATGGAATTAATTAAAAAATGTAACGATGAATTTGAAAGAAATGGATTAGATAGTGCAGAAAAAATTTTGATAAACTATTATAAATCAGATGTTAAATGTCTTACACATTGGATAAAAAAGAGTTCAAAAGAATTTTTATATAGATACGATTTACTACAAGTATTTTTTAAAAATCATTTTGATGAAATGTATTATTCAAGTGTTCCTTTAGGTTTAATAATAATTGATGGTGCCGTAAATGATTTTACAAAGAGTAAAGGTTTTTTTGCAGAAGGGACTAATGTTGATGCATGGGATTGTCTTGTTGGATGTAATGATGGATTAGAAAAAATTAAAAAAACATTTAATGAAAATCGTAAAAAAACCAATTTTGAGATGATAAAAATGCCGTACAGGAATGGAATTTTACATGGTCGTGATTTGAATTATGCGAATGAATATGTTTCTTGTAAATTGATAGCTTTGATGTTTGCGATTGCAGACTGGATGAAGATGAAAAATAGTGAAGGACAAAGAAAAAAAGAATATCATAAATCTATAAATCCTTCATCAACAGGGGAAGTACTAAAGCAAATAAAATATAATAAAGAAATTCAGGACGAAATAGAAGCATGGGAAAGAAGAAGCGTATGTGTTGGAAAAGATGTTCCTATTTGTGGAAATGTAGAAGAGTATATGGAATATCCGTATATTGTGGTTATCATTAATATGCTAAATGCTTGGAAAAGCGGGAATTATGGGAAGCTTTCAAAGTATCTAAAGCAAATGTTTTCTATATCTTTATCTGAAAGAAGAAGGGCAGGAGAATGTAGGGAGTTTTTCGAAAGTAAACAATTAATCTCTTTTGAATTAATAAAAATTGAAGAAATGGCATGTGCTTTATCAAAGATAGTGGTAAAAGTAAGATGGCAAGAAAGTGAAAAAGTAAAAGAGGCAAAATTAGTTTTTGGTTGCGCTTATCAGGGAAAAGAAGAAGAAGCTGAAATTGCCCTGCCTTGGCGAGATAATGGGGAATGGGTTATTATGCCTTGGGATGTGAACGGCCTATATTCATTATAAAAATTTTTAAAAAATGTAGCTAATATTTGCCATGAGGGCGAGACGATATATGGCAGTACAACGCATGTGACAACGGAGTCTATCTTACAGCTACTATCATTATGTACTTTAAACTATGTAACCTTCTTTTAGATAAGACAGACAATATATATTTAGAACTATTACTAATTTGTTTTCTGACTTTTTCTTAAGGCGTTTGCAGAAAGTGGTTTAACCTAAAGTTAAAAAAGTTCATTCTGATCATTAGGAGTAAATAATTTCAAATAAACATTGTTTTACAGGTTCGATTCGGTAAAAGGTAAATTATAGTATTATGGGAATAAGAGTTTGTTTGCTGCTAGGGTATTGTATAAAACAAAAATAGCGGTAAGCTGATTAGAGATATCGTTATTATATGATTTTAATATTTAGCAGTAGATATGGTATAATGGGATTGGTTCGTATAGAGGTAAGGGTGATTTTGAAAAAGATAAAGCAAGGAAATTTGTATGTATAATTTTTTAAAAAACATAGAATTGTCTACATGGATTCCGATTATAATTTCTATAGCGTCTTGGGTATATACAGTTATTCGAAACCATAAAAATGATAAGCGTTTTAAACAAGTTGAGAAACGAAATGAAGAGTATTCTAATTGGAAAAAAGAATTTGAGATCTATAAGGATGAAGTTAAACAAAATGATGCATCAATTAAAAGGTTATTATTCGAGCAGAATACCAGGGCATCAGTTATTCCATATTTTAACGTCGTTTTAAAGGACAATAGAATCAAAAAAGAAGGGAATAGTTTGATTTTGGGAGTAGGCTTCATTAATATAGGGAAAGAAAGTGCAGTAAATATACAATTAGTTCCAGTATTTCCAGATAAAGGCTTGAAAGGATATTTTGATAGTGGGGTTATTACTCCTAAAAGGTGGGATTATGTGTTTGATAGTAAGATGCCTTCCAAAAGGCAGTATTATATTAATGAATATTTAAGTCAGTATTATGCAGTGGCAAAAGAAGAAGTTACATTTAAAATAAAAGGGGAATTAAAAGATGACGAAGAAATCGTTGATTTTATAAAGTTTAAAATTAAATATTCAGATCTTGTGAAAAATGATTACGTACAAGAATTTGAATTTGGATTTCAGATGGCGGATCATCGCATTAGGTATAGTCAAAAAAATATTTCATATAAACCTGAATCGCTAAAGGATTGATATATTATGGATAATAAATAGACTTATCATATTTTTGATGTTTCTCAATATTTTATGCTTGCAAAGGATGAAAGTGCCGGACTTAATCGATGGAGGAAATGACATAGTTGCACTACTTTAGATTAGTTTTATAAGACGTAAAGTTAAGTAGTGCCTAGGATATAAAAATGAGTATTACAAAATACAGTTATCAGAAGGCTACTGTGGCGGCCTTTTTTGTATACTCTTACACACAGAGCTTAAACGGGGGGAGTTGATGAGAAAAAAACGAAGAGAAGATTATGACAGCATACGAAAAAAGTCAACTATCTTTCCCAAAATGTTTTCAGATATAAATTCCAATCCTCGGAGGTACAAAATGGATAAATTAAGAAAAATGTTACCGTTTTTAGGGGTGAATGTCTTTGCGTTCTACATCCTTCCATTCCTTAATATGCATACGAATGGTGTTATACTTCTTCTGTTAATTGAAATTCCGGTGATATGTTTTGTTACTGCCTTGATTTATGGGATAAAAAGATCGTTTGATCTGATTTATACGTTAATAGTTATGTTGATTTTTGTTCCGACGATATTTATGTTTTATAACGAAAGTGCAGCTATTTATATATTGATATATGGGGTACATTCTTTGATTGGAAACTTCATAGGGTATTTGATTTTCAAAAGCAAAAGGTGAGATTATGAATACGAACGAGCTACAGGAACAAAGGCTAGACTTTCTTTTAAAGGAGTTTGAAGCTGATGCAGGTAGAGATGGAAATATAGAAATCCCGAATAATATGAGCGAGAAGCAGAAAATTTTAAGAGCTCTAGTGAATGTGCGCATGCCTAAGAAAATGCTGGATGATGTCATAAAAGTGCAGGATGAATATCTAAGAGGATGCATTGATGAAAAGGGCATTGTGACCCTAGGGGATATCCCTGTGATTAGAGATAATTTATCCGTTTGGCAGGGAGATATCACAAGGCTTAAAGTAGATGCGATTGTCAATGCAGCGAATTCACAAATGCTCGGCTGTTTTATTCCGCTCCATACGTGTATTGACAATCAAATTCACACCTTTGCGGGAATACAGCTTAGGGAAGAATGCGATCAAAAGATGGAAAAGCTCAGAGAAAAATACGGGAGAGATTATGAACAGCCTACAGCGATTCCAATGCTTACAGAAGGCTATAACCTTCCTGCGAAGAAGGTGGTTCATATCGTGGGTCCCATAGTATCGGGAGTACTTACTTCGGGTTTAGAAAAGGATTTAGTAAATTGCTATACCAATACCTTGGACATGTGCATGGAAAATAACTTAAAAAGCATAGCGTTTTGTTGCATATCGACGGGTGTTTTTCGCTTCCCTAATAAAAGAGCGGCAGAGATCGCCGTGAGCACGGTAGAAAAGTGGCTTAAGGCACATCCTGATTCATTGGAAAGGGTAATTTTCAATGTGTTTAAAGATGAGGACAAAAAGTATTATGAAGAGTTATTACGATAAAAAAGATGGGTACAGAGGTGAATGTTAAGGAGGAATATTATGGGAAAGATATTGGTAGCATATTTTAGCGCAACGGGAGTAACTAAGGAATTAGCTGAAAAGCTTGCAAACGCAGCTGGTGCGGATCTGCATGAGATTAAGCCGAAAACGGAATACACAAGCGCAGATCTCGATTGGACAGATAAAGATAGTCGAAGCAGTATAGAGATGAAGGACAAGTCATTTAGACCGGAAATTACAGGTAGCGTAGCAAATATGGAGGCTTACGATACAATTTTTGTAGCCTTCCCTATATGGTGGTACGTGGCACCTACAATCGTAAATACCTTCCTTGAAAGCTATGACCTTCAAGGGAAAACAATCATACCGGTTGCAACATCAGGAGGCAGCGGTATGGGAAACACTAATAAAGAACTCGCTGTATCGTGTAAGGGCGCCGTACTCAAAGAAGGAAGAATATTTTCAAAAAGCGTATCTGAAAGTGATCTTAAGGCGTGGATAGATACAGCCATTAATTAGAAATACAAGATACCCGCTCCGAGCTGTAGTATAAATAGTTGCTATAGGTACAGTAATAAAGTATAAATTCAAGCTGATTTTAGTATAGAGGTCGGCTTAAGATGATTTTAAACCAAGAGATAGTCAAAACCGTAGCAACTTCTTTCAAAACCCTGAGCTTCGTAAAATTTATGAGCTTCTTTTCTTGGGATTCCTGAGTCAAGTATAATGCCTCTACACCCTTTTTCCCGTGCAATTTTTTTGACTTCTTCCAACATCCGGGTGCCGTAGCCCTTTCTGCGTTCACTTTCATTAGTAATGATAGCTGAAATATAGCAGGTGAGGCCTGAGAGCCAAAAGGTATTAAAAAATATTATGTGACAAAATCCGTGGCATTTTTCATTTTCAACCCCAAAAAACATGAAGTTGCTTTCATCTGACAGCATTTTAAGATATAACTTTTCGGTTTCCGCTTCATCGTAATCGTTGTAATGCCATAAGTTTTTTATGTAATAAAAAGCCGCATCAAAGTCGGAAGCCAAAGCTCTTTTGAATTTCATGATATTCCCTCCATCAGTAATAAGTATTATAATCTACATGTTATCACATATAGGAAATTATGTTGACCTATGATGTAATAGAAAAATAGCAGGATGGAGAAATGCATCTAAATAGAAACGAAATTTTACAGAAATCCAATAGTATTATAGAGCAAACTATGGACAGAGGGATTTTTTCATGTTAATATACCAGTGGTATATACCTGCGGTACATTGGATGGAGAAACCGGATATGAGCGTATCTGAAACACAGAAAAAAATACTTAAAGTTGGTAAAAAAGAATTTTTAGCAAAGGGATTCAAAGATGCGTCTTTGCGTAAGATCGTAGCGGATGCGGGGTTTACGAAGGGAGCGTTTTACGGATATTATCCCGATAAGGCTGCATTATTTGAGGCTCTCGTTTCAAGTGCGGCTGACGGGCTCATTGATATGTTTAAAGCTGCCCAGGATGCTCATTTTGATCTGATCCCCACCGGCAATACCGCCAAAAGCAGAGAGCTTTCAACGGAATATTTAAGGCATTTCTTAAACTACGTTTATGATAATTTTGATGAATTCAAACTTGTAATATGCTGCTCTGAAGGCACAAAGTATGCCAATTACATCCATGAATTGGTGGAGCTTGAGGTTAAGAGAGCGGAAAAATATTATGCGCTTTTAAGAGAAAAAAACAAGCTTCAAGGGAGTGTCAGCCATGAGCTGCATCACATGATTACAAGTGCGTATTTTACAGCAGCGTTTGAGACGGTGGTTCATGACATGTCAAGAGAAAAAGCGATGGGGTATATCGAGGAACTTGCAGCCTTTTTCAATTCAGGCTGGGAGGGCATTTTAAAGCTTATATGAATACTGAAAGATATGTTGGGTTTCAATTATAAGCACGAGAGCCTTATATCTAACAGCATGAGATCGGTTATGTTTTGGTAATTAAAATTTAAAGGAGGATGATTATGACAAATAAAGGCAATAATTCACTACAGACGAAGGATTATATATCCATAGGAGTGTTTTCGCTTATATATTTTGTGATAGCTTTCGGGATCGGTGGAATTGCGCAGATGACTCCCGTTACCTTCCCGCTTATGCCTATGATTGTAGCCTTGTTTGCAGGAAGCATTTTCATGCTGTATACGGCAAAAATACCGAAAAAGGGTGCCGTTTCAATCTTAGGCATTTTAGCCGGGATCTTGCTTTTCATTACCGGAATGTTTTGGATGATGTCTGCATTTTTCATATTGCTGGGATTTATTGCGGATTACATCATATCTTCAGGAGACTTCAAATCATTCAGAAGAAATTTGACCGCCTACTGTATTTTTGCGATTGCTCCCATGGGTGCGTATATTCCCATGGTGGTCATGCCTGTACAATTCGATAAGTTCATGCAAAGAAAGGGCAATTTTTCTTCTTTTGCGGGAGTGATTAAATCCATAGGCTTTAATTGGTGGGCGATTCCCGCAATGATATTAGGGACGGTTATTTGCGGAGCTATAGGTGGCTTCATAGGAAAGAAGTTATTAAGAAAGCATTTTGAAAAAGCAGGGATCGTGTAAATGTTTTTAGACCCCAGAACCAAGCTACTGATACTGGCGATGACGAGTGTTTCGGTTTTCCTGAATAAAAGCATCTTGATTGAGTGCATATTTGTATCGATTCCTTCTATATTGTTTGCACAGGCGAGGTTATTCAGACCTGTGATTAAGAATATTGCAGTATTTATCGTTTTGCTACTGGTACAGCTTGTGGCGGTTCCTAAGCTTCCGGTTGCGGCAGGCGGTATAGTATACATGTTTGCAGTATATGTACGTAAGCTAATCCCATGTTTACTGCTCGGCTTACTGCTGATTCGCACTACAAAGGTGAGCACCTTCTTAGCGGCTATCAGCCGTTTGCATCTGCCGAAAGGGTTTACGATCGCCCTATCAATTGCGCTGAGGTATTTTCCGACAATGACAGAAGAGTGGGGATTTATAAAAGATGCCATGTCTCTGAGGAGAATCTCATTTTCTAAGGTAGGGTTATTAATGCATCCTGTAAAGATAATGGAATACGTCTATGTACCGATGCTTGTATCGGCATCGAAAATATCCGATGAGATTACGCAGGCAGCTATTACTAGGGGGATAGATCATGTTGGCAGGCGAAGTTCTCTTGAGACTGTTGAATTTCGTATATGGGATGTGGTATTTATTACCGTCTATATAGGAATTATTGCGCTTGTAGTCTTTGATTTGGTAAGAGGGGGTGTTCTTATTTGATTACTTTGAATAAAGTTTCCTTCTCATATAAAGGCGGTCAAGAGAAAAGTTTGCATGAAGTATCACTCCATATACCAAAGGGGCAATGCGTTTTGTTATGCGGCGTTTCAGGATGCGGAAAGACTATGATTACACGTTTAATCAATGGGCTGGTTCCTCATTTTTTTGAAGGCGATCTTTCGGGGGAGATTACAGTGAACGGGCTTGATGCAAAGCAAGCGGACATTTTGAAGCTTTCGGACATCGTAGGCACCGTTTTTCAAAATCCGAGGACGCAGTTTTTTAATACGGATACAGACAGTGAGATCGTTTTTGGGCTTGAAAATCGAGGACTTCCCTCGGAGGTACTATCTAATCGTCTTGAAAGGGTGAATGAAGAACTGCATACACAGAATTTATGCGGGCGCAGTATTTTCGAACTTTCGGGAGGAGAAAAGCAGAAAATTGCCTTTGCTTCTGTGTATGCTACAAGCCCTGATATTTTCGTATTAGACGAGCCATCCTCGAATTTAGACTACCATTCAATAAATGAGCTTAAATCATTTATCAAGAAAATAAAGCAGCAGGGGAAAACCATAGTTGTTGCTGAACATAGGCTGTGGTATTTGATGGACATTGCGGATAGAGTGATCTTTATGGAAAACGGAAGGCTCATAAGAGATATGGGAATTAACGAATTTGCAGCCCTTTCTGAAAATGAAATTGAGAACATGGGGCTTCGCGCTCGGAGTCTTTCGGATATTAAGCTCGGTAAGGAGGACATGGATTCGGAGAAGAAGGGTTTTGAGGTAAGAGATCTTACTGTAAAGCTTGGTAATAAAACTATATTAGATGATGTTTCATTTAGGGTAAGTGGTGGAGAAATCGTTGCAATTACAGGAGAAAACGGCGCCGGAAAAACGACGCTGGCGCGTGCATTATGTGGTCTTAACGGGGAAATCGGTATGGTATCTTTAGGCGGTGAAACCCTTTCTTCCAAAAGGCGAAGGGAAGGTTCATACATGGTGATGCAGGATGTAGGGCACCAGCTTTTCACAGACAGCGTGGATGCGGAATGCAGCCTTGGAGTGGCAAAACCGATAAAAGAAAATATAGATGAGGTTTTGACCCTGCTTTCTCTTTCGAAATTAAAGGAGAAACACCCGCTATCCTTGTCGGGAGGGCAGAAACAGAGGCTTGCAGTTGCGGTAAGCATGCTTTGCGGCAAGGAAATCCTTATATTTGATGAGCCTACCAGCGGTCTTGATTTTGACAGTATGAATGAAGTGGGAGCTCTTATAAAGAGATTGGCGGAAGAAGGAAAGATAATTATCATCATCACCCATGATAGGGAGTTCATACAGATGATCTGCTCAAGAGTTATGGTTTTAGAAAGCGGTAAAATAAGAAATAGTTTTAAAGAAGATTTATAAATTCCATAGAATTGGCTGCCAGAGCTGAAAGCAGGTGAGAAAAATGAAATATAAAAAGTTTTATTTCGGGAAACTATCTTCTAAGATATTGGAAAATTTGGATGAAGAGCAGTATTCTTCCAAACATTGCATTATACAAAGTGTTGATGGATAATGATATCCCGTCAGTTGAGGCGAAAGAGCTTGTAAAGGAATATTCTTTTTATAAAGCGGGGAAAGTACATGATCTTTTAGCTACTTTTTTCCGTATCCCCGGTTTCTTTCGTGTTTTCAGATTTTTCATGAGAAAGGGAATGGCGGGAGATGAGATTTGGAAAAGCCAAATTTTATTTGACGATTCAAAAAGGTTTTCCATGGATGTACATAAATGCCTTTGGGCTGACACCTGCAGCTATTTTGACTGCGCAGAAATTTGTGAAATCTTTTGCTTATGCGATTACATCGTATTTGGCAATATAGATAAATTGCAATTCAAGCGCAGCCAAACTTTGGGCATGAATGGGGAAAAATGCGATTTTTCTTTTCGCTCTAAGCCTTCTTAGTCTGCATCACATATGTTTGATTGTCTTAGAATATACAGGAGTGAATTTCGGAAGAAACTTTACTTTTACGCCTATATGATTTATAATTAAAGCATGAAAGGCGGTGGCTGTATGAACCAATTAGAACAGATTAGAGAAATTTCTTCTGTAAATAATGGAATTTTAAGAACCTTTGAAGTTATCAATAAAGGGATTTCAAAAACTACCTTGGCAAAATTTATAGATAAAAATAATTACGAGCGTGTTTCACATGGGATTTATTGCTCTTCGGATGCGTGGAGAGATGAGATGTATTTTTTGCAACTTCGTTGTCCAAAGATTGTATTTTCTCACGACACAGCTTTATTTTTACTTGACATGACAGATCAAGAGCCGTTGCAGTATGCGGTTACAGTAAAAAGCGGGTATAATGCCACTCATTTAAGAAAAGATGGAGTGAAAGTATTTTCTATTAAAAAAGAATTTTTCGAACTTGGAATTACAAGTGTTAAAACATCCTTCGGCAATGAAGTTTTAAGCTATAACCCGGAGCGTACCGTTTGCGACATGATTCGCAGTCGTTCAAAAATTGAAATTCAAGTATTTCAAGACGCAATGAAACAATATGTCAAACGTAAGGATAAGAATCTACATTTGCTTATGGAATATGCCAAGAAACTTCATGTAAATCATCTGCTCAGCAGATATTTGGAGGTGCTGTTATAATGATTCATTCATCAAGACGATTAAAAGATTTGATTCGTAATTTATCGAGCGAAGTTGGGATAGAAGCTCATGTATTGATTAGGAAATATATGATGGAGCGTTTTTTAGAGAGAGTATCTCAATCCAGATATAATGCCAGTTTTATACTAAAAGGTGGAATGTTGGTGTCAGCCTTTGTGGGAGCAGAGGCAAGAGCTACCATGGATATCGATACAACGATTAAAGGTATTCCTGTAACAATTAGTGATATGAGGAATGCGATTACGGAAATTTCAAACATATGTTTAGATGATAATGTAACATTTAATATCAAGAAAGTATCTGAAATTATGGATGAAGCGGAATATTCAGGTATACGTTTTAGCATGGATGCAGTTCTGGATGGAGCTGTTATACCGCTTAAAATTGACATTTCCACGGGAGACGTAATCACTCCTAGAGAAATATTATATTCTTATAAATTAATGTTTGAAGATAGAACGATTTCAATTATGACTTATCCGGTTGAAACGGTTTTGGCAGAAAAATTGGAAACTGTGATTTCAAGATCCGTCACTAATACCAGAATGAGAGATTTTTATGATATTCATTTGCTTTTAAAGTCGCAAAAGATAAATAGTAATATGTTAGCTTTAGCCGTAGAGAGAACTGCTAAAAAGCGTGGAAGTTTAAGCTTTTTAGAAAACACAGAGGGTGTATTGCAAGAAGTGAAATCAAATGCTGAGATGAAAAGAATGTGGAATGTTTATCAGAAAAAATTTAAATATGCCTCTGAATATACTTGGGATGAGATTATGTTATCCGTTAGGGAATTATCTTTAGAAGCTAAATTAGATGTAAAAAAACATATGTCTTTATATGATATGGATATATAAACTGGGTAATTTGACTATGTATGCTGAAATGTAAAAAGTTTTATTTTAGGGAATTTGGCTCCGGGGGGTTAATGCTTATTACGCTTGATTTGCAGGGCTTTTAAGTGTATAATAAGGAAATCGGATTTTAGTAGGTGAAAGGAAAATAGATGTTTGAAAAGTTATTCAATTCAGCCTCTGATGAAATGCAGGAAAAATATCAAAACAAGTGGGAAAAAGAGAATTTACTTCAAAAATCTATTGATATTAGAGACGGCAAAGAGCCATTTATTTTTTATGAAGGGCCTCCGACTGCGAACGGAAAGCCGGGAATTCACCATGTGATCGCACGTACACTTAAGGATTCGGTGTGTAGATACAAAACTATGAAGGGCTTTAAGGTAGAACGTAAAGCCGGTTGGGACACGCACGGACTCCCTGTGGAGATAGAAGTAGAAAAACAGTTAAACCTCACAAGCAAGCAGGAAATAGAGGACTACGGCATAGAAAATTTTAATGAAAAATGCCGCGAATCCGTATTTAAATATGAAAAAATATGGCAGGATATGACCAAAAAGATGGCGTACCTCGTAGATCTTGATAACCCATATATTACGCTGGATAACGACTATATAGAAAGTTGTTTTTGGATACTTAAGCAATTCTTTGATAAGGGTTTTGTCTACGAAGGCCATAAGGTGCTTCCTTATTGTCCGAGGTGCGGCACAGGACTTGCTTCACACGAAGTGGCACAAGGGTATAAGGAGATAAAATCGCTTACAGCTACCGTTAAATTTAAAAGGAAGGGAGCGGATGAGTATTTTCTGGCTTGGACTACGACTCCGTGGACTCTTGCCGCTAACGTGGCTTTGACGGTAGGCGCTGATATCGACTACTTAAAGGTTAAAATCCTGGACGGCGAAAATAAAGGTGAGATATATTATGTTTGTAAAAACAGGGCGAAAGATGTGGTCGATGAAGACTATGAAGTTTTAGAAACGCTTAAGGGCAAGGACTTGGAGTATATGGAGTACGAGCAGCTTATGCCGTTTGTAAAGCCCAATAAAAAGGCATTTTTCGTAACATTGGCAGACTACGTAACCACAGATGACGGTACGGGCATAGTACATACCGCACCCGCCTTCGGTGAAGATGACTATAATACGTGTAAAAGATACGGACTGCCGGTTCTAAACCCTGTAAGTCAGGAAGGAAAGTACATAGACACTCCTTGGAAGGGCAGAAATGTCATGGATGATGAGCTTGCAGTGGATATCATTAAGTACCTTGCAAAGGAAGGCTTGCTTTATTCCAAGGCTAAGGTGGAACATAACTATCCCCACTGCTGGAGATGTAAAACGCCTCTTATATATTATGCAAAACCAAGCTGGTATATAGAGATGACAAAACTTAAGGATGAGCTTGTAAGCAATAATAAGACCGTAAAGTGGCACCCCGATTTTGTAGGACTTAAGAGGTTTGAAAATTGGCTCGAAAATGTAAACGACTGGGCTATTTCACGTTCCAGGTACTGGGGTACACCTATGCCCGTGTGGAGATGCGATTCCTGCGGTGAGGTGAAATGCATAGGTAGTAGAGAAGAGTTGAAAAGAGAAGCCGTACAAGGTGAAGAGGATATAGATACCTTGGATCTTCACAGGCCGTTCATAGATAGAGTAAAGCTTAAATGCTCATGCGGTGCGGAAATGAACAGGGTTACAGATGTAATGGACTGCTGGTTTGATAGCGGATCCATGCCTTTTGCGCAGCATCATTATCCGTTTGAAAACAAAGAAAAATTCAAGGAATCATTTCCTGCATCCTTCATATGTGAAGGTATAGATCAAACCAGAGGGTGGTTTTATTCTTTGATGGCTATATCTACATTCATAATGGGCAAGGCGCCTTACAAGAACGTGCTTGTGAACGATTTGATTCTTGATAAGCACGGCAAAAAAATGAGTAAATCAAAGGGAAACACCGTGGATCCTTTTGAACTTTTCAGCAAGTACGGAAGCGATTCACTGAGGTGGTATATGCTCTACGCTTCACCTGCCTGGTCGCCTACAAAGTTTGATGAAGAGGGTCTTAAAGAGATTCATCAGAAGTGTTTCAGTACCCTCAAAAACGTATACACCTTCTTTGCTCTATATGCAAATCAAGACGATGTGGATCCTCTCACCTATGATATACCGGTAAAAAACAGGCCTGAGCTTGACAGATGGATAATTTCAAGATTCAATGCCATGGTAGACTACGTTACAACGTCGATGGATGAGTATGACCATATGAAATCCGTTAGGGCGATACAGGCTTTCATCACGGAGGATTTGTCAAACTGGTATATAAGACGTGCAAGGAGAAGATTTTGGCAAAGCGAGATGGATGACTCTAAGAAAAGTGTATACCTCACCACCTATGAAATGCTTTTAGGACTCAGCAAGATCATGGCACCTTTCACGCCGTTCATAAGTGAAGACATGTATTTAAAACTTACACGGGGGAGCGCTTTGGAGTCAGTTCACCTTGAGAATTATCCTGTGCCTGATAAGACCTTGCTTGAAGAGGATATCGAAAGAAGAATGGATATCGTAAGAAGCATTGTAAGTATCGGAAGAGAACTTAGAGAAAAGACAAAGATAAAGGTGAGAAGGCCGCTTAAAAAAATTATAGTGGATAAGTCGGTGGAATTGATAATTTCCGACCTTTTAGAGCTCATAAAAGAAGAGCTCAACGTAAAGGAGATAGAATTTGCAGATGCCCGGGATGATTATATGAAGTCCATTTTAAAACCGAATTTTAAGGTTGCAGGGCCGGTTCTGGGATCTAAGATCGGTGAATTTAAGCAGGCGCTTACGCAAATTGACGCTAAGGACATGATTTCAAAGCTTGATACGGACGGTGCTTACAAGTTGGATTTATCAGGCGAATCATTCGATATAAGCAGAGAAATGCTCGATATGGTAATAGAAGCAAAGGAAGGCTTCGCTGCAGGTCTAAAGGGAGATTTATATGTGATTTTAGATACCGAGATCACAGAAGAATTGGAACAGGAAGGTATTGCAAGAGAGGTTGTTTCAAAGGTTCAGCATATGAGAAAGACCATGGATCTTGACCTTATGGATAAGATAAGGATAAGCATGGATGCGGATGCGGAGGTATCGGCTTCCGTTAAAAAGCATGAGGACTATATTAAGAGGGAAACTCTTGCATTGGATATACTAAATGTTCCCATCGATCAAAAGGAAGACATAAATGGCCATTCTACAGGGATCAGCATAGATAAGGCATAGGGAATAGATATGAAGAGCCTTGCGGGTATGAATCTGAAAGAAATCGAAAGCGTGGTATTATCGCTCGGAGAAAAGGCATACAGGGCAAAGCAGATATTGGAAGCTGTAAACAACGGTGTTGACAGTATAGATAGGATTCATACGATAAGCAAGGATTTCAGAGCAAAACTGTCAAATAAGTATACGATATCAAGCATTACGGTAGAAAAGAAATTAGTGTCAAAAAGGGACGGAAGTATAAAGTATCTACTTAAGACGAGCGACGGTAAATTCATAGAAGCGATGTCCATGGTATATAAACACGGGGTCAGCCTCTGTATATCATCTCAGGCAGGTTGCAGGATGGGCTGTACATTCTGTTCTTCAGGGAAGGAAGGCTTGGAAAGAAATCTAAGTGCTTTTGAGATGATAGAGCAGGTACTCATCTTAAAAAGAGGTTTTGATAAGATATCAGGTATAGTTGTCATGGGTACAGGAGAGCCGTTTGATAACTACGACGAACTTAAAAAATTTTTAAAGTGCATAACAAACAAAGAATTTTTAGGAATAGGCAAGAGACATATTACGGTTTCTACATGCGGTATCGAGGAAGGTATTAAGAAGTTTTCAAAGGATTTTAGAAGCATAAATTTAGCTTTTTCCCTTCATGCAGCTTCAAATGACATAAGAAAGAAAATAATGCCGGGAAATAAACTCAGCGTTGATGATATAATAGGTCTTGCGAGTGAACACGCTAAGATTACAAGGCGCAGGGTAACGTTTGAATACATTCTTATAAAGGGCGTTAACGATTCCATGGCGGAGTGCGAATTGCTTTGCAGAAAACTTAAAGGTATAAATTGCCTTGTGAATTTGATAAGGCTTAACGGCAGTAGTTATGAGGGTGATAACAGGTTTTCTTCACCCGATATGAAGACGGTAAAGCAGTGGCAAAACGAACTTGAAAAAAGGCATATTCAAGTTACGATAAGAAGAACGATAGGGGAAGATATACAAGGGGCTTGCGGGCAACTTAGATTGAGAAAGGATATCGCATGAACGTATTACAGGCAATAATTTTAGGACTGGTTCAGGGACTTACGGAGTTTCTGCCCGTCAGCAGTTCAGGGCATCTGGTAGTTATCGAATACCTTATGAACATCAAAGAGGAACAGGCCTTTTTTATGACCATAATGCTACATTTCGGAACGCTCGTATCGCTCGTAATAGTATATTTTAAAGACATTGTAAAGCTTGCAGTCGAATTTATACTTTCCATAAGGGATTTGATACAAAAGAAGAGCCTAAACATTTGTAAAAATGAGACGAGAAAACTCTGTTATATGATAATCGTAACGAGCATCCCAACCGTGATAATAGGGCTCGTGTTTAAAAAGGTATTCATGTCGTTTTACAGTTCGCTTCTTGCTGTAGGTATAGGACTTTTGATTACATCTGCATACATGTATGTAGCAGATATTATGAATGGGAAGAAGGATATCAAGAGAGCGGGATTTAAGGATGCATTTATAGTCGGAATATTTCAGGGGATTGCAATAGTGCCCGGGATATCAAGGTCAGGCAGCACCATTTTCGGCGGGTTATTTTCAAAAATGAAAAAGGACTTTGCGGTAAAATATGCCTTTCTGGTATCGCTTCCGGTTATTTTGGGTTCGTTCATATTGGAGCTTCCTGATGCAATCAAAAACGGCAATACGAACGGTGGTTTACTACCTATATTTGTAGGGATGATAGTTGCAGGAGTTTCCGGATATTTTGCTATTAAAATGATGATTGATATTGTAAGGAAAAGAAGCCTCAAGGGCTTTATGGTATATACGGCTGCATTCGGAACGGCACTTATACTTTACTCAATAATGTTTACATAAAGGGAGGAATATGGCAAAGTCAAAACCTAAGAAGAAGACGGGTAGCGGTTTGGATTCCAAAGAAAAGCTTGTTAAGGATATTAAAGGAATAGCTTTAATTACACTTGGGATACTTTTTTTTGTATCCATATATACGAAATTGGTCGGAAGTTTTGGAACCTTTACATCTGCTATACTCAAGCGAGGATTCGGAATATCGGCGGTTTGTGTTGCCCTTATCTTGATAATATTCGGAATGGTTTTGATAAGCGAGAAGGAAAAGAAATCGCTTTTTAAGATAGCGAATACCTATATCATATTTGTGATATTGCTGGATATTTCAATATTCATAGCATCGGGGTATGACAGCGCAGTAGAAAAAAACATCACGTATTCCGAAATAGCAAGGCTTGGCCTACTTCAAAAAAACGGAGGAGTCATCCCTACCTTTTTTGCAAGGATAATCATAGGAGGCATAGGAAAGGTCGGATTGCAGATCGTGCTTTTAGCAATAATCGTGGCTTTGCTTCCGGTGCTTTTTAATAGAACCATATCTGAAGTCATGTCAAATGCTAGAGAAAAGAGCAAGACAATTGCCAAGGAGAGAAAGGATAATAAAAGAAAGAGAGATGCCGAAAGAGAAGCTCAAGGGGATCAGTTGTCGATAAGGGATCTTGAGCCTACAGAAGAGGAAAGACAGAGAGCGAGAGATGAAATCCTGGATGATAATAAAAAAAGAAAAATTTTAGGATATGTGAAGAACTTTGGAAAAAGGGATGATAATGCAGACGATCTGCCGCCATTTTATGACGAAGAACCGGAGGCGGAAGAAGATCTTTACGATGAACCTCAAATGCCGCAATCATCTGAAGTTTACGATGCGCCTGAACCCGAAGGTAGCTCTGAGATCACAAGAATTCCGGCAATGCCGGGTGCCGGCGGCTTAGCTATGAAAAGATATAAATTTCCGCCGATATCGCTACTTAATAAACCTTTAAAGAAGTCTAAGGGTATGGGAGCAAGAGAATTAAACGAAAAGGCTATGCTTCTTGAAGATACTCTGAAGAGTTTCAATGTATCTGCAAAGGTTACGAATGTGACGCAGGGACCTGCCGTAATAAAGTATGAGGTAGAGCCTAAGGCGGGGGTTAAGGTGAGCAGCATAGTAAGGCTCGGGGATGATATAGCGCTTAATTTAAGAGCGAAGAGTATAAGAATAGAGGCTCCGATTCCCGGAAAGGCAGCGGTAGGCATAGAGATAGAAAACGATGAGATAAACATGGTAGGGCTGCGGGATATAATTTCATCGCCCGAGTTTAAAAATGCAGAAAGTAAGATAACGTTTTCACTTGGAAGAGATATTTCAGGAAAGGCGATAGTGGCGGATCTTAAATCAATGCCGCATCTTTTAATCGCAGGAGCTACGGGTAGCGGAAAATCCGTGTGCATAAATAGCATAATCACAAGCTTTTTATACAAGGCAAGCCCCGAAGATGTCAAGCTTCTTCTGATAGACCCTAAGGTTATAGAGCTCAGCGCTTATAACTCCGTGCCTCATCTTCTAATGCCGGTACTTACAGATCCAACAAAGGCTACAGGCGCTCTTACGTGGGCGGTAGCGGAAATGGGCGAAAGATACAAGAAGTTCGCGGAAAAGGGAGCCAAGGATTTGGCTTCGTACAACAGTAAGATGGCTGCTGAAGGTCTTGATAAACTTCCGCAGATAGTAATAATAATAGACGAGCTTGCAGACCTCATGATGGCGGCACCCTCGCAGGTAGAAGACAGCATCTGCAGAATCGCCCAGATGGCAAGGGCTGCAGGAATGCACTTGATAGTTGCAACCCAAAGGCCTTCAGTCGATGTAATTACAGGTGTAATCAAGGCAAACATCCCATCGAGGATTGCATTTGCCGTATCATCTCAGTTTGATTCAAGGACGATACTCGATCACGCAGGGGCTGAAAAACTGGTAGGAAAGGGCGATATGTTGTTTCATGCGGTATCTGATAAGACATCTAAGAGAATTCAGGGAGCCTTTATTTCAGAAACTGAGGTAGCCAATGTAATTGCATATGTGGCTGCGCAGGGTAAGCACGATAGCGACTATGCAAAGAATGCAAGGGAAAAGATAGAGACCCATGCGTCACCTGTTGCGCCTTCAGATGATAGCGACGATATACTAAGCGATGCTGTGGAATTTTGCAGAGGCTGCGAGACGGTTTCCACATCCAGGCTCCAGCGTGAGTTTAGGATAGGTTATAACAGAGCGGCAAGGCTTATAGACGACCTTGAAGCCATGGGCGTAGTTGGTCCTCGTGATGGCAGTAAGCCAAGGCTTGTTTTGATTTCTGATGAGGATGAAGACGTAGACGAATAATGAAAATTTTTATCGAAACTCTGGGGTGCCCTAAAAATTTTAACGATAGTGAATATGCTTACGGGAGTTTTTTTAGTGCAGGATTTAAAAAGGCGGATTCCATATCAGATGCGGATGTTGTTGTCGTAAACACCTGCGGCTTCATCCACGATGCCAAGGTAGAGTCCATAGATGCAATCTTTGATGCGGCACAGAAAAAAAAGTCTTCGGCAATACTCGTTGTCAGCGGATGTTTATCGCAAAGGTATATGGAAGAGCTTAAAAAGGAGATGCCGGAAGTAGATATTTTTGCAGGGGTAAATGATTATTTTGACCTTCCTGAAATTTGCAAAAAACGTCTGAATGACGGCAAATCAAAAGGTGCCGTTCTTACAAAGTCCCCTCAAAAAAATGATTTCCCGGAGCCTAGAAGCAGAGCGTTTGAAAACGTAAACAATAATAGTTATACGATCAAGATAAGCGAGGGGTGTAATAATAAATGCGCATTTTGCATCATACCTTCAATAAGGGGAAGTTTTAGGAGCAGATACATTCAAGATATAGTGAAGGAAGCAAAATTTCTGGTAACCTTGGGCGCAAAGGAAATTATACTCATAGGGCAGGATGTTACCGCATTCGGAACGGATAGACGAAACGAAGATACCTTGGCACTACTTCTAAGGGAAGTATCTAAGATAGAAGGAGAATTTTGGATAAGGCTAATGTACTGCTACGATAATAAGATTACGGACGAGCTCATTGCTGAGATTATGAGAAATAAAAAGGTGTGCAAATACATAGATATGCCCATACAACACATAAGCGATAATGTACTTTCTGCTATGAGACGAGGAAGTGATAGCGATCTTATCATTGAAAGGATACGGGCGCTTAGAAGTAACATCGATGACATTCACATTAGAACCACACTCATAACGGGGTTTCCGGGCGAGAGTGAAGAGGATTTTAATAAACTCTATGAATTCGTGAAAGAGCAGGAATTTGACAGGTTGGGTGTGTTTTCATATTCAGAGGAAGAGGGCACGGCAGCTGCAAAGTGCAAGCAGATACCGGATGAAATCAGAGAGCAAAGAAGAGATTCCATAATGAGGCTTCAGTCTGAAATTTCCAAGAACAAAAACAAGATGATGGTAGGAAAGACGATGAAGGTGCTTATAGACGGCGTGATTGAAGGCGAACAATCGGGTTCTGAAAGAATGCTGATAGGACGAACCGAATTTGATGCACCTGAGATAGATAACTGCGTAATATTTAAGCCTGCCATCTGTGGCAAAGATGTGGGAGAATTTACATATGTGCATATAACGGGAAGCAGCGATTACGACGTTTATGGCGAAGAGGTGCAAACGCCTTAAAATTGACAAGTAACCGGAGGGGTGATACACTCTATAAAAAGGAGGGAGATATGAATTTACCGAACAGATTGACCTTGTTAAGGATAGTTTTAATACCGGTATTTGTGGTATTTTTTTCGCTTAATTATGTCAAGGCTGCCCTTGTCGTTTTCATAATAGCTTCTGTAACCGATTGGGCAGACGGGTTCATTGCAAGAAAGATGGGACTTGTGACGAATTTTGGTAAAATCATGGATCCGCTTGCGGATAAGGTGCTTGTGCTATCAGCCTTTATATGTTTGGTGCCGGATGAAAGGGTAGCGCCTTGGATGGCTGTCGTGATCATAGCAAGAGAGCTTATAATAGGGTCTTTTAGAACAATAGCCGCATCAAAGGGAATTGTAATAGCGGCAGGAATCAGCGGTAAGGTAAAGACCGTGCTTCAGATGGTAGCTGCAGTTCTTTTAATGCTCGGGGATTTTTGGATCGCAAAGAAAATCGCAGCACCGGTGCTGTGGGTTGCTGTAGCCGCAACGGCATATTCAGGTCTGGAATATATATATAAAAATAGAGAAATACTCAGAAGCGGCAATTAGTTGGAGGCCTTATGAAAACTGCAATATTGAGCATAGGTACGGAAATCTTATTTGGCGAGACCGTAAATACCAATGTGCTCTATTTAACGAGAGCTATCCATGATACGGGAAATGAGGTCATATATCACATAACGGTTGGAGACAACAACGAAAGGATACATAGAGCTCTCGATACCGTTTTTAAAGATTGTGATGCCGTGATCGCAACCGGAGGTCTCGGACCTACAGGAGATGATATTACGAGATCTTCATTTGCCGAGTATTTTGATCTTCCGCTTAGAAGAGATGAAAAGACGGAGAAGGATATATGTGAATTTTTGAATTCCAGGAAGATACAACCTACGTCGAACAATATGAAACAGGCTCTGATACCTTCAGGCGCAACGATTTTTTATAACGGTGTGGGTACAGCGCCGGGATTCATGATAGAAAAGGATGGAAAGATACTTATCTCGCTTCCCGGGCCTCCTGCGGAGATGAGGGGAATGTTTGAAAATTCACTTTTCCCTGTGCTTTGCAAGTTTTCGAAGGGCAGGGTAGTTACAAGAACCATAAGAACGCTTGGAATAGCGGAGTCGAATCTTGAATCTAAAATATTGGATCTTGTGGAAGGCCAAAAGGATCCTACAATCGGTACCTATGCAAAGAAGGGAGAGTGCACTATAAGACTCGCTTCTATGCACGAGAACGAGGAAGACTCTATAAAGGCGCTGAATGACCTTTCAGGCAAGATAAAGGAAAGGCTTTCAGGATATGTAACCATAGAGGGTGATGTTCCTCTGCCCGAATATGTAATAGAGCTGCTTATAAATAAGGGAATTACGGTTTCCTCCGCAGAGTCATGTACAGGAGGGAATTTCGCGGGACTTTTCACCTCCGTCGCAGGAGCTTCAAAGGTTTTCAATAGAGGGTTTGTAACATATAGTAACGAGGCGAAGGTAGAAGATCTTGGAGTAGATGCGGAAACGATAAAGCGATATGGCGCAGTTAGCACTCAGGTGTGTAAAGGGATGGCGGAAGCTGTATATGCCAAAACACGGAGTGACGTATGCGTATCGGTGACGGGCGTTGCAGGTCCTGATTTTTGTAAAAAACCTCCCGGATTAATTTATATAGGAGTGCATTACAAGGGAAATACTGAAGTTTTTGAGCTGAATACTCATTCTGCTAAGCGAAATGTAAATAGAAGGGCAGCTGTGCTTCATATGTATAAATACATCTATGAAATTGCATGCAAAGGTATCTGCGGTACGGGAAATGACTAATTTTGTCGATGGAGTTTGCGGATTTCAAATTTATGATAATATAGACTAAATCAATAAAGTAGTGAAAGGAAAGTTTTATGGCAGCGAAGAAGAATTCAAAAGAAGAAGTGGTTGCACTTAAGGATGATAAGGAAAAGGAGAGAGCTTTAAATGACGCTCTGGATCTTATAACAAAGCAGTTTGGTAAGGGCTCTATAATGAGGCTCGGCGAAGGTGCACTTTACGACGAGGTGGATGTTATATCCACAGGAGCGATTTCTCTAGATGTTGCAACGGGCATCGGAGGTATCCCAAGGGGAAGGATAGTGGAAGTGTACGGCCCCGAATCGTCCGGAAAGACAACACTCACGCTTCATGTGATAGCGGAGGCTCAAAAAAACGGCGGCAGAGCCGCGTTTATAGACGCAGAGCACGCTTTGGATCCTGAATACGCAAGGAAGCTGGGAGTGGATGTAGAGAATTTAATAGTATCGCAGCCGAGCACCGGAGAAGATGCACTCAGCATTTGTGATTACCTTGTTAGAAGCGGAGCGATAGACGTAGTCGTTATAGACTCTGTAGCGGCTTTGGTTCCGAGGACTGAAATCGAAGGAGAAATGGGATCGGCTCACGTTGGATTGCAGGCAAGGCTTATGTCGCAAGCGCTAAGAAAGCTCACGGGAGCTACTCAAAAATCCAATACGGCCTTGATATTTATAAATCAGTTGAGAGAAAAGGTGGGCAATATATATAACCCCGAGACTACTACTGGCGGAAGAGCTCTTAAGTTCTACTCTTCAATGAGGCTTGATGTAAGAAGATCTGAAAGTATTAAAACAGGTGATGGCATAATCGGTAATAAAACCAAGGTAAAGCTTGCCAAAAATAAGATGGCTCCGCCGTTTAAGCAGGTAGAATTCGATATCATATTCGGCGAAGGAATTTCAAAAGAAGGTGATGTGCTGGACGAAGCTGTGACAGCGGGGCTTGTAAATAAATCAGGAGCATGGTACAGCATGAATTCAGAAAAAATCGGACAGGGTAGAGATGCGGCCAAAAAATATCTCAAGGATAATCCGAAGATATACGAAGAACTAAGATCTGAAATCTTAGACATAGTATTTAACAAAGATAGGGAAGACGAAGCTACGGAGGATAGCGATACTTCTCAAGATATTAAAACAGAACCAAGTCAAATACAGATGGATGAAGACGGCATAGTTTTATAGCTTGATTTGTAACATAATCTTAATTTGATTAAAATCTTTTTATTATTTCTCATGCATTTAATTTTTCATAAACGGTTCAAATGCATGTTATTTTTATCTGCAATAAGATAATTTAGATACAATAATGGGTATTTGCATAAAAGAGGTTTTCGCTCAAGAGTGCGATGGAGGAGAAATAATGGAAAAGAAGGTTGTGATAGTGGGCGGTGTTGCAGGAGGCGCATCCGCAGCGGCAAGGCTTAGAAGACTGGATGAAAATGCGAAAATTGTCATGTTTGAACGGGGAGAGTATGTCTCTTTTGCCAATTGCGGTCTTCCATACTATATTGGAGAAGTGATTGGGAACAGAGATGCTTTATTGGTTCAAACCAAAGAAGGGATGGAACAGAAATTCAATATGACCATCCACGCTTCGACGGAAGTGGTTAAGATTGATAGAGAAAATAAAAAAGTTTTAGCTAAGAATTTAAAGACAGGAGAAAGCATAGAAGAAGGTTACGATGTGCTCTTACTATCCCCGGGCGCCAATCCTGTGAGGCCACCAATCCCGGGGCTTTCGGAAGCGAAAAATGTTTTTACCTTAAGAAATATTCCGGATACCGATGCGATTAAAGCCTTTGTGGATGAACATCATCCGAAGAATGCGGTGGTAATCGGTGGAGGATTTATAGGCCTCGAAATGGCGGAAAACTTAATACATCGAGGAGTCAAGGTGCATTTGGTGGAAATGTCAAATCAAGTTATGGCTCCGCTTGATGCAGAGATGGCGGCTCAAGTGCACCAAGAGTTGTCGGATAACGGTGTGTGTCTTTATCTAGAAAATGGCATCAGAGGATTTGATAAAGAGGGAAGGGAAGTGATCTTGCAAAATGGAGAACGGATTCCTACGGAGATGACCTTGCTTTCCATAGGCGTGCATCCTGAAAACGTCTTAGCTAGGGAAGCGGGGCTGGCTTTGGGCGAACGTGGCGGTATTTTGGTTGATGAACATCTGCGTACGGAAGACCCATATATTTATGCTATCGGAGATGCTATTGAAGTTAAGGACTATATCAATGGGACGCCTGCCATGGTGCCTTTGGCATGGCCTGCAAACAGGCAGGGACGAATGGTAGCGGACAATATAGCAGGCGGCTCTGAAAAATATTCAGGGACAATGGGAACGGCCATAGCGAAAATTTTTGATCTGACGGTTGCAACAACGGGAACCAATGAAAAAACATTGAAGCGTCTAGGAAGGGATTATGAGGTGATGCATATTCATCCCAATTCTCATGCGGGATACTATCCGGGTGCTTTCCCGATGCAGATAAAGGTGATTTTTGATGCAGAGAGCAAAAAGGTTTTAGGTGCCCAGGCCATCGGTATGGAAAGTGTAGATAAGGTCATAGACGGAATCGCCATAGCAATAAAGGCAGATCTTTCAGTGGATAAGCTTCAGGATTTGGAATTGTGTTACGCGCCACCTTATTCTTCTGCCAAGAACCCGATTAACTTTATAGGTTATGTAGCGGAGAATTTGCTTACGGATAAGGTAAAAACCGTTCAATGGCATGAAATTGACGAACTTATCAAAAAGGGAGAGTGTGTGGTTGATGTAAGTGAAGAGCAGGAATTTATGATGGGCAATATTCCGGGGAGCATCAATGTGCCCTTATCCGTTTTGCGAGAAAATTTGGATAAGCTTTCTGAAAAAGTTTATGTATACTGCAGAGTCGGGCTTCGAGGGTATATCGCAAGCCGAATTCTAAGGCAGTGGGGAAAGGAAGTTTATAATTTAGACGGAGGTTATCGCACCTATGCTTTGGCTCGCTTTACAGATAAAAATTCTACGGGTCAAATGCCGAAAGCCTATGAAGAGTCTATAAAGGAATCTTCAAAAGAAGAGCCTAGACCTGAGCTTCGAAAAATTGTGATCAATGCCTGCGGACTTCAATGTCCGGGACCTATAATGCAAGTTTTTAAAGCTATGCAGGATATGCACGACGGAGAGTATTTGGAGATTTCAGTAACGGATCCCGGGTTTACAAAGGATATTTCTTCATGGTGTGAAAAAACGGGCAATACTTTAGTCAGTTTGGATCGTGAAGAAAACAGTTTTCGTTGTCTTTTGAAAAAGGGAAGAGGAGACGAAGAGGTTTCAAAGCAGGATTTACAGCCGGCATCGAGCAACAGCCTTCAGGAAAATGCCACCTTGGTTGTTTTCAGCGGAGATTTGGATAAGGCCATGGCTTCCTTTATCATCGCAAGCGGTGCGGCGGCTATGGGAAAACAGGTAACTATGTTCTTTACTTTTTGGGGGCTTAACATAATAAAAAAGGCAAATGTAAAGACGGAAAAGAGCTTTATGGAAAAGATGTTTTCCGTGATGATGCCAAAAGATGCATCTAAATTGCCGCTTTCTAAGATGAATATGGGCGGAGCCGGTACTGCGATGATGAAAAAGGTTATGAAGGATAAAAACGTGGACAGTTTGGAGTATTTGATGCAAAATGCAAAAAATGCAGGAGTAAAGATGATTGCCTGCGCAATGTCTATGGATGTTATGGGAATTCAGGAAGAGGAATTGCTAGACGGCGTTGAAGTCGGCGGTGTCGCAACATATTTAGGGGAAGCAACGGAGGGAAATGTAAATTTGTTCATCTAAAACCATTTAACATAAATCTATTAGATCAGTAGTATTTATGGATGTCGTGCTTACTACAATGTGGAACGTAATTATTATCGAGTAGTATAAAGGCATATCATTTCTGTTTTAGAAAAGTTCAAAAAAAATATATTATAAATTAACTTGACAATAGAAATGTTATTACATACATTGTTGGTGTAGATGTTTTGTAGGATTTAAGGAGGGTCAAGGAGTAGCAACGGCTTTAGCAGCATTTCTTTCAGCTTTGGGACTGACTGTTCCCGGTATGATACCTCAATTACTTACATACCTTGGAGGAATAACTGGACTTATTTCCTTGGTAATGAGAGGATCTAGAAAACATGGTATTAAAATTAGGCTGAAAAATTATATGAAAATCATTTATCACAGAGGCAAGCGTTATAGGATTGAAGCATGGAAGGTCGTTAGTGTCAGAAAATACTAGTGAGGTTAAACATGGTGGATAACGAAAGACTTACTGTAAGTAAGAAAGAATTTTTTGTGAGAGTGTTGGCTGTTTTAAATACATCGTATGTTGCAGTGTGTGCGCTTTTGAATATGAATGGTAGCCTCAGTATTTTAGGTTTATCTTCAAAAATATTGATGATTATATTATCTATCGTAGGAGTAGGTGTTTTGTTAGTGTATTACGTAAATAACCGAAAGCAAATGGATCGATCCGTTAAAACATTGGTATTTACGAGTATTGTAGCTCCCATAATATGGAATATTATAATTATGGTTAGTTTCTTTGTAAAATAATGAATATTTTTTTTACAAATAGAGGATGGATTATATTTAGCTGTGCTGAATAATATAGATTTGGTTAAGTGCGATGGATGATAAAAAAATTATTATAAGTAGGAAAGAACTTCTTGTGAGAATGTTGATCGTTTTAACCGCAGCATATATTGCGATGTGTGCATTCTTAAATTTAAATGGCTTAATTAGTGTTTTAGGCTTGTATTCTAAAATAGGCATGATTACATTATCTACTGTGGGAGTGTTGGTTTTGCTAGTGTATTATATAAAAATACGAAAGCAAATAGATAAGCCTATTAGATCAGTGATAGTTATGGATGTAGTGCTTACTACAATGTGGAATATAATGATCATTAAGTGGTAGTTGAATTTAAAAAACAGAGAAGAGGTAAATACATATTTAAAGTTTGCCGGATATCAAGAGCATGAAGTTATGGTAGCTTAAGAGAATGTTTCTGCAAAACTATTTTTCAGGAGTATGCGTAACATGTGTTTGATTATGCCGGGAAGGCATTGTCATTTATAGCTGAAGTCCTTGACGAGTAACATACGATTGTGCTAAACTTTACGGGTATTTATTGTTATGAAAGAAGAGGAAGTACTATGAGTTTAGCACTTAAGATAACGTTGCTGGTGGCGAGCATAATATTGATACTCAGTATATTGCTGCAGTCGAGTAACAGCGCAGGGCTGTCGGGCTCTATAGGTGGTGGAGCAGAGCAACTTTTCGGCAAGAAGAAGAGCAGAGGCTATGAAGGGATACTTTCAAAGATCACCGTTGTTGCGGCTGTGCTTTTTATTGCGTTTTCACTAGCTATCGTTACTATAGAATACGTTAAATAGTTTTGTTTCATGTGAGGTGCCCGGGCATCTCATTTTTATATGTTTTTGCATGAAGAAGGAGGGGAGATGAGAGTATTAATCGGTTATTTGCCAATCGTTGCATCCGTTCTGGCACTTTTAGTGGCATTCATACTTGCGAATTGGATCAAGAATGTAAACGAGGGCGAAGAGAGGATGAAGGAGATTGCAGGGCACATCAGAGAAGGTGCAATGGCATTCCTCACTCGTGAGTACAAGACGATGGTAATTGTGATTGTGGTATTATGCGCGGCAATAGCTGTATTTATTAATAAAACTACCGCTGTACTCTATGTTGTAGGTGCGCTTTTTTCGGTGCTTGCAGGTTTTTTCGGCATGAAGGTGGCAACGCTTGGAAATGTTAGAACTGCAAATGCCGCTAAGGAAAGCGGAATGAACAAGGCGCTCAAGGTGGCGTTTAGAAGCGGTGCCGTAATGGGACTTTGCGTTACAGGACTTGGACTCTTAGGACTCGCCGCAGTGTTTATAGTTCTTGGAGTAGGCAGCTCTGAAGTAATTACGGGCTTCGGACTTGGAGCTTCATCGATGGCACTTTTCGGAAGAGTAGGCGGAGGAATTTACACAAAGGCCGCAGACGTTGGAGCAGACCTTGTAGGTAAGGTGGAAGCGGGAATCCCTGAGGATGATCCGAGAAACCCTGCGGTAATAGCAGACAACGTAGGTGATAACGTAGGTGATGTGGCAGGAATGGGATCGGATCTTTTTGAATCGTACGTAGGTTCTATAATTTCCGCTATTGCACTGGCGGTTGTTATACCTTCCGTCGCTCCTAAATTTGGCGCTGAATTCACTATAGATCCTGTAAGAGGCGCAATGCTACCGCTTTTGATTTCAGGATTGGGAATAATCGCTTCAATCATAGGAATTCTACTTGTAAAGGGTAAGGATGGAGACAGCCCTGCCAAGGCGTTAAACTTGGGTACGTATTTGAGCGGAATACTGGTAATCATCTGTTCATGCGTTTTGAGTAAGTATATGCTGAATACATTCAATCCTGCTATTGCGATAATTGCGGGGCTTATCGTCGGTATTGCGATAGGTAAGATAACGGAAGTCTATACTTCTGCAGACTTTAAACACGTTAAAAACATTGCCGAACAGTCAAAGACAGGTGCGGCTACCACTATAATCTCAGGACTTGGCACTGGAATGTTGTCTACTTTAATGCCGATACTCTTCATAGTAATAGGTATATTTGTAGCAAACGCTTTTGCAGGTCTATATGGAATTGCACTTGCCGCTGTAGGAATGCTCTCTACTGCGGGCATGACCGTAGCTGTAGATGCATATGGTCCTGTATCAGATAATGCAGGAGGCATTGCGGAAATGTCTGAACTTCCGGACAGCGTTAGAAATATTACTGACAAGCTCGATGCTGTCGGAAATACTACCGCCGCTATAGGAAAGGGATTTGCGATAGGATCGGCTGCGCTTACGGCACTTGCGTTATTTGCTACGTATTCACAGGTTGCAAAGCTTGACTCCATAAGCTTGTTATCTCCTATGGTTATAATAGGTCTGTTTATCGGTGCTATGCTTCCGTTCTTGTTCTCAGCTATGACCATGAATTCTGTGGGCAAGGCGGCCAATCAGATGATAGAGGAAGTTAGAAGGCAGTTCAGGGAAGATGCAGGCATAATGGAAGGTACGAGCAAGCCTGACTATGCGATGTGCGTTGACATCTCCACCAAGGCGGCTCTTAAGGAAATGTTATTGCCGGGACTTCTTGCTATAGTAGCGCCGTTACTCGTTGGAATAGTGCTCGGCGTTGAAGCGCTTGGCGGAATGCTTGCAGGATCACTTGCTACAGGTGTGCTCCTTGCTATAATGATGTCTAATGCGGGCGGAGCATGGGATAATGCTAAAAAGTATGTAGAAGAAGGAAATTACGGTGGTAAGGGCAGTGAAGTGCACAAGGCTACAGTTGTCGGTGATACCGTTGGTGATCCGTTCAAGGATACATCAGGTCCTTCCATAAATATTTTGATAAAACTTATGACTATAGTATCGTTGGTATTTGCTCCTCTATTTGTTAAAATCGGAGGATTATTGTAGAGAAGCCTGTTTAATTACTGGCGTTTTTGACGAATATTTTTAAAGCTTATACAAAAAACGAGGCGACTAACTAATCGTCTCGTTTTATTTTATGAAGAATCATCCAAAGGCTTGAAAATTGTGTTACAATGATTAAGTATTGTGAGCCGGTGCACGAGCCGGTTTTGCTTATAAAGTATATCTTATGATTTTCAAGTCGAAAGAAGGCGGTGGTAAAATGGAAATCGAAAATAAGTTCGGTAAGATTAGTACCGTTGAAGAGGCGATGAAGCACATCAATGATGGTTGTACTATCATGATTGCAGGATTTGGCGGAATCGGATCTTCATACACGCTAATCAATGAGATTATCAAGAAGAAAGTCAAGAACATGACACTTATTTCTATTGATGCGGGAGATCCTGAAGTAGGACCTGACTACATCGTTAGGAATGAACTTGTAAAGAAGCTTATCACAAGTCATATAGGTGCAACGCCTACTACTGGTGAGCTTATGAATGCTGGAAAGCTTGAGGTGGAATTTTCACCACAGGGTACACTTGCTGAGAGAATCAGAGCAGGTGGCGCAGGTCTTGGTGGTTTCCTCACAGATGTAGGCCTTGGAACTTCCGTTGCGGAAGGAAAAGAAATCGTTACGGTTGACGGCAAGGATTATCTCCTTGAAAAACCTCTTACCGCTGATATTGCAATCGTGCTTGCAGAAAAAGCGGATGAGTTCGGTAACTTGATTTATAGCAAAACAGCAAGAGGATTGAATCCTCACATGGCTATGGCGGCAGACTTTACAATTGTAGACGCTAAGCATATCGTACCGGTTGGGGATATAGATCCTGAAGATGTTGTTACACCTGGTGTTTATGTAGATATGATCGTACAGGGAGGAGGTGACTGGAAATGGGGTTGGCAGTAAAAGAAAAGATGGCAAAGAGAGCGGCAGAAGAAGTTAAGGATGGTGACATTGTTAACCTAGGTTTCGGGATACCTCAGAAGACTCTCAATTATATAGATCCTAAGCTAAAGGTGTTTTTCCATGCGGAAAACGGAATACTTGGAGCAGGTCCTGTTGCAGAAAAAGGCAAGGAAGATCCTGATTTGGTAGATTCAGGATGTGTGCCTATAACAGCGGTACCGGGAGCGAGTTACTTTGACAGTGCAGATTCTTTTGCGCTCATAAGAAGAGGAAAGCTCGACATAACAGTTCTTGGAGCTTTGGAAGTAGCGGCAAACGGCGACCTTGCAAACTGGGTAGTTCCGGGAGCTATAGTACCGGGAATGGGCGGTGCTATGGACCTTGCAAGGCATGCTAAGGAAGTAATAGTTCTTACTACGCATACTGATAAAAAGGGAAATCCTAAAATCAAAGAAAAATGCGAACTTCCTCTAACTGCTGAAAAATGCGTTTCTCTTATAATTACCGATATTGCGGTAATCAAGGTTACAGACGACGGACTTCTTCTTACTGAAGTGTTCGATGATGTAGAAGTTGATGAAGTAATAGAGAAGACAGGCGCTAAGCTTAAGGTTGCTGATAACATCAGAAGAATCAAATACGACGACTAAATTCGTTAACAATCGGTCATTAACTTGGCCGATTTTCTGTAATACGCAGAAGATATAATGTAATTTTGTGAAATGGAGGTAATTTCATGAAGGAAGCTGTAATAGTTTCAGGTGTTAGAACACCGATTGGAAAATATGGCGGTATGCTAACGCCATTTGAAGACTACGAACTTGGCGGTTTAGTAGTTAAAGAAGCTGTGAAGAGAGCAGGAATTGATCCTTCACTTATAACGGAAGTATATATGGGAAATGCCGAAGGTATACCGGGCAACCTAGGTAGAATAGTAGCTTTAGAAGCTGATCTTCCTGAGACGGTTCCGGGCATACAGCTTGACAGACAGTGTGCATCAGGTCTTGAAACAATCAACATGGCAGCCGCTATGATCCAGAGTGGACATGGTGATGTATATGTTGCAGGTGGTGCGGAGAGTCAGTCAAACAACCCTTACTTCTTATCTAAGGCGAAGAGGGCATATGTATACGATGCTCCTCCGTTCATTCCTCTACGTATGTCTCCTCCAAAGATCGGAGATCCACCTATGGGAGTAACTGCTGAAAACGTACTTGAGGTACATCCTGTATCTCGTGAAAAGATGGATAAGTTTGCGCTTAGAAGTCATGAGAGAATGGCAAAGGCTAAGAAGGAAGGATTCTATGATGATATGATTCTACCTCTTGAATACACAAAGAGAGGAAAGACAATCGTTCTTGATCAGGATGAGTGCCCTAGAGATGACGCAAATCTTGAATCCATGGCAAAACTTCGTCCTATCTTCAAGAAGGACGGAAGCGTTACTGCAGGTAACAGCTGCCCTATGAACGACGGTGCTGCCGCGGTAGTAGTTATGAGCAAGGAAAAAGCTGATGAGCTTAAGATACCTTACATGCTAAAGATCGTTGACTTCGCATCATTCGGATTGGATCCGCACGTAATGGGATTTGGACCTATCGGTGCTGTGAAGAAGCTTCTTGATAAGACAGGTGTAAGCCTTGATGAGGTTGCACATATCGAGCTTAACGAAGCGTTTGCTTCTCAGGCTATCGGCTGTATAGAAGAACTTGGACTTGATGAAGAAAGAGTAAACCCTTATGGTGGTGCTATTTCTCACGGTCATCCGCTTGGAGCTACAGGTGCAATTCTTACTATTAAGGCAGCTTATGCAATGAAGAAGGCAGACAGAAAGTATGCTATCGTTACTATGTGTGTAGGCGGTGGTGAAGGTGCCGCTGCGCTATTCGAAAGACCATAGTCAGGTGTATTGCCGAGCATTGAGGACTACCTCGATGCTTGGCACATTAATGTTTTAGCATAGAATTTAAAGGAGATAAAAAATGTCTAAACATAATAATGTAATGAGCTTGGATTTCCACAGAGAATATCCTAACGTAGTTAGCGGTAAGGGAATTTACATGTATAAGAAAGACGGTACCGAAATCGTTGACGGTGCGTCAGGTCCTGTACTTGTAAGTCTTGGACATGGTATAGAAGAAATAGCGGATGCTATGAGAGAACAGGCTGTAAAGCTTGCATTTGCACATAGAGACGACTGTGTTACTCCTGAGCTTGAAGAGTCTTGCAGACTTTTATCTGAAGCCAGCGGCGGAGATATGGATAAGATCTTCCAAGTTTGCGGCGGTAGTGAAGCTACGGAAATGGCTATGAAGATGGCACGTAAATACCATATACAAAAAGGAACGCCCGGCAAGTATAAGATCATTGCAAGATGGCAGAGTTACCATGGTATCAGTAACGGTGCACTTAGCCTAAGCGGATTTGCTAAGAGAAAAGCGGGATACGAACCGTATATGATAGAGATGGGACATATCCAGCCTGCATATCCATATAGACCATGGGTAGATTGCGACCCTAAGGACTATGCTAAGGTTGCGGCTCAGGCACTGGAAACCGAGATTTTAGCTCAGGGTCCTGAAACGGTAGCTGCGTTCATCGCAGAGCCTATAGTGGGAATGGCACTTTGTGCGTGTCCTGCTCCTGAAGGATATTTCGAAGAGATTAGAAGAATCTGTGATAAATACGACGTACTTCTAATTTTAGATGAAGTAATGTGTGGTTGCGGAAGAACAGGTGAACATTTCTATGCTTACAAGCATTTTAATATAAAGCCTGATATCGTTACTATGGGTAAGGCTATAAGTGGCGGATATTTCCCGCTTGCAGCTGTTGCAATCTCAAAGAAGGTATACGAAGGCATGGAAATGAACAATGGTAATTTCCCTCCGGGATATTCTTGGTCAGGAAATCCATTGGGTGCTGCAGTAAATATTGCGGTAATGAAATACCTAAAAGAGCATGATCTTATAAACAATTGTGCTAAGATGGGTGAATACCTTAAGGAACAGATGGAGAAGAAGATTCTTCCTCATCCGACGGTAGGTGAAATCCGAGGTAAAGGACTCATGGTAGGTGCAGAGCTTGTTAAGAATAAGGAAACAAAGGAATGCTTCCCGCTTTCTACAGGTTATGCAGGACAGGTTCAGGATGAAGCTTTGGTAAACAACAACATCATCATAGAAGCATCACAGGGATGTAACAAAGGACAGTCCGGTGACGGAATCGTTATTTCTCCTGCGTTCATAGTAACTAAGGAAGATATCGACATGATAGTTGACAAGGTGGATAAGGCGCTTACAGCAGTAGAGAAGAGAAACGGATTTTAATCGTAAGCGATTAGCTGGGTAAAAACCATTTATAGCCGGTTCAGTGATTAATTTTGCTGAACCGGCTTTCTTTTATCGGTAGTGCTTATGTTATAATGCTAGGTAAAGGGGGCAAAATGGTTGTTTTAAAGTTTTTATTTGTGGTTTTACTTTGTTTTCCTATCGCAGTCATAGGTTTTTATAGTATTCGTGATGCCGCTAAAACAAAAAATAATTTTAAAAACGATCGGGAATAATATATGAATAGCGATGGATTCGGTAAGTTTATCACCTTTGAAGGGCTCGACGGAGCAGGCAAGGGTACTCAGATAGATAAGGTGATGGAGTATTTAAGTGATATAGGTAGAGCTGCAATCTTGGTAAGGGAACCCGGCGGAACGGAACTTTCTGAACAGATAAGGGAAATGCTTCTCCAAAATGAGTTTGCGATTTCGCCAATGTCTGAACTTTTATTGTTTTTATCTGCAAGGGCAGAGCTCATAAGCAAGGTAATAAGACCTGCACTGGAATCCGGCAAGGATGTAGTCTGTGACAGATATATGGACTCCACCATCGCCTATCAGGGGTATGGTAGAGGGTTGCTGAGTGAAGCGATTTCGCTAAATAATATAGCTACGGGATTTCTCGTGCCGGATATTACTTTTTTTTTGGATATAAGTCATGATGAATGCTATAAACGAAGGGTTTCTCGTGACAAGGAACAGGGATCGAAATGCGATCGGCTTGAGAGTGAAAACGACGAGTTTCATTCTAAGGTTTACGAAGGATATAAAATTTTAGCAAAAGAAAATGCCGATAGGATATTTACAATAGACGGCTGTAGAGACGAGCAGAAAATTACGGAAGATATACTATCGATACTTAAGAGCGGAATGGACAGGTAATAAATTGAAGCAAATTTTTCATGCATATATTTTAAATACCGAATTTAATGCTGCAGATGCGGATATGCGGCAATTCATATCCGATGTGCTCGGCAAAGAGATAAATCCGGATGATCTTTCGTTAGAACCCGACATTATTATCCTTGAGAAGAGGAAGGAAAGAAAAAATATAATAGATGTGGATGTTGAAGCCGCCATGAGATCCCTTGAGTTAAAGCCGTTTGGGGATAGGAAGTTACTCATTATATCTCATAGCGACCTCATGACGGTAAGAGCCCAAAACAGGATACTTAAAAAGCTTGAAGAGCCTTCGGGTGATGCTGTTATTGCTCTGGTTACAAGGACGCCTGACCTGATGCTGGATACCATACGGTCAAGATGCATAGAGAAAAGATTTGATTTTAAGCAAAATTTCAGAGAAGAGGTGGAAGAAATTGGTAAAACCATTGCAAGGCACATCGAAAACAAGGAAAAAGGATTCATAGCCTTTCCTGATATAGAAAAGGCGATAGATACGGATATACAGGGTGTGCTCAGCTTCATGCAGCAGCATTTTTCAAAGGGAATTTCATATGAGAATGCGGATATAGTGCTCGGCATCGAAGCTGTGAAGGCAGGGCTTTTCAGAGGCTTAAACCCGAAATATGCAGTGAAGGGCATGTATTTGGATATGGTGAAGAAATAGTTATATTTTATAGGAGGTAGAGTTTTAGTATGAGGCTGGTTGGGGTTAAGGTAGATAAGGATAAAAAGGGTTATTTTAATTCGGATGGTTTTGAGCTTAGCATAGGAGACCTTGTGGTAGTAGAGGCGAATGACGGGCTTGATTGCGGCGAAGTTGTGGTATCGTCATCCGATCTTGATTTTTCAAAAGAAGATGAAGCCAGATTCAAAAAGGTGCTGCGTGTTGCAAACAGTTCAGATAGAGATATTTATAACTATTCAAAAAATCATAGAGATGAAGTGCTTGCCAGATGCAAAGAGATAATAGAAGAACACAAGCTCAACATGAAGTTGCTTGATTTAAAATATACGTATAAGGATAAAAAACTTGTTTTTTACTACACCGCGCCTGAACGTGTAGATTTTAGACAGCTTGTAAAGGAGCTTGCCCACGAATTCAAGCTTCGCATAGAACTTAGGCAGGTTAGGGACAGAGAAGAGGGAAAGCACATAGGCGGTATTGGAAATTGTGGCAAGGAGCTCTGCTGTTGCAAGTGGAAGGATAATTTTGAGACGGTAAGCATCAAGATGGTGGCAAAGCAGAATATCTCTTTAAATCAAACGAAAATCTCAGGGTTATGCGGTAAGCTCATGTGCTGCTTAAAATACGAAGACGATATGTATACGGAACTCAGGAAAGGGCTTCCAAATAACGGAGATATTGTCGTTGTGCACGGCAAGGAAGCCTTGGTGAGGAGTGTGAATATTTTACAGGGAACTATAAAGGCTGCGTTAATTGTTTCGAAGAATGAGCAAGGTATAGAAACTGAACCTGAGCTTAAGGTGTACGATAGAGAGGATATAAGTTCTATACAGAAATCCAATTAATAATCATGTCTTACTATTTGGTCGAATTCGACCGAATTAAGTTTGAAAGAATCTTTGCGATATAGTACAATACTTAGGATAGTTCTTACGGCGGAAGGAAGCCGAATATATAAAGGTTTTGGTTTAAATTTAGGAGTAGATAAACTATGGACGATATTATTAGATATTTTGACGGCTTTCAGCCCGACATAAATTCCATGATACTTGGAGCTCTTACGCTACTGATATTCATACTAATAGTATATTTGATCATATTTTCAAGAAACATTGCAAAGGCTGCAAAGCGTGCAAATAGAACTATGGAAAACATAGAGAAGATATCTACTATCACCCTTAAAAAGTCGATGCAGCTCGACAGTGCAAGCAATGACTTCATAGAAGCTATGAGCAAGGTAGCTTCAGCACTTAAGGGTCAGCAAAGCCTTATTTCCGCGATAAGCGTTCTTGTAAATTCATTCAGTTCTATAAAAAATCTATATCCTGACAAAAATTCTATAAAAAATGCGAGTGAGCTCACTGCTGCAAGTAAAGATAATACCTGCGATAAGCAGTAGCACGGAATTGAAGCCGGAAATATTTTAGGAGTGTATATGTCAAGATATATTGTAAGACCAAACGGCCCGTTAAAGGGCAATGTGAGAGTGATAGGCGCAAAAAATGCGGTGCTTCCCATTATAGCCGCTACCATTCTGACGAAGGAACCTTGTGTGCTGGATGATGTACCGGATCTTGCAGACGTAAAGATCATGAACGAAATTATAAATAGCCTGGGCGGCAGGGCAGAATTTTCAGGAGATGAAAAAAAAGCTGAAATTTGTTGTGAAAATATAGAGAATCTAAGTGTCCCTAAAGATTTGGCAGAGCAGATGAGGGCTTCAATCCTTGTCATAGGTGCGTTACTTGGAAGGTTCGGCAAGGGCATAGTACCACTTCCCGGGGGTTGCGCTATAGGCAAAAGACCTATAGGCTTACACGCGAAGGGATTGGAAGCGCTGGGCGCAGATGTCAGGATAGATGAAATACGAGGCTGTATGGTAGCTCAGGCCGATAGGCTCGTCGGAAGCGATATCTACCTCGATTTCCCAAGCGTTGGAGCTACAGAGACAATAATTATGGCGGCCACTCTTGCTGAGGGCACTACCGTCATATACAATGCTGCGCAAGAACCTGAAATAGTGGATCTTGCGAATTTTTTATCAAAAATGGGCGCAAAAATAAAGGGCGCAGGTACCGATACCATTAAAATAATAGGCCGGAAGGAACTTAAAGGAGCAAGGCATAGGGTTATCCCCGATAGGATTGAAGCGGGTACGTACATGATAGCCGCTGCCATCACAAGAGGCGAGGTGTTGGTAGAAAACATGGTGGTAGATCATTTAAGACCTCTCATAGCAAAGCTGATTGAAACAGGCGTAGATGTTAAGATTACCGAAGAAGGAATATATGTCAATGCGGTGGACAAAAAACTTAAACCTACTGATATAAAGACATTGCCATACCCCGGCTTTCCAACGGATCTTCAATCACCGTTTATGGCATATCTTACAACGGTAGAAGGTGTCAGTACTGTCATAGAGACGGTGTTTGAAAACAGATTCATGCATGCGGATGAGTTCAGTAAACTTGGAGCAAGCATAATTACAAACGGTAAGGAAGCAAAAATTGACGGCACATATAGGCTTAAGGGGAGCAGCATTCGTGCTACCGACCTTAGAGCCGGCGCGGCAATGATATTACTCGGATTGGTTGCAACCGGTGAAACATCCGTGTATGACATATATCATATAGATAGAGGTTATGACAGTTTTATGAATAAATTAAGAGCGCTTGGGGCAGATATAGAGAGGATAGAGGAGTAGCAATAGCTGATAAGGTTTAAGGAGTTGTTAATGGAAGGCAAGGCATGTATAGAGCATAATGATGCTCAAACTATAAAGAATGAATTTGAAGGGTATAGGATACTTGATTTAGTGAGGATGACGGAAGGGCTCCTCGATTTTTCAAAGATATGTCAGCGAGAAGTGATAATGGCAAATAAGCTCACAAGGTCGCTCATGTCAGGACAGATGATATTGTCTATAATGGGACAATTTAAAAGGGGGAAGTCATCTCTTATCAATACGATGCTTGGAAAGGAATTGCTTCCTGTGGGCATAATACCGATTACATCAGTAGTTACAAGGATCACAAAGGCAAAGAAGGAAGACATCGCATATGTGCACTATGAAGATACCACCAGTAAAACGGTGCCGATCACTGAGCTTAGCGGCTTTATCAGCGAACAGGAAAACCCTGACAACCTGCTTGGGGTTGAATCTGTAGAGATAAAGACATCCGGAAAGCTTTTGGATAAAGGAATAGTGGTAGTGGATACACCGGGTGTGGGATCCATTCATAAGCATAATTCCAAGAGTGCGTACGACTTTATAAAGGAGAGCGACGGCGTGATTTTTGCGCTTTCTGTAGATAGCCCCATAAATGAAATAGAGATAACCTTTTTAAAAAGCGTCAGAGAATTTGCGGGAAGATTTTATTTTGTCGTAAATAAGATCGACGTTATAACGAAGCAGGACCTTGAAAGCTATATTAATTATTGTAGGAAGTTACTTGCCGGCATACTCGAGACTACAGAGGACAGAATAAACATTTTCCCTGTGAGCGCAAAGACGGCGGAAGGCGTTGAAGCTTTAGAAGACTTTATTTTAGAAGACTGCACCAAAAAGCGAGATGAAATTATAGAAATTTCCACGAAAAAGAGACTTAACGACATAATAGAACACGGTCTTACCTCGAGTAAGCTGTATTGGAAAACCACAGGCATGGCAAACGATCCTTTCAATCAACGCTATGAGATTTTAGAGAACATTCTTAAGTTCGAAAGATCAGACAGTGAAAAATTCATAAAGGAAGAGCACACCAAGGCCGAGCTTGCGGGAAAGGTGAATAAAATACGAAAGGCCATGGTAGATGGCATAGAACAATGCTTTACCATTAAATACAACTACGAAACGGGTAATGAAAACGTGGTGGACGGTGATCAAAAGGCGACAGAGCTAGAGATAGATGCATATAAAAAGTCTGTAAACGCTATATTTAAAGATCTTGAGCAGACTCTCAAAATCTTGATAGCTTATAGGCAGGATGATGCCGTAGTTGTGGCCAAGAGGCTTAGAAATATACATATAATCAGGGACAAGCTGCGCCTCATTCAAGAGATTATTACAAGGTAGCTTGCGTTTAGTAGTGTTAGAGCGATTTTTGTTATATTAAATCCTGCAGTAGAATCGCTTCACTGCGGTTAGTAGCTGCCGGAGCGATTTTTATCATGCTTGAGAGGTTTAAGGGAAATAAAAGTGAAGTGGTCCGGTAATCAGTTAAAGGCAATAGAAGGCAGGGGTAGCGATATCATCGTCTCTGCAGCTGCGGGTTCAGGAAAGACGGCAGTGCTCATACAAAGACTCAAAAGCCTTGTAACGGATGACGGAGTTTCTTTGGATGAGGTGCTCGTTGCAACCTTTACAAATGCAGCGGCGGCAGAGCTTAAAGAAAGGCTCGCAAAGGCGCTCACTCAGGAGATAGAGGCTACCCAAGATGATGAGCAAAGGGAGTTTTTGCTCGTTCAAAGAAAAAATATCGAGACAGCCTCAATAGGAACATTTCATTCGTTTGCGATAGATCTTCTGCGCGAATTTAACTATAGAGCAGGAATTTCGAAAAATTTCGGGATACTTTCACAGCAAAGCGATGTGCTCATCACAAGAGAGGCATTGGATACGGTGTTCATCGAGTTTTTTGAGGCAAAGGATGAGTGTTTTCTTGCCTTCCTTGATGCGTATTCGAATGACAAATCCGACGATGACATCAAGAAAAATATAATAGATGTTTATACTAAGCTTCGAGCTTTGCCATATTATGATGCAATACTTGATAGAGAAGTAGAGGTATTTAAAAGGGCTACTCTTGATTTTAACAGCCTTTCATCGCTCCATGAATACAGAGAGCTTATTAAAAAGATGTTTTCAGATGAAAAAAAGTATTTTGATTTACTTTTAGGTATGTTGGATGATGCGGGTTGTGTAAGCTTAAAGGAAAAGGTTCAGAAGTTATCTCCACATGTTTATGAACCGAATATTGATTTTATGACTGCAGACATCAATGATATAAGGCGGTATGCAAAGATACTTTTAGACGAGTTCCCCGCAATGAGGGTAAGCAAGGATGAAAAGGAGTCGTATGAGGAAGTAAAGGATGAATGTAGTAAGTTTTCGAATAAATTTAAGGGCATTATCAAAGATGATTTGCTCGGAAGCATCTTAACCGTACCTTTAGAGCGTGAGCCTGAGCTTATGAGGGAAGCTGAGGCGCGCCTCATTATGTTTTCGAGAATTATCAAAAATATGGACAGAATCAGCTTTAAATTAAAGCAAGAGCGCAATGCCTACAGCTTTTCAGATCTTGAGCATCTTGCACTCAGGGTTCTTTGCATGGATGATGTAGCGGCGATATATAGAGACAGGATAAAGCACATTTTTGTGGATGAATATCAGGACAGCAATGAAATGCAGGAAGAGATATTGCATAAATTTGCAAAGGACAATCTTTTTCTCGTAGGCGATGTAAAGCAGAGCATATATAGGTTCAGGTTTGCTGAGCCTGCATTGTTTGAGGGAAGGTACGATGCATATTTAGGCACATCGTCTTCAGGAAGCGTGGTTGACCTTAAGGAAAATTACAGGAGTAAGCAAGCTGTGATCGATGCGGTTAACGCATTGTTTAAGGCTGTCATTCCAAAGTATGATGAAAGGCATAGGCTCGTAGCAGGCAGGAAAAATCAAGATTTTATAGGTGAAGTTAAGGTTTGCAAGGCTGAATTTGATAAAGAAATTTTAAATGACGAGAAGCTTAAGTCCAATGAAAAGTACAGGTATTATTTAAAGCTGATAGATACCTTGGGAAAGGATTTCTATGAAGGTCTTCTCATAGGTAGTGAAATCAAAGCTGCAGTAGGCAGGAAATATTTTGACGCTAAGGAAGGGGTGCAAAAGAAACTGCAGTTTTCAGATATTGCCGTGCTTTTTAGGAGTATAAAGGGAAGGGGCAAGAAGATAAGGCTCGCCCTTGAATTGCTTGGTATCCCTGTAAATATGCAGGCGAGCGGCGATATCCTCGATTTTAAGGAAGTGAATTTACTGCATTGTATATTGAAGCTCGTAGATAATTTTTACGATGATTTATCGCTCGTAACGGTTCTGTTATCATCGGTTTACGGGATTACTCCTCAAGATATTGCAGAGATTAGGATATGGGGGGATGAAAACGGTTACAAGGGGCAGCCGTTTTATGCCTGTTTCTTGGCATTTTCTAAAAAATTTAGTGAAGACAGTGATGCAGATAAAGATGTTGATACCGGTGAAAATGATGATACATGTGAGAATGCCACTGTATTAAAGGTTACGAATAGGGAGCTTTTCGCAAGGATCAACGATTTCATAGACGACATTTTAAGGTTTCGAAGTTACGGGTATGCGCTTTCTCTTCACATGTTTATTAAGAGGGTATGTGCGGAAAGCGGAATATATGAATTTGCTAAAGCATTAAAACAGAGTAAAAGCCCCTGTGGTAATCTGGACAGATATATGGATTTTGCGTGTGAATTTGAAAGAGAGAGAGGTATAGCTACGCTTTCTGATTTGCTTATGCATATAGATAATTTGTATACAACCGGGCTTACGATAGAGCAGGGAGAGCAGGAAGGCGAAACCCCGGACGCTGTGAATATCATGACGATTCATAGGAGCAAAGGGCTTGAGTTTCCTATGGTGGTCGTAGCGGGATGTGGTAGCAGTTTTGCAAAGACCAAGGCAACTTCGTATATAAATTTCGATAAAAATTACGGAATGTTTATGAGGTATGTGAAAGATGATGTTATGTACATTTCACATAGGGAGGTTCTTCATAAATATGGAGAAAGGGATGCGGAATACGGCGAAGCCATGAGGATATTCTATGTAGCCTGTACCAGAGCCAAAGATTTTCTAATGTTTTCAGGTGTAACGAATGGAAAGAAGGGAAGTGCTCTTACCTATAACAGTTTTTATGATGTTATATATGATACACTTGTTTGTAATGAAAAGATTCGAAAGGAAGAATGGCTTAAGCACGAAGAATTTAAAAATAATGAGCTTATAGATAATGCAGTCAATTTAAAAGATGTTAAGAAAAGGGGGCAGAAAATTCAAAATGGGAAACTTTATTTGGCTGAGGTTCCTGAGGTAAAAGATGAATTTAGCGCTCTTGGAATATTGAGCTGTGCCAAGGAGTTTGTAAGCGTTACAGAGTTTTTGAAAATGGCAGATAGAGAAGTTTTAACTAATAACACTACTGTAAAATTGGACATCAATGGAGATAAAGATGTGTTTTCGCATGGTGATGGGAACGGTGACATTGAGAACAGCAGGGAGGTTAATGAAATAGATCCTGCAAATATAGGAACGGCGGTGCATAAGCTCTTTGAAAGGCTTTCGTTTGAAGGTATGGTTTCTGCAGGGGAAGTTGAAATGATTGCCTTGATGTCAGATGAAATAAATAGCATTAAAAATGAGTATTCCTTAAATGATGATGAGATTAGCTACATTAAAGATAAAAAGCTGCCTGAGGTGGCTGCGTTTTTCAAGGATGAATTCATGAGAGATATTATAATAAATGCGAAGTCTATTGAAAAGGAAAAGTCGTTTATTATGAAGGATGATAAAATGCAGGGGCGTATAATTGAAGGTGTTATAGATTGTTTTATAGAAGGTGAAGATGAAATTATCGTTATAGATTATAAGACCAATGAGATCGGGCGATTTGATAAACGAATACGTGACCTTATGGAATATTACAGGCCTCAGTTAGAGCTTTATAAGCGTGCATGCGAGAGAGGGTATAATAAGCCGGTGTCTGCGTATGTGTATTTTACAAATGTTAAAATATTTTGCGAGGTATAATGATAAATATAAGAGGTTTGTGGGTGTATGAATACGATATATGTTTCGAAAGATGGAAAGAAGAAATACGAGAGCAGTAAGGAGTTTGCCCTGCATTGTATCGATATTTACCGCAGGGAAAATGATATTGAAGCTGAGTACGAATTTTTTTATGAAGATAGCGGTGCACCGGCGCTTAAAGTCAAAACTAATGAGAAACTTCGAGTCGGGATGGAAAAGTCTCATGACTTATTTATATCGATAAGTCATAGCAAGGACTATCTTGTGGCAGCTTTAGGAGATGAAAAGATAGGCGTAGATATTGAAGTTATAAGGGATCTTAAATATATCGGTATTGCGGAAAAGTTTTTCAGCGAGGAAGAAGCTATAGATGTTTCGAAAAATGGTATAAAGCGATTTTTTGAATATTGGGTGCGTTACGAAGCTTCACACAAAAGACAGGGCATAGGAATTTTTTCAGGACATAAGGTGGGTATAGAAGATGCTAAATTGTTAAAAGTAGGCGAAGGTTTTTGTTTAGCTGTTGTCTGCAACGGTGACTGTAAAATTAATTTTATTTAGACGTTGCTTCGCTTTTGTTTATCTTGAGGTATAAGGGGAAGTGTGCTTTCGCAACGCACACTGCGTAAGTTCGAAATTCATGAATGTTTGCTTGACAAAACCCTGAAAGGATAGTATCATGTAACTTACATAAAAGTTTGTGGGTGCAAAATTAATATAAGCCCGTAGACAAGTTGTAAGTTTTATCAGGTGAGAATGGGGAGGAATTAATGAAAAGATACAATTCTATGAGACGCGAAAATTCAGCCGGTGCTCAGCGTAAGGCATTGGCTTGGATGATCAGCATCATGCTGGTAGTAACGGGTATTTTGCCAAGTTTTGCGAGCAATAATAAAGTCACGGGTGCGGGTGATACTAAATCGACGCCTTCCGCTTCGAAAACCGTAAGAGCACCTAAGATGTGCACTGTCAGATTTTCGGCGCTGGGAGCTGATAATGTTCCGGCAGCGGTTAAGGTACCTAAAGGAGAAAAATTAGGTAGTAATTATCCGAAAGAAATTCCAACAAAAAACGGATATAAATTTATAGGTTGGACAGATGGCGTTTTTTCGATGAATGAACCTAATGTAGATGAAAACTATGTAATAAATGAAAACAAAACCTTTTATGCGGTGTGGAGAACGATTATAAGGGTGACATTTGACGCCGGCGGCGGTACTGGAAACATGGAAACTGCGGAAATCGCCAAGGGCAGTGATTATGAACTTCCTGAATGCGGATTTACGCCACCTTCCGGTAAGGAATTTCATAAGTGGTCTGTGTCCTTCGGCGGCAAGGCGCCTGTGGAAAAGGCCGCAAGGGAAAAAATAGTGGTCAATGCAGATACGGTCGTGAAGGCGCTTTGGAAGGATACGGAATCGGGCTTTAATCTAAATGCCTCGGGTAATGTCAAAGCAAAATTGGAAAATAATAAGGATTTAAATATTGCAGCGAAGGATCCTACAAAGGATGTGAAGATCGATCGCGAAAAATGGAATGATATGGTAAAGGCATTAGGCGGCAAGATCGATAATTCCGGTGATCCCAGCTGGGGACAATCATCGGTTACTGGAAATATAAAGGTTGATAGCGAAGTATATTTACCGCAAAACAGCAGGCATATGTTCCATGCGTTTAAAGGAAATTTATTGGGAGCCGATAAATTTAATACTTCGGAAGTTACCGATATGAGTGGAATTTTCAATTATGCAAAATCAGTAGATGCGGATGTATCGAAGTGGAATGTGTCAAATGTTACCAAAATGACAGGGATGTTTGACGGCGCAACATCAGCAAAGCCGGATGTATCAAAGTGGAATACATCAAAAGTTACGGATATGGTCAGCATGTTTTTCGGAGCAAAGTCAGCTAACCCTGATGTATCTAAATGGGATGTATCGAATGTAACCAATGTGATCAATATGTTTTATGGCGCAACATCGGCAAAGCCCGATGTGTCTAAGTGGGGAACGTCAAAAATAACCAAAATGAACTGGATGTTTTACGGTGCGACATCGGCAAACCCCGATGTATCTAAATGGGATACATCCAAGGTAACCGACATGGCAAAAATGTTTTATGGTGCGACATCGGCAAAACCCGATACGTCTAAGTGGGATGTATCGAATGTAACTGATATGTCGGGAATGTTTTACGGCGCGACATCGGCAAATCCGGATGTATCGAAATGGAATACATCCAAAGTGACCAACATGTGGGGTGTGTTTTATGGAGCGAAATCGGCAACCCCTGACGTATCCAAGTGGGATACATCAAAGGTAACTAATATGAACAGCCTGTTTGAAGGTGCAAGTGCAGCGAACCCCGATGCATCTAAATGGAATACGTCTAATGTAACCGACATGAGTTTTGTATTTAAAAATTCCGGTATTAAAAGAATTGATTTTACTAAGTGGAATATAGATAAAGTTGAAGAAAGCGACAAAATGTTTGACGGATGTGCAAATCTGGAATTCGTTAAAACTCCTTCGGGATTAAAAACGGATATAAGCGGAGCAAAAGATGACTTTAGGATAGTAAAATTTAAAAAGGACAGTGCGGCATCTGTAGAAAAGGATAGTCAGAATCTTAACGATAAATATGAAATAAACAAGGACGGAGACAAGGATGCCATCTATCATATTTACAAAAAAAACAAATATGTAGGCGTTACGTTTGATAAAAACGGTGGCGATAAAGAGGCTTGGATGAATCATGAAATAACTGAAAAGGGCAAGTCGATTAAAGATAGCAACGGCAACATGCCTGCAGAAAATCCTACGAAGAAAGATAATAAATTCTTAGGATGGTCAAAGGATAAGACGGCTAGTGCATCTGATTTTAATGAAGATACTGCCGTGAATGAAGATATTACCGTATATGCTCTATGGAAGAAACCTCAGATATCGGACTTTGACCTGAATGCTTCAGGCAACGTAAAGGCAAAATTGGAAAACAATAAGAACATAAACATTGCGGTGCTCGATACTTCCAAGGATATGAAGATATATCGAACAAAATGGCAGGATATGGTAAAAGCACTGGGCGGTACGATAAACGGTAATGATATCGACTGGGAAAATGCAGCTGTAAAAGATATGCATTTTAAAACTGACGGTATTAAATTGCCTTCAGACAGCAGTAAGCTCTTCACTAACTTTAAAGAGGTTATCAGGGGCAGCGAGAAGTTAAATACAGATGATGTAGTGAACATGGCGAGTATGTTCAGTGGCGCAAAACAGGCGACTCCTGATGTGCTTCACTGGAATACATCAGGCGTTACGAACATGAAAGATATGTTTAATGGAGCTAAATGTGCAATACCCGATGTGGACGATTGGGATGTTTCAAAAGTAACGGACATGCAGTATATGTTTAAAAATACGAGCATTAGTCGTGTAAGACTGAGTAAATGGAAATTGAATTCGGAAATTTTGAACAATGCGGATAAAAGCATCGGCATGTTTACAGGTTGTGACGAGCTCGAATATTTAAAAACACCTGCAGGGCTAAGAACTACCATTGGCGGTACAAATAAAAATTTTAAAATAGTGAAACTTAAAAAGGGAAGTCCTGTTGAAATAGAGAAGGAAAGCCATAATTTGAAAGATGAATATGAAATAAATAAAGACGGTGATAGTGCGGCTGTTTACCATATTTATGAGAAAAGCAAGTATGTGGGTGTTATTTTTGATAAAAACCACGCTGATACTGAAGCTTGGGTGAATCATGCTATTACGTTTAAGGGATGGTCACTCGGATCCGGAATAGGCAAGTTGCCTGCGGAAAATCCCGCACTTGCAAACGGGGTATTCATGGGTTGGGCAAAGACCGTTGATGCTTCTATGCCTGACTTTGAACTTTTTACAAAAGTAAAAAACGATATGAAGGTATATGCTACGTGGAGAAAAACGGAATTTGATTTGAATGCCTCAGGTAATGTCAAAGCAAGATTAGATGGTGATAAAAATCTAAACATAACGGCGAGCGATACCTCTGCTGACATGAAGATCGATCGCACAAAATGGAAAGAGGCATTAAAGATATTGGGCGGTAAAATTGAAGGCATCGATGGCAATAATTTGTCTTGGAGAAAGGCGGACATAAAGGATATTAACTTCCAAACACAAGGCATATACTTGCCGCAAGATTGCAGTTCATTTTTCCGTGAAGTTCAAACAAGTGTTAACGGCTGCGAAAACTTGAATACATCAAATGTAACCGATATGAACAATATGTTTTACGGAGCGAAAAAAGCGAATCCTAATACGTCAAATTGGGATACATCAAAAGTTAGCAATATGAAGGCATTGTTTCAATTTACAGATAAAGCTAACCCGAATGTGACCAGTTGGAATACATCAAAAGTAACAAATGCAAGAGATATGTTTAGATATGCAATAGCTGCAATGCCTGCCGTGTCTAACTGGGATACATCAGAAGTAACTGATATGGGAGGTATGTTCGACAACGCAAAATCGGCAAATCCGGATGTGTCGAAATGGAATGTATCAAAAGTAACCAATATGGGAGGTATGTTTGAAGGCGCAACATCAGCAAACCCTAACGTGTCAGAATGGAATGTGTCGAATGCAATTTTTATGATTGAGATGTTTAGAGGCGCATCATCGGCAAGTCCGGATGTGTCAAAATGGAATGTGTCGAAAGTCACTCATATGCGTCAGATGTTTGAAGGCGCAACTTCTGCAAACCCCGACGTGTCAAAATGGAATGTATCAAAAGTAAAGGATATAGAAAGGATGTTTAAAGAAAGCGCTGTTAAAAAGCTAAACTTAAGTAGCTGGAAACTTAATCAGGATCTGTTAAATGACAATGGTAAAATGCAAGATATTTTTAAAGGCTGCGCAAACATAGAATATTTAAAAACTCCTAAGGGGCTAAAAACTGATATAAGCGGTGCAAACGCTGATTTTAAGATAGTAAGGCTGAAAAAAGATAGTGCTCCTTCTATTGAACAGGAAAACCAGAATCTTAACGATAACTATGAAATAAATAAAGATGGAGACAGCAGTGCTATTTATCATATTTATGATAAAAATAAATATGCGGGCGTGACCTTTGATAAGAATGACGGTGATACTGAAAGCTGGGTTAACCACGAGATTGTAGAAAAAAGCAAGGCGTTTAGTGCAGGTGGCGGAATCATGCCTGCCGAAAATCCTACATATGCAGGATATGTATTCCTTGGCTGGGCAAAGAACAATAGTGCTACATCACCTGACTTTGATGAAAATACTGTCGCAGAGCAAGACATGAAAGTGTACTCTGTATGGGGAAAATCAAAGGTAAACGTTACGTTTGAAGCAAACGGCGGAAGCGGAGAGATGCCTGCAGTACAGGTAGAACAGGGCAGCGATTACGTGCTTCCTGCATGCGGATTTACAGCACCGGATGGTAAGGAATTTGAAAAATGGTCTGTAATTGCAGGAGGAGCAGCCCCTGTAAATAAGCTGCCGGGTGAAACGGTAGTGGCCAATACAGACATTATGATCAAAGCTATATGGAAAGATAAAAAGACAGACTTTCCTTTAAATGCAACCGGAAATGTAAATGCGAAATTAGACAGTGATAAAAATTTAATTATTACGGCAACGGACGTTTCGAAAGATATGAAAATAGATCGTGAGAAATGGAAGGGGATGGTAAAGTCACTAGGCGGTGAAACCGGAGGTAATGATATCAATTGGGAAAATGCAGATGTTAAAGATATTAATTTTCAAACAGATGATATATATTTACCGAATGACAGCAGTAAATTCTTCTCTCATTTTAAAGAAAGAATTAATGGCAGCGATAAATTAAAAACAGATGATGTGGTTGATATGTCAGGGATGTTTAGAGGTGCAAAGAGAGTAACGCCGGATGTATCAAAATGGAATACATCGAATGTAGTAAACATGAAAGATATGTTCAATGGAGCAAAATATTCAATCCCTGATGGAGATGATTGGGATGTATCAAAAGTAACTGATATGCAGAATGTGTTTAAAAACACAAACATCAAACGAGTAAACATCAGCAAATGGAAATTAAATCCGGATATTTTAAGCAACCCGGGTAAAAGCACGGGTATGTTTAGTGACTGCGATAAGCTTGAGTATTTAAAAACACCTGCAGGACTGAGAACTACCATAGGAGGTACGAATAAAGACTTTAAAATAGTCAAACTCAAAAAAGGAAGTCCTGCTGAAATAGAGAAGGAGAACCATGACTTTAAGGATGAATATGAAATAAATAAAGATGGTGATAACGAGGCAATGTATCATATTTATGAGAAAAGCAAATATGCGGGTGTTATCTTTGATAAAAATGGCGGAGATACTGACAGCTGGGTGAACCATGCCATCGTGCTTAAGGGATGGTATTTCATCTCAAGCGGTGGTAAATTGCCGGAGATAAAACCGGAGCTTGCAAATAGAGTATTCATGGGTTGGGCACAGACTGCAGATGCTCTTATGCCGGATTTTGATATTGGCACCAGAGTGGAAAAAGACATGAAGGTATATGCCGTATGGAGAAAAACGGAAATTGACTTGAATGCATCAGGTAACGTTAAAATAAAAATGGACGCCGAACAAAATGTCAATATAGTTGCGGATGATACTTCTGCTGACATGAAGATAGATCGCACAAAATGGAAAGAGGCATTAAAGATATTGGGCGGTAAAGTTGATGGCTTCGATGGCAACAGATTGTCTTGGAGGTGGGCAAATATAAAAGATATCAACTTCCAAACAAAAGGCATAGCTTTGCCGCAAGACAGCAGTTCATTGCTCAAGGAAGTTCAAACAAATATTAACGGTTGCGAGAAGCTGGATACGTCTAACGTAACCGACATGAGTGACATGTTTTACGATGTAAAGCAGGCGGATCCGAATACATCGACTTGGGATACATCCAATGTAGTGAATATGTTCGGTATGTTTAGGGCAGCAACAAAAGCAAATCCTGATGTATCGAACTGGATTACATCAAAGGTAACGGATACAAGATTTATGTTTGGCCAAGCAACGTCGGCTACTCCTAATGTGTCAAACTGGGATGTATCAAGCGTTATCCACATGGGTGGCATGTTTTATAAGGCAACATCGGCAAATCCTGATGTATCCAGATGGAATGTTTCCAATGTAATAAATATGTATTATATGTTCGAAGGAGCAACATCAGCAAATCTTGACGTGTCAAACTGGGATGTTTCTAATGTAAAAAACATGAAGGGAATGTTACAAGAAAGTGCAGTTAAAAAGCTTAACTTAAGTAGCTGGAAGCTTAATCAGGATCTGTTAAATGACAATAGCAAAATGCAAGATATTTTTAAAGGCTGCACAAACGTAGAATATCTAAAAACTCCTAAAGGGCTAAAAACGGATATAAGCGGTGTAAACACTGATTTTAAGATAGTAAGGCTGAAAAAAGATAGTGCTCCTTCTATTGAACAGGAAAGTCAGAATCTTAAAGATAAATATGAAATAAATAAAGACGGAGACAGCAGTGCTATTTATCATATTTATGATAAAAATAAATATGCGGGCGTTATTTTTGATAAGAACGGCGGTGATAAAGAAGCTTGGATGAATCATGAAATAACTGAAAAGGGCAAGTCGATTAAGGAGAGTAACGGCGCTTTACCTACAGAGAATCCTAACAAGAATGATCATAAATTTTTAGGATGGTCTACCGATAAAGATGCGGGTAAGCCTAATTTTGACGAAGAGACTGTTGTAAATAGCGATGTTATCGCATATGCAGTATTGCATAAAGATACTGCTTTCGATTTAAACGCTTCAGGCAATGTAAAGGCTAAAATAGATAGCGATGGAAATATGACTATCAGTGCAGAAAATCCAACCGGCGATATTAATATAGATTCCGCAAAGTGGGCAGAAATGGTAAATGCGTTAGGTGGTCAAAATTTTGCGTGGAGCGAATCATTTAAGGGAAATATGATAATCGATAGCAATGTATATTTACCGCAGGATTGCTCATATATGTTCTACAATTTCAAGGGGAAATTGATAGGAGCTGATAAATTTAATACTTCAAAGGTAACCCTGATGACAGCTATGTTCTATCTTGCATCATCTGTAAATCCGGATGTATTAACTTGGGATACATCGAATGTAACGGATATGACCATTATGTTTAAAAATGCAGCGGCAGCAAATCCGGATGTATCTAACTGGAACACATCTAAATTATCCGGAGCGGAGCAAATGTTCGTATACAGCGCAATTAAAAAGGCAGACCTCAGCAAATGGGATGTAAGCGCACTTAATAACTCCGACAGCATGTTCTTCGGATGCGAAGGTTTAGAATATCTTAAAACTCCTAAGGGTTTTAAGACGTCTGTAGAAAAGATCAATAAGGACTTCAAGGTTGTAAAGCTCAAAAAAGGCAGTGAAGCTACGGTAGAGCATGAGTCTAAAAATTTAAATTCAGAGTTTACCATTAATGCCGAAGGCGATAAGGAAGCTGCATATAACATCTATAGCAAGGATACGTATGTAGGCGTGCTGTTTGATAAAAATGATGCAGATACATCGGCATTCAGAAACCATGAGATTACCGAGAAAGGCAAGAGCCTGAAGGATTCTAAGATTGGATTACCTGAAGTAAATCCCGGGAGGGCAGGGCACAAGTTCATGGGTTGGTCTAAGAGTAAAACCGCTACTGCGCCTGACTTTGATGAAAGTACTGTCGTAGATAGCGATATCACTGCATATGCAGTGTGGAAGAAGGATACTCCTCCGGCACCGACGAAGGTAACAGTGACACTTGACGGCAACGGCGGAGTGCTTGCAGGTGGAGCTTCTGCTACGATAGCTGTAGATAAGGGAAGTACAGTAAAAGAGCAGCTCGAAGCTGCAGTGGCAAATAATATATTTACAAAGGCCGGATACAGACTTATAGGGTTTTCAAAGAGCAAGTTCGCAGCGACAGCGGATTACGACTTAGACAGCCCCGTATATTCAGATACAACGCTATATGCTGTGTATGAAGAAACGCACGAGGTTACAACTGTAACCATAAAGTACACTGAAGTGGGTATGCAAGATGATGAAGTGATAGAAAACGTTCCTCTCGGTAAGGCGATCGGCGATAAACTGGGCGGACACGAAAGAGCGCTTGACGGACATAGCTTCTTGGGATATTCAAAGGTCAAGGGTGCGACTAAACCTGACTTCTTTAAAAACAGCATCGTAACCGATAATTTAGTGCTATACCCTGTATACAAGGAGATAGGAAGCGCTGAAAAGGTAAAGGTAGCCTTTAAGCTTAATGACGGAACGGATGGGAGCCTTAAGACGGTAGAGGTTAACAGGTATGAATCGCTTGGTGATAAAATGCCTACGAGGGATAAGGTGCCTGCTAGAGAAGGATATATATTTACAGGTTGGGCCAAGAGCAAGGCGGCAAGGTATCCTGATTTCTTCAGAGGTACAGCTGTTAAGGGTGACATGACGGTATATGCTGTCTGGAAGAGCTTATACGCTGAAAAGCTTGGTCAGCCTGAGCTTAAGGTATCAGCTAAGGCGAAGGGGTATGAGCTTACGATAGTGCCGCCGAAAGAAAATCTACATACAGGCTTTGAGATATTCAGAAGTGAAAAGAAGGACTTTAAGCCGGGCAAGGATAATAAGATAGCGATCATAGATAGGAACACCTTGAAGTATTTGGATGATAAGGCTGATAACGGTAAGGCATACTACTATGCGGTAAGAGCTATAGATGCTGATGGAAGTTACAACGGCACGAAGGTGACGTTTATAGGAAAGCTGTCTGAAGCAGTGCTTGCAACGCCGATTCCTAAGGATAAGGGAGTGACTGCTACCGTAGCAGGTAAGGGCGCTGTGGATCTAGAGTTTAACAAGACTATAGCAGCGGCTAAATACAAGGTTACGGTAACAGCGCCTTATGATAAGAAGTTCAAGGAGCAGGTAAAAGAGATAGAGGCTGGCAAGCTTGTGGCAGTCAGCGGAAACAAGGTTAAGGCAAATGTAAAAGGACTTCCAATGGGCAAATTTTTGGCATTTAAGCTTGAGGCATTAGAAGCTGATAATGACAAGCTGGTTGAATACGGTAACAGCTTCGCATTCATGCTTGGAGCAGTTGAGAAGCTTACTGCAAAAATGAATAAGAAGAGTCGAGTGCTTCACATCAAGTTCAATGCTATGAAGGGTGTAAGCGGCTATGAAGCTAAGATAGTTATAGGCGGTAAGGTTAAGACTATAAAGCTTAAGAAGGGTAATAAGAAGCTCAGGGACTTTATAGTTGGAAGCTTCAAGTTACCTAAGAAGAAGGGCAACTACACGTTTACCATACGTGCGTTTAAGAAGATAGGTAAGCTTAAGTACTATGGACAGACGATAACTAAGACGTTTAGATAGAAGCGCACCGGTTTGCGCTGGCGCGCAACCGCTTAATATATGACCTGCAGAAGGCTCCCTCATGGGAGCTTTCTGCGTTTTTTTGATTAAGGATTATTGTTTGTGGGTGGAGTGCGCTCCCGCAGCGCATACTGCAGATTGCGTTAATTTGCATGTGTTATAATGAATAGGCGATAACGATAAATGAGAGTAAAATTTATTTATTGATACTGTAGTATGCGGGGAAGTTATTATGGATGAGGGTGACATTTTTGCAAGAGAAAAGCTCCTGATAGGAAGGGAAAGGTTTAACGAGGCGGTTAAAAAATGCGTACTGATAGCAGGGCTTGGCGGTGTTGGCGGAGCGTGTATGCAAAGTCTTGTAAGAGCAGGGATTCATAATTTCATACTCATAGATGGTGATGTGGTGGAGCCTACCAATATAAATAGACAGATGATTGCAAATCAAAACACGATAGCTATGAGGAAGGTGGATGCTGCAAAGGAGATGATATTTACCATAAATCCAAGTGCAAAAGTGCATGCGGTAGATGCTATAATATCTAAGGATAATATAGGCGAGTTGCTACCTTCCGAAACCATAAAAAATGTGTACTATATAGTAGATGCGATAGACGATATAGAAGCAAAAACGGAACTTGCGTTGATAGCTAAGAAGCGTGGAATAAATATTATCTCTTCAATGGCTACGGGAAAGAGACTCGATCCTGCAAAGCTCACACTTGGTGATGTATATGATGTCAAGGGAGCATTCGCAAAGAAACTTAAAAAAGCATATAGAGAAGCGGGTATAGATTCAGAAGAAGTCATATACAGCACGGAACCACGAATAGCGGATTTTTACGAGAATCCTGAGAATAAGATATCCAGCATAGCTTTTGTGCCGATAGCAGCAGGTAATTTAATGGCGGCTACGGTATTTAAAAAAATGATAAAAATGTAAGCGGATGAAATTTTAAAAGGAGTGAAGATGAGAATACTTATCACGGGAGGCCCTACCAACGAGTACATAGATGAGGTTATGAAGATAACAAACATGTCTAAAGGATCGCTTTCTAAAAGCTTGGCAAATGATTTAGCCCGAAGAGGACATGAGGTACAGTTACTCTTAAATGATGGTGTAAATCCCGATAATATTGATAAATCCGTAAAGGTGGAACTCATGGACGATGCGGATTCCCTTTATAAGGCCTTGGAAAGAGCTTCCGCTATAAAGTTCGATGTCTTGGTTCATGCTGCGGCTGTCGGAGATTATAAGGCAGATTTTTGCTTTTCTATGGAAAGCCTTGCAGATTTTATATGCAAAAATAAATCCTTAACAGAGGATAAGGAAAAACTGTACAAGGCTCTTATCTCCGATTCCTCATATCATATAGATAACGATAGTAAAATGAGTAGCGGTATGGATGATCTTTGCGTAAAGATGAGCCTTACACCTAAAATAATTTCGCATCTGAGAAAGATGTTTGGGAATGAAACTACGATAATAGGCTGTAAATTGCTCGAAAATGTTCCTGAACATGAGCTTGTTGAGGCGGCAAGAGGTCTTATAGAAAAAAATGATGTAGACTATATACTTGCAAACGATCTAAGTAAACTGAGGGATGGGGATCCTACCAGAACTCTTGTAAAAAAAGACAGCGGACAAATTGAATACCTCAACACCCATGAGGATATAATTAACTTTATTGATTCAATAAAGAGGAGATAATATGAATGCATGGGTATTATTTATAATTGCCGTAATTTTATTTATACTGCTGATTGCCATTTCAGTACTTTTTATTTCAAAAAAGATTTCTGAAATGACAGTTGCCCAAAATGAGACGATATATAAGATAAAGGAAGAGCTTCAAAACGAGACGAGGCTTGGAAGCAAACAGATGCTGGATGAAAGACGGCAGGTGCTTGAGGTAGTGAATAAGGCAAATTCGATGATGCAAAAGGAAAGCGAGCGCATTTCAAATCAGTTCAGCGATGTTCAAAAGGGAATAGGCGAAATGAAGGGGCTTGCAGGTGAGGTAGGTAGCCTTAAAAAGATACTTTCAAATGTAAAACGCAGAGGAATCCTTGGCGAAACGCAGCTTGAAAACATACTTTCGGATGTATTATCTCCTTCACGGTATAAAAAGGATGTGGCAATAAAAGAAAACAGCAGAGAAAATGTGGAGTTTGCGATAGTGCTTCCGGGAAAGGACGAGGAAGTTTTGATAGCCATAGATTCTAAATTCCCTGCTGAAATGTATGAGCAACTCTTAAATGCATATTCCGGCGGAGATAAAAATGAGATTAAGACACATCAGGATAAATTCGTAAAGGCACTCAAAAATGAGGGTAAATCCATAAGCAGTAAATATATAAATCCGCCTGTAACAACGGATTTTGCCATGATGTTCCTGCCGTTTGAAGGACTGTATCAGGAAGCGATTACGCTAGGAGCGGCGGAGATGCTTCAAAAAGAATACAATATCGTGGTTGCAGGGCCTATAACGATGTTTGCCATTCTGAACAGTTTTTTAATAGGGTTTAAGACGCTTGAAGTCGATAGAAAGAGCAGTGAAGTTTGGAGAGCTTTAAATGAAGTAAAAACAGAATTTTCAAAATTCGAGGAAGCTCTTTTAAAAACCGCAAAACATCTTGACACTGCTACAAAGTCTTTAAATGATCTAAGAACTACAAGGACGAATCAACTTGCCAGGAAACTGGATGCAATAGAAGAAGTGGATGATTAATGAATGTTAGGAAGTTAAAGCATGAGTAGAATATTTGCTATGGGAGATTTACATCTTTCATTTGCGCCCGGCATAGAAAAACCGATGAATGAATTCGGCAGTGTGTGGGAGGATCACCATAAAAAAGTAAAGGACAATTGGGATGCAAGGATAACGGATGATGACTATGTTATTTTAGCAGGCGACATTTCTTGGGCTCTAAAGCTTTCGGATGCAATGTATGATCTTGAGTGGATACATCAAAGACCGGGCAAAAAAATAATCTTTAAAGGAAACCATGACCTTTGGTGGCACGGAATTACAAAACTCAATACACTATTTAATGATATTCACTTCATGCAAAATGATGCCGTACTTGCGGGTGATACCGTAATTTTTGGCACGAGAGGCTGGATATGCCAAGGAGATAGTGAGGGTTCTGAGGAAGATATAAAGATATACAATAGAGAGGTAGAGAGACTGAAGTTATCCTATAGTAAGGCTTTAAAGCTTTCAGGCAAGAGAACTATAGGGGTTCTTCACTATCCGCCTACAAACCCTCAGTTTGAAGACAGCGGCTTTACGAAAATTTTTGAACATTCGGGAGCCGATACGGTAATATACGGACATCTACATGGTTTACACGCATATAAGAAAGGGTTTAAAGGTATCAGAAACGGTGTGAATTACAGGCTTGTGTCGTATGATTATCTAAATGCGAAATTTGCACAACTTTAAGATATGAATATAATAGATGTAATAACTGAAAAAGAGATGGAAAAGATTTAAGCAAAGTTGATGTTATCTTTTTTATAACAGTTGCGAGGTAAAATTTCAGGTGTAGGTATGAATATAATAGATGTAATAACTAAGAAAAGGGATGGAAAAGATTTAAGCAAAGCTGATATTGACTTTTTTATAACAGCTATGATGAATGAAGATATTACAGACTATCATACTGCGGCTTTGCTTATGGCGTGCTATATAAACGGTCTTACTGATGATGAGACCTTTTTTCTTACAAATGCGCTTTTAAAAAGCGGAGAAACTCTTAAATTTAATGACAAACCGTATTTTAGCCGCATGGTGGATAAACACAGTACAGGTGGTATCGGTGATAAGACCACGTTAATTGTGATACCTATGGTTGCGAGTCTTGGAGTAAAATGTGCAAAGCAAAGCGGAAGAGGCCTTGGATTTACAGGGGGGACGGCAGACAAATTGATGTCGATCCCGGGGTTTGATGCGAATTTAAGCTCCGATAAGTTTTTAGAAGCTGTAGAAAAGGTAGGTGCAGCTCTTATCACCCAAACTGCCGACATATCGCCTGCAGATAAAAAGCTGTATGCACTTCGTGACAGCACGGCTACGGCTGATAATATTTCGCTCATAGCAGCCAGCATCATGAGCAAAAAATTGGCAAGCGGCTGTAATAATATACTGCTTGACGTTAAATGCGGAGGCGGAGCCTTTGTAAGCGAATTTGAAGAAGCAAAAACACTTGCAAATCTTATGGTAAAGCTCGGAAAAAATGCAGGCAGGTGCATGATGGCTATGATTACGGATATGAGCGAACCCCTTGGAGATGCAGTAGGGAATGCAATAGAGGTAATTGAAGCGTATGAAGTACTTAACGGAAAAAAGGGAAGGTTATACGATCTTTGCGTACACCTTGCGGCGGGGATGCTCGTTCTTGCACATATAGAAGATGATTTTGACAGAGCTTTAAAGATTGCGGCAAAAAGCATAGATAATAAAGAGGCACTGAAAAAATTCTATGAGATATTGGCATTTCAAGGAGTAAAATCACCTGAAACTGTTATTTCAAAGCTAGGTCACAGCAAATATAGTTTAGATGTCACTTCAAAGAAAGATGGCTATGTTAAGAGCATAGATGCAAGAGGAATTGGTAGGATTGCTTGCATTTGTGGTGCAGGAAGGATAAAAAAGGACGATGAAATTGACTATGGCGCAGGGATCATCATGCATTGCAAGGTAGGGGACTATATAAAAAAAGGTGACAAGCTGTTTACGGTGTACTTTGAAAGCGACAAAAAAGTAACTGAGGGTGATATAGATGATGATATAATAGTACTTGGGGATACGCTTGCCGGTGGCAGTGAGCTCATAAAAGAAATAATTGTATGTTGAGGAGCAAAGATGCAGAGAATAATTAGCGTGGTTTTGGGACTTTTGGCAGCTACTTTGGCAATTGCGGTATTTATTTCAATTCTTAAAATAGCTATCGGAATAGCCCTTGGAGTTGTGATATTTTTAATACTTGCGGTTGTGTTCATAACTATAAATTATAAGATCAGGATGTACTTATATAATAGAAATATAGAAAGGCAGAACAGGAGAGATGAAAAAAGGTTTTAATACGATGTGCATACATGGAAGTTATCTCCCGAAATCCGGGGAGCCGCAGGTTATGCCTATGGTGCAGAGCACGACGTATAGATATTACGATAACGATGAGGTAGCGGCTCTGTTTGATTTAGAAAGTTCAGGCAGTTTTTACTCAAGACTCGGGAATCCGACGGTAGATAATTTAGAAGCACACATAGCTCTGCTTGAGGGCGGAACAGGTGCAATATGCACATCATCGGGGCAAGCTGCGAATTTAATATGCATGTTAAATATAGCCAAGACCGGAGACCACATCATTTCGTCAAACAGCATATACGGCGGTACTTTTAATCTTTTTTCCGTAACGCTTAAGAAGATGGGTATAGATGTTGAATTTGTCGATCAGGATTTAGAGTTTGAGGAGCTTAAGAAATACGTGAAGCCGAATACAAAGGCGATTTTTGCAGAAACCCTTGCAAATCCGAAACTTTCAGTGCTTGACATTGAGAAGTTTAAAAAGCTTTCAGAATTTGCCGGAGTGTTGTTGATAGTAGACAATACGCTTGCAACACCCGCTCTTTTAAACCCTATAGAATATGGTGCGGACATAGTGACTCATTCCACAACGAAGTACATAGACGGCCATGGAAACTGTGTAGGAGGCTGCGTGGTTGAAGCGGGAACGTTTGACTACAGCAGCGGCAAGTATCCGGAATTCATAGAGCCCGATGACAGCTATCACGGTATCGTATTTTACGAAAAATTTGGGGATAAGGCATTTACTGTAAAACTGAGAGCTCAGATGCTACGTGATCTTGGCACGACAATGTCTCCAATGAACGCCTTCCTTACGGATAACGGGCTGAAAACCTTAGCGCTTCGAATGGAAAGACATAGCAAAAATGCTTTAGAGCTTGCTGAGTTTTTAAAAAATCATGATAAGGTGAGCTACGTAACGTATCCGGGTCTTAAGGATGATAAATACTATGAACTTTCAAAAAAGTATATGAAAAAAGGGCAGAGTGGAGTGCTCAGCTTCGGTATCAAGGGTGGATATGATGCCGGAGTAAAGCTTATAAAGAATCTTAAATTAACAAGTCTTGTCGTACATGTCGGGGATATAAATACTTCCACCTTGCACCCTGCGAGTTCAACCCACAGGCAGCTTTCAGAAGATGAGCTTAAGGCGGCGGGAATCGGCTTTGAACTTATAAGGGTATCCGTAGGGCTTTGCGATATAGAAGATATCATAGAAGATTTCGATAATGCTTTTAAATGTATATAACGGAGGGTAAATGCCTTTAATAATACCGAATGCTCTGCCTGCAGCAGATGCATTGAGCCAAGAAAACATATTTACGATGCAAGAGCAAAAGGCCATCACTCAAGATATAAGACCGCTCGAAATAGGCGTGTGTAATTTGATGCCCACAAAAATAGCTACGGAGACTCAACTCGCACGCATGCTTGCAAATTCACCGCTTCAGGTGAAGCTCACCCTCATTCAAATGGACAGTCACGAATCGAGAAACGTATCTAAGAATCATTTGGATTCTTTCTATCTTACCTTGGATGAAATAAGAAACAGGAAGTTCGACGGGCTGATTATTACGGGTGCTCCGGTTGAGCAGTTGCCGTTTGAAAAGGTGGATTACTGGCATGAGCTTACGGAGCTATTTGAATTTTCTAAAAACAATGTATACAGCACGGTATATATATGCTGGGGGGCTCAGGCCGGCCTTTATTATCATTTCGGTATAAAAAAACATGAACTGAGCAAGAAGCTGGTAGGTGTATTTGAGCATAATGTCGTAAGACCTTTTAATCCACTTGCAAGGGGGTTTGATGAATGTTTTTATGCGCCGCATTCCAGGTATACATATGTTAAAAAAGAGGATATCGAAAAGGCTCGTGAGCTTAGAATCATAGCTGAATCAAAGGAAGCGGGGCCTCACATCATATCTACGCAAAAGGGTAAAAAGATATTTGTTCTGGGGCATATGGAATACGACAAGGAAACGCTTTATAATGAATATATGAGGGATGTAAAAGCGGGGCTAAACCCCGATATTCCAAAGAATTATTTTAAAAACGACGATCCAAGCAGCGATATACTGTTCAGATGGAGGAGCCATGCAAACCTGTTCTTTCATAATTGGCTCAACTATTACGTATATCAAAAGACACCGTATAATATCATGAACGTTGGAAATGAATAAGAGGTGAGGAGAAACCGATGAAGGATAAAAAATATCTGCGTCTTCTTTCTGAAGAATACCCGAACAGCAAGGCTGCCGCCGCTGAAATCATAAATCTTCGCGCAATCTTGGCGCTGCCTAAGGGAAGCGAGTATTTCTTCAGCGATTTGCATGGAGAGTATGAGGCGTTTCGTCATATGATACAGAGTGCATCGGGCGTCATAATGTCAAAGATCAATGAGATATACGGAGCGGAGCTTTCGGAAAAAGAGAGGAAGGACATTGCATATTTGATATATAATGCAAAGGCTGAGATAGCAAGAAGAAAAAAGTCTGAAAATGATATGGACAGATGGATGAAACGTGCGATTTTAAAACTTGTTGTGATAGCTAAGGCGGTTTCTACAAAGTACACGAGATCCAAGGTGAGAAGAAAGTTACCGGAACACTTTGCATACAGTATGGATGAATTGTTGCATGCCGATGAAGATATAAATAAAAAGCATTATTACAACCAAATAGTGAGCGCTGTTATAGACTGCGGCTTTGGAGAAGAATACATCATTGAAATGGCTGATCTCATAAGCAGGCTGGCTATAGATCATCTTCATATAATAGGTGATATATATGATAGGGGTTCTCATCCGCATAAGATTATGGATTATCTGATGCAATGTCATAATATAGATATTCAATGGGGAAACCATGATGTTGTGTGGATGGGTGCGGCAACGGGCAATTGGCCTTGCATTTCAAATGTACTTAGAATGAATATTTCGTATAATAACTTCGACATGCTTGAGGTTGGTTACGGAATAAATTTAAGACCTCTCGCGAGCTTTGCAAACGAGGTGTATAAGGATGATCCTTGCGAATATTTTATGCCGCACCTCATAAATGAAAATAAATACGACCCTGTAGATCCGTTACTCGCTGCGAAGATGCATAAGGCAATCGCCATATGCCAATTCAAAATAGAGGGACAGAGGATAAAGCTGCATCCCGAATATGATCTTAAAAACAGGATGCTGCTGGATAAAATAGATTATGAAAAGGGCGAGATAGAAATACGAGGAAAACGCTATACGCTTAGGGACAGGAACTTCCCTACCATAGATCCCGAGAATCCGTATGAGCTCACAAGTGCGGAAGAGCGACTTATGAACATTCTCGAGGCTTCATTTGTAAATAATGAAAAGCTTCATACTCATATTAAATTTCTGTATTCAAACGGCGGTATCTATAAAAAGGTAAACGGCAATCTTCTCTACCATGGCTGTATACCTCTCACAGATGAAGGTAAGCTTAAGATGTGTAAGCTTGGCGACTTTGTAGGAAAAGGCAAGGAATACATGGATTACCTCGACAAAATGGTAAGGAAGGCATATTTTAACCCCGTAGATAAAAACGGTAGGGATGCGGACATCATGTGGTATCTATGGCTCGGCAAACAATCACCTTTATTCGGTAAGGATCAAATGACCACATTTGAAAGATACTTTATAGAGGATAAAAAGACTCACAAAGAGCATACTCTGGCGTATTACAAGAAGATAGACAATAAGGAAGTGTGCGAAAGCATCTTAAAAAACTTCGGGCTGACAAGCGAGCACTCTAAGATCCTCAGCGGTCATGTACCGGTAAAAATCAAGGATGGCGAGAGCCCTGCGAGGGGTGAAGGAAGGCTCTATATAATTGACGGCGGAATTTCAAAGGCATATCAAAAACAGACGGGGATAGCGGGATACACATTTATATTCAATTCGAGGATAATGGCACTGGCAGAGCATAAACCCTATTCTCAGCTACAAAAAGACGGCACGCAAAAATTCTCTTCTCCCAAGGTAATGATAGTGGATGAAATGAAGTGGAGGCTTACAATAGAAGATACGGATATAGGTAAACAATTGAGGTCAAAGCTTGAAAATCTTAAAAGGCTTCTTAAAGCTTATAGGCGAGGATATTTTAAGGAAAGCAATGAGAAGATAAGGCTGAGTTAGAATTGACTTTATGATAAAATGTTGATGTTGCGGATTATGAAAAAATAATGACGGGTAAATAGAGTGCTGCCTGCGCATGCAGGGGCTTACTGTAGTGTTTAGGAAGAAAGGCTTATGACGGATAACTACGTAGAATGTAAAAATGTAAATTATAAATATGTAAATAGTGAAAGTGCGAAAAATGTACTGGATGATGCTACGCTTTCTGTAGAAAAGGGAAGTTTTACAGCTATTATCGGCAGGAACGGCAGCGGTAAATCCACGCTTGCAAAATGTCTCAACTCTCTTTTGGTGCCCGATTCAGGCATGGTGATGGTGGCCGGAATAACTCCGAAAAATGATGATGATGTACTTAAAATTCGTCAAAAAACGGGAATGGTATTTCAAAATCCCGATAACCAAATAGTTTCTACCATAGTTGAAGATGATGTTGCCTTCGGCGCAGAAAACTTGGGCATTGAGCCCGATGAAATAAGAAAGCGGGTGGACGATTCACTTATGGAAGTCGATATGTACGAATATAGGCAGAAGGCCATGCATTCTCTTTCAGGTGGACAAAAACAGCGAATAAGTATAGCCGGCATATTGGCTATGAAGCCTGAATGCATAATATTTGATGAACCCACGGCGATGCTTGATCCGCAGGGAAAAAGAGAGGTTATGGATATAATATTCAGGCTGAAAAGGGAAGGCATCACCATCATCCTCATAACACATTTCATGGATGAAGCGGCGGCGGCCGATAAGATTTATGTCATGAATGAAGGAAGGATAATAATCGAAGGGACTCCGTCTGAGGTATTCAAGCAAAGGGAAAGACTTTTCGCAGCTTCAATGGATGTTCCTCTCGTAAGCAAGATAGTATTCGGACTCAGAGAAAAGGGCGTGGACGTACCTTCGAATATAGTAGATAAAGAAGGATTGGTGGAGTTTTTATGCAGGTACGAGTAGAGAATCTTTCTGTTACATATGCGCAGGGGATAGGACACGTGAGCAAGGCGCTCGATGATGTTTCGTTTACGGTAAATGAAAATGAATTTTTAGGCGTCATAGGTCATACGGGAAGCGGAAAGTCAACCCTAATGCAATGCATAGATGCCTTGATAGAGCCCGATGAAGGGAAGATATACATAGACGATATTGAAATAACGAGTAAAAGCGTTTCAAAACCTGCCGTGAGGCAAAAGGTGGGGTTGGTATTTCAATATCCTGAATATCAACTGTTTGAAGAAACCGCAGCCAAGGATGTCGGCTACGGACCCAGGAATCTTGATATGCCCGAAGATGTAGTTGACGGATTCGTAAAAAAAGTATTTGATATGGTGAGCCTTGACTATGAAAAGATTAAGGATAAATCGCCGTTTTCACTTTCAGGAGGCGAGAAGAGGAGGGTTGCCATAGCCGGAGTACTGGTTATGAAACCTAAGGTGTTGATACTTGACGAACCTACGGCGGGTATAGATCCCGCTGTAAAGGATGAGATACTGGGAGTCATACAAAACATCCATAAAAAATATAACACCACCATAATAATGGTATCTCATAACATGGATGATATTTTTACCATGAGCGACAGGATTCTTGTGATGGATAAGGGAAAGCTTGCGATGATAGGTACTCCTGATGAAATATTTAAGAGGCGAAAGGATCTTCAAAGCATGAATCTCGAAGTGCCGCAAGCTGCAAGACTACTTGCAAGCCTTAGAGAAAAGGGGATCGACGTACGAGACGATGAATACACCGTAGATGGCTGCATAGATGCAATCTACGACTACATAAAGAGTAGGAGATGCCATGATTAGAAATATGACATTGGGACAGTATTATCCTGCAAATACGGTTATACATGCCCTGGATGCAAGGGTCAAGGTGGTTTCCGCCTTTGTGTATATAATATCTCTATTCATAGTGAACGACTTTAAGGGACTATTGCTCGGCTTTCTATTTTTATTCATATGTATATTTATAAGCAAGGTGCCGGTAATGCTTATATTTAGAAGCGTAAAGCCTATAGTGCCTCTGGTTACGATAACGTTTTTATTTAACCTATTTCTATCTAAGGGTACGATATTGGCTAAGTTTTGGATCTTTGAAATTACGGATGAGGGCGTCTATCACTCCGTATACATGGCGAGCAGGCTGCTGCTTCTCGTGGTCGTTTCATCGCTTCTGACGCTCACGACAAACCCTGTCAATATTTCAGACGGCGTTGAAAAATTATTGAGCCCGTTTAAAAAGATCGGGCTCCCCGCACATGAAATAGCTATGATGATGATGATTGCACTTAGATTTATTCCTACGCTCATGGAAGAGAGCGATAAGATAATCAAGGCGCAAAAGGCGAGGGGAGCGGATTTTGAAAACGGCTTTGTGATTGCAAGGGCTAAGGCCTTGGTACCTATAGTAATACCTTTATTTATAAGTGCATTTAGAATAGCTGCAGACCTTGCAATGGCTATGGAGGCAAGATGCTATAAGGGGGGCGAGGGAAGAACAAAGATGAAGCCTCTGATACTCGGCAGTAACGACCTTGTTTCTATACTTGTAATGATTATATTTATTGTGGCAATGATTACAGAAAGAGTGATTTTTTAGGGTGGATGAAAATGAAAAGAGATACGAACGTGAATCTAAATAACCCTCGAGTTTATATAGAGGGCGGAATAATAGCATCGGTATATGTTGTGCTTGCTTTGGTGTTTGCACCGATTTCGTTTGGACCGATTCAGCTACGTATAGCTGAGGCGCTTACAGCGCTTCCGCTAAGAAGGGGAAGCGCTGTAAGCGGGCTATTTGTAGGCTGCTTCATAGCAAATAGCCTCGGTCCAAACGGCATGATGGATGCTGTAATAGGGTCTGTACTTACGCTGATAGCTGCCGTTATCACTTATTATCTTAGGGAGAAAAACTTCTTCGTTGCAATGCTTGCGCCTGTTGTGATAAACGCCATAGGCATAGGCCTTATGATAAAGTATATCTATGCAGATACGCTGAATCTTCACCTGATAATGGCATATATAGCGGGGGGACAGATATTGGCGTGCATGGGTCTTGGATATCTTTTCATAAAGGCATACGATAAGGCTGATGAGCAGATGCTTAAATATTAAAAGGGTAGGCTATGAGGCAGAGAAGAGCTAAGAACTTTACAGCAAGGTATGAGGATGTTCAAAACGAGTATCTAATCTCAAAAAATGAAGAGCTGCTTCAGAAATTTTTAAATTCAAATGATCTATATGTGGAGATAGGCTGCGGAAAGGGCGACTTTTTAAACGAACATGCGATAAACAACAGAGATTCGAATTTCTTTGGAATAGAAGTTCAAAAGACGGCTCTTCTAATAGCTATGGAAAAGGCAAAAAGTAAAGATGTAGGCAACATATTCTTCTTGGATGAGCTGGTATCTGACAGGCTCCTAGAAAGGTATGAGGGCATATTTAAAAATAACCTGATATCAGGAATATTTTTAAATTTTAGCGATCCTTGGCCAAAGAAAAGGCATATAAAAAGAAGGCTTACGAGCGATAAATTTTTAAGGGTTTATATGGGTATGCTGCGAAGTCACGGTTTTGTAGAGTTTAAGACGGATCATAGGGAACTTTTTGATTTCAGCATAGAGTCATTTAAGACCTTTTCATGCGAAGACGCAAAGTTTATTTTAGAAGAAGTAAACTACGATTTGCATGGTAAAAGCAAGGCTTTAGATGATACAAGCGATATTATAACCACTGAATACGAAAAGAAATTTTTAAGTAGGGGAGCGAGCATTCATTTTTTAAGGGCTAGGCTTTATAAGTAATAATTATTTGATTTAATGTGGGATTTGCAGTAAAATCTTATTTATTCAACGTGAAAAGGAGTGTACATGATAGATTTTATACTTGCAAAACAAAACGGTAGAGCGATAAGTGGAATCGACAGGATTTTTGGAATAAATGCAAAGGCAAACGAGGCAAAGGCACGAGGCGAAGACGTTGTAAACGCTACGGTAGGAGCTCTTTTAGATGAAGACGGAAGGCTTGCGATACTTTCATCCGTTCATAGCGCTGCGCAGGCAATTCAAAAGGAAGATCAGTTCAAATATGCACCTATAGGTGGAATAGAGAGGTACAAGGAAGCGGTAAAAAACATTGCGCTCGGGTCTGAAATAGATGCGTATGTTGAAGCAGTTTCAACGCCGGGAGGTACAGGAGTAATTAGAAATACGATTTCAAATTATTCAGCTATTTCTGATACAGTGCTCACATCGGATTGGCATTGGGCTCCATACAACACAATAGCCGGCGAAATTTACAGAAAGGTGGACACCTTTGAATTATTCAACAAAGAAGGTGGCTTTAATATAGATTCGTTTTTGAAAAAAGCGAAACGGCTAATAATTAAGCAAGGGTCACTCGTTATAATATTGAATACTCCATCACACAATCCCACAGGGTATTCCATAAAGATGGATGAATGGAAGCAGATCGTGGCAGGACTTAACGAGATTTCAAAAATAGCAGAAAGCATTGCGCTACTAGTGGATATTGCATATATAGATTTTTCGTCTTTAAAGGAAAAATCAAGGGATTTTATACCGCTACTTTTAGAACTTAACAAGAATGTTTTGCCAATAATAGCTTTCAGTGCATCAAAAACGTTTACAGGTTATGGAATGAGGACGGGAGCAACGCTTTGCATTACGAAGGATAAGACCATCGCACAGGAATTCAAGCAGGTAAACGAATATTCGTCCAGGGGTTCATGGTCGAACTCGCCGGCTTTAGGGCAGATGATCATAAGTAAGATATATGAAGACAAAGACCTCATGAAGGCGGTGAGCGATGAGCGTGATGAGTATGTGGATATGCTTTTAAAAAGAGGAGAGGTATTTACAGAGGCTATGAAAAATGAAGGACTTGAAATGATACCGTTTGATTCGGGATTTTTTGCATCAATACCGTGTGAAGATTCTATGCGCCATGTTGAAGATATAATGCGTGGCAATGTATTTTTAGTCCCGCTTCCAAAGGGGATACGCATTTCGCTTGCTTCTATCAGTATAGAGCAAGCATCAAAGCTTCCTGCGATAATAGCCAAAACCCTTAAGAAGCAATACGTGTGATACTTAGCGCAGATTGTGAATCTTATTATGGGTTATCTTAAGGAGTAAGGGGTTTACACTTGCTGTTTAATTTATTTGAATTATATGACATCGTTCATCACTAGGGAATTGACTTACTCTTGCTGTTTTTAACTCATTTGAATTATATGGCACTGTTCATTACCAAGGATATTGGCTTACATTTTCGGTTTTTAACTTATCCTTAAACAATTAAAGCCTAGACTTTAAGAAGCAGGTGGTATAGTGCTTGCATTTTAAGGTTGTTTTGGATACAATGTTACAGGCGTGGAGGATTGTCCGAGTGGCTAAGGAGCTCGCCTGGAAAGCGAGTAAGGCGTAACAGCCCCGCGAGTTCGAGTCTCGCATCCTCCGCCAACTTATTTAATTAGAATATCTACCGTCACAGGAAGGTAGATATTTTTTTATGAGCATAAGTGAAATTACAAGTGTAATTCCTTCGCACAGTCCTGCGCTTTGCCAAATTACGGATCTTGAAAACAGCAAGGGTAGCGTAAATGTAAGAAGACTTATGAGCACATACCCTCGTGAAATAGATATTATAAGACTTTTACCGGTGTTTCTCGTAGCGTTTAAAAATCCTGCCGAAACGATATTGATTCCCAGTATGAGGAAGGTGAAGCAAAATATTTTAAGGCTGTCTATTGCAAAACCGTAAAGGTAGCCGGAATCAGGACTTATATACATGGATGTGATTAAATTAGGGAAAACATAGACAAAACCTACGAAGATGATACCGAGAGTTGCGGCTGAAAATACTGAATATTTATATAATTTCCGTATGTTTTCATGGTTTCTTCGGCCGTAATAAAAGCTCACCAGAGGCTGTACCCCTTGGTTTATGGCTGTCATGGCATTTACTACCAGGTTGTATGTGTACATTATTACAGCAAGCGATGCTATTTCGTAGCTACCGAAATACTTTATTGTTACTATGTTAAATACAAATGTAACAAAGCCTATTGAAAGCTCCGAAAGAAAGTCGGGGAATCCAAGTTTTGCAGCCGATAATATGCCGTGAAGTTTAAGTTTTACAGGATAAAATTTAAGGTTTGCTCTCTTTGAAAAGAAATGTGTACAGTATCCGGCTACAGCCAGCACCTGTGAAATGCCGGTAGCCACTGCTGCGCCTTCAATACCGAAGTTATATCGTATTACGAATATATAGTCTAGAACGATGTTTGTACCTGCAGACAGCGTTACAAAAAAAAGTGAAAGATGAGGATTACCATCCGCCTTCAGCAACACTTCCAGCGTATATGAAATCATAAAAAACGGGATGAACGGAATTATTATCTTAAGATAGTCCTTAACATAGGGAGCGGTCTCGTAAGATGCTCCCAGCAATCTTATGAGGTGATTCAGGTTTATAAGTCCAAGCGCCACTATCAGTATTGAGATCAATAATATTGCTTCTATACCGCGTGAAAAGGCAAGGCTCGCCTTCTTGTATTCCTTTCGCCCGAGGCAAAAAGTAGCGATGTTTGAGCTTCCTATAGACAGCATTATTGAAAGCGCAAATACGAAGCTTATAAACGGCATTGAAAGATTAACGCCTGCAAGGGCCATGTTTCCGGCACCCCTTCCTACGAAGGCGCCGTCTATCATGGTGTATATAGAAAAAAAGCACATGGAAAAAAGCGTTGGTAGTATGAATTTTGAAAATTTCAACTTAAGATTTGAACCGCCGGTTTCCAATGCCTTCATTTTATTTTCCGCATACATATTGTTTCCATTTATTATATCTTATTTAAATGCGAACTTCAAAATTTGAATAGACTATAAATCTTTGCATGCTTTGTGAGAAAGTTGCATTATGCTATAATGTTATGCGAGAAGGAGAGATTTGGTATGGACTATTTAAAGGGAGATGAGAGATATCTTTGGCACTCCAACAGAGATTTTAATCCATTGAATTTCGATAAAAATATACTCTTAACAGAGGCTTTCGAAAACACTTTTAAAGACCAATACGGTAATGAATACATTGATATGTTAAGTGCAGGGGGGTGTGCCCTTTTTTCACTGTCCGATGTAGAGGAAGCCACCAAGGTAGCAGGCGAAGTTAAACTCGGAGCGGGTTATTTTGAAGGCTTTACGAATAAATATATTATCGACCTTGCTGAGGATCTTTCAAACATTTTACCTGTCGGGCTTGGACGTTTCATTTTTTCCAATTCTTCGCAGTCCGCAAAGCACATAGCAATGAAGATGAGCCTTATGGCAAATGCTATATCGGGTTACAAGGAAAAGAAATCGATTCTTTTCGTGCCCCTTGGAACCTCTAAAAACCTCGCGTTGTATACCTGTGACGGTGATGCTTTAAGAGATGCTGATATAATTTTTGGAAAAGCGGATAACATGCAGACAGAATCTGTAAACGACGTTTTGAGTAGCGATATAGATCAGTATTTCCAAGGGCTTAAGCGGATATTTAAACAAAAGGGTCATAGGATTTCTGCAATATTGGTGGAGCCGTATACGCTTTTTTCATATGGAAGCGATCTATACAAGGCTGAATACATGAGAGAGCTTAGGAATCTCTGCGATAAACATAAGATTCATATGATAATAAACGAGCAATATACAGGACTTGGGAAAACGTGCAAATATTTTTATTCAGATTACTTAAATGTTACACCGGAATTTTTATTGCTCGGAGAATCTCTAACGTCGGGAATAGCACCTATAGGACTTACCGTTACAACCGAATCGATATACGAGATATTCAATTCGGATAGACAAAAAACTCTTAAATTCATTCATAACAGCCCCAATACCGGGAATGCATTTTCTGCAGCTATAGCAAATAACTTCGTGCTTAAGCTTTCTAAGAGAGGATATTTGGATGATGTTAAGGAGCGGGCAAAGAAATTATATGTAAATTTGAAAAATGATCTTGAAGAACATAGGAATGTTTCTAAGATCATCAATCTCGGGTTTATAAATTTGATACAGATGGTGGATGTAAAAAGTAATGAGGCTTTTGATGAAAGTATGAAGATAAGTGAACGCATAGTAAAAAAAGCTCTTGAAAACGGCATAATACTTGCGAGTAAAGAAAACATGTTGGTGTTAAATCCTGCGCTTGATATGAGCCTTGATGATATAAAGAAAGCCACAAAGAGAATTCAAAAATCAATTGTAGAAGTGCTTGGATAGTTTTGTAAATGGTAATGGAGGGTGAGTTATGAAAGAAAGATTGGATCAGCTCGAATGGGCAAAAGAACAGATTGAAAAGATTAAAGCCGATAGAAAAAAGAATAAGGATATAAGATATTTAGACAGGGTAAGACCTATAGCGAATTTCAGGGATATGATGGAGAGCAGCTGTAAACTTTATGGAGATACGGTTGCAATCTATTATAAGATCAATAAGTCCGACAAAGAGTTCTTAAGCATGACATACAACGAATACTATGAAAGGATCAAAGCGCTTGGTACTAAACTTCTGATGCTTGGACTGAAGGATGAAAAAATTGCAATAATAGGTGAAAATTCGTATATGTGGGGAACTTCTTATCTTGCCGTTACCTGCGGAGCGGGAGTCGTGGTTCCTATAGACAGAGAGCTTGAATATAACGAGATAAAAAACATCATAGAGGCTACAGAAGCAAGTGCTGTAATCATGGATTCTAAATACAAGGAAATTTTTACAAGGATGAGGGATGAAGACGATGTACCTCTAAAGGTCATAATTGATATGAACAATGAGGTTTATGATGAAGATAATGATGTTTTAAGTTATGAAGCCCTTGTAAATGAAGGAAAGAAGGAAATTGAAAAAGGCAACACGGAGTATTTAGAAGCTGATATAGATAATGAAAAACTGAGTATAATTCTCTATACTTCAGGCACTACCGGTGTATCTAAGGGCGTAATGTTAAGCCAGAAGAACATCTGTACGGTAATAATGTCGGCACCTACTTATCTTCAGATCAAGGACGGAGAGAAATTTTTCTCGGTGCTCCCGATACACCATACATACGAATGCACTTGCGGTTTCTTAATCCCGCTATTTGAAGGTTCCAGCATAATTTACCCGGGAGGACTCAGATATCTGGTTCAAGACCTTCAGGCATCGAAACCCAATATTATCCTCGGGGTTCCTTTGATTTTTGAAAGCCTCATTTCTAAGATTTGGAAAACAGCCAGGAAGAAGGGCAAGGAAAAGCAACTTAAAAAGGCTATAAAGATAAACAATAAGCTTAAAAAAATCGGCATAGATCTTTCCAAAAAGCTGTTTAAGGACATAGTTAAAATTTTCGGCGGTCAGCAGAGAACCTTCGTTACCGGCGGAGCACCGATCACAAAGGAAGTTGTGCAGAGTTACAACGCCTTTGGAATCAACATAGTGCAGGGATACGGGCTCACGGAAGCTTCTCCTATAGTTGCATTAAATCCCGACGTACTTCCTTATAAGGGCGCTGCAGGAAAGATACTTCCTCTCGTAGAAGGCAAGGTGCATAATCCGAACGCTGAAGGCATTGGAGAACTTTGCTTTAAGGGCGATAACATAATGCACGGTTATTATAAAATGGAGGATAAAACCGCTGAAGTTCTGAGGGACGGATGGTACCATACGGGAGATCTCGGGTATATAGATAAGGACGGTTATGTGTTTATAACGGGAAGACAGAAAAACGTAATCATAACCAAAAACGGAAAGAATGTATATCCTGAAGAAATAGAAGCGAACCTTCAGATGCACGATGTTATTTTAGAATCGTTTGTATGGTCTTTAGAAGGCGAACAGGGACAGGATTCTACAATAGTTGCAACAGTCAGAGTAGATGATGAAAATGTCGAGAACATCTTAGGTAGCACGTACACGGATGAAATGGTAAAGGATCTGCTCTGGGAGTATGTGGATGAATATAATAAAAAGGTTCCTCTCTATAAAAAGGTTATGAAGTTAAATTATAGGAAGGAAGAATTCATCATGACGACGGCAAAGAAAATAAAGAGAAACGTGGATGAAAACAAAAGAGGTATATAGTGATAAGCATTTTAATGGGGGAGGGTTTTGAAGAGATCGAAGCAATAACCGTTTATGATGTTGTAAAGAGAATCGGAAAGAAGGCTCAATTTGTTTCTATAGGCGATGATGTCACGGTTAGAGGCTCGAACGGAGCAGAGCTGAGATGTGACAAATGTATTTCGGATTTTACGCTTGACGACGTAGATGCTTTGGTGCTTCCCGGAGGATTACCCGGAGCTTCGAACCTCGGGAAATCAACTGAAGTTAAGGCGATCATAGGTGAAGCGGTTCAAAACAAGCTTTATGTAGCTGCAATCTGCGCAGCTCCACTCTTCGTGATAGATAAGATGGAAGAATTTCACGGTAAAAATGTATGCCTGTATCCCGATCTTGCAGGGGAGCTTGAAAATACGAATTACAAGGAGGCCGATGTCTTGGTGGACGGTAGACTCATCACAGGTAAGGGACCTTCAAAGGCCATGAAGTTTGCACTTTCCATATTGGAGAACGTATACGGGAAGGCTGTAGCCGAGGAGGCTGCAGAGGATTTGCTCTTTGAAGATTAATTATAAATAAAAATAGAGGAGGAAGTTATGAGTTATTTATTTACTTCAGAATCGGTAACGGAAGGCCATCCCGATAAGCTTTGCGACCAAATATCAGATGCCATAGTAGACAGCATTTTAAGTAAAGACCCCAATGGAAGGGTGGCGGTTGAGACTATGGTGTGCACAGGCTTTGTAATGGTTACGGGTGAAATTTCTACAGACTGCTATATAGATATCAAGAAAATTGTAAGAGAAGTCGTTTGTAAGGCGGGTTACGATGATCCTCGCTGCGGGTTTGACGGAAAGACGTGCGCAGTGTTGCTTGCTATCGATGAGCAATCGTCAGATATTAAACTTGGAGTTGATAATTCCATTGAGAAAAAAAGCGGTTCCGCTTCTTCCGAGGAGAGCATAGGTGCGGGTGATCAGGGTATGATGTTCGGCTTTGCAACTGATGAAACCCCTGAGTTCATGCCTCTATGCATAGTACTTGCACAGAAGCTTGCCATGCAGCTTGCCGAAGTTCGAAAATCAGGCAAACTTACCTACCTAAGACCCGATGGAAAGACACAGGTAACCGCGGAATTTGACGATGACGGAAATCCCATGAGGATTGATACCGTACTCATTTCTGCGCAGCATGATCCCGACGTTTCAATTGAAACCATGAAAAAAGATCTTTATGAAAATGTCGTAAAGCATATCATATCTTCTGAACTGATGGATGAGAATACTAAATTTCTGGTAAATCCTACAGGACGTTTTGTACTTGGAGGTCCGGTAGCGGATTCCGGGCTTACCGGTAGAAAGATCATAGTCGACACCTATGGCGGTGCGGCGAAGCATGGGGGAGGAGCATTCAGCGGAAAGGACCCTACAAAGGTAGACAGAACGGCGGCATATGAAGCGAGGCACATAGCTAAAAACATCGTAGCTTCAGGGCTTTGCAAAAGATGTGAGATCCAACTTTCATATGCGATAGGAGTGGCAAGCCCAATATCCATAAATGTGAATACCTTCGGCACTGCAAAGGTTGATGAGAAAACCATAGAAGACATAATCACAAAGGTGTTCGACATGAGGCCTGCAGCCATGATAAAAAATCTTGACCTTAGAAAGCCGATCTATCTCAATACGGCGAGTTATGGGCATTTTGGCAGGAATGATTTGGATTTAACTTGGGAAAAGCTTGACAAGGTAGATGAGATTAAGGCATTGATTTAAGGCTTAGGGGAGGTTAGATGTTAAAGGTAGCAAAATTTGGTGGCACATCAGTTGCGGATTCTCTGCAGATTGAAAAGATAAAGAGCATAGTAGAAGCGGACGGTGACAGGCGATATATAGTTGTGTCCGCACCCGGGAAACGATTTGAAAAGGATAGCAAGGTTACAGACCTTTTTTACCTTTTTAAAAATAACTTGGATGCAAACCTTCCTTCAGACCAGATATGGGGAATAATTCGAGACAGGTTTATAGCGGAAGAAATTGCTCTTGGGAATTCCGGGATAATCGGAAAAGAACTTGATATCATAAAGCAAAAAATAGAAGACGGCGAGACGATAGACTATATCGTAAGTAGGGGTGAGTATTTAAATGCCGTTTTGATAGCAAAATATCTGGGATTTGATTTTGTTGATGCAAAGGATCTCATAGTGCTTTCAGATTCAGGTAGGCCCGATATAAAAGCAAGCATTGAAAACCTTAAGAAAGAACTGAAATCTCACGAAAGAGCGGTGATTCCGGGGTTTTACGGAACGGATAAAAATGGTAAAATCAAGACATTTTCAAGAGGAGGTTCCGATATCACTGGAGCGCTTGTGGCTGCTGCCGTAGATGCTGATATATACGAAAATTGGACGGATGTATCGGGCTTTCTGATGGCAGATCCGCGCATTATAGAAAATCCTAAAAAGATAAGCAAGATAACGTATAAAGAGCTTAGGGAACTTTCTTATATGGGGGCTAAGGTTCTTCATGAGGAAGCGATATTTCCGGCTAAACAGGCAAACATTCCTATAAATATCAGAAATACCAATGACCCTGCAGACGGCGGTACATTGATTACAAGCGATGTCGATGATACGAAAGAAGAATACATAATAAAGGGCATAGCGGGAAGTAAAGATTTTACGGACATTACCATATATAAGGAAGGACTCAGTACGGAGAGAGGTTTTGTCAGAAAGCTTGCCGAGATCATGGAGGACTTTGACATTACGCTTGAACATATTCCAAACGGTATAGATACGATTTCAGCTGTTTTGAAAAATGAACTTGTGGATGGAAGACTCGATGAGATACTTGAGAGAATTCAATCCGTTTTATCTCCCGACCAGATAGAGGCGGATGAAGACCTTGCGATCATAGCGACGGTAGGGCATGGAATGTCATATAGGCCGGGAACTGCAGCCAAGCTTTTTTCGGCACTTGCAAGAAACGATATAAATATAAGGATGATAGATCAAGGTTCAAGCGAACTCAATATCATAGTAGGCGTCAAGGCTTCTGATTTTGAAAAGGCCATTGAAGCTATTTACAGAGAGTTTGTGAAATGATAAGCCATATCATTCTCATAGTAATACTGTTACTTTTATCTTCATTTTTTTCATCTACTGAAACAGCCTACACTTCAGTGAATAAAGTGCGCCTTAAAAACATATCGAAGGACTACAGGGATATACGGTATAAATCGGCGAAATTAGCGCTCAAACTCGAAGATGAATACGACAAGCTGCTCACCACCATACTCGTTGGGAATAACCTTGTGAACATTGCGCTCGCTACTTTGATGGCTCTTATATTTACAAATATTTCAGAAAGGTATGGCGCTACGATTTCCACAATTATAACCACGGTGGGAGTGCTCATCTTTGGTGAAATCAGTCCTAAAACCATGGCAAAGCAAAATGCCGACAGCTATGCTATAAGGGTTGCAGGCATTTTAAACCTGTTCATCTTAATCTTTACGCCCGTTACTAAATTGTTTTCAGCTTGGACTAAATTTTTGGAAAAGAAGGTAAAGCGAAGTGACAATAAGATAACGAGTGAAGACTTAAAGGTTTTTGTAGATGAAGCGAGCGGTGATATAGACAAGGAACATAGCGAACTTATAAAAAATTCCATAGCGTTTGAAAAACTTACAGCCTCAAATGTAATGACGCCAAGAGTAGAAGTTATAGGTATTGAAGTATCGGATAATGCCTTAGACATTGCAGAGAGGTTTAGAAAAAGTGGCTATTCAAGAATGCCCGTATATGAAGATGACCTCGATAAGGTTGTCGGGATTGTAAACCATAAGGACTTTGCGGATCTTTATATGCCGGGGGGGAGCGGAATAGAAGATGATTTTCTAAAAAAGATAATAACGCCGCCTCTGCAGGTTACGGAAGCCTTGAAGCTTTCCGATGTAATGCATCGCATGCAAAACGCAAAGTCACACATCGCAGTGGTTGTGGATGAATATGGAGGTACGGAGGGGATAATAACTCTTGAAGATATTGTGGAACAGCTTGTCGGAGAAATTTTTGATGAACACGATTCCTTGGTATCTGAGGGAATAATAGCCCTTAAAAACGGGAGCTTCAATGTGAAGGCCGATACGAATCTTAAATTCGTGTTATCATATTTTAAGATTCCTGACAGCTTTATAGAAGAATATCACTCATCCACGGTAAACGGCTGGGTGAACGAATGCCTTGATCATTTGCCGAGACTCGGCGATGAATTTGAAAAAATATACGGTAATAAAAAAATTAAGGTGAGGGTGTTTAGAGCTACAGCGAGGAAGAGCCTTGAGGTAAATTTTGTGGTGGAGAAGGTTAAAAGCAGCGAGGAGTAACAGCCGTCAATGGGGATTTTCAACAAAAAACGAGATGATTATAAGGTGAAGATAGATGAGTTTTACGGGCCGCTTGATCTACTAGTGCATCTTATAGAAAATGCAAAAATGAGTATCTACGATATAAATATTTCAGAGATAACGGATCAGTACATAGCCTACCTTAAAGCGATGAAGGAAGAGCGATACGATGTGGAGGTCGAGTTCTTGGTGCTCGCATCCACACTCATAGAGTTAAAATCCATGATGATACTTTCAAGGAAGGAAGAAAATGTTACCAAGGAAGAGCTTTATGAGGATCTCGAAGCAAGGTTAATCAGCTATAAAAGGGTTAAGATAATAGCTTCCATGCTCTCTAAAAAATATATGGAAGGGCTTTTTTATTTAGAAAAACCTGCTGAAGATCTCAGCGGATTTAACAAGGCGAGAGAGGATTTTGACGTAGATCAGGAGGAGCTCATAGATGCCTTTGATGCCTTCGTTAATAAAAGAATAAAACTAAATCAAATAAATACTCTATATAGAAGAAAGAAGCGAAAAATTAATATTCGTGATAAAATGAGGAACATACTGCATTTTGTAAAGAAAAATCCCAAGAAGAAAGCTGAGATCAGGAGTTTTATGAAGGATAAAAACAACAGATACGAATTGGCGGTCACCTTTTCATCGGTTTTAGAACTTGAAAAGGCAAAGAAAATTGCTGCGGACCAAGATGAAAATTTTGCTCCGATATATGTATATGGCAAAGAAGAGCGAGGTTAGGACATGCATTCAGAAGGTAGTATTAAATCGCAGATAGAGACGCTGTTATTTTTAAGCGGAGAGCCGATAAGTTTAAAATCACTTTCTAAAATATTCGATAAAGACAGTAGTTCGATTAAACCGTTAATTGATGAGCTTATAACTGAGTATGAGAAAAGGGGGATAATCATTACGGAATCCCTTAATGAGTATCAATTCACCATAAATCCACAGAATTTTGAAATAGCTCAGGATTTTGTGTCTCCTGTAAGGCTTAAAAAGTTATCTCAATCTGCGCTTGAAACCTTGGCAATAATTGCATACAAACAGCCCGTAAGAAAATCCACCATAGAGTCTATAAGGGGAGTTAAGAGTGATAAGGTTATAGAAAATCTCATAGCCAAAGGATTTGTAAAGATAAGCGGAGAAGATGACAGCATAGGAAGGCCGAAACTTTATGCAACCACCAAGAAATTTTTGCGTAAATTTAATCTTGGAAGTTTAAAGGAATTGCCTGATATCGGTGAAATAGATGATATAATCAAACAAGGCAGCGAAGAAACAGAAGATAGTAAGGAGGATTTTAATGAGTAAGGCACACGACATTCCATACAGAACAACACTACCTGAGAAGGAGATCCCGAATCAGTGGCTTAATCTTAGAGGTTTCATGAAGGAGAAACCGGATCCTCTCATAGATCCGGTAACTTTTAAACCGGTTACACTTTCTGAGCTCTGTGATATATTTTCGACTGAACTTGCAAAACAGGAGCTCAACGATACGGATACCTATATAGACATTCCTGAAAAGCTCATGGATCTATATAGGCAATACAGGCCGTCTCCGCTTTGTAGAGCCTATCACCTTGAAAAGGCCTTGGACACACCTGCTAAAATCTATTATAAATTTGAAGGCAACAATACGGCGGGAAGTCATAAATTGAATTCATCAATCCCTCAGGTTTATTATGCAAAGGAACAGGGGCTTAAGGGAGTCACCACTGAGACCGGCGCAGGACAGTGGGGTACTGCACTTGCGGAGGCTTGCGGATTTTTCGGACTGGATCTCATAGTGTATATGGTAAGGGTGAGTTACGAGGGAAAACCTTTTAGAAGAAATATAATAGAAACGTTTGGAGGAAAGGTAATCCCATCTCCAAGCGATACCACAGAAAGTGGAAGGGCTATTTTGAAGGCAGATCCTGATTCTCCGGGTAGTCTCGGCACTGCAATATCTGAAGCCGTTGAGACGGCATCTAAGGATCCGGGATTTAGATATACGCTCGGCTCCGTACTAAATCAGGTTGCACTTCATCAAAGCATAATAGGAATGGAATCATATAAGGCAATGCAGATATATGACGAATATCCCGACATAGTAATAGGTTGCGCAGGTGGCGGATCAAACCTTGCAGGGCTCATAGCACCGTTTGCAAGGGATAAGATACAGGGCGAGCACAATCCGGAATTACTTGCTGTTGAACCGAGCTCCTGCCCTACGCTTACGAGGGGAAGTTACCTGTACGATTATTGTGATGCAGGAAAGATCACGCCTATGGCTAAGATGTATACGCTTGGAAACGAATTTATGCCTCCGGCAACGCATGCAGGAGGGCTGAGGTACCACGGAATGTCACCGATCGTATCTAAGCTGTACCACGATGGATATATGAAGGCAAAATCGTATGGACAAACGGAGATATTTGAAGCTGCCAAGTTTTTTGCAAAATACGAGACCATATTACCTGCGCCTGAATCAAGTCACGCAATCAAAGGCGCTATAGATGAGGCGATAAAATGCAGGGAAGAAAACATAAAGAAGACCATTTTGTTTGGACTTACGGGCACAGGGTTTTTCGATATGAAGGCGTATGATCAATTCAATAGAGGTGAGATGAAGGATTATCCGCTACCGGGCGATTTAATAGAAAAATCTCTTAAGCCACTTAAAGACTTGGACATAAATAAATAAATAAATAAATAAGGCATGAGGATAAATAAGTACATCGCTAAATGCGGCATATGCAGCAGAAGAAAAGCTGATGAGCTGATAAAAGAGGGGAGGGTAACGGTAGGCGGCATCCCTCTTTTAGAATGCGGCGTGAATGTAGATGAAGACGCTGTTATTGCTATTGACGGAAGACCTATAGGAATTCAAAAAAAATCGGTGTACATAGCCATGAATAAGCCCTGCGGATATGTGTGCACGGCTTCAGATGAGCTTGGAAGGCGCACGGTATACGATCTTTTAACGGACATAGACGAAAGATTGTTTACAATAGGGAGGCTTGATAAAGACAGTGAAGGACTGATTCTTCTTACAAACGACGGAGACCTTGCTCAAAAACTGTTAAGCCCTAAAAGAAAGATTGAAAAGAATTATGAAGTTGTCGTGAGAGGCGTGCCAGGTGCAAATGACATTAAAAAATTGTCTGGCGGCATAACTATAGATGTTGAAATTAGTCAAACAAAACAAAACAAACCCGTCAAAAGTATTGTGAAATATCACACAAAACCTGCAAAAATTTTCGAAATAGGACAAAAACAAGGCGATATGAAGCTGTCTATGATTATAAAAGAAGGTAAAAAGCGCCAGATAAGAAAAATGTTTGACGTGATCGGGCACGAGGTGATAAAATTGAAACGAGTTAAATTCGCCGGTATTGAATTGGGTGATTTAAGACCGGGTGAATTTAGGCACTTGAGTGAAGATGAAGTGAGAAGTTTATGTTCACTCTAGCGCAGAGTATATAACTTTTTAGTTGTAGGTGTTTAATAAGGAGAAAATGATGGATGAAGTAAGAAATTGGAAAGACATTCCTTATTTCAAGGATGTCACTGATGAACAGTGGAATGATTGGAAATGGCAGGTAGCAAACAGGCTTGGTACTGCTGATGAGATTGCCGAGGTTATCAATCTTACGGAGCAGGAAAAGGCTGATATTACCAAGATATTGGACGGATTCAGAGTTGGTATTACACCATACTATGCATCCCTTATGGATGAAAATGATCCTATGTGTCCTGTTAGAATGCAGGCTGTGCCTACTATTTTAGAAGCACACAGATCAGAAGCGGACTTGCTGGATCCATTGCATGAGGATGAGGATTCACCTGCACCGGGACTTACTCACAGATATCCTGACAGAGTGTTGTTCCTTGTAACGGACCAGTGTTCCATGTACTGTAGACATTGTACAAGGAGAAGACTTGCAGGGGAAACCGACGGTGCAAGAAGTATTGAAGATATAGATGCATGTATCGCATACATCAAGAAGACTCCGCAGGTAAGAGACGTATTGCTTTCAGGTGGTGATGCACTGCTTATCGACGATGATGTTTTAGAATATGTAATTAAAAATCTTAGAGACATACCTCATGTAGAAGTAGTAAGAATAGGAAGTAGAACTCCTGTTGTATGTCCACAGAGAATCACGCCTGAGCTTGTAAAAATGCTTAGAAAATATCATCCGGTATGGTTAAACACTCACTTTAATCACAAGAGAGAAGTTACCGACACTTCAAGAGCCGCTTTAGCGCTACTTGCTGATGCAGGTATCCCTCTAGGTAACCAATCCGTACTGCTTAGAGGACTAAACGACTGTCCGCACAAGATGAGAGAGCTCGTTCACGAAATGGTTAAAAACAGGGTAAGACCTTACTACATCTACCAGTGTGACCTTTCTCTAGGTATTGAGCACTTCAGAACTCCTGTATCTAAGGGTATTGAGATTATCGAAGGACTTAGAGGCCACACTTCAGGATATGCCGTTCCTACATTCGTAGTTGACGCTCCGGGAGGTGGCGGTAAGACACCGGTAATGCCTCAATACGTAATTTCTCAGACACCTCACAAGGTAATTCTAAGAAACTACGAAGGTGTAATAACTACATACGAAGAACCTCAATTGCCTGAAATCAAGTGTAACTGCGATTACTGTACAGGCAAGAAGGAATACAAGTATGAAGGTGTTGCAGGTCTTGCACAGGGACTTAGAATGTCTATGGAACCATCAGGTCTTCAGAGACACGAAAGAAACAAACACTAGTTTCATAAAGATGTTATCAGGTGGGCGTGATGGTGTAATCTGTCATGCCCACTTTTTTTGTTAGGAGAAATTGTATGAATTTAAATGAAATCATTAGGGAAATAATGAAGTTTGAGCCGCTTGTAAAGAGGGCGGGAGGTTTACTTTGACATTGCATATCTTAAAAAGCGAAGAGCTGAGATAGAAGAATGTCTGTCTGCGCAAGATTTTTGGAATGATCAGGTGGCGGCAAAGATACTTCTTAAGGAAAAGCAGGAAGTCGAAGTTGTAGTTTCGCAGTACGATGAGTTGCTCTTGCTCATAGACGATGCAAAAACGCTGCAGGCGATGGTATCGGAAGGGCTGGTTGAAGAGGATATGGAAACGCTCGCCACTGATATTTTTAAAAAACTTGAGGCAGGATATCACAAGCTTAAAGTTATTACACTCTTAGCAGGGAAACACGACAAGGCGAATGCCTACCTTTCAATCCATTCAGGTTCCGGAGGCTCCGATGCTCAGGATTGGGGCAAGATGTTACTTAGGATGTACACGAGGTGGGCGGAAAACAAGGGATTTCAAATTGATGTCATAGATTTAAACCAAAACGGTGTTGCCGGCTTTAAAAGCGCAACTCTACTCATAAAGGGTCTCAATGCATATGGATACCTTAAAAAGGAAAGAGGTGTGCATAGGTTGGTGCGCATTTCACCTTTTGACTCCTCAAGCAGAAGACATACTTCGTTTGCTTCGGTAGATGTAATACCCGAGATAAAGACCGATAAAGTGATAAAGATAGATGATAAGGATCTCAGGATAGATAAGTTCAGGGCTAGCGGTGCAGGAGGGCAACATGTAAACAAGACGGATTCTGCTGTCAGAATCATACACCTTCCCACAAAGATAGTGGTAACCTGTCAAAACGAGAGGTCTCAACACATGAATAAGGAAGCCGCTATGCATATGTTGATTTCGAAATTGATGGAGCTTAAAGAAAAAGAGCATAAGGAAAGTATAAATGATCTCACAGGAGACTATAACCAGATAACGTGGGGAAGTCAGATAAGGTCATACGTTTTTCATCCTTATAGAATGGTAAAGGATCATAGAACCGGCGCCGAAATGGGTAATGTAGATGCCGTTATGGATGGTGATTTGGATTATTTTATACAGATGGAACTATCCAAGCTTACAGACGATAAATAATTAGGAAGAAAAGATGAAAAGAATTGGAATTACAGGAGGAATAGGAAGCGGTAAAAGTCTGGTGTGCTCTCATATAAGAGATAGAGGCTATTTTGTAATAGATGCCGATGCCTTGGTTGCAGACCTCCTTGAAGATACTGATATCATAAAAAGGATAGGAGAAGTACTTGGAGATGATTGCATAAAGAAAAACAAGGTGGATAAAAAAAAGGTATCGGATATAATATTTTCCGACAAGGATGCATATAGTCGTTACATGACAATGCTCAGCAGATTCGTGGTAGAGGAAATAGAAGAATTATTTAAAAAACATGAAGCTTTGAATAAAACAAAAGATACAATAGCGTTTTTAGATGCACCGCTAATATACGAATATGGATTCGAAAAGAATTTGGATGAAGTGTTTTACATAAACAGAAACCTTAAAGACAGGATAGCGGGTGCTACAAGCAGGGATGAAAGTACGCCTCGTGATGTAAAAAAGAGGGTAAATGAACAGATTAGCCTGGAAGGAGCGATAAAGAAGGGCGCAACAATAATAAATAACGACGGTAGCGTTGAAGAGTTGATCGATAAGGTAGATAATATTTTAAGTAGTATATTGGAAAAAGGTGAAACATGCACAGTAAAAGAGCGATAATCATAGATGGAAACAGTTTGTTTTTCAGGGCGTATTATGCGATAAAGGCGAATATGAGCGCGGATGGAATGGCTACGAATGCAATATATGGATTTTTAAGCATGTTATATAAATCCATCAATGATTTTTCTCCCGACTACATTGCCGTGGCATTTGATCTCGGTGGCAAAACGTTTCGGCATAAGAAATTCGACGACTACAAGGCAAATAGAAGAAAGACCGACGATGCATTGCTTATGCAGATCCCTGTGATTAAGGAAATCCTGGCCGCTATGAACATTAAAATCCTTCAAAAAAAGACATTTGAAGGGGATGACATCATAGGTAGTTTTGCAAGGTTTGTAGAATCGGATGATGTTGAAGTTATAATAATTTCAGGCGATAAGGATATGTTCCAGCTCATAAGCGATAACACCAAGATAGCGTATACAAAACGTGGAATTTCCAATATAGATATATACGATATTCAAAAATTCGAAGATGAATATAACTTCGCTCCTAAACACTTTATAGACTACAAGGCGATAATGGGTGACAGTAGCGATAATTATAAAGGCGTAAAAGGTATAGGCGATAAAGGTGCGAGAAACCTTGTAACGAAATATCAGACCATAGAAAACATCTATCAAAATATTGATGAAATCTCAGGGAAGACGAAACTTGCGCTTGAAAATTCCAAGATGCAGGCTTTTATGGGAAAGGAGCTTGCCACCATAATTGTCAACCTTGACCTCGGCTTAACACTAGATGATGTAGAGCTTGTAGATCCCGACTTTGATACGCTTGCATCTATTTATAAAAATTATAAACTCAATACCTTTTTAAAAAAGCTTGAAACGAATGGCTGCGTCAATGGCACAAATGATGATGAAACCGATGAACTTAAGGGTATGCTGAGCATAGATGTGAGCAGGGATGTGGGTTCGTTGGAAGCTACACTTAAAAAAGCGGACGTTGCAGGCCTTTGCCTCATAAATGATTCCAATCACATTGATAAGCCCGAAATTTATGCGGCATATTTTAATGTCGATGGAAATATTTGGTTGCTTGATGATATGGCTCAAATTCATAGAGCACTTGATATTGTAGCGGAAGAAAAAGTAAAGGTTGTGGGTTATGACCTTAAGAATGCTCTGTTTGCATTACTCCAAAACGGCCTGCCGCTATTCACTCCGTTCTTCGATGTTATGCTTGCATATGAAGTCATAAACAACAAGGGAAAATACATGGACTTCTACAAAATATTAGAGGATCAGTTAGGCATAGATGTTTCGGATAAACTTTTAAAGGCAAAGAGAAAGAAGACTCTTACCGCAGATGATATCAAAGAAAGGTATGCAAATATCTGCAAGAGCCTTAAAAAAACAAATAATGACGTGGTAAATGCAGCGCTTGGAGACGTTGAAAGTTCGGATGAAAATGCAATGATAGGGCATGAGGATGCGCTTTTATATTTGCTTGAAACGGTAAATATCTTCAGGGTGTATGATAAACTCAAGTCTCAGATTGAAGAAGATGATCTTCAAAAGGTATTTTATGAAATAGAAATGCCCTTGGTAGAGGTTATAGCGTCTATGGAAAATACAGGCGTGTGGCTTGATACGGAATTTCTCAAAACGTATGAGGCGGAGCTCAGCAACATAGAAGCTGAGCTTTTAGATAAAATCTATGAACTTGCAGGGTTTGAATTCAATGTAAACAGCCCGAAGCAGCTCGGGGAAGTGTTGTTTGAAAAGCTTAATTTAGAACCTAAGGTTAAGACGAAAAGAGGGTATTCAACCAATGCGGAAGTGCTTCAAAAGCTTAGAAAAACACATCCTATAATAGATCTTATACTGGAGTTTAGAAAGGTATCTAAGCTGAATTCCACCTATGTACGAGGGTTTATGGGTTTTAAGGGTACAGACGGTAAGGTAAGACCCGAATTTTTACAGATTGGAGCGAGTACGGGTAGAATGGCATGCATAAATCCTGCGCTTCAGACGATTCCTGTAAAGACGGATATGGGTAAAAGAATCAGAAAGGCATTCAAAGCGGGAAAGGACAGGGTATTTGTAAGCGCTGACTATTCTCAGATAGAGCTCAGGATATTGGGACATGTATCCTGCGATGAGGGCCTGATTAATGCGTTTAAAAGCGGTGAAGATATTCATGAGGCTGTGGCCGTAAACGTGCTTGGAGCGCGGAAGGGCGCAGTGTCCAAGGCGGTAAGGAGTAAGGCTAAGGCCATAAATTTCGGCGTTATTTACGGGATGAGCGACTTCGGTCTTTCAAATGAACTTGAAATTTCAAGGAAGGATGCAAAGAAATACATAGATGAATACTTTGCAAAACATAGTGCAGTGTATGAGTACATGGAGGCGCAAAAAAGCATCGCAAAACAGACAGGGACTGTGCGAACCGAGACCGGAAGGATTCGAAAAATTCCTGAGATAAATGCACAGAATATCATGGTAAGAAATTTAGGTGAACGCCTTGCTATGAACAGCCCGATACAAGGTATGGGTGCGGACATCATGAAGCTTGCAATGAACAATGTATATAGAGCCATACAAAAGCAAGGTCTTGATGCGAAGATTGTGCTTCAGATTCACGATGAGCTCGTAATAGATGCAAGTGTTTCAGATGGCGAAAAGGTGAAGAAGCTGCTTAAGAATGAAATGGAGGCAGCCTACAATCTTAAGACGGGACTCATAGCAAATCCACAGAGTGGAGAAAATTTATATGATATTTAATGACTTAAAGCCTTCTCTTGTATGCGTATCGCATTATGATCGGAGTGATCTTGCAGAAGCTTGTGAGAAAAATAAAGAACCATACCCTTATGTAGCGCTTACGTTAGGGAGACATGAAATAGACGAGTTCGTATCGGATGAAAAGCTACAGAGTCATATAGATTTAATAGAGTTAAGGCTCGACAGTATGCTTAAGGATTCGCAGGATTTAGAAAGCCGAAAGGTATTTTCAAATGTCGTGAAACTATGTCTTAGAAGGGATGTGACTTTTCAATACCTGCTCACTTTGCGTACGGAAAATGAAGGTGGGGAGGCAAGGTTCAGCGCAGAAGAATATGTGCTTGCTATTAGCCGTTTGCTTTCAGCCTTTTATAAAACTCCTGAGGCTTTAAGCCGCGTAGCGGGGATAGATATAGAAATTCGAAATTTCCATGAAACGGGTGAGGATATCACCGAAGTTATAGAGAATATTAAAGACAAAACTGTAATTTTATCTTCGCACATTACAAAACCTTTTGATTTAAAGGATAACTTAAATTTACTCTGTAAAGAATACGAAAAATGTATTGATACCGGGATTCAAAATGTTTTGATAAAACTTGCAGTAGAGATTTCAAACAAGGCGGAACTTAAAGAGTTTGAAAAAATAATTGCAGAGTTTAGAAGCAAACGACGCATGGAAGCCATCTTCATACCGCTGGGCAAGGAGATGATGAATGAGAGGGTTAGCAACCCCTGTTTTAAATCGCCCATATACTTTGCAAAACGAGAAAGAGATGAAACTACAGGGCAGCTTGATGCAATTGAGCTCTGTAAACTATTGATTGCGCAAAATTAACGTAAGCCTTTCTTAAGTAACTTACGCATTGTATAGATTAGAATATTTTCCTTATAGAGCATCAAAATTAACTTGCGAATCTTCGTAAAAAAACGTAGATTTTCAGAAATATCGATAAATTTAATAAAAAAACTGATCTCATCGAGTCAACTTTCAGAGATCAGTAAGTAATTGTCATACAGAATATAGATTTAATATTTTTTTATTAAAGTTTTGTAATAGCCTAAAAAACAGCCCGATTGCCTACTATATCTTTTACTTATATCAGCTTAATTTAAAAGAAGCTCGGCTATCTGCACTGTGTTTGTGGCAGCGCCCTTACGTATATTATCGGATACCACCCAAATATTTATAGCATTTTCGGTTGAGAAGTCTCTTCTTATTCTGCCTACATATACATCGTCCGTACCGGCAGCATCAAGTGCAAGCGGATAAACCTCATTCTCAGGATCATCCAAGACCGTAATTCCCTTTGCATTGCTTAAGGCATCATAAACTTCATTAAGCTCAAAGTTTCTGTTAAATTCTATATTTATGGATTCGCTGTGAGAATCCAATACGGGCACCCTTACTGTGGTTGCGGTAACGCCAATGCTGTCATCGCCCAAAATCTTATGTGTTTCATTTATCATCTTCATCTCTTCTTTTGTATAGCCGTTATCAGTAAACACATCTATTTGCGGAATGCAATTGCCGGCTATGGTGTGAGGGTAGGCGAGATTTGATTTTTCACCCTTTAAAGTTTTTTCAAGATCCGTTATACCCTTAAGTCCCGAACCTGACACGGCTTGGTAGGTAGAATAGATAATTCTCTTTATCCCAAAAGCGTCATACAAAGGCTTAATGGCTACAAGAGCCTGTATTGTAGAGCAGTTCGGGTTTGCAATTATTCCTTTTTTAGGATTCTTAGCAGTTTCAGGATTCACTTCGGGAATCACAAGCGGAACATCCTTATCCATTCTGAATGCGCTGCTGTTATCCACTACCGTGATACCTTTAGATGCAGCGATGGGGGAGTATTTTTTGCTTATGTCACCACCTGCTGAAAAAAGAGCTATATCTATGTCTTTATCAAAGGCTTCTTCGCAAAGCTCTTCCACTACATAGTCTTTGGATTTAAATTTTATTACCTTGCCGGCAGAGCGTTTCGATGCCATCAGATATAAATTTTCAAACGGGAAATCTCTTTCCTCTATTACTTTAAGAAAGGTTGAGCCAACTAAACCTGTAGCTCCTACAATGGCTAAATTCGGTTTTTTCATCGTTCCTCCATACAATACTAAAAGCTATAAACTATTCCACAATGGTGTAGACTTCTTCGAGAGGCTTTTTAGGTGGGCTCTTTGCGCCGTCGGCGGGCACGCCTGTAGCGATCATAGCGGCAAAGAAGTAACCGTCTTTTTTAAAGCCTATTTCCTCTTCAAGGCATTTTTCAATTTCCTTATCGGCGTAGTTTGCGCTGGTGAGCCAGCAGGTGCCATAACCTAGGTCTATCGCCTTTAGTGTAAAGTTTTCTATAGCAGCCCCGAGACTTTGCATGCCGGGGTTTTTTTCATGTATGAGCTTGTCTATTTCGGCTTGGTCGTATTCTGCAAACGTCATTTCGTTGTAACCGGACGGTTTGTATTCTCTGCTGTATATAACCGTTAAAATATCGCAGTTTAGGAAGAAGAGGGTGAAGTTTCTGAAGAATTTCCTGAACGTATCCGCCTTTTGAGAGTCCTTCTTCTCCATCTGTTTAGCTATCTCTTCATTTTTTACACCTATGGCGTCTGCGATCTTTTGTATGATTTCCTTATTTTTAATAGCTACGAAATGCCAGTTTTGAATGTTCTTGCCGGACGGAGCTGAGTGGGCGGCTTCTATAATCTTTATGATATCTTCGGTTTTTACAGGTTCACCGGTGTATTTTCTGATGCTCTGTCTTTTCGATAAAATGTTATCTAATTCCATTTTTCTCCTCCTTTATGTATAAGTGCAGTCATTGAGATACAGTCTCAAATTATGTTATAATTATACACGTTAAGTTAGCATTATACAAGGGATAGGAGGTTTGTAATGCAAACAGTTAAATCTAAAACATTTGTCTTAACTCTGACAGCGGTATTGATGGCGTTGGAGGTTGTTCTTACAACATTATCATTCCCGATAGTCGCCACACAGGGTTACATTCATTTGGGTGACAGCATAATATTTTTATCCGTATTTTTAATACCTGAAGCCTATGCGATTGTGGCTATACCACTTGGAGCGGCTCTGGCAGATGCTATTTTAGGTGTTGCATTCTGGTCTCCTTGGACTTTCGTAATAAAAGGACTCATGGTAATAGTTATCGCATTTATAGCACATAAAAACCAAGGTAAAAACGCTAAGAAAATAGTGGAGATAGCGTCTATGGTTGCATCCGGTGCGGTTATGGTAGCGGGTTACTACATTGCAGAATGCGTAATTGCAGGAAATGCTACGGTAGGCTTGGTTGCAATCCCATGGAACATCGTTCAGATGGTAGTGGGCATCGTGATTGCGCAGGTTGTTTTAGGACAGCTTTCGAAATTCAGCTTTACTAAGGACATTGTAAGGAACAGAGACGCTTTTATAGATAATAAATAACATATGGATAAAGATTTAGACAGGATAGTAAAAAAATCAAATTACGTTGTTTTCTTCGGAGGAGCAGGGGTTTCCACAGAAAGTGGAATCCCTGACTTCAGGTCTTCTGACGGACTGTACAATGTTTTGAATGAATACAAGGCTCCTCCTGAGAAAATAATTTCTCATAGTTTTTTTGTGGCGGATACGAACACTTTTTTCGATTATTATAAAAAGCACATGGTATACAGGGATGCAATGCCGGGAGCTGCGCATCTTAAGCTTGCTGAGCTTGAAAAGGACGGAAAACTTAAGGCTGTTATAACGCAAAACATAGACGGTTTACATCAGCTTGCAGGAAGTAAAAACGTAATTGAGCTACATGGAAGTATACTCAGAAATACCTGTATGAAATGCGGAGCAAAGTACAGCTTGGATTACATAATGGATGAACAAAACTGTGATGAGAAGGTACCGAAATGCTCTGACGATGCTTGCAGAGGTATAGTAAAGCCCGATGTTGTTTTATATGAAGAAGGGCTCGATACTGATGTGATTACGGAAGCTGTTAACCAAATTTCAAATGCGGATCTTTTGATAGTTGGCGGTACATCACTCGTTGTAAATCCTGCCGCTTCTTTGATTCAATATTTTAAGGGTGATGAGCTTGTGCTTATAAATAAAGATGAAACGCCTTATGATTTTAAGGCTACAAAAATATACAGAAAACCTATAGGTGAGGTACTTTGTTAAATTAAGGAGGTAGATCAACTGAATATTTTATTGGCGAATGATGACGGGATAAATGCGAAGGGACTTAGAGCGCTTGCAGACGAAATTTCTACGATAGCGGATGTATACGTAGTTGCGCCGGACGGTGAAAGAAGTGCTATGGGGCACTGCATCAGTTGCAGGGATAAGATATATCTTGAAAGTCAAGATTTCCCCGGAGCCGTTATGGCATATAAATGTTCAGGTACCCCTGCAGACTGCGTTAAATTAGGAATAGATTTTTTAGGTGATATGGATATAGAAATGGATTTTGTAGTTACCGGTATAAACCATGGAGGAAATTTAGGTACGGATACACATTATTCAGGTACGGTATCTGCAGCGCTTGAGGGCGTTATGAATAAAGTTTCATCTATTGCGGTATCCGTTGTTTCTCATGAAGCACATTTTTTTGACTATCCTGCCAAGCTTGCCAAAGATGCCGTGCTTGGAAGGTTTGGAAGTATACCGAATGACAGGATGTTAAATATCAACGTTCCGGACAAACCCGAAGCTGAGATAAAGGGTATAAAGTTTACCAAACTTGGAAGAAGGGGCTATGTAGACATCTTTAAGAGACTTCCCGATGAAAACGGTAAGTTCTGTTATACGTACAGCGGTAATCCACGCCACTACGGTACCTGTGATGATGAAGTCGACGTACCGGCTTTTGAAATGGGTTACGTTACCGTTACCCCTATGGGGCTTGATTTTACAGACCACGAGATGCTAAGTGATATTAATAAAAAGTTAACTCATGCCTAAAGGAGAATAGTTTTGAACCAAAAGGATACTGTAGTTGTAAGCATAGATTTTCAGGAACGATTGGTTCCTGCGATGGTTGATTCAAAGCCTATGATTGACAAAGCCGTGAAACTTCTTAAGGGAGCAAATATCTTAGAAATCCCTGTGCTTTTTACCCAGCAATATACAAGAGGTCTTGGAGATACGGTTCCTGAGATTAAGGATGTTTGCCCCGAATTTTCGTATATTGAAAAGCAAAGCTTTAGCGTGGCAGGGGCAAAGGAGTTTTGTGATCGATTGGATAAGCTCAAACCTAAAAATATAATAATAATAGGAATAGAAATGCATATTTGTGTGCTTCAAAGCGCTTTAGATCTACTTGATGAAGGTTTCAATGTATTTGTGGCAGCGGACTGCGTCTCGTCTCGAAAGAGGTTTGACAAGGAAGTAGCGCTGGGCAGGTTACAAGCGAAGGGGGTAGAGTTGCTCACTGTGGAGGCCGCATTATTTCAGCTTTTGGGCTCTATGGAAAACCCCGATTTTAGAAAAATATCCAAATTGATTAAATAAATGACAGTAAACGTCCATGTATTGGACGTTTTTTTGTTTTTTTATCATATTTTTTGCTACAATGTGTTCAAGAGGATGTTGTTGATGAAATTTAAGGAGGCTCGGTATGAGAAAAGTAGTAATTGCAAGTGCGGCACGTACTCCAATAGGTAATTTCGGGGGTAGTTTAAAATCGGTGCCGGCAAAAACATTAGGGGCTGTTGCCTGTGAAGAAGCCATAAAGAGAGCAGGTATAAAGAAGGACGACATAGATGAAGTAATTATGGGTAATGTACTTCAGGGAGGTCTTGGGCAAAATGTTGCAAGACAGGTTGCTATGGAAGCCGGAATTCCTAAAGAAGTTCCATCGATGACACTGAACAAAGTTTGCGGTTCGGGGCTTAGAGTTGTATCGCTTGCAGCTCAAATCATAAAGGCGGGCGATGCTGAAATAATTCTTGCAGGCGGTACGGAGAACATGTCACAAGCACCGTACATCTTGGATAAAGCAAGGTGGGGAGCAAGGATGGGCGATTTTAAGGCTGTTGATATGATGGTTCATGATGGTCTTACAGATGTATTTAACAAATACCATATGGGCATTACGGCTGAAAACATCGTAGATCAATGGAAGCTTACACGTGAGCAACTTGATGAATTTTCGGCAAATTCGCAAAAAAAGGCTGTAGATGCCATAAAAAGCGGTGCATTTAAGGATGAAATAGTACCTGTGAATATTCCTCAAAGAAAGGGAGATCCTATAGTATTTGATACTGATGAATTCCCTAGAGAAGGTGTAACGGCAGAGAGCCTGGGGAAATTAAAGCCGGCGTTTAAAAAAGAAGGAGCGGTAACAGCAGGCAATGCGTCAGGAATTAACGATTCAGCAGCAGCAGTGGTAGTTATGAGCGAAGATATGGCAAAGAAGCTGGGAATTACGCCTTTAGCTACTATAGTTTCATATGCTTCCGCAGGAGTGGCGCCTGAAATAATGGGAATAGGTCCTGTGCCGTCTACTAAGAAAGCATTGGAAAAGGCGGGCATGTCCATAGACGATATGGATCTTATCGAAGCGAATGAAGCGTTTGCAGCGCAGTCTGTAGCGGTGGGCAATGACCTTGGTATAGATACATCTAAGCTTAACGTAAACGGCGGAGCTATCGCTCTTGGACATCCTATAGGAGCTTCAGGTTGCAGAATCTTAGTTACACTTCTTTATGCTATGAAGAACAGAGATGCCCATAAGGGACTTGCAACGCTATGTATAGGCGGAGGTCAGGGTACTGCTCTTATAGTAGAGAGATAACGATAGGTAAAACTGTTTATAGTAGTGTTACTGTGAGAGGGGCATTTGTTGCCCCTCTTTTTGAAGTTATATCGCAAAATTTACGTCATATACTTGCCTATGGCAAGTGGCTAAGAGAGACGATAAACAAGTAAAAAATCAGTACAATATAGATAGTAGAAATAAGTCCTAGTGAGCTATGTGGTTTAAGGACTTATTTTATTTATACGTGGATTTTAGTAAAGAAGTGGAGGTTGATAAATGAGGTATGGGTATATTCGTGTATCTACAAAGGAACAAAATATTGACAGGCAATTAACGGCGATATTAAAAGAAAACGTCGATACAAAAAATATATTTATCGACAAGGCCAGCGGGAAGGATTTTAACAGGAAGCAGTATAGAAAGCTTATAAGAAAATTGAAAGAAGGAGATGAACTTTATATAAAGTCCATCGATAGGCTCGGTAGAAATTATGATGAAATAATTAAGGAATGGAACTTAATCACCAAAGAAAAAAGTGTAGAAATAATAGTCTTGGATTTTCCGTTGTTAGATACGAGGGCTAAGGTAAGCGGTATAACGGGCAGATTTCTTTCCGATATTGTGCTACAGATATTATCTTATGTAGCGCAGATCGAAAGAGAGAATATTCATCAGCGACAGATGGAGGGCATACGGGAAGCTAAAAAGAAAGGGATTAAGTTTGGCAGAAACCAAATTGAAATACCTGAAAAATTCGACAATATAGCGAAAAGATGGATAAGAAAAGAACTTAGTTTAAGAGCCGGAGCGGCAATTTTAAAGATAAGTCACACCACCTTTAATAAATGGCTGAGTGTAAAAGGCTATAACAGACAAGAAACCTAGAGCATAATGCAGATTCGATATGAAAATCAACAAAACAAAAATAATTGTGAAATTTGTTAAAAAAACTAGACTTTAATTTACAGCTAATTGTTTTAAATTTGAAAACTATCACGACCTCCTTTCAAAACGCATCTACCGTTGAAACAACTCTTTTTATCATTATAAACAAATTGTAAAGCAAAGTCTATTATTTTTAACAATAAGGTCATATTTCTAACGACAATTAATGCCTAGCTTAATTTCCAATTATCACTTCTTGTACAAAGGAGGAAAGTAAAATGAATAAGCAGATGTTTAAAAAACGGTTAACCCCATTTTTCTTGATATTTATGATGCTTTTAGGGGTGCTGGTATCAAGTAAAAGTGTATTAGCAGAAAACAAAGATGTAGATGTGAATATTACAAATTTGTCCATAACTAATCAAGAAGGCAATATACCACCTGAGGGTTTTTTCTCAAATTCACTCTTTAAACTCACTGCAGACTGGGATGCTTCAAAATACGGGAATACACTTCGCGAAGGCGATTATTTTGAGTTACAACTACCGGATAAATTTAAATTTCCGGAAAGTTCGGCAGACTGCAATTTTAATTTGTTTACAAAAGGCGGAGATGTAATCGCAAGGGCTCATGTTACACCTACTCTTCCGGGAGGAGGTAGGGTCAGGGTTACCTTTACAGACTATGTTAATGACAAGTATGACATTAAGGGGCAACTGTATCTTATAGCAAATTGGAACTACGTATCATATCCGATTGTACAGGAAGGAGAACATGATATAGTCATAGGCTCATTTCACAAGCATGTTGTAATTAAACCGGGTTCTCCAAAGCCTCCGTCCAGCATAATTTTTACTAAGTATTCAGGACAAACATTATCACCGGAAGGCCATGCAAGATGGGTTATGGAAATAAATACAAAGCTCGCTAACCTGACTAATGTTGTCCTAAAGGATCGGTTGTCCGTAGAACCTCCGGGGAGCATGGATGGAATCATGTACATAGCTGACAGTTTTGAATTGCATGATCTGGTGATGGAAAACGGGAATTGGCAGAGGAAGAATGCGAGGAATGTAAGTGATCAGGTAGTTCTTTCGCCTGACAAGAGATCCTTTAGTTATAACTTGGGGAATGTAAACGGGAAAGCGTATGCACTCACTTATAGAACTACCTATAGAGATGGACTTAAACTAATAAACAATGCGGAGCTGACGAGCCAATCAACAACTAAAATAGTGACGAATTATTTTGTGCAAACAAAATCTGGCGGAACAGGTCAAGGTAAAAAGTATCAGAGAATCGATATCGAAGTTAGAAAGGTATGGAAGGATAAAAACAACTATGACGGAAAACGCCCAAGAAGCATTAGGGTCAGGTTGTTTGCAGATGGTAAAGATACCGGAAAGTCATTGATTTTATCCGCTGCTAATAATTGGAGAGGGAAATTTACAAACCTTCCAAAAAATACTATGAGCGGAAAACTGATAAAATACACCGTAAAGGAAAGCCCGAGTGCAAGCGGTTATACTACATCTATAAATGGAAATGCCGAGGTAGGGTTTATTATCACCAATGTAAGGAAGCCGTATAAGCCACCTAAGCCAAATCCGCCGCCTAAAACACCTAATAAACCTGCATCTACTACACCACAAACGGGAGATAAGAGAAACCTATCTATCTATTTATTTATGCTACTTGCTTCAGGGGCGCTCCTACTGGCAAATGCAGCACGTAAAAGACACATTAAATAGATTTGACTAAGAAGCATTTAGTTTTAATAAACCACCTACTAATAGAATGTTTCAAGTAGATTGGTTTAATAAATGAGTATGGTCTTAAAGTTTATAAGACGGTACTCATTTTTTTATACGCTTGGAAGCATTTAGTTCGGATTATCTTCTTTTGTGGTATACTAGAGCAATGTCATTTTTGGCTTAAAGCCATAGGATGATTTTTACGAAAACGTATTGAGATATATTATAAAATTCGGTAAACTAGTAATACAGTTTTACAAAAACGTCAGTTATAATTTTTGGTTATTAATAAGAGGAGCTTATGGATACATCTATTTTAAAAATGCTTGACAGGGCGAGTGAAAAATATGCCGGCAAGGTAGTATATCGTGACGGTGAAGAAAACATTACATTCGGCGAGTTAAAAAAACGAGCTCAGGCTGTAGGTTCGTGGATAGCTAAAGAGATTCCGCCTGAAAGTCCTGTATCGGTTTTGGCAGGAAGAAACATAATAACTCCCGTTTGTTATTTAGGGATAGTACAGGCAGGTTGTTTTTATGCTCCCATGGATTTAACAATGCCGGCTACAAGACTTAATCAGATACTGAGAGTTGTAAATTCCAAGGTAATGCTGGTATCCAAGGAAAACCTCGAGCTTGCGAACTCCTTAGAATATAAGGGTAAAATAGTAGTAATAGAAGATATATTAGATACACAAATAGATGAAGACTTGCTTGAATCCGCACAGAAGAACTTAACGGAATATTCTCCTTTGTATGTTATATTCACATCGGGATCGTCAGGCATACCTAAGGGAGTAATCACATCGCATAATTCTCTAATGTGTTATCTTGATGCGCTTAACGAAGTGATTGAGCTAAATGATGAAGACATATTGGCAAACCAGTCTCCACTTGATTATATTGCAGCTGTTAGAGATATTTATCTGCCGCTTATGAGCGGAGCTGAAACCGTAATAGTTCCTAAAAACGAATTTGCAATGGGGGGCAGGTTATTTGATGTTTTAAATAAATACAAGGTAACCACGATATGTTGGAGTGCTGCAGGCATGGAGGTTCCTGCAAAGCTCGGTGCTTTCGATGAGGCGGTACCTGAATATTTAACCAAGATAGTATTTTCAGGTTCGGTGCTACCTGGTAAATATCTTAAAATATGGCAGGATAATTTGCCAAACGCCATGTTTGTAAACCAATACGGGCCTACTGAAACCACTGCATCCTGCACCTATCACGTAGTAGATGAAAAAGCTACTGAAGAAACAGTGCTATCAATAGGAAAGCCATACAAACACTATAAAATATTATTGCTTAGTGAAGATAATAAAGCTGTTTCAAAGGGTGAAGTGGGCGAAATTTGTGTATCGGGGCCTTGTCTTGCTTTAGGCTATTATGGAGATGCTGAGAGAACTTCCGAGGCGTTTATTCAAAATCCTTTAAATAAAAATTACAGGGAGCTCATCTATAAAACGGGAGATTTGGGTAGGATAGAAGAAGACGGCAACCTGACCTTCCTTGGAAGAAAGGACAGACAGATAAAGCACATGGGACATAGGATAGAGCTTGCAGAGCTTGAACTCACAGCCTTAAAGCTTGACGGTATAGAAGAGTGCTGCGTTCTATATGATGCTGATAAAAAACAAATTTACATGTTCGTGATTGGAGATAACGAACCGAGAGATGTGGTTTTGCATTTCAGAAAAGAGATGCCACCTTTTATGGTACCCAGAAAAGTCATCAAACTCGAAGAAATGCCGAGACTTCCGAATAGTAAAATAGATATGCAAGAGTTGAAAAGTTACTTTAAATAATATAGAATAGATAGGGTTAAATTCAAAAGGAGTAACCAAGGTGTGCAAAGGAGATAATTATGAACAATGAAGTGCTTGAGATTTTATCGGATTTACGTCCGGATGTTAATTTTAAAGAAGAAAAAGCTTTGGTGGGTGATGGAATTCTAGATTCTATCGATATCATTTCCATAGTTAGAGAACTTGACGAAGAATTCGACATTACCATAAAACCGGCCGACCTTATACCTGAGAATTTCAATTCTGCTGAAGCGATTTCAAAGCTTGTAGAAAAACTGATGGAGGATTAATGGCTGTAGATATAAACAAAATTTGCAATGAGGTAATTTCGCCTTCATACATATTCTCAGAGGAAGAATTTGCTTCGAGGGCGGCCTTAGTTAGGGAAAGTTTCGGAGAGGATGTGAATCTTTGCTTTTCAATCAAGGCAAATCCTTTTTTACTTGGAATAATGCCGGAGCCAATCTCTAAAGTTGAGGTTTGCAGTCCGGGAGAACTTGATGTGTGTAAGAGCCTCAATGTACCTCCTGAGATGATTATTTTTTCAGGCGTCAATAAATCAAAGGAAGAGATACGTGTTGCACTTGAATATGGAGTCAGAAATATAACCGCAGAGAGCAAAAAACACATAGATTACATAAATTCAGTAGCGACGGATATGAATATAACATGCGATCTGCTCCTCAGGCTTTCAGATGAAAGCCAGTTCGGAATAGATGGCGATGAGCTCTTAGGTTACATAAAAAACAGGGATGAGTATAAGGGCTTTAAAATTGCCGGACTACATTATTTTACAGGAACACAGAAGAGAAGACCGTCTGCTATAATGAAGGAAATTGACAAGTTCATGGCATATATAGATAGAGTAGAGGCAGATGCGAATTTCAATATAGAAAGAATAGAATATGGAACGGGGCTTGCCGTTGACTATTTCAGCAAAGATGCATTGAATGAAGAGACGGCAAGAATCAAAGAGATTGCGCCTAAGATAAAAGAACTTTCAAAGAAGGCGGATCTCACTGTTGAAATGGGCAGATTTTTTTCAGCGCCATGCGGATACTATGTCACGGAAGTGATGGATACAAAGGTTAATGACGGTGTGCATTATGCGATAGTTGACGGAGGAATTCATCAACTAAAATATGACGGACAAACTCAAGGAATGCAGATCCCTGAGATAACCCATATAAAGAATTCGCAAAGCTGCGATGAAGTGGGAAGCGGTACCAATAAATGGACACTCTGCGGCAGTCTTTGCACTACGGCTGACGTAATCGCAAGGAGTGTAGAATTTACTGATCTTAATTGCAAAGATCTGTTGGTTTTCCATAGAACCGGTGCTTATTCAATGGATGAAGGGATTTCGTTCCTTTTAAGTAGAGACATGCCTTCCATATATATTTTAGACAAAGCAAATCAGCTGAATAAAGTTAGAAGTAGGGTGGATACTTATAAGTATCATGTTCCTGATAATATGTAAGTTACAGCAAGGATAGGTTAGAAAGAAGAGTATGACATACACATCATTCATGTTTGCGGTGTTTGCCTTAGTAACAATTGCAGTATATTATCTGATGCCTAATAAGAAATATCAGTGGGCGGTACTTTTGGTAGCCAGCTTGACATTTTATTTATATAACAGCTACAGGTTTGTATTTTACATAGCTTGCACTGCAATTACGATATACCTTGCGGCAAAGTATATCGAAGATTATGCAAAAAATACGAAGGCGATGGCAAAGCAAAAGAAGGCGGAGCTGTCACGTGATGAAATAAAGTCGTTAAAAAAGGAGCGAAAGAAAAAAGAAAAACGCCTTCTCGCTCTTGTTTTGGTTTTAAACTTCGGTATTCTTTTTCTCCTCAAGTATTATAATTTTATGGTAGGAGGACTTTTTGAATTATTTGGATTTTCAAAGAGCGAAACCCCTTTTATAAAGCTTTTTTTACCCTTAGGAATCTCATTTTATACATTCCAGGCTACGGGGTATTTGATAGATGTATATAGGGGACTTGTAAAGGCGGAAAGAAATTTCTTTAAATTTGCGCTATTTGTTTCATTTTTTCCTCAAATTATTCAAGGGCCCATCAGCGAATATGAGCAGCTTGGTCTTCAGCTTACAAAAGAACATAAGCCTGAGTGGATGAGATTTAAAATGGGTTGCCAACTCATTCTTTGGGGACTCTTTAAAAAACTTATCATAGCCGACAGAGCTATCTATTTTATTCAAAAGTGCACGGGAAATTACACCCGATATAACGGACTTATAGTATTGTTTGCAGGACTTATATATGCTGTTCAGCTTTATACGGATTTTTCAGGAGGAATAGATATTTCAAGAGGTATTGCCAAAATTTTGGGCATTGATATGATCGATAATTTCAGAAGACCTTATTTTTCAAAATCTTTGGGTGAATATTGGAGAAGGTGGCACATAAGTCTCGGAGCATGGATGAAAAAGTATGTATTTTACAGCTTAGCAATGTCCAATGCGTTTATAAAATTAAGTAATAAGCTTAAAAGAGATGGCGATGAGCTTTCTCCTGCAAGGGCTCACCTTGTGAAAACCCTTCCTTCGGCGCTTGCAATATTTATTGTATTTATGTTTGTAGGTCTTTGGCATGGAGCCAATTCAAAATATGTTGGTTTCGGTGCTTGGAACGGGGCGGTTCTTATGTTATCCATGCTCTTAAAACCGGCATTGCTGCGCCTTGGGAAATTTTTCTATATGAATGATAATTTTTTATGGAACCTGTTTAGAATGCTTCGAACGTTCATACTTGTTCTGATAGGTTATTATTTTGATATAGCAAAGGATTTCAGCTCCGCAATAGATATGATGATAAGGTCCGTGTCAGGATGGAATTTTGCACTTGCAATGAAGCAGCTCCCTCCGATGTTGCCGCAGATTCAAGATCATTTGATACTGTTTTGTGCGTGTATAATATTGTTAGTATGCAGCATTTTGCAGGAGAAAAAAGATGCAGAATCTCCGGGAGAGTTGACGAAGTCACATAGCATAGTACTTCAGTGGATCGTTATCATGGTAGGAATTTTGTTGGTTGCTATATTTGGAATTTACGGTCCGAGTGCAGATCCTTCAGACTTTGTATACATGCAATTTTAAAAGAGTGATAGGTTTAGGGGCTATCTTATGAATAAAAAATATGTAAAGAGGATAATAGGGATAATCTTACTGGCGGCAGTGCTGGTTGCATCGTTCTTCCCGCTTCAAGAATATTTTTCCAACAGAATAACCCACAACCAAGTGAGAATTAAGGGGTTTTATTTGGAAAAGAAAAATTCCTTGGATGTAATAGTCATGGGTTCAAGCGAAGTGTACTATGGGTATTATGCAAATGAAACTTATAAAAACACAAAGATAACAAGTTATCCTTTTGCGTTTGAGCACAATCCCGTTTCCCTTTGGAAGTACGAACTTAAGGAGATATTAAAGAATCAAAAGCCAAAGCTTCTCGTGATAGAAGCGAACGGTGCTGGTTATGGAAACATACCGAAAGCAGGAAAACCGAAGGTGAAAAGCGATGTGAAAAATAACATTAAAGGCAAGTATAAATTGTATTCTCAGCTTCCAATCAGCATCCTCGAAAGTAGCATGCCGGATTCTGAGAACAAGAGACAGATGCTACGGGATTTAGCCTTTGCTCGTAAAAAAAGGAAACTTGATCGCTATGTACCGTTTTTGAAATACCACGGTCAGTTCTACGACAATATGAGCTGTGATTTATCAGATATGGAGAAAAGGGGATATTCTCCACTCAAAGGCGTTTTTTCAAGGGTGAGCGCCCATAAACAGCATAAAGAAAAAATACTTCCGCCGAATATAAAACCGGGATTATTGGATCCGTTGGCAATAAGACATTTAAAGAAATTCATCAAATTGGCTAAACGCATGGGTGTTAAAAAAATCCTGTTCGTAAGATTCCCGCACAAAGTTACGGATAAAAAAGGTGTAGACAAGGTGCGAAAGTATTTGAGGGTTAAAAAAATCGTAGAAGCCGCAGGCTGTGATTATGCTGATTTTACCTTCCTCAGGGATGAAATAGGCATTTCGGCTAAACGCGATTTTGTCGATAGAGAACATTTAAATGCAAACGGCGCACGAAAGTTTACAGCGTTTTTAAGTAAATATATAAAAGCTAAATATAAACTCAAAGCGACTAAATTATCTGCAGATGATAAAAAGAGGTGGGATGAAGGCGTCAAATATATTGATGCCTACTATAAATATTATAACGATTATCAAAGGAAATACGATTTTCTGCGGATACTTCACAAAACCTTCCCTGAAAGCACATCTCTCTTAGATACGCTTAAAGAATACATGAAGAAATAGATTATCATTTCCGGTTTGGAAAGTTCAGAAAAAACTTCATTTAATCTATTGACTTTAATATGAGTTTTTGATAAACTGTGCATTGTGCTTAGGGATGTGATTCGATTTTAACGAAAACGCTTGTAAGTTACGATGATTTTTAAATTTGCGCGTGTGGTGGAATTGGCAGACACGCTAGATTTAGGTTCTAGTGGGAGACCGTGGGGGTTCAAGTCCCTCCACGCGCACCAATTATTTAAAAAAGATTTTATTCAATACGGTTTTTTTAGTATAACGATAAGGCATTTATCGATAAGGAGAACGTCATGAAGAAAATATTGTCCATTTTTTTAGCAATTATGGTTGTATTTACGCTTACAGGATGTAAGGGACTCAAAGGCTATCAGGAATTCAAGGAGAGCGAGGAAGCAAAGTCATTAAAAACGCCTACAGAGGTAACCGATTATTTTCTTAAATCCATGCAGGGAAACTTCAATGCTAACGCTATGAAGAGGGTGTACGCAGGAAAGATAGAAGGCATCGATATAGAAAGAGCCATAATGGAAAATAGCGATGATAAAAAGGATAACGCTGAAACCGCTATGAGCAAGTTGATATTGCATAAACTCTTTGATTTTAAATATAAGATTCAATCGGAAAAAATCAAAGGCAAGAAGGCAACTGTAAAGGTAAACTGGGAAACTTATAATTTCGATAAAATTTTAGGTTCAGCCAACATCGACAAGGCAAAGAATGAAGATGAAGGCATGAAACTAATTAAGAAAAAAATATCGGAGGCTCGCCCAAATAAAAAGCTCACCATAGAATTCACTTTAAGCAAGAAGAATAACAGTTGGATTGTGGATGATTTAAATAAGAACGAAAAATTCTTTAAAGCATTGACCGGATATCAATAGAACTTACATAAGTTTTCTAAGATATTTTGTAACATGTTTTTGTAGTCTTGCCGGCGTGATGGAATTGGTAGACGTGCGGGATTCAAAATCCCGTGGTGCTTGCACCGTATGAGTTCGACTCTCATCGCCGGCACCAGATTTTTTTGTATATAGGAGGATGCGATGAACAACGAGATGATGAAAAGTGTACTTATGATAGCTGTTTTTTTTGCAATCATTTACTTTTTAATGATAAGACCACAAAAGAAGAGAGAAAAAGCTGTAAAGACGATGAGAGACACCTTGCAGGTGGGCGATGAGGTTATTACGATAGGTGGATTTATAGGAAAAATCATGTCCGTTAAAGGTGATACCTTGGTAATAAGCATTGGAGCCGATAAGAATAAATTGGAAATAATGAAGTGGGGTGTATCCAAGCTTGCTAAGGATGAGTTTGAGCCTGCTGTACCTAAAAGCAATAGGTTTAAAAGAGCAAGTGCAGCTGTTAAACCTGCATCCAGAGGCGATGAAGCTGAAAAAACTTCTGATGCGGACGGCGAAACTGAAAACGCAAAACCATCCAGAGTAAAAAAACTAAATTAAAAGTTATCGTCGTTACCGGGAATTCGAGGTATATGGAATGAATATAAATGGCAAAAGAATTATTTCAATCTTAATAATCCTGCTAATAGCATTTGGATTTTATTCAATGTTCAATGGAGTGGGTGGATCAAAACCGCTTAAGGATAAGGTTAACCTGGGGCTTGACATCAAGGGCGGTGCCTATGTTTTGATGGAAGCACAAACCGATAAAAAGGGTGCAGAGCTTAAAAAACTTATGGATCAGACGCAGGCTGTAATTGAAAAGCGTGTTAATGCTCTTGGTCTATCAGAACCTACAATAACGATAGAAGGTGAAAAGAGACTTAGAATAGAGATGCCGGGCGCCGAAAACACCGATGATGCCATCAAAAAAATAGGTAAAACAGCGCAGCTTAAGTTCTTACTTGCGGATGAATCCGAGGTGCTCACGGGTAAGGACGTAAAGAATGCAAGTACGGAAGTAGACCAAAACAATGGTGGATACTTGGTAAACCTTGAATTTACCGACAAAGGAGCAAAATTATTTGAAGAAGGAACGAAGGAAGCTATATCAAAGGCACATAAACCTAAAGATTCAAACCTTCAAAGCGATGTCATAATTATTAAACTCGATGACAAAGTCATCTCTTCACCTCAGGTGCAGGGAGTAATTTCAGGCGGAACATGCCAGATAACGAGCGGAAAGGGCGGATTCAGAAAATCTGAAGCTACGGAATTATCCGCTCTTATAAGAGGTGGTGCGCTACCTGTAGCCATGAAGGAAGTGAGTTCTTCTCAGCAGGATGCGACCATCGGATACAACGCATTTGAAAAGAGCGTTAAAGCCGGAATAATAGGTGTAATATTAATTTTTATACTTATGGTACTGCTATACAGGGTTATGGGACTTGTAGCAAATTTAGCATTACTTGCGTACATTGTAATACTTGTAGCTGTTATGGCTCTCATGGGAAGTACACTTACGCTCCCGGGTATTGCAGGTATAGTCTTATCCATAGGTATGGCCGTAGATGCTAACGTAATTATATTTACAAGGATAAGAGAAGAGCTTTCTGCAGGAGGCGCAATTAGACCGTCCTGTGAAAACGGCTTCAAAAACTCCATGAGTACGATAATAGACTCGCAGATTACGACGTTTATAGCTGCTGTGGTGCTTTATCAATTAGGAACAAGTCTTGTAAAGGGCTTTGCATGGACTCTAATGATCGGTATTGCTGCAAGTATACTTACCGCCGTAATACTTACAAGATTGTTTATGACGGTACTCTCACACAGCAATATTTTTGCGCACAAGAAATTCTTCGGAGTAAAGAAGGATAATAAAATTTCATTTGAATTAAATACAAACATAAACTTTATAAAGATAAGGAAGATAGCGTATATAATTTCTATAGTTGTATTCCTAATAGGTGGTGGTATTTTCATAGCAAGAGGATATAACTACGGTATAGATTTTACCGGTGGAACCATGATGCATGTAGACATGCATAAGGTTGTAGACCAGGATAAGCTTAAAAGTTTCCTTAAAAAGAATGACGTTGCAGGAGAGGTTATCTATGCGGGTAAGGCGAATAAAGAGGTAATAGTAAGGACAAGGAAGCATCTTGATAGAGCTTCCAGAGAAAAACTTCTTGAAGCCATGCATAAGGAATACAAGATTGACAAGAAGAAGGACATAAAGGAATTTAACGATTTCGGACCATCCATAGGAAAGTTGTTGAGGCAAAATGCAATTAAAGCGCTTGCTATAGCCGCTGTTCTCATGCTTGTATACATTAGGATAAGATTTAGGAAGTGGCGCTTTGGCGGGGCTGCATTGATAGGTGTAATACACGATGTGCTTATAATGCTTGCGTTCTATTCGATTTTCTATTACGAAATAAGCAATCCGTTTATTGCGGCCATACTTACGGTATTCGGATATTCCATTAATGATACGATAGTAATCTTTGATAGAATCAGGGAAAACAATAAATACCTTAAAAAAGGTGCAGTTGCAGATGTTATAAACAAGAGCATAAACTCCACTTTGAGCAGAAGTATAGTAACTTCGCTTACAACCATGATCGTAATGGTGCCGCTACTCATATTTACAAGTGATGTTATAAGATCATTTACAATTCCTCTTATGATAGGTGTTGCAACAGGTACATATTCATCGGTGTTTATCTGCGGATCTCTGTATTATGATTTCACTAATTTGTTTACAGGCAAGGGAGGTAAAGGCGGAGATACAGGTAAAGCATCCGGCAAGAAAAAGAATAAGAAAAAAGATGTTTCTAAGGCAAAGCTTGATGATGGAGCAGTAGTGTAGCTCTATGAAGGTAAGAAATGGAAGATGCGAAAACCAAATTTTTAAAAGAAATAAAAGCTATTAAGTCGTATGACCTTGAAAAACTTGGTGAGGCCTATGATGTAGCTTACAAACAGCATAATGGTCAAAAAAGGAAGTCCGGAGAACCGTATATTATCCACCCCGAGGCGGTAGCGAAAATTCTCGCAGAACTTGGAATGGATGAAGATACACTCATAGCCGGGCTTCTTCATGACGTTATAGAAGATACCGATTTTACCCCTGAGATGGTAGAAGAAAAATTCGGATCCGATGTAAGACATCTTGTAGAAGGCGTCACTAAACTTGGAACGCTTGTATTTGAAACCAAGGAAGAAGTACAGGCGGAAAATATGCGAAAGATGTTTCTTGCCATGAGTAAAGATATAAGAGTGCTCATAATCAAGCTTGCCGATAGGCTCCATAATCTTAGAACGATAAATTATATGTCGCAGGATAAGATCAAACTCAAGTGTCAGGAAACTCTAGACATATATGCGCCACTTGCCAGCAGACTTGGAATATATTCGATTAAATTTGAACTTGAAGATATAGCGCTGAAATGTCTTCATCCTGAAACCTACGAAGAGCTTAAGAAAAATGTAAACGAGAAGAAAACGGAGCGTGAAAAAGCCATCAAGGATGTTATAAGCGAGGTGGAAAGAGCTCTAAAACCTCTCGGAATCGAATATACAATCTATGGAAGAAGCAAGCATTTTTACAGCATATATAAGAAAATGCAGCATCAAAAGAAGTCTCTGGATGAAATTTTCGATCTTACGGCAATAAGGATCATTGTAAATGAAAAATCTGATTGTTATGCAGTTCTGGGTGTCGTACATAATATATGGACACCTATTCCCGGCAGATTTAAAGACTATATAGCTATGCCGAAGATGAATATGTATCAGTCTATTCATACCACGGTAATCGGAAGTATAGGAAGACCTTTTGAAGTTCAGATTAGAACAAAAAAAATGCACGAACTTGCTGAATATGGAATAGCTGCGCACTGGAAGTATAAGGAAGGTAAATCAAGCGCTTCGGAGGAAGCGGATGATATAAAGCTTGCCTGGTTAAGACAGACCTTGGAATGGCAGAAGGATGTTGTAGATTCTAAAGAGTTTATGGATACCCTTAAAATAGATCTCTTTACCAGACAGGTATTCGTTTTTACGCCTAAGGGAGATGTCATAGAATTGCCGGCAGGCGCTACTCCTCTTGATTTTGCTTTTAAAATACACACACAGATAGGCTGTAAATGTGTGGGCGCTAAGGTAAACGGTAAAATGGTAACGATAGATCACGTGCTGAATAACGGCGATATTGTGGATATAATCACCTCGGCAAATTCAAGCGGACCCAGCATAGACTGGTTAAATATGGCCAAAAGCAGCTCTGCAAGAAGCAAAATCAGGCAGTGGCTTAAAAGTCAAAACAAAAATGATATAATAGACAAGGGTAAAGAGGTTCTGGACAAATATGTGAGAAAGAAAGGACATGAACCTAAGGAGATACTCAAGGGAGCTTATTTGTCGAGGGCTGCTAAAAAGCTTAATTTAAGTAATGTGGATGAGCTTTATTCTCAGGTTTCATATGGCGGAGCGTTTCAATCCAAGGTATACAACCTTTTACTTGAATATTATAAGGATGATCATAAAGACATAGCAGAAGAAGAACAGGAAGCTATTGAGAGTATAAAAAAGACTGAACTTTCAAAACTTAAAGAGAAGGAAAACAGAAGAAAGCGAGAAAATCCCGGCATAGTTGCAGACGGCTATTCAAACCTTAAAGTCAGAATGGCAAAATGCTGTAATCCGGTACCCGGCGATGAGATATGCGGCTATGTATCCAAGGGAAGAGGAATAATGGTACATAGAAGCGATTGTTCCAACCTTAAATACATGTTGAGCAACGATCCCAGCAGAAAGATAAATGTAAAGTGGGATTACGAAAAACTGACGCCTTCTTATCTTGCTGATATCTGCGTAATTTCTACCGATACAAAGGGAGTATTTACAGACCTTTCAAGAACATGTGAGGGAATGGATATAAAAATTGCAGGAATAAATGCAAATTCAACATCTGAAGGAATAATGCAGATGGATCTTACACTTAACCTCACGCATACTGCTCAAATGAATAAACTGATTGGAAGGCTTAAGGGTATAGAGAACGTTATAGATGTGTACAGAAAGTAGAGAATTTATGAAAATCAAGACATTTGTTACAGGCTTTTTACAGATAAACACCTATCTTGTATATGATGAAGATACACTTGAAGGGTTTATCGTCGATATCGGCAAATACCTTAAGGACATCACGGATTTCGTAAAAAAAGAAGGAATATATATTAAATACATAATAGTAACCCACGGTCACGACGACCATACGGGCGGTGTTAATGATCAGAGAAAGGATTTTCCGGATGCAAAGGTGGTTGCACACAAGGGCGATATAGATTGGTACAATGATCCAAGGCTAAACGGCAGCATAGAAATAAGCGGCAAGCCAAATACGATAAAGATAGATGAATACGTAAGCGACGGAGATACACTTACTGTAGGGAATATGAAACTCGATATCATACATACACCCGGACATACACCGGGCGGAATATGCATTTACACACCTAATGCACTGTTTTCGGGAGATACTCTCTTTTCACATTCCATAGGAAGAACGGATTTTACAGGAGGATCCTTCGAGGACATCACTCGTTCAATAAGAGAAAAGCTGTATAAGCTGCCGGATGATACCGAAGTATATCCGGGACATATGGGCACAACTACAATAGGTATCGAAAAAAAGAACAATCCGTTCGTTCCGGAACTATAACAAACATTATTTTAAATATGGAGGATAGAATTGACTAACGCACCTAAGGGCACTAAAGATCTCATGCCCAAAGAAACCGCATTATTTAGATATCTTGAAAACGAATTTTTAAAGGTAGCTTCATCGTATGGCTATAATGAAATCATGACACCTGTAATAGAACATACGGAGCTTTTCAGCAGAGGAGTGGGAAGCGGCACGGATATCGTTCAAAAGGAAATGTACACCTTCAAAGATCTTGGCGGAAGAAGTATATCATTGAGGCCTGAAGGCACGGCAGGTGTTGCACGTGCATATGTTCAGTCCGGTGACCTTTCAAAGGCAAAACCCGTGAAGTATTCATACGTATCATCATGTTTTCGCTACGAAAAGCCGCAAAGCGGAAGACAGAGGATGTTTCATCAACTAGGCATTGAATGCTTCGGCTCTAAGGAAGTTCAGGCAGATGCTGAAGTGATAATGCTTGCGAGCGACTTTTTGAATAACATTGGCCTTAAGGAAATTACTCTAAAGATAAACAGCATAGGCTGCAACAAATGCAGAGAAAAATACAAGGAAGCCCTTGTAAAATATTATGAATCCGTAAGCGAAAATCTATGCGAAACCTGTAAGATCCGGTTAAATACGAATCCTATGAGACTGCTTGACTGCAAGGAAGACGAATGCACAAAATATTCAAGCGATGCGCCAAGCATTTTGGATTTTATATGTAGCGAATGTGCAAATGATTTCAGCAAACTGCAGGAACTTTTGACAAATGCCGGAATTCAATACGAAGTGGATCCTCGAATTGTAAGAGGACTTGATTATTACAACAAAACGGCATTTGAATTTATACATGAAAAAATAGGAGCCAAGGCTACCGTATGTGGAGGCGGAAGATATGATAATCTCATCAATACTCTTGCAGGAATCAAGGAGCCCGGAATAGGATTCGGCATAGGTTTGGAAAGGCTTATGCTGGCTATAGACAGCGAAAATATAGATAAATCCATTTCAACTTCACCTGAATATGTTATAATACCGGCAGGTGAAAACGTCCCACATGAAAAGATATATGCTATCGCTAAGATGCTGAGAAATTCCGGCAAAACGGTAGTAGTAGATATAATGAACAGAAATTTCAAATCGCTCATCAAATATGCCAATAAAATCAATGCAAAATATGCGTTGATACTGGGTGAAGATGAGCTTAAAAACGAAGCTGTAACGGTTAAAAACATGGCAAGTGGCGATCAAAGAACGGTTAAGATCAGCGAGCTTGTAAATTCGCAAGAGACTATATAAGAGAGCTATAAACAGAAATTAAGGAGAGGTGGATGAAGCTTATAAAAAGAAATGCGTTTGCAGGTGAAATTTCGGATGCGCATCTTGATAAAGAGGTATCTTTAAACGGTTGGGTAAGCAAGATACGAAAACTCGGAGAAATAGTTTTTTTAGACCTTAGAGACAGAACGGGAATAGTACAGATTTTTTTTGATAAGAATATAGATGAGAACCTTTTTAAAAAGGTTAATGAACTTAAAAGCGAATATGTAATAGGTATATCAGGGAAGGTGAGAACAAGAGAAAACGAAAACCCCGACATAAAAACCGGTAAGTACGAAGTAGTGGGAAGTGATCTTATAATCTATTCAGCTTCGGAGACACCGCCAATATATGTAAAGGATGATGATGATGTAAGTGAAGACCTGAGGCTTAAATACAGGTACCTTGATCTAAGGAAGACAGGCATGCAAAAAATCTTGGACATAAGATACGAGCTCACTAAACTTACGAGAAAGTACTTTGATGAATTAGGCTTTAGGGAAATAGAAACACCGATGCTCATAAAACCGACCCCTGAAGGTGCCAGAGATTATCTCGTTCCAAGCAGGTTGCACAAAGGTTCGTTTTATGCACTTCCTCAATCGCCTCAAATGTATAAGCAGCTTCTTATGGTATCGGGTTGTGATAGATATATACAGATAGTAAAATGTTTTAGAGATGAGGATCTAAGAGCAGACAGACAACCTGAATTTACACAGATCGATATGGAACTTTCCTTTACTGATGCGGATGAAATAATCGCCATTCAGGAAGGGTTTTTAAAGGAAGTATTCAAAAAAATCAAGGGCAAGGAAATAACTACGCCTTTTAGAAGATTCAGCTATGATGAAGCTATGGGAAGATTCGGGAGCGATAAACCGGATACAAGATTCGGCATGGAACTTCATGATATAAGTAGCTTGGTTATAAATAAAGGTTTTAACGTCTTTGACAAGGCGGTTTCGGAAGGTGGGTCTGTAAGAGGAATATGTGTTAAGGGCGGCAGCGAAAAGTATTCAAGAAAGGGTATAGACAGGCTTACAGAACTTGCAAAGGATTACGGCATTTCGGGGATTGCTTGGATAAGGTATACAGAGCCTATTAAATCATCTATAGGCAAATTTTACTCGAATTCCGATCTTGAAGAGATTGCAAGGGCATTTAATGCAGAAAAGGGAGATCTCATATTACTGGCATCGGGCATAAACAAGGTGGTATTCGATTCGCTCGGATTTTTAAGAAATCACATCGCTAAGGAGCAAGATCTTATTGATGAAGAACGGATTGATCTTTTATGGGTTACGAATTTTCCTATGTTTTCCTTAGAGGATGATGGACATAAGGCTATGCACCATCCTTTTACATCTCCGAAATTAAATTCGCTTGAGGATTTAAAAGATCCTAAAAAACTTAAAGCGGATGCATATGACATCGTGCTCAACGGCAATGAAATAGGTGGCGGAAGCATAAGGATTCACGATAAGGATGTACAAAAAGAAATATTTAAGATATTAGGAATGGATGAAGAAGAAATCGAGGCAAAATTCGGATTTTTGCTGAATGCTTTTTCATATGGAGTACCTCCTCATGGAGGGCTTGCCTATGGGCTTGACAGGCTTTGCATGATACTGGCAGGTGCAAGCAGCATTAAAGATGTAATAGCTTTTCCTAAAAATCAAGCTGCCGAATGTCCACTGTCTAAAGCTCCCGATGCGGCGGATAAAGAACAGCTTACAGAACTCGGTATACAAATAAAAAAATAGAAAGTGTGCTATGCTAAATATAGGTATTTACGGAGGAAGTTTTGATCCTGTTCACTCAGGTCATGTAAACTTGGTGAGGGAGTGTCTTGAGAAGACTTTACTCGATATGGTGTATATAGTGCCAAACTACATACAGCCTTTTAAAGAGAATAAAATAGAGGTGAGTACTGAAGATAGGATCAACATGTTGGAAATCGCATTTAAAGATGTCGAGAAATCATATATTTCACATTTTGAAATAAATAGGAAGGGAATTTCATATACTTATAAAACGCTGGATTACTTTAAAGAAAAGCATAGAGGTGAAGAAATTTACTTTATATCGGGGAGCGATTCCTTTATCAACATATATAAATACAAAAAAGGAGACTATATTTTATCAAATTTCTCGCAGATAATAGCGCTCAGGTCAGAAGATGAAAAAAAACGTCTAAATGCAGCAATAAATGAGGCGAAAGAGAAGTACGGTACCAAGGTAATACTTATTGATAATAAGATAGTAGATGCGGCATCCAGCGAAATTAAAGATAATCTTAAAATTCACAATAAAGTTTTGCCGCTACCTGAAGGGGTGCATAAGTATATAAAAGAAAGAGGATTGTATAGGGATTAAATTTATGACAAACGACGTTGATAATCATAAAAACACATATATAGACACTGAAATAGATAAAATTCTAGCTTCTTTGGATGATCGCTGTTTTGAAAAATTTTTAAGCGATAGAGATAATGATGTGTGTAAGGAGCATAAAAAAAATATAGTAAAACATCTCACCGAATCGAGGTTTAAACACACTATAAGAGTTTCCCGCATGGCTTCCGCCTTGGCTATAGCCTATGAGGCAAATGAAGAGAATGCGATAATAGCTTCTTATTACCACGATATACAAAAGGAAAAAAGCAAAACGGAGCATGGAAGGTTTGCGGCGGAATATGCAAGTGAAAACTATGGAATAACCGATAAAGATGTGCTTGGAGCTATAACTCACCATACCATGGGAAGGCCTGCTATGACTCTTTTAGAGAAAATAGTTTTTATTGCGGATTCGATAGAGCTTGGAAGAGAATATGAAGGTGTAACCGATATACGAAAACTTGCATTTTACGATATAGATATGGCTGTATATCTTTACTATAAATACCTATTTAAAAAATTAAAAAATGAAGGCGCGAAGATAGGGCAAGCTTCTTTGAATGCAGCTGAATACTATCGAGAATTTGTGATTTCAAAATTCATGGCAAACTTTATGAGCGAGAAGATTGCTCTGGATGTAAAGATAGCTGAAACTTGTGAAAAAAATGTTTTGGCAGACTTTGCAATAATTGCAACCGGGAAAAATGCAAGGCATATGGATGCGCTTACATACCATATAAAAAATGAATCCGAAAAGTTTGAAATAAAGGACGATATAAGGGTGGAAGGAAGAGGAAGCGAATGGATAATTATGGATATCGGATTTTTGCTTATCAATATTTTCACAAATGATAAAAGACGTTACTATAACCTTGAGAAATTATGGAACGTCGGGTTTCACGGTATAAATGACAGAAAGGACAGTGTGTATGAGTAATTCTTACAATTTTAAGGAGATTGAAGAAAAGTGGCAAAAAAAGTGGCAGGATGATAAAAGCTTCAAGGCGGAAATCGACAAAAATAAGAAAAAATACTATGTTTTAGAAATGTTTCCATATCCGTCGGGCAAACTTCACATGGGACATGTTAGAAACTATGCCATAGGTGATGCAATCGCAAGGTACAAAAGTCTAAAGGGCTTTAATGTGCTTCATCCGATAGGATTTGATTCCTTCGGTTTGCCTGCTGAAAACGCCGCTATCAAAAAAGGCGTAAAACCTGATAAATGGACATATAGCAACATCAAAGAAATGGAAGTTCAGCTTAGAGAGCTTGGGTTTTCATACGACTGGGATAGAGAGGTAACTACATCTTCTAAAGACTATTACAAGTGGACTCAGTGGCTATTTATAAAAATGCATGAAAAGGGGCTTGTATACAAGAAGGAAAATCCGGTAAATTGGTGCACGGACTGCCAAACGGTACTTGCAAACGAGCAGGTAAAAGACGGAAGCTGTGAAAGATGCGGAAATGAAGTAATAAAGAAAAACCTATCTCAGTGGTACATTAAAATTACAGACTACGCAAAAAAATTACTTGACGGACTCGATGATTTGAACGATTGGCCTTCCAAGGTAAAACAGATGCAAAGCAATTGGATAGGTGAAAGTCATGGAGATAAGGTAAAATTTAAGATTGACAAGACCGATGAATACCTCGAAGTTTTTACAACGAGGATAGATACGATCTACGGTGTTACATACATGGCAATAGCTCCAGAGCATGAGCTGTTCGATATACTTGTTGAATCGTCCGCCACCGAAAAAGAAGCTCGTGAATACAGGGAAAATGCGCTTAAAATGAGCGAAATAGATAGAAGCGATGATAAAAAGGTGAAGACGGGAGTATTCACGGGAAGCTACGCCGTAAATCCCGTAAACGGTAAAAAAATCCCTATCTACGTTGCGGACTACGTACTCACAGGCTATGGAAGTGGCGCAATAATGGCAGTACCCGCACACGACGGTCGTGACTATGATTTTGCAAAAAAATACAATCTGGATATCATACCGGTAATTGCAGGCGGTGAAAACGATGACCTGCCTTATATAGATGACGGCAAGATGATAAATTCAGATAAATACAACGGCATCGATGCTGCAGATGCTATAAAAAAAATATCAGACGATTTGCAAAAATTAAACATTTCAGAGAAAACCGTGAACTACAGGCTTCGTGACTGGCTCATTTCAAGACAGCGTTATTGGGGGACACCAATACCTATGATCCACTGCGATAAATGTGGCTATGTGCCCGAAAAAGAAGAAAATTTACCCGTCATTTTACCGGAAGATATTGAATTTACAGGAAAGGGAGAATCACCGATAAATAACAGTGAATCTTTTGTAAACACCACCTGTCCTATCTGCAACGGCAAGGCCAAAAGAGAGACGGATACCATGGATACGTTTGTGGATTCTTCATGGTATTTCTTAAGATATACAGATCCTCACAATCAAAATCTGCCTATAGACAGGAAGACTGCCGATTACTGGATGAATGTAGATCAATATATAGGAGGGATAGAGCATGCGATCCTACATCTTATGTATGCGAGGTTTTTCCAGATGTTTATGAAGGATATCGGACTTACAAAGGATGAAGTGCCATTTAAAAATTTATTAACCCAGGGGATGGTTTTAAAAAATGGAACAAAGATGAGTAAATCAATAGGTAATATAGTAGAACCAAGCGATATTATCAAGACCTACGGAGCCGATACAGCAAGACTCTTCGTGCTCTTTCAAGCGCCACCTGAAAGGGATTTGGAATGGTCAGATGAAGGAGTGGTAGGAAGTTTTAAGTTTTTAAATAGAGTATACAGACTCGCTTTAGAATACAAGGATGTGAAAGATGTATCGCTTGAGGAATTATCTGCAACCTGTGAAGATGATAAAAAGTTAATTTCAAAGATTCATATGACTATCAAAAAAGTAGATAGCGATCTTGACAAACATTTCGGTTTTAACACAGCAATCAGCGCTGTAATGGAACTTGTAAATATGATCTATAAATATAAGGAAAATACAGGTGCCGATGAAGAGCTGATAAAATGCGCAGTATCAGTTATAAGTGTGCTTCTCATGCCTTTTGTACCTCATATCAGTTCAGAAATCGGTAATATGTTATCAAAAGGCAGCCCGCTTTATGAAAAGGGTTTTCCAAAATACGATGAAGAAAAATTAAGACAGGAAAAAATAGAGGTAATCGTACAAATTAACGGAAAACTAAAGGCAAAACTCTCAGTAGATGCAGACTTGGATGAGGACTTGCTAATACAGGAAGCACTTAAAAATGATAAGGTAACAGAGCTCACAAAAGACAAGAACATAATAAAAACCATAGCTGTTAAAAACAAGCTGGTTAATTTAGTAATCAAATAAGAGGAGAAAAAATGAAAATTTTTGACGGTAATGAAATAAAAGAAAAGAAAAAAGTGAAGGCAACCAGAAGTGTAAAACTCATTAAAAAGCCTTCAAAAAAGAATAATTCAAAGTCAAACAACAACTTAATAAAAGGACAAAACGATAAACCCAGAGAATATCCGAAAACGCACGGATTAAAGATTCTGCCTATTGGAGGACTTAAAGAAATAGGCAAAAACATGACGCTGTTTGAATACGAAGACGACATTTTAATACTCGATTGCGGAATGTCATTTCCTGATGAAGGAATGCATGGTATAGATGTTGTTATACCCGACTTTAGTTATGTACTTGAAAATAAAAAGAAAATAAAGGGAATAATATTTACCCACGGACATGAAGACCATATAGGTGCCGTGCCATATCTGTTTAAACAGGCATCGTTTCCGCTCTATGCGACCCATCTTACAAAGGGTCTTATAGAAAATAAATTTGTGGAACATGGAATAAAAAAAGAAATAACACCAATAAAGGTAGGGCAAAAGGTGAAAGTCGGAAAGTTTGTGATAGATCCTATAAGAATTACCCATTCAATCGCCGATTCACTCTGCTTTGAAATAAAAACACCGGAGCATACGATATTTCACACGGGAGACTTTAAAATAGACTATACTCCTATAGACGGAGAACCTATAGATCTTGCAAAACTTGCAATGCTTGGGGCAAAGGGTGTTGATATTCTGCTCGCTGATAGTACGAACGCCACGAGAAGCGGGTTTACGGATTCTGAGCAGAAGGTAGGCCAAACGATGGAGCGTATTTTCAGATCTTCTAAAAACTCTCGAATGATAATAGCAACCTTTGCATCTAATGTACATAGAGTGCAAAAAATCATCGATAATGCCGTTTTATTCAAACGAAAGGTAGCGATTTCAGGAAGAAGCATGGTAAACGTTGCATCGATTGCACAAAAGCTTGGCTACTTAAAGGTGCCTGAGGGCATAATAATCGAACTCAATGAAATCCATAATTTCCAAAAAAACAAAGTTGTTATTATAACTACCGGTTCCCAAGGAGAACCGATGTCCGCTTTGGCCAGAATGGCAAATTCAGAACATAGGGATATTGAAATAGAAAATGGAGATGTTGTCGTATTATCATCTACACCGGTTCCGGGAAATGAAAAAGCCGTTTCAGGCGTAGTGGACAAGCTGTTTGAGAAGGGTGCAAACGTTATATATTCAGATATAGCGGATATACATGTCTCTGGGCACGCTTGCCAGGAAGAATTGAAACTAATGCACAGTTTGATAAAGCCGAAACATTTCATACCTGTGCACGGCGAATACAGACATCTTAAAGCACACGCGGAGCTCGCAGAATCGCTGGGGCTAAAAAAAGATAAAATACATATTATAGATAACGGAGATGCACTTGTATACAACAAGGGAAAGGTGCAAATATATAAGGACTATGCATCTGCTGAAGATATTTACGTTGACGGCCTTGGAATAGGAGATGTAGGAAATATTGTTATTAAGGAGAGACAAAAGCTTGCCACGTCAGGATTGATCTTAGTAGCAATTACATTCGATAAAAAAACAAAAAAAATTCTTGCAGGCCCAAATCTTATGAGTAAAGGATTTATCTATGTAAAGGAAAATGAAGAACTCATGAACGATATGAGGCGTGAAGCAAAGAAATTGGTACCCTTACTATATGATCCGTCGAATGAAGATCTTTCAGCGCTTAAGGACAATATAATAAGAAAACTGGGATCATATATCTATACGAGAACCAAAAGAAATCCGGTTATAATCCCTGTATTCATGCATTCCTAGTAAGCTTTATTATTAGGGATAGGCTGTGGGATATTAAAAAAATAATTTTGTGGTAAGTATGTAATGTGTGTTATTTTATATAGATAAGCATAGTGATAATTAGTTTAAGACATTCATTTAGGAGGATATAATGAGCTTGAATGCAAAAAATACAACTGTTTTAACACCGAAGGAGACAGTAGCAAGACTCGATAAATACATAATAGGTCAAGATGATGCTAAAAAGAAGGTGGCTATTGCCATGAGAAATAGATATAGAAGGGCAAAGCTGAGCGAAGAGATGCAGGATGAAGTAACGCCTAAGAATATACTCATGAAAGGCCCTACAGGCTGCGGAAAGACGGAGATTGCAAGAAGGCTTGCAAAACTCATAGATGCTCCCTTCATAAAGGTGGAAGCCACGAAGTTTACGGAAGTAGGATATGTTGGAAGAGATGTAGAGTCCATGATAAGAGATCTCGTAACAAAGTCCGTTATGGATGTCAGGATGCAAAAAATCAATAAAGTAAACGAAAAAGCGAGCAAAATAGTCAATGAGATACTTATAAATGCGATAGTTGAAAAGTATAAGAAAAATAATAAGCAAAGCTCCGGAAACGAAGATACCAACAAGGAGGCGGGAAACGAAGCCAATAACCAACCTGCAAATCAGGCGAGCATTCTGAGTGATCTTGCAAACCTTGTACAGACTTCTTCAGGATATAAATCTCAAAAGGAAGAATACGAAGAAATCAAGAAACGAGAAAATGACGCAGCAGAAACGGAAGACTCTAAAGATGATGCTATGGGTGAACATACCAGAGAAAAAATAAAAGAACTTTTCTATGCGGGCAAACTCGAAGATGAAGAGATCGAATTTACCATGGAAAACGCACCTAAAAGTGAGATAAACCAGCTTGATCTTGAAGATAGGGGTATAAGCATAGCCCTTGGAAATATCTTTGAAAATCTTTCGCCTTCTAAAAAACAAAAGAGAAAAGGGAAGGTGAGTGAAGCCAGAACCTTGCTAATAAATCAAGAAGCTCAGGCGATGATCGACATGGAAGAAATAAAGAAAAACGCAATAGAAAATGCCGAAAACAACGGCATAATATTCATTGATGAGATTGATAAGATTGCATCAAGCGGCTATAAAGGAGGACAGGACGTTTCAAGGGAAGGCGTTCAAAGGGATATTCTTCCTATAGTTGAAGGAAGCGTTGTGAAGACGAAGTATGGACCTGTCAAGACGAATCATATCCTGTTCATAGGCGCAGGTGCATTCCACATTTCCAAGGTAAGCGAACTGATTCCTGAGCTTCAGGGAAGGTTCCCGATTAGAGTAGATCTTGATAATCTAAGTGAAGAAAACCTTAAAAGAATCCTGGTCGAGCCGGAAAACGCCATAATAAAGCAAAATATCGAGCTTCTTGAAACAGAGGGCGTTAAGGTAACCTTCACTGATGATGCGATAGACGAAATCGCAAAACTTGCATATATTTACAACGAACAGAGAGAAAACATTGGAGCAAGAAGACTTCATACGATAGTAGATAAAACGCTGGAAGATATAAGCTTTGAAGTTCCGGATGAGAAAATAAAGGATTATACAATAGATGCCAAATTCATCAAGGAAAAATTCAAGGACGATCTTAAGGATGAAGATTTAGACAGGTTTATTCTATAGCGATAATACGAAGTGCATTAAAAGACACTAACAGTTTACAAATAATGAACAGGAGAGAGGATACGATGGAATTTAGAGGTACTACTATATGTGCAGTAAGAAGGAACGGCAAGGTTTGCATTGGTGGTGACGGTCAGGTTACCATGGGTCAGCATTCCATAATGAAAAATAATGCCGTAAAGGTAAGGAAGATTTATAAGGATACCGTACTTTCAGGATTTGCAGGATCCGTTGCAGATGCTTTTTCGCTAACAGAAAAGTTTGAAAACAAACTTGAAGAAAACAGTGGAAACCTTAAAAAGGCAGCTGTGGCACTGGCTCAGCTATGGCGCTCCGATAAGGCTCTTAGAACGCTTGATGCGCTTATGCTTGTAGCAGATAAGGATGATATACTTTTGATTTCAGGAAACGGCGAAGTAATTGAGCCCGATGATGATTACACGGCTATAGGATCGGGCGGTAATTATGCCTATGCTGCAGCTACAGCTCTTTATAATAATACTGAAATGGAGGCTAAGGATATCGTGAAAAAGTCTCTTGAAATCGCCGGAAACATTTGTGTATACACAAATGAACACATAACTGTAATAGAATTATAAGGTAACCGAGCTCACAAAAGATAAAAATATAATGAAAATAAACGAGGTAAATTATGAACGTATATGAAGAAGCACATAAGCTATCGCAGGCAATAAAAGAATCTAACGAATACAAAGAATTTGTTGAGGTGAAAAAAGAGGTAGAAGCAAATCCTGAGCTCAAAGAGATTGTCGATGAACTTTTAAAGGTACAAAGTATTCTTCAGCAAAAGCTTATAAGCGGTGAAATGCCCACAAAGGGAGACGAAGAAACATTAGGCGCAATAGGCGCCAAGGTGCAGGCTAATCCTATAACAGCCCAATACCTTCAAGCTCAAGCACGCTTTGGCATAATGGCGCAGGACGTAGAAAAAATCCTGGCAGAAACCTTAGGAGAATTAGTACCGCTCAAATTATAGTTATTCAAGCATAGGTGCAATAAAAACAATATAGGGGAAGCGAAATGTTTCCTCTATATTTATATATGCTTTTGTATTAAAAAAGTATCTTGATAAAAAATAGAACTATTCCCAAAACTATGATTTTAAGAATAGTTCTATTGGATTAGGCTTTTTTCTATCCTTACATTACTTAATAACATGACAACAGGAGTTCCATAGAGCTCCTTCCCATACATTATCGTATTGCTGCTTCCGTTATTTTTTCTCATCTATAATAGATAAATAGTAATCCAGTCTCTGATTTAAATATCTTGCAAATAGATCTGCCATCGCCGAAATATTATGCTTTACATGATATTCATCAAAGGCTTCATAGTATTTTGAGCGATCAGTAAACTTAATGTCTATTGGCGGGTATCCCTTCTTCATAAATTCCAAATTTATTAATAATCTTCCGGTTCTTCCATTTCCATCAATAAAGGGATGAATCTTTTCAAATTCTATATGAAAACGAGCAAGCTTAGTAACAATATCTTCTTTGCTACTTTTGTATTTTCCCATTAACTCTTCCATTTTAGGAATAATTAAATATGGTTGAACAGGATCGTGATTTGCACCCATGATTCTAACGGGAACTCTCCTATATACGCCCCTGTCCTCTTTCTTATCAGCTAAAACTAAATAATGAATATCCTTGATTACCTTTTCGGATATTTCAATATTTTCCTTAACAAGCTGCCTTACATACTCAAACGCTTCTCTATGCCCAATTACTTCCAAATGCTCCTTTAATGATTTCCGGTCAATCGTTAAACCTCTAAGAACCATATCCGTCTCGCGCAAAGTCAATGTATTACCCTCAATAGCATTTGTATTATATGTATATTCTGTTAGAAATTCTCTATTTAATCTTTCCAATTCACCTTCTGTTAAAGGCCTTCTTTTTTTAAGCCTAGACAATTTTTCTTCTATTACCGGAAGAAGCGATTCTGTAATTTTATATCTTCCATCAGTTGGTTTTTTTGCATCATATGGTATTTCCCAAATTTTTCCATTTCGAAATGCGCCGGGTATTTTCCCTTCAGAACATAATGTTCTTACTCTTCTATCGGATATACCCCATTTTTCAGCAGCCTGCTTTACTGTAATGTACATAAAAAACACCTCCCACTTGCACATTATACCATTTATCGGAATAATACGAGCAATATCGGAATAACATATTTTGATTACCGGAACAATATTCCTTTCTTTTTAGTTCCAATGTATGTATTATAATTTTCCCGGCACATGAAGAAAAAGCATAAAGAGAGGAACTTGTTCCTCTCTTTAGCTTTACCGTTTTATAATGCTACACTTCTTTATGTTAATTGTTGATTTTTTTGTTTTTAATTTTATGAATAATTATTGTTAAAAGAAATATCCCGGATACAATTAACATACCTATAAATAAAGACAAATTTGCTTTATCGCCCGTCTGCGGTGTAGACGGCGGATTTGTAGGATCCGGTGGGTCTGCCGGATTTGGCGGGTCTTTAGGATCGGGTTTATTCGGTGGTATGCGCTTATTGGTTATAACAAATCCTGTTATGTAATCTCCTGTAATAGTACCTATATAACCGTCTATAACCGAATCTTCTTTTACTGTGTATTTAATCTCGCCTCCGGGTTTGTACTTATCAAGATCAATAAAACTTCCTTTCCAGCTATTAACATCCGATAGCGTTAATACCTTACCTGTATCCATATCATCAGCAAACAGTCTGACTTTTATTTCGCCGGGACGTTTATTGTCATGATTGTTATTATCTTCCCAAACTTTCGTTACATCCACTTTAATTTTGGGCGGTGGCGGAGGTAATTCACCATCACCTGCACCTCCTCCTTGAGCAGTAACAAAACTGCTTGATACTTCTTTTATTACCTCTGTACTGGTTAATTCCGCTTTGTTTTTTAATTTTAATCCATCTCTATACGTAGACTGATAATGTAATCTATATGCTTTCCCGTCAAGATTACCCATCCTAAAAGTAAAAGATCGTTTATCTGATGAAAACTCTATCCTATCATTTACGTTATAGCATTTTTTCTTGACCCATTTCCCGTTTACTAACTCATATTCACATAAAATGAAAGAACCATCCCTATAATGTATGCCGTCAGGACTTCCCGGAGGTTCTACGGTCAAGGTGTCCTTAACAACGACATTCTTCAAATTAGCTCTTTTCATATTTATCAGAATATACCAATTGACATAACCATCCGATGTTAAGGTCTGACCGGCGTACTTGTTAAGAATTCTTTCTTCAGGTGGACTCGGTACACCCGGCTTTATATTTATACTTTTATGAAACGAACCGATAGCAATATCATGTTCTCCTTCTTGTTCAATAGGATATGTCGTTATGTTCCAATTAGCAAGTAAATTGAGTGAACCTTTAAAATTATGTTTGTTATTAACATAATCTGTAAATGTTACTCTCAGTTTTCCTCCACCTGCAACTTTAGGCTCCACTTTAACTTTTGCACTTACTTCTCCGTTACCGGCATGTAGATTAAAATCACAATATGCCGATCCTTCAGGATATTTAAACTTGTCCGGTAATTCCAATTCAAAGTAGTCGCCCTCACGTAGTGTATTCCCGTGTTTGGAAGCATTCCATTTTATACTCAACTTAAACAACATGTATACGGAATATCCTCCGGGCGGTACTTCCCCTGACGAATTTGTTATCGAAAGATCCGTAATACTGACATCTACTTTTTTACCTGCTGCCAACGCTTTCTCATTTGATATAAATGCTCCTAAAAGCATCATCAAAATCAATAAAAATAAAATCCCCCTCTTTTTCACTATTAGTTTTCTCACTAAATTCACCTTCCTTCTATATTAACTAACTGTTTCAGTTTGAAATTTTGGGCATTGAAACTTTAATCTAAGTGTAGCAAAAAAGATACTTTTTAAAAATATCATTTTTAAAAGTCTTCATACCCAAAGCAAAACTGATGTGCCTATTATACTACAAATTCAAAGTTTACACGGAATTTTTCTCACTTCCCTCCTTTTTTTGTAATCTTTATTTTTTTACTTAAATAAAGATATATAAAAGTAGAGAATCGAAAATTTGAATAGCTTTGTAAGCTTTTAAGAGAGAGAAAATTATTTTGCATCTTTCAGTAATTCTTCTATTGGAATTCTGTCCGGATATTTACCATCCGTGAGAATTTTATCCAGATACTGATTATCCAAAATCATATCATTCCTTATGACTTTCCAGTCTGCCTTTTTTCTAAAGAACACCTTGAAAATCAGAAAGTTAATGATATGTCCTATAATAGGCGTAGTCATTCCGAAAGCCTCGGTATGAGAAAAATGACAGCCTTCTTCAGTTCGTTTTCCCTCAAATGTTATAAACGCTGTTTTTTTATCGCTTTGAAATACAAAACGAAAATGGTTTTCATCCTCCTCACTTTCAATGATTGTACCGGTGACGTTATAATCCAAATTCATAACTATTTCACGAAAACGGATTCTATCACCAACATTATGCCCGCCGTTAAAAAGTTCGCATTCAATGTGATAAGGACTCCACTTAACAAACTCCTCCTCAAAATTTGATACCCAGAAAGCAAGTTTTTCATATGGTGCACAAATATCTATTTGTTCATTTAAGACAACTATCGTACTATACCTTTTTTTTCCATGAAACTAATACATTATGATTTTAACATGTCCACATATGAACCTCAATATTTCTCCTTTAGACTGAAAAGAAGGGGCTCCCCCCTTCTTTAAGTTTTTTTCTTTCCCACTTTTGGTTGGTAGGGTACACCGCTTTTGCAATGTTATATTATCACGTTTCACTATATTTTACAACAATATCAGTAGATTAATTTAATTTCTCTTCTCATAACTTATAAATAAAAAAGAGCAATCATGCCATTTTTTGTGCATTTACTTATCCCTATAATGAGATCCGCACTGAGCTATCTCTATGTTTCCATTTCTTATGCGATATACAAGACGATTTGAATCATCTATTCTGCGACTCCAAAATCCGCTCAATTCACCCTTCAGAGGTTCCGGTTTACCTATTCCTTCGTATCCATTTCTGTCAATATCCTGTAGCAACTGAAGAATTCGTTTAAGAGTCTTTTTATCTTGTTTCGTCCAATATTTAAAATCTTCCCACGCTTCGTCTTGCCAAATTTTATTCACAATCCACCTCATGCATTGTCCCCTTGCCTGCATTAAGATCGGCAATAGACTTTTTAAGTCTATTCATATTTGCTTCAGAATAAAATGGATCTGCAGATACTTCAAACGGGATTCTTCTTTCATTTCCAACCTTAGTAAGAAAAATATTGATTGCAGAAGACATCGTTAATCCCATCGCAGAACAAGCACTTTCTGCTTTTGCTTTTACCACATCATTCACTCTTAAATTTATCTGTGCCATAATATCAACTCCTTTCTATTACATATGTATTGTATAGCAAAATCTGTTCATTGTAAATGTTTTGTCACTTATTTAACAAGATTTTTACAAAATTGTATTGCTTTGCCATTCCTTAGTTTTCCCCTCTTCTTCAAGAAAGCTAACCATACGACAACGACAATTCCTATAGAATGCAAAATCACCGCAGGATAGGTATTGCATCTCGGTATTGTTTAAGTGACCCATGCCTTATTGCGATATTATATATATAGCTGAGCATGAAGAAGCTTGTTCATAGAGAATATATACAAGCCGTCAATTCGTTTATTACTATCTATTATCTCATCCGGGAATGATAAAAGGGAGCATACGCTCCCTTTCTTCTTTTTTCAGTCCCACTTATGGAAAATTAAATTAATATTTCTTCGGAATTCCCCTATTGATACAACTTTTCATATTAAATACTAATTTTCGATATTTTTCTACATTCAAATTTTTAATGCATATTAGCATGATCTCTGGCGATATTTCATTTCTTCTGTTATGATATACATGAGAGAGTTCCTTTCGATACGACAGTTTTTTGGTCGAAACCATTGTATCAAATGTTTTCTCTCTTTTATTTGTTTTTGTCACATATTTTTGAACTTAAAAATACGATTCTATATTATTTCCTTGTTCATCTTTCATATCATTAATTTTATTTTGAAGTAACTCAAAGTTACAGGTAGCACTTCTAATATTATTATCTTCTTTATAGTCATTAATCATATCTGTCAATGTTCTTTTTTTACCACCGTTTTTTATAGCTGTATTAACACTCTTAATTCTATGTCTAGTTTCATGTCCTCTACAATTCACTTCTATCCTCCTTTGTAGCAGGTCGTATATCATGTTTATTCTTAATGTTTTTCTAATTTCAATTTTGAATATTATCGATCTTGTATGTTTTGTCTCTGAATACAACTTCATCTCCTATACAGCGTGATAAAAGACTTTTTGCTAATGGCGGTATCACATTTGAATTGGGAAGATATTTTATTGATATTGTTTTGAACTCGCCCGTTTCTTTAATTTGCACGTTTACCTTTTGACCAATCGCTATATACTTGTTTTCAATGTTATCATTTGAGTTTTTCACCTCAATCACCTCATTGCCATCAATATCAAAATTTTTGTATTCCTCGGATTCGTTTTCTATCTCTATACCTTGTTTATTGCCTTTTAATATAGCATTAATATTATCAATAATAATTTTTGCAATTTCGTCTTCACTTAAACAATCTAAAACTATACCACCTCCTACTGCGTTTAATAGTTTCATTGATGATCTTATATGTTCTCTGTGAGATAGTGGTATTTTTTTATCGTTGAAATTTTTAAATGCTTTGACAATTCCGTTTAAGATTACAGGATTAGCTGAAAAATTATTACTAAAAAAAATATCAGTTATCTTACTAGTAATATCGTTGCTACCTATAATATCAAGTTTTTCAAATGGTTTTACATTACTTGGATCATATGTATTTCTGCCTACCCACCAACACTTCGCTATAGAGTTTCTGAATAATCCAGCTCTTATACCACCAGAAAAGAAAAATCTCGATTTGATATTTGATACAGTTTCTTTCTGAGTTTTCGTTTTCGGTGATTTTGTATCATAATCCCATCTTTTTCTAAGATATTCATAATAAACCGAGTGACACAATCCTGCCCACAGTCTCTCATCACAAGCCTGCGACTCCGTCAAAAATGACAAGTGCTGATAAATAATCTTACAGTTTGCAAACTCAACTTCACCTTTTGTCAAATCAGAATCAATCGGTGCCAACTGAAAATCTTGTATCTCCTTCAATTCAACAAACGGATTCCCTCCACAAACTTTCCAAAGCCATTTATTATCCTTTTTTATGAAGTACATGTTGTAAACCATATCAAGATTGGATTTGAGAATGTCCAATGCTTCTTTTTTCATAAAATATAATTTCATTTAGGCATCCTCCTCTTCATCTCCAGTTTCAAACAAATCTGCAAATTTTCTCAATGCGGCATTTAACGGTAATTCCATTGCTTCCTGTGCTAACTGAACAGATGTCTTATAAGAAGTTAGTAATTCATTTTTCAAATTTACACCACGTTTTTCATAAGCTTTTGATAAAGAAATATACCAGTTTCTACCCTCATAGTTATCAATTTCATTCTCTTGTTTTAGTTCTTCAAAAACGTATACCAATGCAGGGAAAACCATCATAGAATTCAATATCGGTTGGAATTCCTCTTTGTCACAGAAACGAGAATAAATCTCATACTCCTGCAATCCTAATCCAATACCAATTTGTGCAGTTGAAAGATCCACTTCCATCGGCTTTGATTCTGTTGTTAATCGTTTATATACCTTAAAGATGGAACTTGCATTGTTAAATTCCTCGTAATTCTTTACAATATCAATCGCTGGTATATTTTTATACGCAAGAATACTTCCCTTTGACAGCTCGAATGACAATCCTTGATAATCATCGACCCAGTTGGGGTTCACAAAATGGATGATATCCTTTTTTGTTACTATTAAAACGATAATTTCTATCCTTCCGTTGATTCTTCCAACTGGAATTCCCTTACTTACAAAATTTGAAATATCATGTATCGTAGTTCTGAAAGAGGTATTTGCACACTCAATATGAATCACATATTCAGCATCACCTTCCAGAATCATTTTCTGAAGATCTTTGTTATTCATTTTTATATCGAAATCAAACAACAGATTATTAACACCATTCATTTTATACTGCACATCTGCATCAAAGACAGAATCAATGTAATCATCTCTTTCTTCGCTTAGAACTGGATATGTATATAATCTTTTAGTTATGTTCATATACATTTACCTCCATCGCATAATCCCGGTTATCAAGCAATGCAATTTCAAACTGTACTTTTTCATGCCCCTTCATGCTAGAAAAACTTACACCTTCAGAACTCTTCTTTATTCCTGTACACCCCATCAATTCTGATGCAGAATTGATAGCAAGTTGATTCGATTTACCATTTTCACCAACTGTAACAATCTCAACATGTCCCGCACGAATATCCCGTGGCAAAATAAAGGAAACTCTATAGGTATTTCTTGATGTCTTTATAACTCTAACATTCTTAAGTTCCTGGTTTATATCCCCGCCATATCTTTTATGTACGGTGTCATGTCCACCTGCAATCGCTCTTCCTTTATGCGTATCCTTTTTGCTCCGATGCCTAGTACCACCTAAATTACGTGTTGTTGGGTCGCCGCCATCGGCTCCAATGGTTCCTTCTGTGTCTGAGTTCTTCGACTTTCCGTTACCTTCACTTCCATAAAACAGTCCTTTTGGCTTTGTTTTTGACATTCGAGGCTGAATTGTAATAGAACCAATCGTATCTTGAAGACTTTCTTTATTGCTATCATCTCCACGCTGAGTGGTCTTATCCGATTCCTTCTGAAGAACACCCGCCAAACCTGCGACTTCAATTTCATCATCACTAGAATGTTCGCCCAACGTTTGAATGCGTTCTCTTATCCAATCCTTTAATTCATTGTTATATTCCTTAGCAAGCGGTGCATTAGTTGAATGTCTGCTTGGTAACCACTTGTCATGTGCTGGAGTTTCCATTTCTCTAAAGAATTCATTGAGTTCTTTTCCCTCCATCTCAAGTATGCCAGAAAAAGAAATAATTCTTGACATATTTTCAAGTGCAAACAACTTCATTCCAGAAGATCTTGTAATCAAAATTTTTCTGTTTAATTTTTCTGATGGGTCAACTAAAACACTGAGTTTCAGTGTGCCTAGACCGTGGAAATCTCTTGTAAATACTTTGGTTTCTGGGCGAATTAACACTTGATAATACCAAAAAGCATTTTTAATTTTTGCATTATATACCCCAAGATGTCTTGACAATGTTGAGCTATCAATTTTTTTATCAACAACTGTCACACTCAATAAATCCTTATGAATTGCCATTAAAAAATTTTCAAGCACTTCATTAATAACATCCTTATCCCATTCTTCACCAGCATTAAACCCATATATAAAAACATCCGTACCCTTTTTAGTTCTTTTATAAAGTTCTTCCAATTCCCTGATAGAATCAACTGGTAAATTACCTTGTGGATTTCCATAGTATCCTATTCCAGTCGTCATTGTATTAATAGTATCACTTGATTCTGGAAAAGAAATAAAGCGTGACATTCCCTGTGCAGCAGTATCATTAGCCTCATTAAGAGTTCTATAAAAAACCAATCTATAATCTGAATTTATAAAAGGGGCATTTTTTCCTATTCCAAACGCTCCAGCTTTATCTCCTGTTTTAGTTGCACCGCCATCAAGTTTAGTCAATGTATTCCAACCCTCATCGCTATCCTCATACGGATGACTAAGTCCAGTTGTATTAAAATCACTTATACGCAGTACATTTGCATTTGGCTTATTAATTGAATTCAATGCCTTGGTAAGTACCTTGATTGTTTTCTCACTATTTTTTTTTGACCAGTAATCGTATGCCTTTTGGATCTTAGATGCATATTGCTCATATCCAGGTATATTCGAGGAAGATATTCTATACTGTTCAAAATCAACTCTGACAGTCGCATCGTTGCCTTCTACTGCCGCATCCAATGAATTCTGACAAATTTCTCGTGCCAACGATTTTATTTCTGTTCCAGTAAAAGTCTCAATACCTGCATCTGATACCCCGCGTACTTGTCCATATCCATTATGTGGAAAATTCCATTTACATTCATTATTCATTTTTATTACCTCAATGAAAATTTACTTTCTACATTGTTATTATCTTGATACTTATTTTTGCAAAGTTTTAATTCCGATTCTATTGCATCAAAAATTTTTTTTATATCTCCATCAGTATACTCGTAGACTGCAGTATTGGAACAATTACCTAATAATCTTATCATGTCAATGATTTTATTTGTTCTAGCCTCAGCAACCCTTATAAATTTATTATATTTCGACTCTTTCATAGTTCCTCCTTTCTATACCTTTTGTCATATTATAATTATTTTTATTTTATTTGTCAATAGTTTCGCTATTATATTTTATGTTTTTTGCATTTATGTGGAAATTATCCAAGCATTTATCCGATTGTTATGATATTTTGCAATTATGCTTATGTTTGTATCATTACATTTGTCGCTTGTAAAAATGATATTAGTTATACTCATTCCTAATTTTCTGTTTACCTAAAAAAAGGAAGGGTTAGAGTGCCCCTCCTTTTTTTTTTTACAATTCTACTTTTTTCTAATTTCGCAGCTGAATGCAATGTATGTATATAAAATTATATTTAAAGTTCTTTTCTCAGTTCAAAAACTTTCCGCATTATTGGCATATATTTTTCTTTAGGAGATGATAAAAGGGAGCACACGCTCCCCTTTCTTCTTTTTTCGGTCCCACTTATGGTTGGTAGGGATTACCGCTTTTCTTCAGTCCCACTTATGGCTGGTAGGGATTACCGCTTTTCTTCAGTCCCACTTATGGTTGGTAGGGATTACCGCTTTTACACTGGTATAATACCATGTTTTACCGTCTTTTACAACAATATCAGTAGATTAATTAATTTTTCTTCCAATTTATATCCAATAATCTCTTATCAATTGAGCTATTATATATCTTACAAATCCATATCGAAATCTTTATGCATATCTTTCTCCAAGTATTTTTCCAATTGCTTTTCGAGCAAACTAAAATCACAACACCTACTTTTAATTCTATTTGGCAATTTATTTTTCATACTTCGTTCTCTTAATTTTTCAGCATGCTTTTTTATTTTAGAACTATTTAATAAGCTCCATCTTATTTGATTTTCCAGCAAGGATAAATATTCTTTATCTTTAATCGCAGTATAATCAATTTCAATAATTTCTTTTTCAGGAACCGGAACCATATTATTAAAATTAATCACACCATATTTTCCATTTGAAATTTTAAGAAAATCGATGTTATTAGGCATCTTCTTATGTTTTGCTTTTGGTGATGATAATGGAGCGAAATACTGTATTTTATCTACTTGAAAAAGTATCCCTATAAATGGTCTACCCTTTTTATTTTTAGAATTATATGGTACTTTATTATCAATTGCACTAAGAAACTTAATATACTTTTCGTTTACTCGAACTAATTTTAATTCTTTATACATTATTTCTCCTTTAGACTGAAAAGAAGGGGCTCCCCCCTTCTTTAAGTTTTTTTCTTTCCCACTTCTGGCTGGTAGGGACCTCCGCTTTTCTTCTTTCCCACTTTCGGTTGGTAGGGATCTCCGCTTTTCTTCTTTCCCACTTCTGGTTGGTAGGGACCTCCGCTTTTGTATTAATATACTACCATGCTTTACCGCCTTTTACAACAATAATCAGTAGATTAAATTAATTTTTCTTCCAACTTTATATTCAATAATCTCTTATCAATTGAGCTATTATATATCTTACAGACTATCTTTCTTCAAGTATTTTTCTAATTGCTCTTCGAGTAAACTAAAATCACAACACCTACTTTTAATTCTGTTTGGTAATCTATTTTTTAAGCTTCGTTCTCTTAATTTTTCGGCATGTTTCTTAATCTTTTTGCTGTTATCTAAACACCATTGCAATTGCTCTAAAAGCAACTTCTTATATTTCTTATCTTCGATCTTATCAATTTCAATTATAAATATTTCCGATTCTAAAACCGGAATCATATTATTGAAATTAATTACACCACTTTTACCGTTATCTATTTTAAGAAAATCTAAATTATTGGGCATATATTTATGTTTTTCCTTAGGAGATGATAAGGGCGCAAAATAATGCGAATTCTCGATATCAAATATGATGCCTATAAAAGGACGACCTTTTTTATTACCTGAATTATATGGCACCTTAGGTTCTGTTTGGCTTAAAAACTTTACATATTTTTCATTTATTATTGCTAATTTCAATTCTCTCTTAATCATTTTTATTGACTCCTTAAAGTTAAAGAGGAGCAAATGCTCCCCTCTTTTCTTTTTTCATTCCCACTTCTGGTTGGTAGGGTACACCGCTTTTCTTCTTTCCCACTTCTGCTTGGTAGGGTACACCGCTTTTCTTCTTTCCCACTTCTGGTTGGTAGGGTACACCGCTTTTGCATTGTTATATTACCACGTTTCACTATATTTTACAACAATATCAGCAGATTAAATTAATTTTTCTTCCAATTCCCTTCACCCTCTCGACAATAGACAAACCGCTTCCACATGTGATGTAAAAAAGAAATTATCGAAAGCTTTAAGGCTCTTTATATTATAACGGTTATATTCGAAATAATACAGGTTATCTATGAGCGTTTTGGGGTTGCAGGATATGTATACTATTTCCCGAGGTGCAAATTCTATTATTTTTTCCAAGGCCTTGGCATTTACGCCTGCACGGGGTGGATCCAGTACGATAACATCGGGCTTCTCATTTATGTTCCTGATTACTTCAAAGACATCCCCTCTGTAAAATGACACGTTGTTTATTTTGTTAAGCTTTGTATTCTCAATTGCAGACTTAATAGCATCATCTGAAATATCAACGCCTATCACCTTTTTTGCAGCTCCTGCGAGCGATTGAGTAATAGTACCTGTACCGCAGAAAAGATCGAAGATCACTTTATCGTGTACATTATCTATGGAGTTGATTGCATATCTATATAGATTTTCTGCAGCCTGTACATTGGTTTGGAAAAAAGATCCCATGCGAACCTTAAAATCAAGATCCATAATGCGTTCCATATAGTAATCCCTGCCATATAAAATCCTTATGTCCTCGCCGTTTGCAGTATCTTGGATCTTATCGTTTACTGTGTGGAGAATACCTACGAGTTCGTTGTTAAGCTTAAGCGAAGTGAGCAGGTTAACAAATGATTCAGTGTTGAAATTGGCAAGATCGCTACTTGAAGTAACGAGATTTACAATAATTTCTGATGTTCTTATACCGCTTCGAATAACAAGGTGTCTCAAAAATCCGTTATGTTTTTTCTTATTATAAAAATCATAATTATTTTGAAAAGCAAATTGCCGTACTGCATTTAAAATTTCGTTATAATCCGTATCCACAAGCTGGCAATCGTGAATATCTACGATGTTTCTGTAATTCCCTTTTTCGTGAAACCCGAGCTTTAATTCCCCTTCTCTTTCAGAATTCCCAAACGTAAACTCCATTTTATTGCGATACCTATACATGTTGGGGCTTTTCTCTATTGGAAGCAAAGTATCTACCTTAAGCCCCTTTTTATCAATGAGGGTTTTAACCAGCTCATCTTTTATTTTAAGTTGCTCATAAGAAGTCATGCCTTGATAGGTACAGCCTCCACATTTATCAGCATGCATGCAGACATTTTTAATTTGCTCCATATCTACCTTTCTAAGTATCCGCCTTAATTATAATTCTTTGAATATTTATTATCAGTTTTTGTCGCTTTTTAATTTATCTATTTATTATAGTTCTTTGAATATTCGTCATAAAACTTTTGAAACTCTTCTCTTTCTATTGAATCTCTGATCCTTTCCATAAGCCTTAATAAAAATCTTATATTATGTATGGAAAGAAGTGTAGCGGCAAGTCCTTCCCCTGCCCTGTATAGATGTCTTATATAAGCCTTGCTGTAATTTCTACAGGCAGGACAATCGCACGTATGATCAAGAGGTGTAAAATCCCTCTCATACACCTTCTTTTTAATTGAAATATTACCGTTATCGGTCATGGCTATACCATGCCTTCCATACCTTGTAGGAAGTACGCAGTCGAACATGTCTATTCCGTTTTTAACGCCATTTAAAAGCTCTATCGGGCTTCCTACACCCATTAGATATCTAGGCTTATCTTTCGGCAAATAATTGGTGCAGACCTCAAGTATTGATTGCATCATCTCTATGGGCTCTCCTACGCTAAGCCCCCCTATCGCATAGCCGTCCAAGTCATATTCTGTGATGCCGTCTGCACTGAGCTTTCTTAAGTCTCTATCCATACCGCCTTGCATTATACCGAAGAGTGACTGATGCGGCTGAAGCTTAAAAGAAGCGCATCTACCGAGCCACCTTGTAGTCCTTTCTGTGGATTTTTTTACATAATCATAATCTGAAGGATAAGGTATGCATTCATCAAAGGCCATCACTATATCTGAACCCAGATCTCTTTGTATTTGCATCGATTTTTCAGGGGAGAAAAAATGTGTAGAACCGTCTATGTGTGATTTGAATTCTACGCCTTCTTCTGTGATGTTTCGCATCTTAGCAAGACTGAATACCTGAAATCCTCCACTGTCTGTAAGAACGCTACCGTTAAAATTCATGAATTGCCGTATACCGCCCGCTTCCTTTACTATATCTTCTCCCGGTCTTAAATACAGATGATATGTATTAGAAAGAATGATTTTCGCTCCCGCATCATAAACCATATCCGCAGGGACGGATTTAATGCTTGCCTGAGTACCGACAGGCATAAAAACAGGTGTTTGTATGGTACTGCTTTTTGTTTTGATAATTCCCCTTCTGGCGTTACTTTTTGAATCTGTTATAAGCAGTTTGAAATCAAGCATATTTCCTCCAATTTTCATCTCATCTACATTTGATGTTATTCTTCGAAAGTCTAAAGTGCATTATCCGGCTTTAATATCTATATTATCAACATAGCATCCCCGTAGCTGAAAAATCTATAGTCAGATTTTAACGCTATATCGTAGGCATTCAATGTGTTATCGAGTCCTAAAAAGGCTGAAACCAGCATTAGAAGCGTTGATTTTGGGAGATGAAAATTTGTAATAATGCCGTCTGTCAGTTTGAATTCATATCCTGGATATATGAATATGTTCGTCTCTCCGCTACAAGCTTTTAAATCTGATGTTTTGTGACCTGAAGCATCTGAAGATGCATTTTGAATGCATTTTGCACCTTCTAACGTCCTTACCGACGTAGTGCCGACACATATAACTCTGCCTCCGCCTTTCTTGGTGAAATTTATGATGTCCGCCGCTTCTTCAGGTATTTCAAAATATTCGCTGTGCATGATGTGATCACTGATATCATCGCAATTTACGGGCCTAAATGTACCCACTCCGACGTGAAGTAGGATCCTTGCTATCTTTATGCCTTTATTTTGAATTTTGCTTATCAATTCCTCTGTGAAATGAAGTCCTGCCGTAGGTGCTGCAACCGACCCTTTAACCTTAGAATACACGGTCTGATACCGTTTTTCATCTGAAAGCTCCGCTTCCCTTTCTATGTATGGAGGTAGGGGAATCTTGCCGAATTCTTCTATATAATCCAATGAATCCGCATTTAAAATCCTTACCTGCTTGATAATATCATCATCGCTCTTTACCACCTGTATTTTAAGGGGTTCTCCGGTTTCATCATCTTTTGGTAATACTGATATTATAGTGCCTTCAGATACCCTTTTAGCGGGTTTAATCATCGCTTCAAAAAGATTTTCACCTAAAGGCTTTAAAAGCAACACTTCTATTCTTGCTCCGGTATCTTTAAAGCCTATGAAGCGCGCTTTGATCACCTTAGTTTGATTTATCACAAGGCAATCACCTTCGTTTAGATAATCTATGATATCCAGGAATTTAGCGTGAGAAATCTCAGGGCTTTTGAAAGAGCGCCTTTTAACTACCATGAGCTTTGATTCATCACGTTTAGCAACCGGGTAGCTTGCAATTTTTTGAGGCGGAAGATCATAGTTAAAATCATCGGTCTTAATTCTATTATTCATGATATTTTACCTCGCTTAATTAAAAATATTGATGCCTAAATGCTCGTACGCCTTCTCTGATGCTACTCTTCCCTTAGGTGTTCTATGAATAAAACCTTCTTGAAGCAGATACGGCTCGTATACATCTTCTATAGTAATGCGCTCTTCTCCTATGGATGCCGCTATCGTATCTATGCCTACAGGCCCGCCTGTGAATCTATCTATTATAAAGGACAAGATTCTTCTATCCGTATCCTCAAGCCCGGCGCTATCTATCCCAAGGGCATCTAAAGCCTTTGTTGCATCGTTGATATCGACTTCATCCTTACCCGAAACTTCTGAGAAATCTCTCACCCTTTTAAGTATTCTGTTTGCAATTCTTGGAGTACCTCTTGATCTTTTGGCAATCTCAGAAGCTGCCTTATCGTTTATTTTAATACCCAGGATTCCTGCTGACCTGTTCACTATCTGTTTAAGCTCGTCATTTGAGTATAGATTGAATTTGCTCACTATCCCGAACCTGTCTCTAAGAGGCGCTGTGAGATTTCCGGCTCTTGTAGTTGCTCCCACAAGCGTAAATTTAGGGATGTCGAGCCTTATAGACCTTGCAGAAGGTCCCTTCCCTATGATTATGTCTATAGCATAGTCTTCCATGGCTGAATAAAGAACTTCCTCAACCGTTCTATTTAGCCTGTGTATTTCATCTATAAAAAGTACGTCGTTTTCAGTTAGATTTGTAAGAATGGCAGCCAGATCTCCCGCCTTTTCTATTGTAGGACCTGAAGTTATTTTTATATCGGCAGAAAGCTCGTTTGCAATTATGCACGACAAGGTGGTTTTCCCAAGACCGGCAGGCCCAAAAAAAAGCACGTGATCAAGGCTTTCTGATCTTTTTTTAGCCGCCTTTATAAATACTTCAAGATTATCTATCACATCCTTTTGCCCTATGTAATCCTTAAGTGATTTTGGGCGCAAATTTTGATCTGAAAGTACATCTTCAGCAAGCATTTCTTTTTCTGTAATTCTATCTTCCATTTTTTCTCTCACTCTCTCAAGCTCATATATTTATAAATTGTCGCAAAATTATTATTCTACCCTTATATGAAATTACTCTAATCCTATACTTGTACAATTATTCCACTTAGATTCTAAAAATTTACTATAAATACGTTCTACTTGATGCCATTGAAATTTACCATCTATTTTAAAAAAAGGATAGTTTCCTTCATGTTGGTGCTAATCTATAAAAGCGTAAGTGCTTTTCTTATATAACTTTGCGTGTCGAGTCCTTCATCCAATGACTTCAATACGTTCATAGCTTCATTTTTGTTGTACCCAAGACTCATCAAAGCTTCGCAGGCTTCCGCCTTGTTACCTGAGACAACGCTTGTAACTTCATTATTAGAAGGCAGATTATACGCTATTGATTCCACCTTATCGGAGAGCTCAAGCGCTATGCGTTCAGCTGTTTTTTTACCTATTCCGTTTGCCCTGGATATGAAGGCGGTATCTTTAGATGCAATTGCTCTTGCGAGTTCATCCACCGTACTTACAGATAAGAGCGCAAGTGAAGCCTTGGCTCCTACTCCGTTTATATTCATGAGCAAATTAAAGAAATTAAGTGTCTTAAAATCCTCAAACCCATATAAACTCATATCATCTTCTCTTACTATAAGCTCTGTATAAACAAGAACCTCTTCAGAGATTTCTGCAGTTAAAAAGGGGCTGTTTAGAGGTAGGTTTATCTGATAACCTATATTTCCCGTATCTAAAACCATGCAGGACTCAAGTTTTTCGAATATCCTTCCCCTTAAAAACTTTATCACATAAACCTCCTAATCAAAATGCTCACCCTATCTTAAACACAAATTTCATAACGCTGCAAAAAACCACATCACATTATAACGCCTTCCTCGGTGATAACTGCAGAAAGCTTAACATCATGGCTTTCTACCGGTATAGATTCAGCTAATTGGCATTTAAATGCCAAGCCGATTCTAGGCGGCATCTTAGCGCTCAGCCCCGAAATTTCTCCGCCCCATACATCGTTTAAAAATCTGTCATAATAAGCCTTGCCATAACCTATCCTGTTCATATTTACATCGAAGGCTACAAGCGGCGTTATTATCAAATCTATGCGACTGGGATCTTCTATATTCATGCCCTCTCTCACCTTCATATCTGAAATATTCAAAGGAACATCCATACTGTTTTCATACCCTGTTGCTGCCATCTTATCGTCTGAAGTAATTACAGGATACAAAAGCTCATGATTATGAGTGGCTATGTATTTCGGATCTACTTCAGAATTTATCTTATGGTACGAAAGTATAACGTTTGCATCGTCTATAAAAGGTCTTGCAAGTTCTGCAATTTTTATTGAAGCCTTCTTCCTGTATTCCGCATCGAGGCTATTCCGCCTTTGTAGCGCCAGATTTCTAATTTCACCCTTTTTCATAAAATTATATCTATCTCTCTTTCACCTTTTTATATTAGCCTGCCCTTAAAATTTAACCTATCCTTTAAAGTTTTTTATCTTTTGATCTCGCATTCTATACCAATTCTCAGCTTCTTTGTATTTTTCTTTAACACAAGAACATCTCCAGCCACTAGGTAGTACTCCCGAATCTTTGCATTTCATGCAGGAATATTGTATTTCAAGGTCATCCGCAGTAAATCCTGATTTTTTAAGTAGCTGATCTCGTTTTTTTAATAAATTAATCCTTTCTTCCTGAATTTTTGCCATTTTAGCCTTTTTATTATCGTCTTCTGAAAACATCATTTTTGATTCAAGCGCTCTTAATTCATTTAATTTCTTGGCTATATTTTTATAGCCCTCCACATCTCTTTCGATTATTTTTTGTTTTTCTCTCCATCTATTGATGCTTCTTTCATAGATGACGCTTTTAATGTATTTTTTTACGTCTTCAGCCGTTATTTCATGTGCTTTAATCTCTGTCTTTATGATTTTATCAAGGTAGTTTATGTTCTTGTTATACGTATTTTCCATTTTACGACCGTAATTAAGAATTTTTTCTTCGGTAAGGCCATATTTATCGAGCCACTTGTCTATAACTTCCTTTTGTGCATCTGAAGGGTTGAAGTAATTTGTAATTCCAAGTCTTTTCAAAATGCTTTTATACTGCCTTTGTCTGCTACCGTCTATTTCTTCAACGGTTGACAATGTATTGATATCCATAATGCCACTATCGTACCAATCCCTTAAAATAGCCTTTACATATTTCCAATTTGTTATTTCTCTTTCAAATGCCTTTTCAAATGCCTTCTCTATGACAGCGGGCTCCATATTTTTTTCCAGGAACGAATTTATCCCCTTAAGTGATTGCGTTGACAACGTGGTTCCTGTCAATTTTTCTATCCTGTTAAACAATTCTTCTTTAGTTGAATCATATGCTTGATCGGCATTATTATCCGGATTTTTATCAAGAGTTTTTTCAGCGTGACAGGCTTTCGAATCTGAGGAAGTATTATCATCACATCTGCTTGCATTATTTTCTACTGTTTTATCAGAACTGCCAAAATAAAATTCATCAGCTACAGATATGAAGCTTATTATTTCAGGATCCTCTATAAGTATATCCTTGTCGAATGTAATAAGACCGTTGTCCTTGAGTGATTTCAGCGACCTTCTTATTGCTTTCTCATCCCCTCTAAGGCCTCTTGCGATATCGGAAATGTAAAATTCTTCCTTTGTGTTTGACAGCATCAATGCATAGAGATATACCTTAATTTCATCTTCATTAAGCCCTACGAGATATTCGCTGATTATCATGTTTTCTATGCCGGTAACACCGAAATGCATGTTGGATAAAGACCTTGTGCGCATTACACTGCACTCCATTCGATATCTCTAAATGTCATATTTTCAGGTTTCCAATACATCACAACATCACCTGTAGCGCCGTTTCTATTCTTAGCAATTATGATGTTTACCTTTTTAGGCTCATCCGGATCGCTGAATACTTCATTATCTTCATTTCCCATCTCCTGGTCTGATTCATCCGTATATAGATCCTTTCTAAATAACATCAATACAACATCAGCATCCTGTTCTATGGCACCGCTGTCCCTAAGATCGGACAGCATCGGTCTATGTCCCGTTCTTCTTTCAGAAAGCCTTGAGAGCTGTGATAGCACTACAAACGGGCATTCCATCTCCCTTGCAAGCTGCTTTAGCTGTCTTGATATTTCAGATATTTCCTGTTGCCTGCTCTCTATATTTTTATCAAGCGCCATAAGCTGCATGTAGTCCACCACTACAAGATCGAGCCCTCTTTCATGTTTGATTTTTCTGCACTTACTTCTCATTTCTGAAATTGTGATTCCGGGTGTTGAATCTATGAGTATATTTCTGTTTGCTATTTCATTTTTTACACTGGATATAACATCATGGTCTGCATCTGACATATCACCTCTTAACATTACATCCATGGTTACATTGCTTTCCATAGATAACATTCTAAAGCCTATTTGTTCAGACGGCATCTCAAGGCTGAATAACAGCGCCGTCTTATTCTCTCTCTTAGTAGCGCCGAGCATCATGCCTAGCGCAAATGAAGTCTTACCTACAGACGGTCTTGCCGCCAGTACGATTAAATCCGACTTTTTAAGTCCACCAAGCATTTTATCAAGCTCAAGATAACCCGTTTTTAGTTCATTATCCGAGCCCTTATTTTCAAGCCTTAATTCTATTTCTCTTTCGTTCTTTTCAAGGACATCTGCAATATTTTCCACGATGCCTTTTTGGTTTAATTGACTTATTTTGAATATTTCATGCTCTGCGTAATCGAGCATACTTTCGCTATTTTGAGTATCCTTATAACAAATTTCCGCAATCTTACCTGAGGCCGTTATAAGGTCTCTCGATATTGCCTTTTCCTTTACGATTTTTGCATATTCAACGGCATTGGTTACAAAGGGTACACTCGCTACGAGGCTTTGAAGATAAGCACTCCCCCCTACAAATTCCAGCTTTTCATGTCTTTTAAGTTCTTCAGCTATTGTTATCACATCGATATTCTTGCCGATGTCATACAAAGATCTCATGGCTTCAAATATTGCTTGATGTTCCTTTTTGTAAAAGTCTTCTTTTATTAGAATTTCAAATACATCTATACACGCCTGTTCGTTATTTACCATTGCACCAATTACCGAACTTTCCGCAAACAAATGCTGTGGTAATTTTCTCTCCTCGGGCATTAATACCTCCGCAAACTATAGATGAATTGACTATTTTTTCTTAAGAGGTATTATAACATAATCCGTATTGGAAGTCATTGTAACGCTGTAACCGAGTTCCTCGGCAAATCCCTTCAAAAGGTAGTATCTGGCTTTGTAAAATAAGGGAGCGTTATTTAAATATTCCTCTGTTTTATTTTCTATATCCTGATTGAAAGTTGCGCCGGTCTTATCAACATCAAAGCTTTCATGATGGTCGTGGTCATGCGAACCTTCGCACGTGTCATCCAAGCTGTCATTCGGGTCTACACTGTCATTTTCATATTTTGAATGAAGGTCATGGTTTGTCTTAAGCACAAGGCTCTCATCTGCGCCTTTACTTGCAAGTAAAGCGGCATCGCAAGGCATTCCATCCAAGATTATCATATTCACATCCGAAAACAGATCGTCGATATTTGAAATCTTCTTGCCCTTAGCTTTCATTTTACCTATTTCATACATTTTTTCAGCATATTCTCTACACCTTGAAAGAGCATAGGAAAGCCTAATTTCCACCATATCTATCCTGGATGAAAGCCACCCGTGGATATTGGGGATATCTATCAGATCCTTAAGATCACCCTTTTTAACGGGTGGATGCAATGTATCCAATTCTTTCTTATCCTCTTTACTAAGTAGCTTTTCTGTAATTTCATCCTGAAAACAAATTTTTTCATACATCATATAGTGTATAGGTCCAAGATGTTCACTCATAATATACCTCCTTCTTTTATGAAAAATTATAATTTCACTTAATTCATTTATCAACACCGAATATTAATTCTAATTCTACCCGTAACTATAAAATATATTATTATGCACCGGAAAATTTTATTTTGAATATCACCTAGGTGTGTCTATTATTTACAAACAATATCCGGCTTGAAATTTAATAGTATACCATTAGGCTCTTGGATGGGTTTTGTCGTAAACGAGCTTTGTACTGCTTGGAATTTCAATGTAATATTGCTTTGTGATCGAAATGTTTTCATGTCCCATGAGTTCTTGCACGGTTTTGATATCTGCGCCGTTTTGAAGCATGTGTACGGCAAAAGAATTTCTCAGCATGTTGGGTGTAAACTTTATAATGCCGGTTTTGGCTGCATAATCCTTAAATATTTTCCATATGCCCTGCCTTGAAAATTTTTTATTCAGATAATTTACAAAAAGAGGACTTGAAGCATCTTTTTTACTAAGCTTTGAAAATTTGAGTTTCCTCACATCTGAAATATATTTTTCTACAGCCTTCCTCGCATGACTTCCGATCGGTATTACCCTCCTTTTTTTAAGCCCCGCTGTAATAAGACCGGCTCTTATATCCACATCGCTCATTTTAAGTTCTAAAAGCTCAGTCAGTTGAAGCCCTGCCGCATACATTAATTCAAGTACGGCCTTATCTCTTATACCACTGTCCGTGTCGTCTGTAACAGAAGCAAGAAGCAAATCTATTTCTTCGACGGTGAAATAATCTATAGTTTTTTTGTTGAGTTTAGGTGCTTTAAGTCCTAAAGTTGGATTTTTTCTCATCGCGCCCGTATTCACAAGATAATTGTAAAAGGCTCTTACAGAGGATATACGCCTTCTTATTGTAGCCGGCGCATAATCCTGCCTTTTTAAATTTTCGACAAAATCATCGATATCCGTATTCTTTACTCTCTTATATCCTTTTATTCCCTTTCCGTAAACGAATACATGAAAAGCTTGCAGATCTTCATGATATGCTCCTATTGTGCTCGTAGAAAGAGATCTATCTTTTTCAAGATACACAAAAAAGTTTTTCATATCCTTATTTTTCTTCATACTCCATATCCTTCTGTGCATTTTTTAACTTACATATTTATCGACGATTTTACTATCACAAATTTTTTAAATAATATAATTAGTGTTTATACCCATGTAAAGCCCTTGATATTAAATCTAAAACCTTTGATATACATCCTGAAAACGTCACTTTAAAAGCTTATTCATCATTAATTCTTCCTCGGCGTGCGAAAACACGCCATACAGATAATATATTTTAAAGCTATATTTATCTTTCTATAATTATTCACTGTATTTATTTAAATAAGCTATTAAAATTCCTATGGTTGACTTTGCATCCAAGAACTTACCCTCTTTTGCCATTTTATAGGCTTCATCAAAATCTATGAGTAGGATTTCAATGTTTTCTCCTTCTTCCGTACAGGGCTTTCCCGGTGTCAGCTCCGTTGCTAAATAAAAATATATCTCTTCCTTGGAATAGCCCACACTTGGAAAACTCTTATGGATAAGTTTAATATCCTTTGCATCAAAACCTGTCTCCTCCATAAGCTCCGTTCTGGCTCTACCTTTAATATCATCATCGTCGTGTTCTATTTTCCCCGCAGGGATTTCAAGCACAACATCGTCTATAGCCTTTCGATACTGCTTTTCTAAAACTATCTTGTTATCATCTGTAAGCGCAACAACGGCAACTGCGCCTCTATGCATTACTATCTCTCTCGTCGCTATATTACCCGTTTCTACTCTGACATGTTCTTCGCATACCTTTATCACCTTGCCGTCATAAACGAGCTTACTGTCTATCGTTTCTTCCCTAAAAATCATTAATTATTTTCCTCGCTCATAGCCTTAGACTTTTCATAAGCCGCATTAAATCCTCTATCGACAAGTTCATAAAATCCATTACTTTCGAGTAAATTAACAGCTTCAATCGTAGTACCGCCCTTTGAACAAACGTTATCTATCAATGTATCAAGAGATTCGGCGCTCGAAAGCACCATTTTTGCAGCTCCTATCACAGCATGTGCGGCAACGTCCCTTGCAGTTTTTTCAGAGAGTCCCCTTGTAATGGCGGAGTTCATGAGTTGTTTTATGTACATGTAGGTATAGGCGGGACTCGAACCGCTGATCCCTATGGCGCAATGCATGAGATCCTCCTCAATCATATAAGTGCTCCCAAACATCTCTATAATAGCAATTGCTTCATCCACATCCGCCTTAGACATGTTATTGCTGCTACAGACCGCTGTCGTGCCTTCACCTATCATGGCAGGTGTGTTTGGCATAATTCTCATGATTTTCATTCCGCCTATAATATTTCCTATTTCTTCTATGGTTGTAGCAGATACCATGGATATCAAAATCTTATTGCTGTTAAATTCACTAGCTATATCCTTCAAAACATTCAATGCAATATCGGGTTTTACTCCTAAAAAAACAACGTCGGATGCTTTAGTAAGCTCCTTAGCTGAATCAGTAGCCACAGCGCCTAAACCCGCAAAGTCATCCTTCTTTTTATCATCTGCATCAAAAACATAGATGGTATCGGCGCCGTCCTTTTTATTTAAGATGGACTTTGCTATCGCTCCTCCCATATTGCCTACGCCTATAAATCCTATACTTCTCATACGATCCTCCCGATTTTAATATAAAATAGTACCGTCTTCCTTGTCGTTAATAGCTTTTATTATTGCATGTTCATGCTTTCCATTAAGTAGAATAACAGGAATATTGTGGCTTTTAAGTCTTTCGGCGGCACTTAGCTTCGTTTCCACGCCCCCGCTTCCAAAATCGCTTCTATCCCCGATTTCAATTGAATTTCTAAGTTCATCAAGGTCGCTGGCCTCTTTTATGAGTTTTGCATCCGTTTTATCGGGGGACTTATCGTAAATTCCTGATATTTGTCCGAGCATTATAAGAAGGTTCGCATTCCATAGCTCCGCCGTCAAGGCGCCCAAGGTATCATTATCTCCTATCTTAAGCTCTTCAGTGGCAACGGTATCATTCTCGTTTATAATTGGGATAACTCCCTCATCTATGAGCGTAAAGAGCACATTTCTGATGCTTAGCGATCTACCGCTATCTTTAAAATCATTTCTTGTAAGGAGAATCTGCGCCGCCTTCATATCCATTTTATTAAGATACTTTTTATATGCATTTATGAGTTCCACCTGGCCTATAGCACATAGAGCCTGCCTATAGTTAAGATCCCTTCGCCTGTCCCACTTATTGAGTTCACCGACGCCACAAATTCCTGCACCCGATGAAACTATCATGAGCTTTTTCCCCATGTTATATAATTCAGTCACCTGCTCTGCAATGTCCTTGAATATAAGTTCATTAACCCTGCCATTGTCATCCGAAAGAACATTGCTGCCGATTTTTATCACAATCTTATCGCTTTTTAATATAGCTTCACTTAATCTTCCCATACAATCCTCCATATTTAATAGCTATATTATAGCATTTTTATAACCGGCTTAATTTATCACAATACTCATATATTATGCCCATAAGTTCTATTTTTGTTCCGGCTTCATAAAGTCGCTTTCGATAATCCTTAACTCCCGATGTGTTCTTTAAATATTTGGATAATTTCTTTCTAAGCTCAAGCAAAGCCCTCTTTTCACCCTTGTATGATACCGTAAGGTCTATCAGTTTTTTTAATGTATTCAAAATTTCATCTGCACAGGGCTCGTATTCAGTAATCTCATCTATGCTCTTACCCTTACGAATTTCAGAAAGCGCCATGTTACACGATTTAAAAATCCAAGGTTTACCTATGGCTCCCCTTCCTATCATAACCATATCACAGCCTGTTTCATCCATAAATTCCAGAGCTTCTTTAGCGCTTTTTATATCACCATTGCCAATAACGGGTATAGAAACGCTTTGTTTTACTGAAGCTATTACATCCCTATTTACACTGCCTTCATACTTCTGTTTAGCGGTTCTTCCATGAACTGCTACTGCACTTGCGCCGGCACTTTCAATCGCCTTAGCGCAGTCAACGGCATTGATATTATTATTGTCCCAACCGATTCTTATCTTCGCAGTAACAGGTTTTTGCGTGATCTTTACAGCGTCTTTTACCATATCGTAAATGATGTCCGGTCTTTTCATTAGAGCTGCGCCGGAACCGCTTTTTACGATCTTTTGCATGGGACAGCCCATATTTATATCTACTATTGCATTTCCCTTATTCTCTATACACTGTATTCCGTGCGCAACAGCATCCGGATCACTCCCGAATATTTGAATGGCGATAAAGCCATCAGCACCTCTAAAATCAAGGAGTTCTTCGGTATTTTTTTGCTCATAGATAAGACCCTTGGCGCTAACCATTTCAGAATATACAAGTCCCGCTCCAAACTCCAAAGTTATGGTTCTTACCGCATTATCAGTAAATCCTGCCAGAGGTGCCATCAAAAAGGGAGATGGAAGTTCTATGTCGCCTATAACATTACCTGGAGTTATCATTATTTTTTTCGTATATCAGTGCAAGTCCCTCGAGCGTAAGATGCGGCTCAACCGCATCAAAAACTTGGGTCCCTTTGTCTATCATGGTAGCCATTCCGCCCGTTCCTATGACCTTTATAATTTCATCATCGCAGCAACCGATGCTCGCGCAGTTTATGATTTCCTTTTTCATTTTTTCTACTATAAACTTAATCATTCCCATATGACCGTACACAACACCAGCCTGCATGCTGTTTATGGTGTTTCTGCATATAGCCTTGCCGGGATCTTCGAGTTCTATCTTAGGTAGCTTTGCCGTTTTTTCAAAAAGCGCTTCGGATGCTATCTTTATACCCGGTGCTATTGCACCTCCAAGGTATTCCGCATTTTTGGATACTGCGCAAAATGTTGTAGCCGTACCGAAGTCTATTATTATTACAGGTCCTCCGTATTTGTGATAAGCCGCAACCGCATTTACGATTCTATCAGAACCTACCTGCTTTGGATTATCGTATTTAATTATTATTCCCGTCTTTATGCCGGGCTCTACCACTATAGCCTCTTTTCCAAAGTACTTTCTTGAAAAATGCTGAAGGGAATATAGCACTGAAGGCACGACAGTTGAAATGATTATGTCATCAATATCGCTCATGTTTATCTTTTCATAGCTGAAGAACTGGTTTACAATCATTCCGTATTCATCTGCACTCTTGTTGCCGTTCGTCTCTATTCGAAAGCTGTGTTTCATATGCAAATTATCGAACACACCAATAACAATATTGGAATTCCCAACATCAAAAGCTAATAACATCTTCTTCTCCTATATCGAAAAAATAAACAAAATAACTATTATGAGCCCTTATGGCATAAGTTTTTCGAGACGCTTTAGAGCAACAGCTATCGTAAGCCCGGGTATAACCCTGTTTCCCGTTATCTCTACTCCGAGAAGTGCATTTATCTTCCTCAGTCTATACTTCACCGTATTTATGTGTATCCCGATCAGTTCACTGGTTTTGGCTGCATTCATGCCGGAATCCAGTACAAAGGTTTCCAGCGTTCCTAAAAGTTGTTCCCGTTTTTTTGATGATATCAAAGCAAACGGAGCAAGAAGGTCAATGTAATTTTTCTTGATTTTGCCTTCACCCACCTCAATATCTATACAGTTGCTTACGAGAGCCATTTCATATTTTGTAAATACTCTCTTATAAGGAAAGATATTCTGCGCAAAAGACCAGCTTTCTTCTATTTCCTTATAGGCATCTGCTACGCCGTCTATGCCGTCTATGCCCGTTATATGGAAAATTCTGGCACTTTTGTTGCCTTTCAAGGATTCATATAGCTCGGAACATTTTTGTTTAAATTCTCCGACTTTATCAAGGTTTGCGTTTACCCTTGTTATCATGCCGTATGTCTCCCCGTTATCGGAAATCCTATGAAGTGAAAAGCCTTCTTCTTTTTCAAACCTTAAGAATATATCTTCACAGCTCTCAGAGCTTATATCCTTTGCAAAGAATACACTGAGGATTTCACTGGGCTTTATCTTGGCTTCTTCATTTAATGAATATGCAAGGGGCTTATTCCCTCGCACTAAAGCTCTTATGAGTTCCGTTTTCGAATCACGCTTCGGTTTATAATTCCACATTCCCATAGAAAGTTCTATGACTTCAGAAAGTTTATTCATATCCTCAGACGTGTACATGTCTTCATTATCTACCAAAAACATGTAGTAACTGGTCTCTTCAATTCTAACGGTTCTCCAATACGTATCTATTCCATTTACGCTCACAAATACGCTTGAGCGCTGCTTACCGTCCAATCTGTTTTCTCTGGCCTTCTTTACAGCCTCTTGTATAGTCTCCCTCTTCCTTGTCTCTACAGTAAATATAGGATTGAAGTTTGCCCCTAGCAATATTACCTGAAAATCATTTGCAACGGCAGCTTCCTTTATCGCAGATTCAAAGTCGGAGTGCTTGTCAAAATCAAGCAAAGTCTTTACAACCTCTGAAATCAGATGACTTTCACCTTCTTTATTTTTCTTGTCATCTCCCGTGATAGCATTTATCATATGAGAATAATTAAGCTTATTATCATCAACCACAATTAAAGGCAGGTTAGCAGACTCGGCGCTCCTTATTACGCTGGTATCGAGTTCCTTTATGCCTCTTCCCATGTACATTATTACAAGACCGCTATGTCCGCCTTCAGCGAGTTTTTGGATTAACCTGCACTGCACTCTTTCATTTTCCAAAACGCCTAAAAATCCTGTAAAAAACAGCAATCCCTTTTCCGAATTAAAGCGTTTTACATCATCTTCCTTCACCATGTCAAGAACCGACAGTCCGGTCACCACGTTTTCGACACCTTTTGCACCGGCAAGCAACCTGGCGTTTTTGAAAACATCCAGATCCATACACTCTTTTACAGTCTTATTCATTTGGGCCTCCCTGCTTTTTATCTTTCAGCACTTCTGAAACCAATTCTTCTTTAGTAATTCCATCTACTACCAGCCTCCTGAACTGATCACCGTTTATGGTTTCAAGCTCAAGCAATGCCATAGCAACCTTCTCAAGATCTTCTATATATTCTGTAAGTATGTCCTTTGCTTCTGTAAAGGCCACGTCTATTATCTCTCGTATTTCCTTGTCGATTTCAGATGCTATGCCCTCTGAATAATTTTTCTTGGTAGAGAAATCCTTGCCGAGGAATACCTCTTCACCATCGCTGTAGTTTACCAAGCCGAGTCTGTCGCTGAATCCATATTTTGTAACCATGGCTCTTGCTATATCCGTTGCTCTTTGTATGTCGTTGCTTGCGCCTGTACTTACATCTTCGAGTTTTAGCATTTCAGCAACCCTGCCCCCTAAAAGATCTACTATGTCCTCATACATGCTTTTTTTTGTAGCGTATGTCTTTTCCTTCTCAGGAAGAGTCATAGTAAAACCGCCTGCCATGCCTCTTGGAATGATGGTTATCTGATGCACAGGATCCTGCGTTTCGAGATGTTGGGATAATATGGCATGTCCTGCTTCGTGGTAGGCTGTGAGTCTTCTTTCCTCGTCTGAAATCTTCTTGCTTCGTTTTTGAGGTCCTGCTATCACCTTTGTTATGGCTTCTTCTATATCCTCGGATTGAATTACACTGCCGTTTCTTCTCGCCGTAAGCAGAGCCGCTTCATTTAGCATATTTTCTATATCTGCAGGCGTAAATCCCGGTGTCATCCTGGCAAGTACCTCTTCGTTAACGCTTTTATCAAGCGGCTTATTTTTGGCATGTACCTTAAATATCTCTTCCCTCGCTTTTAAATCCGGAATTCCTATAACGACCTGTCTGTCAAATCTGCCCGGTCTTAGCAATGCAGGGTCTAAAATGTCCGGTCTGTTCGTAGCCGCCAAAACTATTATCCCTGAGTTTATAGCAAAGCCATCCATCTCTACGAGGAGTTGGTTTAGAGTCTGTTCACGTTCATCGTGGCCTCCTCCGAGTCCTGCGCCTCTTTGCCTTCCTACCGCATCAATTTCATCTATAAACACTATGCACGGTGCATTCTTCTTTGCCTCTGCAAACAGGTCTCTTACACGTGAAGCTCCTACACCGACAAACATTTCAACGAAATCGGAACCGCTTATTGTGTAAAAAGGCACATCGGCTTCTCCTGCAGCAGCCTTGGATATGTAAGTTTTACCGGTACCCGGAGGACCTACGAGAAGTACTCCCTTAGGCACCCTTGCTCCAAGCTCTTTAAATTTAGCAGGATTCTTAAGAAAGTCCACTATTTCTGACAATTCCTGCTTCTCTTCCTTTAGCCCCGCAACATCGGCAAACGTTATCTTTTCTTTTTCATCATCTCTTATCAGTCTCGCCCTGCTCTTGCCGAAACTCATGGCTTTTCCACCGCCACCTGCCCTATTTATGAGCATCATGGTTAAAATTATCATAACGCCGAGCATGAGTATCGGACCTAGCAGGTTTTCATACCATTTTTTCTTCTGCGGAGGATCGCTGTCAAGTTCAATTTTGCCGGACTTCATCTGAGGGAGTATATATTCTTTTTCTAATTCAGCTATCTGGCTATGTGTGCCATAATATGCCTTTACCTTCTTTCCGTCCGAAAGTTTTGCATTTATCTCTCTATCCGTAATGTTTACGGTTTTTACCTTTTCATCTTTAAAGAGGCGATTCATCTTCGAATACGTGATGCTCTTTACTTCAGACGTACTCTTTTCCGTAAGGATAAAAGCAAGCCCTATAACAAGTCCGATTATAGCAAGATACACTAATATGCTTTTACTATTTTTCACACTCTCCTCCTAAACGTGTTATGCTCTATATTTAAAAGTTTCGTACTAAAACTAACACATTGGATTCTACCATAATATATTTTTTTTTGCAATTAATGACAAAAAAACAAGCCTTTTTTTCAAATATAGTACCATCCCTAAAACATACATCCTTTGCCACTCAGGTTGCGTGTAAATTCCACCTTACTTATTAAAACATCTAATCTTTTAATTATGGTAACCATCTTCACTACTTTAGCTCCACGGGAACTTGATTTTATTCTCTAAAATACATAGTTATTCTATTCATCTTTACTATTATTATTTAATAGAAACTCAATGCTGCTACCGCTAACTGTAAAAAGAGTGCCGTGGCACTCTTTTTACTCAAAATTTTGGAGGTCTTATAAGATTTTTTACTTATTTTTTAAATTGAACCTTGATTACAGCGCTTGCTCCCTTTGTTTTCTGACCTTCAAAGATTGTAAACGTCAGATTTAACTTCTTCGCTTTTTTGCCCTTAATCTTATTGATCATCTTCTTGTTTAAAACTATCTCAAGCACTCCGTTTTTCTTAATATTCTTTAGGCTAACATCCGTGATCTTAGTTTTACCCTTCATCAGAGTAGCGTTTAAAAGTTTAAGATCCGCAATACCGGCGCCTGTAATTTTTAGCTTCAGCTTAGCTGTCTTAGCATTATTCTTTATTGTCAAAGGCTTTTTACCGACATTTATCTTAAGCGTAACCTTCTTAGGAATTTCCTTTTCCTTAAACACAGGAGTAGCAACGGCATCACCCTTGATTGTAAATACATCTCCTACTTCAAGCTTTTCTATGGTGTCTGTATCGTTTACCACCTTCCAGTGAGAAAATGCTCCCTGTCCTTGCGGAATTGTTCCTGTAAACTTAGGCATTGCAACGTTAGACTCTACAACGTATTTACGGGTCTTCATTCCTATGCTGTTGCCGTTATAAGTAAACTTCATCGCTGCATATTTAACTTCTGGCGCCTTGCCCTTCCATACGGCTGTGAATTCCACATCGCTGTCTGCTACAAATGTAGCGCCCGGTTTATATTGTTTGTGATTTGGATCTTCCCAAGCGACAAACAATTTATTTTCATTTTTTGCCTTGAATTCAGGCAGAGGTAAATAAACCGTCTTTCCGCTTGATGTCATTATTCCGCTTGGAAGTACTCCTGTAATTTCCTCGCCCCCGTTATTAAAGCTTACGTTTATTTGTTTTTCCCATACGGCCTTAAGCGTTATATCTTCTTTAGCAACAACCTTTTCACCGGGAACCTTATTGACCGCAGATTCTTGTCCTACAGTTACTTCCCAATGTTTAAATGTTGAATTCGAAGGAGCCGCATATTCACATGCAGGTACCGTGAATTTACCGTTTTTCTTCGCTGTTTCCCGAGGCATTTCGCCGATTCCGCCGTTTGCATCGTATTTAACAGTTACTTCAGTTACTTCTTTATCCTTCCATATCGGCATCACAACCGTATCGTAGAGTACTTTGAAGCCCTCGCCTTTGTTAGCAAACTTTGTAAAGCCGTTCATTTCAAGCTGCCACTTATCGAATTCCTTCCCAGCAGGTGGTGTAAATCCACATTCGGGAAGTGTATATTCGCTGTCTCTATCCACTTCTACTTCACTCATAGTCTGAGTGCCACCATTAGGCTTAAAGGTGATTTTTACCTTATCAGGTACAGGAGGAACAGGTGGTGCCGCCTTCTCTTTCCATAACGCAGTGACAGCTACATTATCACTTGCTACTATGCCCTCGCCCGGCTGCTTATCTACTGCAGTTGCAGAACCGATAATAACCGACCACTTGTCAAATTCCTTATCCGTTGGGGCTGTAAAGCTGCATACAGGAAGTGTGTAATTACTGCCCTTTTCTACCTGAATAAGATCCATATTACCGTTACCGCCGTTTTTGTTAAACGTTATATTTGCCTTGTCGGGTACCGGTATAGGTGGTACAGGCGGTACTGTCTTCGCCTTCCACATAGCGGTAACACTTACATCGCCGCCAGCTACTATACTCTCGCCCGGCATTTTATTTACCCCGGAGCCGGCTCCTACCGTCACCAGCCATTTGTCAAATTCCTTATCTGCAGGTGCTGTAAATCCACATACAGGAAGCGTAAACTCACTGTCTTTTACAACCTCCTTATCAGGCATACTGCCGCTGCCTGTGTTACCGTTAAACGTAACTTTCACCTTAACAGGTGCAGGTGCCGGCGGCGGTGTCTTTTCCTTCCACATAGCCTTAACTGTAATGTTATCACTCGCTACTATGCTTTCTCCCGGCATTTTATCTACAGCAGGAGATCCTGTTACGGTAACCGACCACTTGTCGAATTCCTTATCAGCAGGTGCTGTAAATCCACATACAGGAAGCGTAAACTCGCTGTCTTTTACAACCTCCTTATCAGGCATACTGCCGCTTCCCGTGTTACCGTTAAACGTAACATTCACCTTAACAGGTGCAGGTGCCGGCGGCGGTGTCTTTTCCTTCCATATAGCCTTAACTGTAATGTTATCACTCGCTACTATGCTCTCTCCCGGCATTTTATCTACAGCAGGAAATCCTGTTACGGTAACCGACCACTTGTCGAATTCCTTATCGGCAGGTGCTGTAAATCTACATACAGGCAAGGTGTATTCACTGTCTTTTACGACCGCCTTAGCAGGCATGTTTCCGCTACCGCTGTTTTTATCAAAAGTTACATTTACCTTAGGCTTTGCTCTCCACATAGCTGTAACCTTAATGTTATCACTTGTCGTTACCTTTTCGCCGGGGTTTTTATCTTCAGCAGAATCATCGCCTATCTTAACAGACCATTTATCAAATTCCATACCCTCAGGTGCTGTAAAAGTACATGCAGGTAATTTATATTCGCTGTATTTATTTACCTCTACGGAATTCATATTACCGCTTCCGCCGTTTTTATCAAAGGAAACCGTAACCTTTCCCGGTGCAGGATCAACCTTCCATAGAGGCTTTACAATAACATCATGAGTTACCGTGAATTTAGCTCCGGGGTTAAAGTCCTTAATAAAACCGTTCATGCGGATTTGCCATTTATCAAATATCATACCCGCCGGCGGGGTTATTTTACATGTAGAAGGTAGCGTATATTCATTGCCTTCTTCAACCCATTCATCGGGAATCGAACCCGTGCCTTCATTCGGATCATACTGAACCACCGGAATATCTTCATATATAGCTTTAAATTCCACATCCCCTTTTACATGAATCCAATCACCGGATGTGTCTTCATATGTCTCGGGAGCGGCATTTCCAACAGTCACCTGCCAATGCTTAAAGCTCTTCCTGTCCGGAGCTTCAAACTCAGAATGCGGTATTTCAAACCAAGAATCCTTGGGCACCTTCTTGCTTTCCATGGTGCCGGTACCACCGTTTTTATTGAATTTAATATTGAACTTTATTGAAGGTGCATTTTTCCACATAGCTTTTATAAATAAGTCGCTATCGCATTTCACCTTGTCAAACGGCTGCTTGGTTTCTCCTGTAGGTGCATTTTCATCTGTTTTTACCTCCCAATAATCAAACACCTTTCCCGGAGGTGCATCAAATTTTGGCTTAGGCAGAACATAATTATCTCCCGGCAGGCATTCATCTGTTTCTTCATTTTCATCTGGTGCATTAGGGTCTATGTGGATCATATGCATATCTTCAAAAACCGCTTCCAGCTTTGTATCATCGGTGATTCTAATTATATCGCCAACACGTTTAAGTCCTAAATCATTGCTGCCGACCTTTACGTTATATCCTCTGAATCCCGTTCCCCCTTCCTGTTCAAACTCCGGTTCAGGTATTACGAAATTGCTGTTCATAGCTGCATATTCGGGATTCATATTTCCGCCGGCTCCTCCCGGAAGGTAACTGATTTTATATACATCAAATGGAGTCTCCTCCCAAATAGGTTTGAAGTTCATGTCAGCTAAAACCGTTATGGTTTCACCCGGTTTAATATCCTTATGATAGCCATCCATTTCTACATGCCAATGATCAAACACCTTTCCTGCCGGAGGCTTGATACTGCAACGAGACACCTCATACTCTTCGTCGATACTGCATAGCTCGTCCTTCATTTCAGTGCTTCCGCCATTTTTGTCAAAGCGAGCAACAGGACGATTTTTCCATATGGCCTTACACTTCACGTTATCAGAAGCTATGATGGTATCATCCTTTTTGTATAACTTAGGAGCTGCCTTACCTATTCTCACCTCCCATTCGGAAAATTCCTTTGCTTCGCTCGGAGGTTCGAATTCACATTCAGGTAATTCATATTCGGAATTTTTTTCTACCTCCTCTTCTTTCATCTCACCGTTTCCACCACCGGCATCGAAGGTTATCTTTACCATAGTTTCTCTGCCTGTCGGCTTTGCAGGATTCTTACGATTGGACTTGGTAGTTTTTCCCTTAGCCTTCTTAACGATCTTGCTGCCCGGCTTTGATTTTCCGGCAAGTTTCTTAACGCCCACCTTTTTTGTATATGCATTGCCGGCATTCTTTTCTCCTTGCTTGGAAGAAACTGCCATGGATGGCATAAATACTGTAATCAGCATCGCCAGCGTCAATGTCAAACTCAATACCTTAGACTTAATTTTCATCGCTCGACCGTATCCTTTCCACTAATACCGATAAACAAAATGTTTATTATTTAAAAGCAAAATTAATAGTCACCTTTATTCCTGCAATACTGTTGTTTCCGATTACTATAAAACTGAGCTTTCCCTTTTTAAGTTTCTTAATATCTTTAGCCGTCAATTTTATCTTATATGCTCCCTTTTTGCCGATTGATTTTAAATCCATCTTTTTGATGAGTTTCTTTCCCATTCTAAGTTCCGCATTGAGTTTTTTAAGATCGACCTGTTTTGCGCCTTTTATATTAAGCGTAAGCACTGCCTTCTTTGCTTTCTTTTTAATTTTGAAAACCTTAGGAGCTTTAATCTTCAGCTTAGCCAATGGCTTAGGAGGAATCTTTGCATATTCCGGAGTGATGACAGTATCATCCTTCAGCTCAAAACTGTCTCCTACTTCCAATATCTTAGCCTGCTCGCCCGCTACTTCTACCTTCCATCCTGCAAACTTCATACCTTGCGGTATAGGATGCTTGTCTGCATCGTATTTAGGAAGTGAAAGCACAGTACCCACTTCATAGCTTTGCTCTTCAGTGCCTTCACTGTAGTTATATTTAACGGTTTTTGTTTGTATCGGAGGTACCTTTACCTCCCATACAGCCATAAATTCCGTATCGGCATCAAGCATATACGCTGCACCCGGAAGATATTGGTTATGATTATCATCTTCCCATGCTACAAATTCCTTGGTTTCATCTACTGCGGTAAACATAGGTAGCGGCAAGAAAATTTCTCCACTTACGGACATAACGATGTTTTCCGGAAGATCACCGATTATTTCTTCTCCGCCGCTATTGAACTTAGCAGTAATCTTCTTGCTCCACACCGCTTTAACGCTTATGCTATCGCTGGCTACTATTCTATCTCCCGGCATCTTAAATACCGGTGCCGCTGCTCCGACTTTAACCTCCCACTTTAAGAATTCGCTTCCTGAAGGAGCTGTAAATTCACAAGATGGAAGTGTGTACTTGCTGTTCTTTGTAACTGTTTCTTTCGGCATTTCTCCGCTGCCGCCGTTGGCATCAAAGGTTACATCTACAGAAGGTATCGGCTTGTTTTTCCATACGGCCTTTACCGTAACGTTATCTGTTACCTTAACCGGATCACCCGGCATTTTATCTATAGGTGACGCACCTCCTACAGTTACAGACCACTTGTCAAATTCCTTGCCTTCGGGTGCCCCAAACGCACAAGCAGGAAGGATATAATCATCATTTTCTTCAACTTCCGCTTCAGGCATTTCTCCTTCGCCGCCATCAGCATCGAAGGTTACCTTGTACTTCGGTGTAGGCGGTGCAGGTTTATCCTTCCACTCAGCCTTCACTACTACATTGCCAGAGGCTGTAATCTTATCTCCCGGATTTTTGCCTTCAGGTGCACTGCCTCCTATTGATACAGACCACTTATCAAATACCTTTTCAGCAGGTGGCTCAAACTCGCAATTAGGCAGCTCATATTCGCTATCCTTATCAATAATTTCACTCTGCATACTTCCCGTGCCTCCATTTGCATCGAAGTTTACCGATACCTTGCCTTCAGGAATGCTTGACTTTGCAGTAAAATCTATTGCGTCCGTTTCGTAGTGAGCACTTGCCACACTACTTGTAAAATTCTCATTATCAAATGAGCATACTTGTAGCTTTAGCTTATATGTTTTATCCTCAGGTATTCCTTCAAATGATATTTCATGCTCTATTTCCTTGCCTTTGTTTTGTTCAAATGATAGTAATTTATCATCTCCCACTGCCTTTGCAAGGCATAGAAGCGACGAAGATGTAAGTTTATCAACCGTTGTAAAAGTATTTTCCTTTACATCGCTTCCGATGGTTCTCTTTACCTTTATTTTAAGACCCGGCTGTATGGTAGTGTAACTTTGAACTCTAAGAACCAGGTCAAAGTTACCGCTAAGGGTTGCCATGTCCTTGACCTTAAACTTAGCTGTAAGTTTTTCGTTTACCATGGTGTTTATTTCAGTTTTATCGAGCGTAAAGTTTTCAATGCCTGATATCTTCGCCCATATGGCTGTTATCTCTTTATCTGTCTTAGGTGTAAATTTTTCGCCCGGTTTTTTAAACATTCCATGACCAAGATCCCAACTCTTGAATTCTTTCCCCGCAGGTGCTGCAAAATCACACTCGGGAAGGATATATTCCTTATCCTTTTCTACCTTAACGGTCTTAATTTCGTTGGTTCCGTTGTTTGCTTTAAATGTAAGATTTACAGTATTGTTATTGCTCTGCCCAAGCTTTACAGTCCATGAACAACTCGGTTCTTCGCCTGCTTCTTCATCTTCGTCATCATATTTCTTGATAAGTGCCTTAAGCGCATCAAAACATGCTTGATCTTCTGTATAAACTTCTACCTTGGCAATAGAATCTTCAAATGCAATCTTGTCAATTTTCTTAAGTTCCTTCGGCACTTGTATCTTTTTAAGATCAGACTTATAAAAAGCTCTTACATTGATTCTTTCATACCCTTCCGGTATGTTAAGACCTGATATTTTAAGCCCCGAAAAAGCATGGTTCCCAATCGTTGTGATTTTTACACCACCCATAGTTTCAGGAAGATTGACAGTCTTATCACTTTGCGCATTAAACTTTTGAAGTCCGCTGTCGCTGAATCCTGTGAGTATAGCTCCGCTTGACTTAAAATCGCCTTCTTCAAAAACGTTTCTTTTCTTAGTATTACCTTTCTTCTGTGCATTTGCAGCCTTCAGGGCGTTCTTTTCAATTTCTTTTTTCTTAATATCCTGCTGCTTACCTGTCTTTGCTAATGCAGGCGAGAAAGCCGACATCACCATAGCCAGCACCAATGCTAAACTAAGCACCCTACTTTTGATTTTCATTACTACCTCCCATAACAAAACATAACTGAACCGGGTTATACCTTACTTACCGTATGGTAACAAATCCGCAGTTATAAATCAAGGGAAATTCACCTAAGAGACACATAATTTTCACATACAATTTTTAAATTGTTTCTTGAACAAGCTGTATTTTATTCTCACCCAACAATCCTTGCTTTATATATAGTAATAATTTTACAATAATTTCTTTGCATATTTAATTACCGGCCTTTTGATGCAAATACACTTTTTTAAAAATATATCTTATAAATCACATTTTTTAAAAAACAAAAAGCACGAAGATTTGCCTAAGAAGCATGTATTTAGAAACACAAAACTGCATTTAAGAGCCGCATTATATTTAAAATGCATCTACAAAAATTCTGTAGATAGCATAAAATAGTGTAAAATATATGAGGTATAGTCACCTGCAACCGAAAGGAAGGCTCTTTGGATATAATAAAATTTTGTTTTTATGGTATAGTAATCGGAATTTCAAATGTCATACCCGGACTAAGCGGTGGCACGATGGCAGCTGTACTTCAGATATATGAAAGACTTCTCAAGGCCTTGTCGCTTAAAGGATTTAAGCGGGATCTTAAGTTTATACTCCCCCTATCCTTTGGTATCTTAATCGGGATATACGGGTTCAGCAACTTCATACTGATAGCACTTAACAAGGTACCGATGATTACGGGTTTTGCATTCATCGGGCTTATTTTAGGAAGCATTCCTATTCTGTACTCTCATGCAATTCGTTCAGGAAGACATAACATAATTAATTTAATCTTCTTTACGTTAGGTCTTCTTTTAATGCTCGTATTCATAACCCTTTCTAAGGGAGGTCACAGGATATCTCCGGCTCAAATTTCCGTAGACAGATCAATGCACTTCTATCTCTTGATATTTGCAACCTGTATAGTTGCAAGCTTTGCCATGGTACTCCCCGGGCTCAGCGGATCTCTCGTTTTAATGCTCCTTGGAACATACAGCAAGGTAATATATGCCGTATCTCACATAGATATTAAAATCCTGTCAGCGGCTGCTATCGGTTCTGTAATAGGAATAATCTTAAGTGCCAAGATAATAAGTAAATTAATAGAAATGTTTCCTTCCGCAACGAGATTTTTCATACTTGGACTGGTAACATTTTCCGCGATTGCAATCTATCCGGGATTTGCTTTTAATAAAGAAGGCATGATAGCAGCGCTTTCTCTAATAGCTGCGGCAAGCTTGTCATATCTCAGCACAAGAAAGCACTAAATTCTATAGTCCGTACGCCTTTTTCTTTCGCATCATTTTAGACTGGCTTATACCGAGCTTTTTAGCCGCTTTTCGTGTACTGCCTTCGTTTATGAGCGCCCACTGAATTATCTCTTTCTCATACTGAGCCACTTTATCCGAAAGTGCCGTGCCTTCAAGATCTTCTATATTTGCAGTAAATGTAGCGCCTTTTTTTGCAGACTGTAAAGACCCGAATGTAAACCCGCTACGCTTTCCTTTATATAACAGATTTTTAACTTCTTTTCTATGAATTTCATCCTGTCTTATGTTAGAAACCAACATTTCCACAAGAGACTTTACTTCCTCGGCATTGTTTGGCCAGTCATACAAAATCATCTCCTTCATGGCGTTTGGAGTAAGTCTTTTATTTCTGTTGTACTTTTTATTAAATATAGCTATATTCTCATTTATGAGCCTCTTAAGATCCTCAGGTCTATCTCTAAGAGGCGGTATCTCTATAGTAGCGGAGTTCAGTATGTAATACAGATCCTCTCTAAACCTTCCGGTGTCTACCTGATGTTTTAAAGATAAACTTGTAGATGCTACCACTCTGACATTAAGATCTCTCTTTTTCTTTGATTTTAGCCTTGCGAACTTCTTGTTTCTTAAAGTTTCAGCAAGTTTCAGCTGTGATGAATTCGAAAGTTCGTCTACATTTTCAAGGTAAAGCGTGCCGTTGTTCGCCCTCTCTAAATACCCGTGACTTATAACTTCACTTGTGTTTTCATCTTTTTGAGATTCAACACCGTACATAGCCGATTCAAAATTTCTATCGGATATATTGTTACAATTCACCTTGATATACGAGCTGTACCTTCTGAAGCTATTCGTATGGATCGTTCTAACCAGCATTTCTTTTCCGCAGCCGGGCTCTCCTTCAATAAGTATATTTCCCTCCTGCTTTGCCAAGTTGCTCGCATTTGAAAAAATCATATCCATAGAAGAACCTTCTGTAATTTTAGGGTGAATATCTTCATCGCCAGGGCTTATAGATTCGTCAAACGTTTTTTTATCTATCTCGTGCTTCTTATATAAAAGGTCTATCTTATCAAAGGCGGTTTCATTTTGTTTTATCAGTTTGTACGTAAAGGTCACATAGTTATCTACATATTCTACAAGTGTCATAATATTTATATTCTTTCCCATAGAGCAGGCCGTAAGACTTGCCTGTTTTGCATCGTTTATGAGGTTTACCAAAAAGAGCGTAGCATTTTCCTTTGCTATCAGTACGCTCAAAGCCTCAGCACCGGGTTCATTAGCACAGTTCACAATAAAATCAAACGATTTTTCCTTATCTCTAAGTTCATTATAGCAACCCAAAGTATTTTGAATGTCCATGGAATAGATATTATCCACAAAGCCGTCAGTTATCCACTTAAGCTCGGCAGATGAGAAGTTTTGAGCGTGCTTATTATCTATTATCGCTATCACCTTTTTATTCTTATCATCGCTTCGTATAGCGGCTGCATAGCTGATCACCTGTAGGATGCTGGTCGCTATAATTGCAGCTCCCTTTGTTTTTTTCGATAATTTAGGAACCTTTGATATGGATCCGCCTTCATCTAAAATTGATAAAACATACTTTTTAGGATCTTTTTCATTTGCCTCGGCAACGGGATTTGCCCCAAAAAGTATTGCATGCCCTGATACCTCTATCTGGCCATAGAAAAAATCCACCCCCGATATCTCATCGATATCCAAAGGAATGCCCGCAAGAGAACTTATACAAAAGACCCTGTCTCCTTCAGAAAACTTGGATCTTTTTTGATATTTAGATCCGATCTTTTCAACGGTTCCAAAAAGCATTCCTCCACTATCCGTGTAAGGGTTGTGCAGTTTGCCCCGTGTCTTAATAATATTTAAAATATCCTCTTTTATGCGCTCTTTATCATATCTTGCGGCATTACATATCTGATGAAAGCTCGCATCTTCAATTTTGATGCTATGTACCTTTATCAGCATCTCATTCTCTGTAATATCCTTGTTGGAATCGAGCTTCCATGCAGATACCGGCAAGGACGATGCCGGTTCTATCACTCTGTTAATAAAAAATTTTTTCATAACGCCATATACTACTTTATTTATCAGTATTTATTATTGCTAACGCTTCCTTGACGATATGTTCACTTGTAAGCCCGTATTTTTCTCTAAGCAGATCAGGCTTTCCTGATTCGCCGTAGGTATCCATTTGAGCAACTGCCCTTATTTTTTTATTGCCATATGGAGCTAAACTTTCTGAAACTGCAGAAAACAAACCGCCTATTATCGAATGTTCTTCACAGGTAACTATCCCTTTTGTATTCTCGGATTCATTTAAAATTGTATCTATATCAAATGGCTTTATAGTGTGCATGTCTATGAGAGTACAACTTACACCCAGCTTTTCAAGTTCTTCATCCGCTTTAAGCATTTCATTTACCATTATGCCTGTAGCTATGAGAGTAATATCCTTGCCTTTTTTTAAGACCTTAGCCTTTCCGATTTCAAATGTATCTTCATCGCCATATATTACAGGAATCTTAGATCTTCCAAGCCTCACATAGACAGGACCTTCCAAATCTATTGCATTTTGTACCAATTTTCCTGCAGATATAGCATCACCCGGGCAAATTACCCTCATCGTAGGTATGGTCCGCATAAGTGCTATGTCTTCAAACGTTTGGTGGCTTGCACCGTCTTCGCCTACAGTTATTCCGGAATGTGTAGCACAAACTTTAACATTGAGATTGGAAGCGCCTATAGAATTTCTTATGACCTCAAAGGCTCTTCCTGTAGCAAACATGGCAAATGTACTTGCACAAACGACCTTTCCTACTGCAGCAAGACCTGCGGCAGCTCCATACATGTTTTGCTCTGCAATTCCCATATTAAAGAATCTGTCCGGAAATTCCTTTGCAAACAATGAAGTCTTTGTAGAGCCTGAAAGATCTGCATCCATAACTACCAGTTTATCGTTGTTTTTCCCTATTTCTACGAGCTTTTTACCATAAGCCTCCCTTGTAGCTATCATATCCATATCTACCAACTTCCTCCAATTTCAGCCAAAGCTATCTTTTCTTCCTCTGCGTTGCATGACTTCCCATGCCAAGACACCTCATTTTCCATGAACGACACACCTTTTCCCTTCACGGTATTCGCTATAATTGCGCTGGGACGTCCCTTACATTCTCTAGCCTTTTCAAAAGCGGAAAGTATGTCGTCAAAACTATGTCCATTTATATTGATTACATTAAAACCAAATGCCTCGAGTTTATCATCTAAAGGCATTATATTCATCACTTCGCTGTTTTTACCGTCAATCTGAAGGCCGTTATGATCGATTATGACGCAAAGATTATCAAGCTTATAGTGGGCTGCAGACATGAAGGCTTCCCAAACTATCCCCTCTTGAATTTCACCATCTCCAAGCAGAGCATAGATTCGGGCTTTGCTTTTGTCCAATCTCTTACCCAGTGCCATACCGATCGCTGCAGATATTCCCTGACCTAATGACCCGGTTGTCATATCGACTCCCTTTACTCTGTGCATATCAGGATGCCCTTGAAAATCGCTGCCGATCTTCCTCAGCGTCAAAAGATCTTCTCTCCCGAAATACCCTTTTTCAGCAAGCACTGAATATAGCGCAGGTGCAGAATGTCCCTTCGAAAGCACAAATCTGTCTCTATCTTCATCATACGGTTTTTTAGGATCAACATTTAATTCTTTAAAATAAAGTGCTGTTAAAATATCCGCTGCGGAAAGCGAACCGCCGGGATGTCCGCTACCTGCCGCCGTAGTGGATTTAATAATTCCTACTCGCACGTTCTTTGCGATTTGATGAAGTGTTCCCAATATTCCTCCTGATATAACATTCAAAAAAAGACAAAATAAAAGAGCCCCTAAAGGCTCCTTTACGTTTATTCGCTTATGCTAATTTTTTGTAGACACTAACCTGCTTCGATGTTTTTCCTCTACGCTCGAACTTTACAGCTCCATCGCTGAGTGCATATAAAGTATCATCTCCGCCCTTTGCAACATTATTTCCCGGATAGAATTTAGTTCCGCGCTGTCTTACAAGTATACTGCCTGCCGTTACAAACTTTCCATCTCCCGCTTTAACGCCGAGTCTTTTGGATTTACTGTCTCTACCGTTTTTCGAGCTACCTACACCTTTTTTACTTGCCATTTATCTCACCCCTTTTCTATTCAAATTCTTTATTTATTGCCTCTATTATAACAGGCTTTGTTGCCTTCTCATCGATTTCGATGTTATTTTCTTTAGCAAATTCTATAAGTTCAGCCTTTTTCATTCCACTAAGCGCCGGCTTCTTCTTTTTAGCTTGAGTATCTTCAGCTTTTTTATCGGTGCTCACCTTAGCCTCCGCCTTTGGAGCCGTCCTTTTAGCACCGCCTGTTGTAATTCCCGTTATCTCAATTTCCGTATAAGGCTGTCTGTGACCTTGCTTTCTCCTATAATCCTTCTTCGCCTTATACTTGTAAATGATTATCTTCTTGCCTTTTCCGTGATCAAGAACCTTTGCCTCTACCGCTGCTCCCTCTATATAAGGTGCACCTACGAGGGTTTCCTTGTCATTTTCGATAAGAAGCACTTTATCCAATGTGATCTTGCCTTTTTCCTTTTCAAGCTTTTCCACTTGGATGATATCGCCCTTTGTAACGCGATATTGCTTACCTCCGGTTTCTACGATTGCGTACATATCTTTCCTCCTCATTCCAGACTCGCCGAGACAGGTAATCTTTTTATGGAATCCATCCACCTGAATCGTGCGGCATAACATAGTGGTGCGGCTGGCCGGAGTCGAACCGGCACGGTTGCCCACACGCCCCTCAAGCGTGCGCGTCTACCAATTCCGCCACAGCCGCAACTCTTAGCATTTTAACATAATAATCCTTGCTACTGCAAGCCATAAGGCTTTAATTTCTTTTAATATGAGGATTTATTTATCTGCCAAGATTGATTATTTTTAAGCTTTAGTTATTGGAATCCAAAGTTCCATTTTGTAGTCTTTGCTATCCTTATCTCCTTCATAATAATATTCAAAGTCAGGTTTTCCTGAATGGACATAGCCATGCTCAGGGAAGAATACTTCCACCGCATATTTCCACCCGCTATGAATACACTCCGGAACACTTCCTATTAACTCTACAACTGCATACTCCGCTTCTTCCACTTCCAAAACATCTAAGCCTATGCTTCTTGCTTTGTCTACATCATTAACAATATATCCTGCCATATAGTTTATTGTACTCGGGTTTTTCACATCATGGCAAACACCCACACTTTGACCGCTTCCCAAACTTGCAAGTTCATCATGAGTATATTTTTCATATAGTTTTTCCCAAACACTCGGACATAATGATGAATTGATGTTTTGTTCATTTACACCTGCAACTGTAAATACTTTTTTCTTTTGAATCGTAATATTCATGCTTCTTCCTCCTCTTACACTTAATGCTAATTGCACTCGCGATACTAATTTAAACGGTTTCCCGTTTCTTACCTCAGAAGGGGTAAATCCATGAAAATTCTTAAAAGCTGTTGCAAATGAATCCGATGACTCATATCCATATTTGAATGCAACATCGATAATTTTTTCATCCGTATCTCTTAATACAACGGCAGCTTCCGTCAATCTTCTGCTTCTTAAATATTCTGAGAGCGTTGTTTCAGTCAGAATAGAAAACAAGCGACTGAACATAGAATAAGAATATCCGGTTAACCGAGTTACTTTCTTTTCATCGATCTCATCATCAAGAACTGTTTCAAGATAATCAATCGTATTGTTAAACGACTTAATAATATTCATTTCAATCCCCCCCCTTTCCTACGGTATATTATAGAGAAAGATTTCTTTTCATACCCCATAAAATTCGTACAAATTTTATAGGTTAGATCACATAGAAAGCAGTTCCGCACATATGCTTTCCGGTAGTTCATGTTACAGGTTATCTTTATCACATATTTGCATGTATTTGCAATAGTCACAGGCATTTTTAAATCTATTTTTTCTCGGCTTGATATCTCCTTCAATGAGTTCATCAACGTATTCATAAATCCGCTCTTCAAGCATTTTTAGTTTTTCTAGAATATAATCCTCATCTACAAATTTGCCCTTGGCGTACCTGCTCTTTTTTACCCCCTCATTGTCTCCTGTCACAGCAAAGAACTCACTTGGGTCTGCCGCATTCCTAAACTCTTCATTCAAATGCTCATCATCATCCAGTATGATTCCGTTAAAATGCAAAGCTTCAATATTTGCTTCCGGTTTAACATCCTTTGTTATTTTTTTATAGAACAAGGAACCGAATTCAAGATTTTCGTTATTTAGCACCGCCATTAAATAAATCAATAATTGCGGCTTCCAGTCATCATTCAGAATATTCGTATTTAATTTATTTTCAAACGTTTTATAATCTATGATTCTGGTTTTTCGAGATGCAAAGACGTCCACTCTATCGATTTTACCGGAAATATTAACGTTCAAATTTTCCCTTCCCCTAAGCTTTATCGATGATATTCTCTGTCCGTCCTTGAACTTTTCCTCAGGCATAACGGATACTATATCTCCCGCCTTAAGCTCTGAAAGTATGTCTTGGGCTGCAGGATAAGCTTTTTTTGCAATGCATAGGCATCTGTATTCATCTTGAGAATTTTGAGTTTTAATTATTTCAGCTTTTATCGCCTCATCCACTACGGACTTTATTTCATCTTCCGAAATTTTTGAAAAATCTAAAAGACCATTCTTATTTTTTTTCGCTGAATTTGCAATGTACAAAGCTGCTTCTTCTAAGATTTTATGATAAATTTCTCCTCGCCTTCTTGGATCTAGAAAATCCGTTTTCTCTTCGCATACACCTACTCCTCTATCGAGAAAATACCTGAACGGACACGCTCCCAAGCTTTCAATGCCCGTAGGACTCATGAACACATCGTATTTGTTATTTTTAAAAGAAATATCGTATAACCTCTGTACGGTGTTCTTATTCAATTTAAAGTTAATCTTTTTCGTGAGCTTTTCGTTTTCGCTTTTCAAAGAGTTTCCCCTGATGAAGGCAAGATCTTCTTCGGTTAATTTATCATAACAATAATTTTCTCTATAAACAGTCCTTAAAATTTCAAGCATTTCATTTTGTTGATAATCCGCATCTTCATTTTTAAATACAACAAGCTTATTAGCTTTTTTAGCCTTGTTTAGATAACTTTTAAAGTACTTAGCTTCACTTTTATCCGGCTCTTTTTCATGCATAGGCACACCGGAATCTGAATCTATATCTTGCTTCTCCTCGCCAAACTCGCTTTCCTTCTTCTCAATTAACGCGTCAGACTTAAGCTTTTCGATGCATTGCCGCTCGCTGAGAGTAAAAAATTCCAAGAAATGATTCGTTCCTACCTCCTTTGAAGTTTCAAGAACTATTACGATTTTTTTATTATCAAACAGCATTTCATTCATATCACATACTGTAACAGCATCGAGTAAAATATCGTTCTTACTGTAAAATATTGTATTTAAGAACAGATGTGCTACTTCAAAGAACTCATTTGGCTTGGCAATACTAAAGCCTTCCGTAGAGGAAATGCAAAAACGTTTTTCTAAATCTCTTAAAGTTTCAAAAAATTCATTCAAGAAGGATTTTATTTTCGTTTCAAGATCCACATTATTTTGTAAGGCATCGTTTAAAGCCGCGCAATACCTTTCAATACATTCATATAAATTCGTTTCTCTAAAGAAATTCTCAAGACTGTACAGCTTTTCATCTAAAGATCCCTCATTGTTTAAGCTCTGCGCAAGATGGGATATCGTTTTTAAAAATTCAACTTCTTTCTTAAAATGCCCTGCTTTGCATAAATCGATGTCACCGTCATTAACAGCTTCACTTACAGGTAATTCATAATCCATAGTGTCTTTATTTATAGGAAATTCACAGTCAACATTATTCTCACTTGTATGGACTTCATAGCCCACACTATCCCCATTTGTAGGGATTTCATAGTCCACACTATCTTTATTTATAGGGGATTCATAATCCACAGTATCTTTACTTATAGGGATTTCATGAAAGTGTTTGCTAAAAAAACTTAGAGCCTTATCTATTTCATACCCCGAAAATCCGGCAAATCCTGACTTTACGAGGTTTAAAAGTTTGTCTTTACTCGGCACAGAGCAATACTTTAAGAGCGCATCCACGTATATAAAAACTTTGTTTATGTATCTTTGATATTGCAGGTTGTACGCAATCCCAAAGCTCCCCAGTAAATCCTGTATTTGTTCAAGACCTTCCTCATCTCCCGTGATTATTGCAATATCACTAAGTTTAACTGTATTCGTCCTTATTTCATTTAGAATATATGAGACCGCAATGAGCGCATCTTCCTTTACGGATTTGCCGGGAAGTTCTGTAAGATATTTCTCTTTATCATCACCTCTTCCTTTGAGTGAATTTACAGTTAAAACTCGAGACGGTTCTTCAATTAAATTTATATCTTCAGTTATTTCATCCTGCAATATATGCACATCCGTATGTTTTGAAACAGCCCTTAAAAAATTCAATTCAAGCGGCGTGCTTTCAGGAGTTTTAACGTAAAACACCCGATATTTAAATTTATTTTCTTCTGCATTTTCTATGAGTTTTATAGCCTTGTTAATCAATTCCTCATCATCTAACAACTCTTCAACAACCTGTAGCTTTCCATAACCCGCCAATTCTTCAACGGCAAACAGTTTTTCATCATTGAGTAGCTCTCCACCATCGATCAGTTTTCCATCATGGAGCAAATTTTCACCATTGATGAGCTTTTCATCATTGAGTAACTTTGCATCAAATATATTTTCATAAGACTTAATCAATACTTGCAAATCCGACAATTTTTGTTTCAATATTTGTGATTCCTGCGAGCTGCTTGTTGAAATATTTTCTAATACAACTTTAAGTTTTTCTGAATTTATACCTTCTTGTCTTAACTCTATAATTTCATCTAATATGTATTTATTATCAATCATTTCATTAAATTCAGCTGAAATTACGTTGAGCTTTGATTTATTTTTTCGTATTAACTGAGAGATGAAAAAGAGCGAGGTAGTCCTGTCTATATATCTATATGAAGCTCCCGCATCATCCATGTATTTTTTTGCAAGACGCAAAATGGATGTAAACTGCACATCAAAGACTACTCCCGCCTCTCTTTTATTTAAAAGACTTCTTTTAATCTCATACGGATTGTAATCATCTGCAATTATTATATCGTATGGCTTAACATTGTCCAGAAGATATGCTTCTACCGATCTTATATCACTTATTTTATGTATTTTCAGCATTCTCTAACAAAACCTTTCTATTTTTTTCAAGCAAAGAAATTATATCACTACAGATTTGAAATATATAGTGCATCCGTCGCTTATGAGCGTAATATTTACCATATACTCTTTAAAAAAGTCCCCGCAATGCGGAGACTTTTAAGTATTGTCAATAACTTTGCCTTGCAATCAAATACAACTTTTAGCATTAAGAATTATAGGCATCTTTTGATAACAATGGTATTAAAAATTTATTATCCTATGCAAGGTCGGGGTTACATCATGCCACCCATTCCTCCCATACCGCCCATTCCTCCGGCAGGCATAGCAGGAACATCAGCAGCCTCTTCCTTTACATCGGATACCGCCGCCTCTGTTGTAAGTAACATAGAAGCCACGGATGCCGCATTTTCAAGCGCAGACCTTGTAACCATGGCAGGATCTACAATACCTTCATCCATCATATCTCCATACTGTTCGTTAGCTGCATTGAAACCTACGCCTTCTTCGCTTCCTTTGATTTTAGACACTACAACGCTTCCTTCAAAACCGGAATTTTCAGCAATCTGACGAAGCGGCTCTTCGAGTGCTCTCACTATTATGTTTGCACCTGTCTTTTCATCCCCTGAAAGCTTGTTTGCTTCATTTACAACCGCAGGTATTGCATTTACAAATGCCGTACCGCCACCTGCGATGATTCCTTCTTCTACAGCTGCCTTAGTTGCGTTGAGCGCATCCTCAATCCTTAGCTTTCGCTCTTTAAGCTCAGTTTCCGTAGCTGCTCCTACATTTATTACAGCAACTCCGCCTGAAAGCTTTGCAAGCCTTTCCTGAGCCTTTTCCTTATCGAAGTCATTGTCTGCATTCTCGATAGTTTTTCTTATAAGAGAAATTCTATTATCTATAAGCTGCTTATCTCCACCGCCGTTTACAATTACAGTGTTATCCTTTGTAGCCTTGATAGTACCTGCAGTACCGAGCTGCTCGAGGGTTACATCCTTAAGCTCGTATCCTACTTCGCTGCTTATAACCGTAGCGCCTGTAAGCACTGCAATATCTTCAAGCATATCCTTTCGTCTGTCACCGAATCCCGGAGCCTTAACAGCCGCACATTCAAATGTGCCTCTCAGTTTATTTACTACAAGCGTAGCAAGCGCTTCACCCTCAACATCTTCAGCGATTATGAGCAATTTCTTACCTTGCTGCACTATGCTTTCAATGAGAGGAAGAATATCCTTGATGTTTGTAATTTTCTTATCCGTAATTAGAATATACGGGTTTTCCATAACGGTTTCCATCTTTTCAGGATCCGTTACCATATAGGCTGAAAGATATCCTCTATCGAACTGCATACCTTCTACAACATCTAAGGTAGTACCCATGGTCTTTGCTTCTTCTACCGTTATTACGCCGTCTTTGCCTACTTTTTCCATAGCTTCAGCAATGAGCTCACCTGTCTCTTCATCAGCTGCAGATACGGCAGCTACCTGTGCTATGCTTTCCTTCTTTTCTACAGGTTTTGCAAGCTCCGCTATTCTATCGATAGCAACCTTGGTAGCCTTGTTTATTCCCTTTTTGAGAATCATAGGGTTTGCGCCTGCAGCAAGGTTTTTAAAACCTTCTCTAATCATTATCTGAGCTAGAAGTGTTGCTGTAGTAGTACCGTCTCCGGCCTTGTCGTTCGTTTTATTTGCAACTTCCTTTACAAGCTGAGCGCCCATGTTTTCAAGCTCATCCTCAAGCTCTATCTCTCTTGCAATGGTCACCCCGTCATTAGTGATCATAGGTGATCCGAATTTCCTGTCTAAAAGTACATTTCTTCCCTTTGGTCCCAATGTAATTTTTACCGTGTTTGCAAGCTTATCCACACCATCTAACAACTTCTTCCTAGCTTCTTCTCCATAATCAAGATTCTTTGCCATAACTATCCTCCTTTAAAACATTTTTCCTATTTCAATATCTGTTCACCGGTAATGCTACCTAACTGCTTTCATTTATCGCAGCTCACAGGCTTTATATCTACTCAATGACAGCAAGTATACTGTCCTGTTTTACAATTATATATTCTTCAGAATCGTGTTTTACCTTTGTACCGGCATATTCTGAAAATAATACTGTATCTCCCACCTTTACGATTATGGGTTCATCTTTAGTGCCATCTCCGACCGCAACTACTTCTGCAAAGTTTTTCTGCTCATCCTTATCTCCCGGAATGATGATTCCGCTGGTAGTGCTTTCTTCTACCGTCTTAGCCTTTAGAGCCACATTATCCTTTAATGGCTTGATTCCTATACTCATTCTAATCCTCCTTTTCAATATAGCTTTCGTTTTTCTGTTAGCACTCTCATCTCTCGAGTGCTAACAACTGATAGTTTACCACATAAATTTAATCACCGTCAATACTTTTTTTGCAAAAAAAAAATATTTTGTCTTAACAAAGAATATCACTTACAATCCTTATTGGAACACACAGGGGTCTTTTTATTTCCCTTTAAAACCATCATGCTTCCGCACTTTTTACAGATTTCACCCGTGGGCTTATCCCAATAGGCTGTATCACATTTAGGGTAGCCACTGCAGCCGTAAAACACCTTGCCCTTTCGTGTAACCTTCTCGACTATCTCTTTACCGCATTTAGGACATTTTACACCCGTTGACTTTACTATAGGCTTTGTGGTTTTGCATGTAGGGTAGCCACTGCAGGCTATGAACTTACCGAATCTTCCCTGTTTTATCATCATGGGCTTTCCGCATTTAGGGCAGTTTTCTCCTGCTAAAACCTCTTCAAACTTGACCTTCTCGATATTGGATTCTGCAACTTTAAGCTCTTTTACAAAACCGCCGTAAAAATCTCTGATTACATCCTTCCACTGCAAAGTCCCCATTTCTACACTGTCTAAGCGATCTTCCATCCTTGCTGTAAATTCTATATCCACTATGTCTTTAAAATACTTGCTTATGAGTTCATTTACAAGTATTCCAAGTTCCTCCGCAATCAATACTTTCTTTTCTCGCTTGATGTAATTTCTGGTTATGAGGGTAGTTATCGTCGGAGCATACGTACTCGGTCTTCCTATATTATTTTCTTCAAGGAACTTCACAAGGCTCGCTTCTGTAAATCTTGCAGGAGGCTTTGTGAAATGCTGCTCGAGCGACAGTTTGTCCTTCAGTGTAAGCACATCACCTTCCTTTACATCGGGGATCAGGCTGTCCTTATCATCTGCAAAGTCATAGACTCTCGTATATCCGTCAAACGTCTTTATTGACCCCGTCTTTTTAAATATATAATCCCCATTTTTTATTTCCACTACGGTGCTATCGAACACGCAAGGGCTCATTTGACTTGCTATGAATCTTGTCCATATTAGCCTATATAACTTGTACTGTTCAGCTGTGAGCGAATTTTGAATGCTTTCAGGTGTAAGGAAAGGATCTGACGGCCTTATTGCTTCATGTGCATCCTGAATGTCCTTTTTCTTATTTGAATAGAAATTATTGGAATAGTACTTTTCTGAATATCTTCCTATTATAAATTCCTTGGCCTTTGCCTTGGCATCGTCTGAAATTCTGACAGAATCCGTCCTTATGTATGAAATGAGTCCTGTAGTACCCTTTCCCGGTATATCCACTCCTTCGTATAATTTCTGAGCAACCGACATCGTCTTTTTAGTAGAGAAGTTCAGCTTATTCGCTGCATCCTGCTGAAGGCTGCTCGTGGTAAAAGGTGCGTAAGGCCTTCTTTTCTTCTCCTTTTTAATTACGGATGAAATGCTGAAGCTACCGTCACAAATAGCTTTTTCATGATTTTCAGCCTCGTTTACATTGTGAATTTCTATCTTTTTATTTTTAAACTTCACAAGCTCCGCATCAAATCCGTCGTGCTCATTAAACTCTGCAAATATTTTCCAGTACTCCTCCGGCACAAAATTCTTTATAGCTTCTTCCCTGTCACAGATAATTTTAAGAGCGGCAGACTGAACTCTGCCTGCGCTGAGCCCTCTGCGTACCTTACGCCAAAGCAGCGGACTTATTTGATAGCCCACGAGCCTGTCAAGTACCCTTCTTCCCTGCTGCGCATCAACTAGTGACTCGTTTATTTCCCTAGGCTCTTTTATAGCTTTTTTTACGGTATCCTTAGTGATCTCGTTAAAGGTAACTCTGCATGAATCATTTTCTGAAATCCCCAGAAGATATGCAAGATGCCACGCTATAGCTTCTCCTTCTCTGTCGGGATCGGGAGCCAGATAAACATCACTCGCATTTTCCGCCTGTTTTTTAATATCCTTGATTACAGAGGCCTTTCCTCTGACATTTATATATTCAGGCTCAAAATCTTCTTCTATCTTAACGCCCATTCTGCTCTTCGGTAAATCACGAATATGACCTACGGTAGCAACGACCTTATAACCGCTACCTAAGAACTTTGAAATAGTCTTAGCCTTGGATGGTGATTCCACAACCACAAGCTTCTGTGAACGCTTACGCTTAACTGTCTTTTTCATACAAATTCCACCTCGTAAAAAAAGCGAAGACAAATCTAATATTTGACCTCGCTAATAGATATTCATATTAAAACCTATGCTCTAAAATCTTACATAGCATTATATTTATGTGTTAACCTTGAAATTTTTCTTGCTGCTGTCTTTTTATGCATAAATCCATGCGATGCCTTCATAAGCTTCTTCTCAAGATCCAATAACTTCTCTCCTGCAACCTTCTTATCACCAGCAGTTACCGCTTCATTAAACTCCTTGGTCATATCCTTTAGCTTATGCTTTATTCTGTTGTTCTTAGCAGTTTTCTTAGCAATAACTTGAATTCTCTTCTTTGCTGATTTTATGTTTGCCATCAGTATTTCTCCTATTCATTTAATTTATTATTACACTAGCAGATAACAGTATATAAGATAAAAAGTTCTTTGTCAATCATTTTAAAAAATTTCAGGGCTGCGCCATAATAATTACTTGTCTTCTTTATCAAGCGGCTTCATCGTCGGAAATAAAATAACATCTCTTATAGAAGCTGCATTCGTTATAAGCATTATAACCCTGTCTATTCCTATGCCGAGCCCTCCTGTAGGCGGTAGCCCGACTTCAAGCGCATTTACAAAATCTTCATCCATAGGATGAGCCTCATCATCACCTGCATCCAATTGTTCTTGCTGCGATTTAAACCTCTTAAGCTGATCTATCGGATCGTTAAGCTCTGAAAATCCGTTCGCAACTTCCCAGCAGTTTATATATGCTTCAAAACGCCTCGTTATCCTCGGATCACTGCTATCTCTTTTTGAAAGCGGTGAAATTTCAACGGGGTGTCCTGTAACGAATATTGGGCCTTCCAAATGATCTTCGCAGTACATTTCAAAGAGTTCGGCTATTATCGTTCCCCTGTTCATCTTATCTGCATTTTCTATCTTATGCTTTTTAGCTACCTCAATAGCTTCTTCATCCGTTTGAATCTTATCAAAGTCTTCATTCGCCCATTTTTTTACGGCATCTACCATAGTGATCCTGTCCCAAGGAGGTGTAAGATCGAATTCCTTTCCTTGGTAAGTTATTTTCATACTGCCGTTTACCTTCTCAGAAACCTTCGCTATCAAGTTTTCCGTAATATCCATGACAGTATCCATATCGCCATAAGCCTGGTATAATTCCATGGATGTAAATTCAGGATTGTGGTTTCTGTCCATGCCCTCATTTCTGAACATTTTACCCATTTCATATACCCTGTCAAGACCTCCTACGATAAGCCTTTTCAGGTAGAGTTCATTGGATATCCTGAGTTTCATATCCAAATCGAGGGTGTTGTGATGCGTGTTGAAGGGTCTTGCATTCGCTCCTCCTGCGATCGTTGTAAGCACCGGAGTATCCACATCTAAAAAACCTCTATCGTCTTCAAGATAGCGCCTTATCTCCTTTATTATCGCAGCTCTCTTTCTAAATGTATCCGCAACATCATCATTTACGATTAGATCTACATATCTTTGCCTATATCTCAGATCTTGATCCTTAAGTCCTTTAAACTTATCCGGAAGTACCTGAAGCGACTTTGATAACAGTGCGATATCGCTTACCCTTATGGATATTTCGCCATGTCTGGTTTTAAAAACACTTCCTTTAACGCCAACAATATCACCTATATCATAGGTTTTAAACACTTCATACTCCTCAGGTGTGATCTCATCCTGCCTGATATAACACTGGATTCTTCCGAGTTTATCCTTTATATCTATAAAAGATGCTTTTCCCATGTGCCTGTTCGCCATTATTCTGCCTGCACATGATACCTCTTTGCCGTCGAAATCATCAAAGCCGTCTTTGATTTCTTTGCTGTATGCATCTACATCCCACTTTTCAGTAAGAAAGGGGTTCCTGCCTTCATTTTGCAGTTTCAAGAGCTTCTCTCGCCTAATTTGTCTTTGCTCGCTTATATTCTCAGCAGTCTCCTCATAGATTTCTTGAGGTTCTTTTTCAATATTACTCATAACAGCCTCCTTACTTACTTTGAAATTTTAAGGATCTTGTATTTAACTGTTTTACCGCTGGGAATGTCTATACTAACGGTTTCTCCCACCTTATGTTTTAGAAGTCCCTTACCTATAGGGGATTCATTTGAAATCAAATTATTGAACGGATCCGCCTCCGCCGAACCGACTATCCTGTATGTTTCTTCCTTCTTTTTCGTAATATTTTTAAGATGCACATTGAGCCCAAGATCCACAACATCACCCTTTGCCGCATTGCTATCTATGATCTCGTAGTTATTGAGCATGTCTTCAAGCACGCTGATTCTCTCTTCAAGCTCCGCCTGTTCGTTCTTTGCCGCATCGTATTCGGAATTCTCAGAAAGATCCCCATAGGCTGTAGCCTCTTTTATCCTGTCTGCAACTTCTTTTCGCCTCACACCTACTAATTCATCATATTCCTTCTGTTTTTCCTCTAAACCTTTTTGCGTAAGAAATACAGTTTCACTCATTTTTCCACCTGGGCAATTGCCATCCTTTCCGTTAAATAACTCTTAAGTACTCAAATTATTATATGAAAATAAAACTTGCTTGTCAAACGCCAAACTCCTGCCTTCCGGCAACAATCCCCGCTATCAAAACACATCCAACGCATGCCGTTATACTAATTCTAGGATTCAGAAATCTTAAAGATATCTTTTAACACCAACCATACCAAATCATATCCCCAATATTCCTTTAATGTTTCTTCTTCCATTTCATACAAAATCTTCTCAATAAGTTTTTTATATTTATTTATACGCCCAAAGGCGACAGGCAGGCTCACTTTTATTCCTTCAAAAGTTTTAAACGTAATTTAACCGCTATATTTGTTGTTTGCACAAAGTTTTTTAACTTCAATCTATGGATGCTTCAAGTACTTCCTGAACCAGTCCCGATATGTCTAATTTTTCTTCGCTTCTTAAAATATTTTCAAGCCTCGGTTTTGTAACAGGATGCTTAGGTAGAAAGACCGTACAGCAGTCTTCAAACGGTTCTATCGAAATATCATAACAACCAATATCCTTGGCGATTCCTATAATATCTCTCTTATCATAAGCTATGAGTGGCCGTAATATTGGAAGATTCGCTGCAGCATCCGTAACGGCCAATGATTCTGCAGTTTGGCTTGCAACCTGTCCGAGGCTCTCTCCTGTAATAAGCGCATTGGCATGAACTTCCTCTGCAATGATATTGGCAATTCTAATCATAAACCTTCTTGTAAGTATGGTACCCTCGTTTTCAGGAGCCTTGCTTCTGATAGCCATCTGTGCAGGAAGCAAATTTACGGTTCGTACGTCAAAATTACCAACATATTCTGCCAGCTGATCCTTAAGTCTCATAACCTTATCCAATGCTCTCTTGCTCGTATAGGGATATGAATTAAAATGAACGGCGGATATACTCATTCCTCGCCTTGCCATCAAAAAGCCTGCAACAGGACTATCTATCCCGCCCGAAAGCAGAAGTAAGCCCTTTCCACAGGCTCCAAGAGGCAGACCTCCCTGTCCTCTTATCCTGTCTTCATATATGTATGCATTCTCGTTTCTCACATTCACGTTTACTATGAGGTCCGGGTTATGCACGTCCACACCTATATTTTTTACGGCCTTAAGTATGCCGGCTCCCACCTTGCTCGCTATTTCAGGTGACTTGGCGGGAAAGCTCTTATCGGATCTTTTCGCCTCAACCTTAAATGTACCTATAGCTCTGTCTCGCCTCAATTGCTCTACAAACCCCGGAGCTGCATCTATAATATAGCTTAAATTGGGCTTTGTGATAAGCGCAAAACTAATAGAATCTATACCGAATACACTGAGGAGCTTAGATCTTAATCTACCTAAAAAATCATTTTTTTTCGTCTCACTTAAATCATTAATTTCCTTTGTGATGTCCATGATTAGAAGTCCGCCCTTGTATTTAATATCAGGATCCATGAGATCTGAAACTTTTTCCTTAATTCTCCTCATGAGTATACGCTCAAAATGGTGTCTATTGCCGCCCTTAAGCGCTACTTCACCATATCTTATAAGTACAGCCATTTCATCCATATATTACCAGCCCTTTACACTAAACGAGAAATTTACTACTTTTTTTATTTGTGAACATACGAATATTCAAGCGAGAATGTCATTTGCATTAAATGAGAAAATTCACAACTTCTCTTATTGCACACACTGCATCGTCAATATCAGCCTTTGTCGTATCATTTGAAAAACTGAATCTGACAACGTCCATATCATTATAACCTAAAGCCTTAAGCACGTGACTTTCTTTAGCTTTAGAACTGCAGGCGGAACCTGTAGAAACATATACCCCCTTGTCTTCAAGTGCATGCACGATGACTTCCGGTTTAAACCCCTTGAATCTGACAGCCTGAATATAAGGTGATGCTTGAGATGGCAGAATAGGAACAAGCTCTTTGAATCCACTGATTTTATCTAAGAAATATCTTTTGATATCGCCTTTTTTTGCATCGGAATCAAAAGCTCGACTTTCCTTCAGTGCTTCTGCAAACGCAGAGATCGCAGGTACATTCTCAGTACCCGATCTGATTCCATATTCCTGCCCTCCGCCATAGATAAAAGGCCTGACTGCCTTTATACCTGTACCGAAAATAAGAGCTCCGATGCCTTTAGGACCTCCTATCTTATGCGCACTCACCGATGCAAAATTAAGCTCGGCCTCTATGTCCATCTTGGAAAACGACTGCACGCAGTCTGAGTGAAAATAGGTATGCCTTATCTTTCCCCGTCTTAAGGGTTCAAGCCTTGCATTTGCTTCCTTTATGAGATCCGAAATTTTGCGAAGCGGCTGGATGGCACCTATTTCGCTATTTACATGTTGAATGCTGACGAGCGCCGTATTTTCATCTATTTTTTCATATAGCTCAGTAAGATTTAGCAAGCCGTCCTTATCTACAGATACCGTATCCACAATGATTTTTTTACTTTTTATGTTATCGCAAACATTTAAAACGGAAGGGTGCTCTATCTGAGATGTGATGATTTTAAGCCTTGTATCATCTCTTAAAAGCCCTCGTATGATAATATTGTTTGCCTCCGTAGCTGAACCAGTAAATACTACCTTCTTTGCGTTAGGGATCGAATGCTTCAGTATGTATTCTCTTGCCCTTGAAAGCTCCTTCTCCGCAAGTCTTCCCGCTTCATGAATGGATGACGGATTCGCAAAAGCTTCTTTTGAAACTCTTAAAAACTCAGCTATTGAAGCCTTGCTTTGTTTGGTTGTGGCTGCATTATCTAAATATACCATCGTAACCTTTACTACTTGGCGTAGTCAACAGCACGTACTTCTCTCATCACGTTTACTTTAATCTGTCCCGGATATTGAAGTTCTGACTCTATCCTCTTAGAAACATCCCTCGCAAGTACTGCAATCTCTTCATCACTAACCTTGTCGGGCTGCACTATGATTCTTATTTCTCTTCCTGCTTGTACGGCAAATGAACTGTCAACGCCCTCTGTGGTATTTGCAATTTCCTCAAGCTGTTGCAATCTCTTAATGTAGGTTTCGAGCGTCTCTCTTCGTGCTCCCGGTCTTGCAGCGGAAAGAGCATCTGCTGCCGTAACGAGTATGGCTTCTATAGATCTATGTTCATAATCGCCATGATGCGAAATCATACCGTCTATGATACTTTGTTTTTCTTTGTACTTTTTGAGGAGTTCCACACCGAGCTCTACGTGCGTACCTTCCTGCTCCTGATCTACCGCCTTGCCTATATCATGTAAAAGCCCTGCACGCTTTGCAACCATAGGATCGAAACCGAGTTCACTGGCCATCATACCTGCAAGATGCGCTACCTCTATGGAATGTTTAAGTACATTTTGTCCATATGAAGTTCTGAATTTGAGCTTTCCGAGTAACTTTACAAGCTCCGGATGCAACTTGTATACGCCCACTTCGTATAGAGCCTTCTCGCCTTCATCCTTCATTTCCTTTTCGATTTCCTTTCGAGATTTTTCAACCATCTCTTCTATCCTGGCAGGATGAATTCTACCATCAATGATAAGCTTTTCAATTGCTTTTTTTGCTATCTCACGTCTAACCGAGTCAAAGCCTGAAAGCACTACAGCTTCAGGAGTATCATCGATAATTACATCTATGCCGGTCGCATTTTCTATAGCTCTAATATTTCTTCCTTCCCTACCTATGATTCTTCCCTTCATATCATCATTCGGTAGAGCTACAACCGATACCGTATTTTCAACAATGTAATCCGATGCACATCTTTGTACGGCTGTTGCTATTATTTCCTTTGCCTTTTTATCCGCTTCGCTTAGAGCTTCCGTTTCTATCTCTTTAATCTTCTCGCCCACTTCTTTTCTTATATCTTGCTCCACTTCATTTAGAAGCTCTTCCTTTGCCTGATCCTTGGTGTGCCCTGAAACCCTTTCAAGTTCCGCTATCTTCTTTTCGCGAAACTTACTTAAAGCCGCTTTTTCCTTTTCAATCTCTCTTTCCTGCGCAGATAGTGCATCTCTTGATTTTGCAACCTCATCCAACTTTCTGTCGAGGCCTTCTTCCTTTTTTATGATTCTCTCTTCTATCTGTTGTGCGGAAGCTCTTATTCCTCGAGCTTCTTTTTCCGCTTCCCTTGCGATTTTTTGTGCTATTTCCTTAGCATCGATCTCCGCTGTCTTTTTGATGTTCTTCTTTTCATTTTCAGCATCCAACAATATGTTCTTCGCCTTTATCTCTGCAGAACCGATTTTCTTTTCCGCACTGTTCTTTCTCATCGCATATCCACCTAAAATACCTATGCCGGCAGCAATGACAAAAGTAACAGCGCCAACTACTATACTCATTCCTTCCTCCTAAATCAAACCTTTCCTGAGGTCTGCACAATGAATATAGGATAGATACACGCACACAAAAAAACTTTATACTAAATTTCAATTTTTCTATTTATATGGATCCTGAACAACCGGACATACACATTACAACTCCCAATGTCCCGTCATTTGCCTATATAATTTTTATGCAAACCTTATAATATTTATATTGATATGATTAACAATTGATGAATATCACCTCATATATTATAATGTCTATACCTATCTTAAGTCAAGATATCCGACAATTTATGAAAGGGGAAAAATGCAAACAATTTTTAGAATTATAAAAAAGCCTGCCAATCTGATACTCTGCTCAATTTTCATTCTGGTGATGCTGAGCCTGCTCATATTAACCAGCATAAATTCTGCAAAAATGCCCGTTTCCTATAGAGAAGTGGTAAGCCAAACAGCTGCATTTATACTTGGGATGATAGCCCTAATAGTAATATACACCATAGGATATAACTATCTTCATGACCTCGATAGACCTATGTATATTGCAAGCATCGCTTTGCTTCTTACCGTTTATATACCGGTTCTCGGGCTTGTAATAAACGGCTCTCGCGCCTGGATAAACTTAGGTGTTACAACGGTGCAGCCATCCGAGTTTGTAAAGCCCATATTTATACTTCTCACTGCAAAAAAGCTCTCGAAATTTAATAAAACGGATTTAAACTTAAGAGACCTCGGCATCACACTGCTATACACTATGCCGATAATAATAATAGTAGCAAAGGAAGATTTCGGATCTTCGCTTGTTTTTTTATCTATACTTGCCGTGATGCTCATATTTGCAGGACTTGATAAGAGAATAATCATAGCTATGACGGCCTGCATAATACTACTTATGCCAATATCATATAACGTTATGAAGGGGCACCAAAAAGATAGGATAGATGCATTTTTGCATCCCGACAACCTTGCGCTTCCGGGCAACCATCATGTTTTTCAGTCAAAGATTGCAATTGGAAGCGGAGGCTTTTTAGGTAAGGGTCTGTTTGCGGGTACTCAAAAAGAACTCGGCTATCTGCCCGTACAAAGTTCAGACTTTATCTATTCTGTGATATGCGAAGAGCTGGGGCTTCTCGGAGGGCTTTTGGTGCTTGTAATGATAGGAGTTCTCCTATATAACATAGTAAAGATTTGCCTTGATGCAAACAGCCTTTATGCAAAGCTGATATGCGCAGGTGTATTTGCCATGATAGCATTCCAAACCATAGAAAATATAGCGATGACCATGGGTGTGATGCCCGTAGCAGGTATAACGCTGCCGTTTGTCAGTTACGGCGGTTCTTCCATAATATCCATGCTTATCTCGATAGGGTTGGTATTGTCCGTAAACAAGAGCTCGTATAAAACACAAATTTAGTTGCGGTGCCCTGCCGTTCTATATATCCATCCCGTTCTTCAGCTCATATACGGTGAAGATTTAATTTACCCCACTATTTATATCGTAGATCCTATCTCGTTCTTTCTTTATATTTAAAGCTTTTGCAATCATATCACGGATGACGGGTCCGGTATAGTCGGAACTCCCACCCTGTACTAAAAGCACGCAAATAGCAACCTTTGGATTTTTTGCAGGCGCTAAAGCGACTCCCCATGCAAAATTGTCGTAATCGGATTTAAACCTGTCTATCTTTTCATCTGTAAGCGACTTATCAAGCGATGTAAGAGCCTTTCTATATGCAGTGTTTTCGCTCATATTGAGTCCCTTGTTAGCTTCCTTTATTTCTCTTGCCTTTTGATCCAACTCTTTTTGAGTGATTGAAGGCGCAATACTCTGCAGATATTTTTTTATGTATTTCTTTTCATTTTTCGGATTTATCTTTCCTTCACGCTCTGCCGTACCCGTTTTCGATGCAACATCTATAGGGAAGTTTTTAAAACTCTTGTATAAATTACCTTCCCTGTCTTTAGATACGAGTCTCATACCTTCTATTACTTCATTGAACTTATCCTTAGGACCCAAGCTCACCTTGCTGAGCACCTTCTTCTGCACACTGCCATCGCCTTCAACGCTGTCAATTATGCTCAGCTTATTTCTTATACCGTTATTTCCTAAGGTGGCTGTATATCCCGCTACCTGAAGAGGCGTATACGCATTATCACCCTGACCTATTGACATGTTAAATTCATCGCCGACAGACCATCTTGCCGTTACAAAGTGATCGTATTTTAAAGTTTTTGCAAGGCTTGAAGAAACGGATGACTTTATACCGTTTTTATCTAAAATCTTCTTAAGTTCCTTTTCATAAGGATTTTTTCGAACGAAACCTGCAATATATTCTATCGTTTTGCTGAGCTTTGTCTTATCCTTTAGTGTATTATTCGTGAAGTACTTATCCGCATTATTTATAAGGAGCGTTTCTACCGCCAAAATTGCAGCCTTAAACTTTCTTTCCCGGGATGGCAGAGGTACCACTTTTTCAGGAAGCTCAATTCCGGTACTTACTCCAAGCCCCATGGCCTTTGCATAATATGAAAGCTTTGTCGCATCTAGGACACTGGTAAATCCCATACCTCTTCCTGATGAAAGGTCTTTATTTCTCATAAGGCAGTAAAAATAATAGTTACACGAAACTTTAAGGGCCGCCTTAAGATCAAGGCTTCCGTGGGTGGTCTTATTTTGATTCCACAGCACGCAACCGAATGTCCTGTCGTTAAACTTCACATGTCCCTTATCATAAATATGCTGGTATGGATTAAGCCCCGAGTTAATTGCGGCAACTGCAGTTACCATCTTAAATACGGATCCCGTTTGAACCGCAGATGATGTCGCTACGTTGTACAGAGGTGCGGGTGATATTGGGTCTCTGGGGTTTTCACTTTGAAGTTTTTGCCAGTCTTCGTTACTTATTCTGTTAGCTGAAAAAACGTTGGGATCGAAATTAGGGAAACTTGACATTGCAAGAACCTTACCCGTCTTTACATCAACTGCTACCGCTGCGCCCGACTTTGCATTTTTATACTTTTTAGGAAATGATACATCACCATACTTACTCTTATACGATCCGCCGTTTCGAGCGGTAGATAAAGCTTTTTTTAAAGCCTTATCTGTAACCTTTTGAAGCTCGAGGTCAAGCGTTGTATACACGTTACTCCCCTTCTTAGCTTTTTTATATTCTATGGTGCGGGCTTCTCTTCCCGTAACGTCAACCTCCGCCCTTTTAAGGCCATCGCTCCCTCTTAGCTTCTTTTCATAAATGCTTTCTATGCCGCTCTTTCCAACGAGCTTGCCGTTTTCGTCATTACCGCTTTGTCCAAGATACCCGAGCACATGAGATGCGAGATTTTTATATGGATAATACCTCGTAGTCTCTCCCGTAACGGAAAAGCCCTTGTACTTGTCATCGTTTTCCTCAATTTCAAGCACGGATTTAAGGCTCGCATCGTTTGCTACCGATATCGGAACGTATCTTCTATAATCGCCTCTTTCTGCAGTGTCCCTTATGGTGAGCACCTTCATCTTGAGTTCTTCGTCTACTTCCCTTATATTAAAATATTTAAGCAACTTTTGGTATGCGGATTCCGCATTTTCATTTTTTGATATTCCATATTTACTTAAAAATTCTTCCTTATTTATCTCATGAAAATATTCCATCGACACCAAATTTATTGGCGGAAAAATGTGCTGCTGCTCCTTCAACATCTCTACCGCCTGATGCGCACTGTATTTCTCATCTATGCCGAACCTCTGCCTTAAAGTCTTTATAGCATCAGTCGCCTTCATGTTTTCGGGAAGATCTTGAGATTTTAGCCAATCCTTGATGTTTTGATCGTATATATAGTAATATTCCGATTTTTTCTTTTTTATAGGGAATTTATCTATGAGTTTGTCCTTGTTCTTCTTGAGGATTTTAACAAGATTCACAGAAGATTTATTTATCTCATCATCTTTAAGATTTCCCCTCATTAACTTTATAACATATGCCCTCTTGCTCCCTGCAATTACCTTTCCGTACCTATCCAGAATTTCTCCCCTTGGAGCTGCCATGACCGAAGTTTTAACTGCAAGGTTTTTTGAGATGTTACTCCATTCAGCGTTTTCTATTATTGAAAGATAAAAAAGCCTTCCGAATAATATAATAAGAAGAACACCGACCAGATATAAAATTATTACGATTCTAACTCTTTGCTTTTGCATGCTAGTACCTTATCATTCCTTCTCTTCGGAGCAGTTCGTTCACATCATATTGCTGTTTTCTGTTCTTGTTGTTTTTAAATAAGAAAATGCTGTAAAACACTATGAATATGCAGCCTGTAAATAAAACTCCCGGGAAATCCGCCCGTAACATTTTAAATGCTCCCGCTTTGAACGTATATAGTGATGCTATAAATTCAGACATTCCTCTATATAAAATGAATGAAAATAAAAATATAAGCATCATAAAGAGCTTTCTTCTAACTATAATTATTTTGCTCATATACTCAAGAGCTGTTCCCAGTATGAAGATCGGCAGTGCCGTTACAAACGGACCTTGATAAAATGCCGCATCCATAAACAAGGCTATTACGCTTGCTCTAAGTACAAATTCAAGTTGCCTCGGCCTTATGAGTATATATGAAAAGATGCAGCAAACTGCAATATCAGCCGTTACACCTGAAATTGAAAACACAGATGCAAATGTAAGCTGAAAAACGAATAAGAAAAACAAGGCCAAGTATTCGATAGTGGTTTTTCGCATCAGTTCACCTTCTGTTTATCAGAATTTCCGCTGCCTACAGGATATACAACCACCATATCGAGTCCCATGAACTTTACGGACGGCTTTACCCTTATAGTCTTTTCCTTAAGATCCCTGTCATAGTTTACATATTCTACAGTACCTATGGATATGCCTCTTGGATACTTTCCAAGTCCTGTAGTCAAGAGTAGATCACCCTTTATGATTCCCATCTTATCATCTATAACATATCCGTTCAATTTGCCGTTTTCAGAACCCGATATCACACCTGCTATTTTTAAATCTCGAAAAACTTTAAAGCTCACCTTATCGTTACTGTCTACTATAGGCGTGACTTTAGAAAATCCATATCCTGCAGAGCTAACCTTACCTACAAGCCCTTCTATCGACTCCACCGTATCTCCCTCTGAAATACCGCTTTCCCTGCCTCTATCTATTGTTAATATCTTCCTTCCCTTGGCATTATCAAAGGTAAGCACATTGGCAGTTACGGGTTTGACATCCTTTCGCTTTTTGTAATTTAATGCGGATGAAAGTTGCTCAAGTTTTGATATATCGTCCTTTTTAAAGGCTTCCTCGCTTTGCTTTTTTGTAAGTTTCTTTACTGTATTTTTAAGATCTTCATTTTCTCTTTGTATAGCCTTGTAGTTGAATATTCCGTAAACCGCATTACCCACAGAGCTTTTTACATAGGCTATCGGCCTCACTGCGGCATTAAAACCTGCACCGATGCTTCCGCTTGCAATCAAAGCTATGATTATAATAAACACCAATGCGATCCCTGCAATCTTAATGTGTAACTTCTTCAATCTAATCACTCGTATTTCTCCCGATCCCTTTATTGCTAGTTGATATAACCCCATTCCGTTCTTATGTTTTTGTATCTTTTCAATGCTTCTTTGTTGTTAAATACTTTGAGGGCAGCCCTGCAGGTAAGAGATTTTATATCTCTTACCTGCATTACGTTTGCGCCTGTATTAATGCTTAAAAAATCAGGCAGGTAGCGAACATTGGAACTGCCGCCTACAAGGTATACCGCCTGATTTTTTAGCAGGGCTGCCACATTCCTGTCAAGCAACTTAAACACTTCCAGAATTTCCTTGGAAAGCCTGAAATAATAGTCCTTAAGCGCTGCATAAAGATCTCTCATGGTTACTAAAAACTCGGCTCTAGTCTTCGTATCTACAGTCATTCCTATTATCTTATCACCTGCAGCCGCATCCGCTTCAGGCATTGCACTTGCAAGCTTATTTTTAATCATCTCAGCCTGAGCTTCACCTATTACAATGCCGTAATTTGCTCTTGCAAAGTCTACTACACTTTTTCTCATATTATTCCCTGCAAAATTAAGCACCCTGTTTATGAGTACTTTACCGCCTTGAACTACACTTATTGAAAAATTGTCTTCACCCATATCTACAATCATAACGGGAGCAGCCTTATCAACGCCGAGCGCATCTCGTATCATGACAGGTCTCAGGGCGACATATACGTTCTTTGCTCCTACCTGTTTTACCGCCTCTATCTCAGCGATTTTTTGAACACCTGTAGCATTCGGCGGAAGGGTCATAATGGCATCGAAACTACTAAATGAAACACCGAGCGCCTTTCTTAAAAACATCCTGACATAGGTAACAAGGGCATCATAATCCTGCACCGCATCGCTTTTAACGGGTTTTATGGCAGACATTTCCATGGGTATCTTGCCGGCATATAGCTCCGCCTTATTTCCAAAAATGTATTTGCCATCATCATCTTTAAGTAAAAATGTAGCTTCACTTCCAAAAAATCCTGTAGATGTAGCTAAATATGTATTTTTACTACCTATATCGAATGCTACCTGCGTAGAAAAAAAGCCTATCCCCATAAACCCTCCAAATAATCCCTTACATTATATCATAAGGATTTATATAGCCCTCCTTCTTCATACTTAAATAGTTTTCGTTACCGATAATTATGTGATCTATGACCTCTATACCTATTATCCTGCCTGCATTTATAAGCCTTTTGGTGATCAATACGTCCTCATCACTTGGAGTAACACAACCGCTTGGATGATTGTGAACGAGGATGACTGATGACGCCGCCTTCTTTATCGCTGATTTAAATACTTCTCTCGGGTGGGCATAGGCGCAGGCTAGCCCGCCTATGGATATCCTCTCCTTTGCAATTACATGTTTTGCGGTGTTCAGCATTACGGCATAAAAATTTTCTTTTTTTTCGTACCTCAGCTTTTCATGAAACAGGTGAAATATGGCTTCAGGATTTCCGATCTTTCTTTTTATATTTACCGATATTTCAGACTGCCTCTTACCAAGCTCCAAAGCCGCAATAAGCCTCATGGCCTTCGCTTCTCCTATTCCGTTGAAGTTCATAAGATCTTCAAGATCGAGCTCACAAAGGCTTGTGATTCCGAGCCTGTCTTTGCTTTCGAGTATCGCATGTGAAAGTTCCGTAACCGTTTTATTTTTACCGCCCGTAGAAAGTATTATGGCTATGAGCTCAGCCATACTAAGTGCCTCCACTCCTTTTTCTATAAGCCTTTCTCTTGGAGCATCAAACTGTTTCTTTTTTTTCATCTACGCCTCCTCATATGTTATGATAGCGCAGTTTCCTTAAAAGCACACGGCAAAAAACCGCTGAGCATTTGAAACGCAGTGCTTTCAGCGGCTTATTTATTTCTTTTTTTTAAAGCGTCGTCATAAAACGGAAATATTCGTCTTACCTGTCGTGAAACAAATGAAGAAACAATCCGCTTATTAACTTAGGCTCGAACCAGGTAGATTTCGGCGGCATTATTTTTCCGGCATCCGATATATCCATAAGACTCTCTATACTCACAGGAAAGAGGGCAAAAGAAACATCCATATCGCTATCTGCTCTTCTTTCAAGCTCTGTAATTCCTCTTGATGCTCCTACGAAGTCTATATTTTCATCCGTTCTTGGATCTTTAATACCGAATATAGGCTCCAGTACATTCTTTTGAAGTATTGATACATCAAGACTTTCAACTACATCGTCAGGCACATCTATATTTTCAGCCTTTAACTTATACCATGTCTTATCCAAATACATTGAAAAACTTCTTTTCTCACTTGGAAATTCTCCCTTGGAAAGTTTCTCAATGCTAAAACCTGCTTCTTCTATTCTCTTAAGTATATCGTTGCCGCTTAAACCGTTTGCCTTAAGCGTTCTGTTATAACCCAATATATTGAGTTCATCCGATGCAAACACGGCCGCCATAAACCTTTCCGCATCACCCGATGTACAGCCGCAACACGCAGAACCTCCTTGTTTTTTCTTACCCACCTTGTATGCTGAAGCGCTTCTGTGATGCCCGTCTGCGATGTATAAACTGTCAATCTTTTTAAATGCCTGTTCAATCGCATCGAGGTCTCCTTCATCGCTTATGGTCCACAATATATGTCTGGTATCATCAAGACCCGTAAAATCATACTCAGGCTCCTTCTCCTTCATTGTCTTATCTAAAATCCTTGAAATAACATCGTTCTTTTTATATGTCAAAAACACGGGCTCCGTATTGCCATCGCAGGCATCAAAATGCTTTATCCTATCTTCTTCTTTTGCTTTTCTCGTAAGTTCATGTTTTTTAATCGTATCGTCTTCGTATTCATAAATACTTACACAGCCTACAATTCCTACTTGACTTCTGCCATCCTGCTCTTCTTTATACACGTATAGCATAGGCTTTTCATCTTGCTGCAATACACCTTCCGTTATAAATTTTTCAAGATTCTCTCGAGCTTTAAAATATACTGCGGTATCATAGGGGTTATAACCTTTAGGGAAGTCTATTTCAGATCTTGTTACGTGAAAAAAGTTTATATCATTCCCCTCTGCATACTCCCTTGCTTCTTCCGTATTTACAACATCGTATGGCGGACAAACAAACTTTTCCACTACTTTCTTATTCGGTCTGAACGCCTTAAATCTCTCTACTTTTGCCATTTTCTACCTCTCTTCAATATTCGATAATATCTCTTCTACAACTTCATCTATATTTATATCCGTAGAATCGACGAGCACTGCTCCGTCCGCTATCTTAAGCGGATTTAACTTCCTATTCATATCTCTATCGTCTCTAGTCTTAATATCCTCTAATATTTTGCCGAATTCAATCTGTTCTCCTCTTTCCTTAAGTTCCTTATATCTTCTCTCTGCTCGTATTTCAGGAGAAGCGGTAAGGTAAAATTTATATTTCGCATCTTTAAATACATTGCTGCCTATATCTCTGCCATCCATTACGAGACTTACAGTCTTTCCCATCTGCCTTTGAAGAGCCGTAAGTTTGTCCCTCACTGCAGGGTTTGCCGAATATTCGGAGGCCATCTTTGAAACATCGTTTTCTCTGATTTTCTTGCTAACATCTTCACCATTTAACAGCACTCTTTCGTTAGAAAAGGTGATATTCATATCTGAAACGGCTTTTTCTATGGATTTGTCATCGTCCTTATCTATTCCCCGTCTATTTAAAAAGACCGCCGCCGCCCTGTACATAGCTCCCGTATCCACATATGTAATACCCAGCTTTGCCGCTACCAATCTTGCTATCGTTGATTTTCCCGCCCCACCGGGCCCGTCAATCGCAATTACATAACTCAAAAGTATCTATCCTTTCTAAAATCAGAATAGCAGCCGAATCGCTGCTATCTCTCCTTATATTTATCATCTTCTATGAATTTGCTGGCTTCTTTGATGAATCCTTCAGGTTCTGTAAAGTCCATATACACGGAAGCAAACCTCACGTAGGCAACAGGATCTATCTTCTTTAATGCTTCCATGACAAGCCCACCGATGGCTTTTGATTCGATTTCCTTATTGTCGAGATTTTCTATGGTTCTTTCTATGGATTTGATTATACCTTCTATGGTATCCTGTGATATTTTTCGTTTCTGGCAGGCTATGTTTATGCTCTTTCTGATCTTTTCCTGAGAAAAATCTTCCCTTCTGCCGTCGTTTTTAATTACCTTAACGATGTATCTTTCGACCCTCTCGTAGGTTGTAAACTTTTCATTACAATTTAAACACTTCCTACGCCTTCTTATTACAGTATCCTTAAGAGCACTGCGCGAATCTTCTACACTTGTATTCGTATGTCCACACTTAGGGCATTTCATTGAGTTCTCCTTTTGATAATAAACCTCATCGCCCTAGTATTTTACAATAAAAAACCTGACAAAGCAATAATACTAAGCATTTTAGCTATTTGTCAGAATCACGGGAACAACCGCAGCTACACGATCCGTCTTCCTCTTTATTATTTTCAGTATCACATCCGCAGCCGCATGATTTAAGGTTTTTATCATAACGGTCGAAATCCACACCGCACGACGAACAACCTGCGCAACCTCCATCACTTTTCTTTAAGCTTAAAATCGCAAGTATTACGAGTATTATCACTATCCCAAGTGTTAAAGCTGTCCCAACTATACGTAATGTCATAATTATCTCCTCTCTCATGAACTTTCGAAATCTATCTACCCTAAATATCATCTCTAAAAACATGAGCTACCCTAAATAAGGGTAGCTCGTAAGTTAAACCGGCTTTAAAGCAACATATAGAATTATTTAGCCGATAATTTTTCATTTGTATGAGTTACATACTTGTTCCTTCTGAACAGAAGATATAGGAACCCGATAGTAAGCACTGCAGCTACACCTGTAAGCACCGAGAATCCGGCTGTTGCAGCATGCATAAACTGATAGGTTACAAAACTTAAGAAATAAGCCATAGCCGTCATCCAAAGAATTGCAGCCCAAGTCCACTTTGCGCTTCCCATCTGCTTCTTAATAGCACCGATAGCTGCAAAACAAGGAGCTGAAAGCAAGTTAAACAACATGAATGAAACGGCTACTTCCCTGGTTCCGAACATCTCTGCCACCTTAACAGCCAGTGGTCTAACATTTTCTTCATAGTCTGCTTCACCAAGCAATACACCGAAGGTACCTACTACGTCCTCTTTTGCTATGAGTCCTGTAACCGTTGCTACAGCTGACTTCCATGTTGCAAATCCTAGAGGCGCAAATATCCATGCAAACGCATTACCGATGGTTGCAAGCAGACTGTGATCCAACTGGTCTTCTTCAAGCATTCCGAACTTTCCGTCTACGTAACCGAATCCCTTTAAGAACCATAGTAATACCGCCGTAATCAAGATTATGGTTCCGGCCTTTATAGCAAACGCCTTAACGCGCTCCCACACCTTAAGAAGCACGTTCTTAAACGCAGGTACGTGATAGCTTGGAAGCTCCATTACAAATGGCGCAGGATCTCCTGCAAACAGCTTGGTTTTCTTAAGTATTATACCTGACATAATTATTACAGCCATTGCAATCAAGAACATCGCTGGAGCGACTATAGTTGAATCATTGAATACAGCGGCTGCAAAAAGAGCTATGATAGGCATTTTAGCTCCGCATGGCATGAAGGTGGATGTCATTATGGTCATCCTTCTGTCCTTCTCATTTTCTATTGTCTTGGTAGCCATTACACCCGGTATTCCGCAACCTGTTGAAATTAGCATAGGTATGAAACTCTTTCCGGAAAGACCGAATTTTCTGAATATCCTATCCATTACGAACGCTACCCTCGCCATGTAACCGAGGTCTTCTAAAATTCCCATAAAGAAGTATAGCACTATGATTAGAGGCAAGAAGCCGAGAACTGCACCGACACCGCCTACGATACCGTCTACTACAAGACCTTGGAGCCATCCTGCAACTTCAAACTTTTCAAAAGATTCGTTTAAGAACGTAGGTACGTATCCGTCTCCGAAGATATTGTCGTTTACATAGTCACTGCCCGCCTGACCGACTACAAATGTAATCTTGTAGATGGCGAACATAACCAAAGCAAAGATCGGAAGTCCGAGAATTCTGTTTGTAACTATCTTATCTACCTTGTCGGATACCGATAATCCCTTTTCCTGTTTTGATAGGCATTTACCTATTATGGTGTTGATAAAATCGTATCTTTCGTTTACCATGATGCTTTCCGCATCGTCATCCAACTTCTTAGTTACCTTGTCTGCAATCTCTTTACCCTTACTTACTATGCCGGCATCAATTCCGAAGTCACTTGTAAGTTTTTTATCGCTGTCAAATAACTTTGTTGCAAACCATTTTTTAGAAGTTGCATACTTCTCAGGAACAAGAGCTTCAAGTTCCGTTAATGCAGCCTTGACATCTTCTGAATATTCTATCTTAGGCTCAGGCATCTTCTTAGAATTTGCAATCTCTATAGCCTTATCCATGGCCGCCTTTACACCTGTTCCCTTAAGAGCTGACATTTCAACCACTTCACAGCCGAAAGCCTTCTTGATTTCATCAAGATTTACAACATCGCCCCTCTTGTTTACGATGTCTATCATGTTAACGGCAATTACCATAGGTACGCCTATTTCTACCAGCTGAGTAGTCAAGTACATGTTTCTTTCAAGATTTGTACCGTCAATGATGTTTAGCACTACATCCGGATCATCGTTAATTAAATAATTTCTAGTGACTACTTCTTCAAGAGTATACGGTGATAATGAATAAATACCGGGAAGGTCGATTATTTGAACATCTTTAGCTCCCTTGTAATTACCTTCCACCTTTTCCACCGTTACACCGGGCCAGTTACCGATTTTTTGCGAACTACCCGTAATGTCGTTAAACAAAGTTGTTTTACCGCAATTGGGGTTACCCGCAAGAGCAATTTTAATTTTCATTCTTACCTCCCTCTACTCTACTTCAATGAGTTTTGCTTCACTTTTTCTGATTGAAAGGTCATAACCTCTCACCTTAAGCTCAATAGGATCACCAAGCGGCGCAACCTTTACGACAAAAATGTCGGTGCCCTTTGTAATTCCCATGTCCATGATTCTACGCTTAGTAGAACTTTCTCCTTGAAGCTTCACTACTGTACATCCGATTCCAGGCTTTACCTGATCTAGAGTCTTCATTTACTACCCTCCATAACCTTAAAAAACTATCGCTGCAAACACAGCAAGCACAAACATCGTGCTTAAAAACATGATACCCTGCAGATAAAGGCGCAGCTAATTCGACGGACAAGCCTATACCAATATAAGACCTGCGATTTTTTTATCAACAGCTACTCTTGACCCCTTTACCTTGATTATTAGATTGCCGCCGGTTTCACTGATGATACTTACCATCTCATTCTCGACAAAGCCAAGTCCGTTGAGGAATCTGATGGTATCATCAGCCCCGCTTATTTTCTTGATTTGCCTTTCCTGCCCCGTGCTAATCTGATCTAATGGTGTCATAAATCCTCCCCGCAATAAATCCTGCCAAACAATTATACAAGTTAGGAACAACTTTTTCAAGCAAAATTCAGAAAAAATTAGCACACGTAAATAATAAATATTGCTTATCCGATATGTAAAACTTGCGTATTCCTTCTTTCCTTAATATATAGTTTTTCTTCACTTCATTTTTAACTTAAATTCGTAAAAGTTGCTAAAGCGAATTTTTTAAACTCAAAATCTCAGCATCATCTTTTCATACTAAAAATATTTCTATTTAAGCGATAATATAAAAGAAACATAGCCTGTGCTACAATGGGAGATAGTAGAAGATTTATTTAAGGAAGGAAATTTAATATGAAGAAGACAACATCAAAAACAAACCGAAAAAGTACGAATCGCATCAGTGATATTCTGGATTCAATGAACGGCGAAGGTAAACATCTCTCACCGATTTTTGAAACTGAGGCAGACGATGTTAAAATGCCGAACAAAAAGATAAATGAAAATTCTATTTCACCTCAAATTACTGCAGAGATAATCAGAGAGTATTTAAGAACCGAAGGAAATGCTACACAAAACCTTGCAACATTTTGTCAAACTTATATGGAGCCGGCCGCCACAGAATTGATGGCTGAGAACTTTGAGAAAAATGCAATCGATAAAGACGAATATCCAATGACTGCAGATCTTGAAAACAGATGTGTAGACATTATTGGCAATTTATGGCATGCGAATACAAAAGAAAAACCTATAGGAACATCTACAGTCGGTTCATCCGAAGCCTGTATGCTCGGAGGACTTGCGATGTTATTCAGATGGAGACATCTTGCAGATAAGGCAGGCGTTGACAGATATACAAAAAAGAAACCTAATCTTGTAATTTCTTCGGGATATCAAGTATGCTGGGAAAAATTCTGCCGTTATTGGGATATTGAAATGAAGACGGTACCGCTGGACATGGATCACTTATCACTTAACATGGATACTGTAATGAACTATGTTGATGATTATACAATAGGTATAGTTGCAATATTGGGTATCACCTACACAGGAAAATACGATGATGTAAAGTCTCTTGACAAGCTGGTTGAACAATACAATAAAAACAAGCCCGAGCTTCCTATCCGCATACATGTGGACGGAGCTTCCGGCGGTATGGTTACACCTTTTATCGAACCTGAATTAGAATGGGATTTTAGATTAAAAAATGTGTGGTCAATCAATACTTCCGGTCATAAATACGGACTTGTATATCCCGGAGTAGGCTGGGTTATATGGCGCGGCGAAGAGGCTCTTCCTGAAGAACTTATTTTTTGGGTCAGTTATTTAGGCGGAGAAGAAGCCACAATGGCGATTAACTTTTCCCGCAGCGCATCGCAGATAGTAGGTCAATATTATATGCTTATGCGTAACGGATTTAAAGGATACAAAGAAATTCATAAACGTACAATAGATGTGGCCAGATATATGACAGACGAAATTAAAAAAATGGGAATCTTTGAATTACTTGAAGAAGCAAATCAAATTCCCATAGTATGCTGGAGGTTAAAAGAAGATGCAGGTGTAGATTGGAATTTATATGACCTTGAAGATCGTTTGCGTATGCATGGATGGATGATTCCTGCTTATCCTATGCCTGAAAATATAAAAGACATAGATGTCCAAAGACTTGTTATTCGTCAGGATTTTGGAATGCCATTAGCAACTCTTTGCATCAATGAAATGAAAAAACAAATTGAAATACTGAACGGTTCAAGAGTTGTCCTACATAGCGATAAGAAAAATTCCAAGCCGGGCAAGAGATTCGACCATAGCGGTAGATAAAATATTTTCTCTCAAAAATAGTAAATTGACGGCAAATTCAATCTACGCCCTTGCAACTATTTCTGCGTTCAAAGAGGCTGCGAATTTTTAATTATTAGAGTTAAGCTTTAAATATGAAGCCGACGTATCATATATTAATGGTTATTAGAGTTTGAGTCAAACGAGAACTTAAACAGATATTTTTCGTCGTTATAATGCTCATTCGGGATCCACATCATCGTCTTCTTGCTGAGATTAAAGACGACGCTGTGTACGGTACAGGAGTTTTTATCCTCGTTTTTCCATTTCCGCCTGCCTACCCTTGCAAGTACATCCATCGCATCCTTTTCATCATCCACTATAGAGTTTTTCTTGTTCAGTATCTTTTGTATCAAAGAAAATCTATCATATCCCTGCTTTTCGGAATTGTTCTTGTAATACCCAGGCTCTATGATGAAGTTTGTAATAATTTGAGAACTGTTGTTTTTCTTAAGCTTGCTCGTTTTAGACAGATTTTTGTATGTTACTTTAAGCTTCCTCTTTGATCCGTCATTATCCGTCGCATCCGTGCCGTTTACCCACTCGAGTATAGCGCTCTTCCCGCTTGCATCAGCTACCATATAATGGTACGACGTCTTTGCGGAATCATGAAGATCATACTTTTTAGCAATTTTCACAGCCTCATCTACATTTGATGCATAATCAAGCATCAATCTCAGCATGGTTGTAGAGGTGAAATCAGGTTTAGACGTGTTCTGATCTGTCGCTACGGTTTTCTTTCCTTGATAAGTCATATATATACCGCAGCTGAGTCCTGCATCGTTTATCCCATCCAGAGGAGCATATGGGGCTGCAAGGCATAACGCCTTATTTTTTAATCCCTTAACATCTTTATTCGTATCCAGTCCTAAAAACTGAAGATCCACGGATGAATAGGTTGCATGTCTTCCGTTTCCACCATCCGTCTTTACTATGCAGGTGTTTGTCTTTTCAAAATCATAGTTTCTACCGAAAAGCATATCTCCCTTCTTATCCTTAGCTGTAAATGACGAACAGCTGATCTCGGATTCTGAAATCTTCATGTCTATTATTCCCTTAGTGATATTTTTTGCCATGAATTTTAAAAGCTCCTTGTCGTTTTTAGCGCCGCCCTGTTTTACAAATTCATCGAGGTTAAATCCTCCCTTTACATGCATCTTATATACTGACCCGTCTTTGTGCGAATCGTCTCTACTTTGAATCTTATCTATACTTGCAAGAGTGTGTATTTCATCTCGCCATATTCCGTAAGCTCCCAAAGCCAAAACTACAATAATTACCGCAAGTACCTTAAGTATTTTTTTCAGCATACCTACCTCCTTAAAATTACCAAAAAACTTTTCCTATGCATATAATGCCGCCAGAACAGTATACCATATAGACGATTTTTAAACTAACCCATTGCATTTGCTTTCCCGTTTTTTTCTTTACGCCAAAAAAATGTTACCTAGGTACAGATTGGGAGGCGCAATATGAGAATATTTTTATTTGCAAAACGCAATATAAAAGAGATTTTACGTGACCCTGTAAATTTCTTTTTCAGCCTTGGGTTTCCACTCGCTTTGTTGATTCTACTTTCTATCATCAATAATTCCATGCCTGCCGAAGCTAAAAACACAATGTTTCAAATAAAGAATCTGGCGCCGGGTCTTGCAATGTTCGGAAGCGTATTCATGGCGTTATTTGCAGGTATGCTGTTATCAAAATACCGCACATCTTCTTTCCTAATGCGTCTATTTACCTCTCCTATGACTGCTCCTGATTTCATCTTAGGTTACACCTTACCTATGATGGTTATGACCATTGCGCAAGCTACAATAACCTTGCTGGTAGCGGGTGCTTTTGGGCTTGAGATGAATATCAATATCATTTTTGCCGTTATCATAACCGCCTTGACTTCATTGATATTTGTCGGAACAGGTTTGTTTTTCGGCAGTATATTAAATGATAAAGCCGTTGGCGGTGTTTGCGGTGCCTTGCTCACCAACATTGCAGGATGGCTATCCGGAGTATTTATTCCGGTCGATTTAATAGGCGACCCACTTAAAATGATAACGAATATTCTACCGTTTTATCATAGCGTTAAAACAATAAGGGAGGCTTTAAGTGGTAATTTCCATAATATTCTCCCCCACTTGGCTATCGTAACGGGATATACAGTAGTTATCTTCGCTCTTGCTATTATCGTTTTCAATCGTAAAATGAGTGGAAAAAAATCATAATTTTAAAATACATACTTAAGGGGAGCCGAACATATGATGTAACAAATGTTGTGCCGTTATTTTGCTCTGAAGTCGACTTCCTACCAATATATGATATAATTTGTGCTTAGAAATTACATATACATCGTGCATGAAGAAAGGATGTGACAATGGGAAAGGGTAAGGATAAGCTCAAATCTTCAGCGCTTAGGTCCGCATGGATGGAAATAAGCCTTGCCAATATACTTCATAACGTCAAAGAAATACAAAAAATCGCCGGCAAATCCAAAATTATAGCCATGGTAAAGGCAGATGCCTACGGGCATGGCGCTACGGAAATTTCCACCTTTCTTGCAGATAACGGCATAGACTACTTCGCAATAGCTACGCTTAAAGAGGGAATAGAACTTCGAAGAGCCGGACTTAATAAAAACATAATACTCTTATCACCGGTGGATAACTACTATGCGGACATAATAGTAGAAAATGATTTCATGCCTATAGTTACAAGTCTTGACAATGCCAAAGCCCTTTCAGAAACTGCAAAAAACTATGGGAAAGTACTATCTATAATGATAGCCCTGGATACAGGCATGGGACGTATAGGATACCTCCCAAACCCCGAGGCCATAGACGAAATCACAAAGATAGCAAAGCTTGACGGCGTACATATAAAGGGAATCGCATCCCACCTCTCATCTTCGCCTGAAGAAGACAAGAGCTATTCATACTTGCAATTTGATAAATTCAAGGACTTTACCGAAAAGCTTAAATCAAAAGGAATAAACCCTGAGATAAAAACCATTGCAAACAGTGGAGCCATAGTATCTATGCGAGATATGCTTTTAGATGCAATAAGACCCGGAATACTTATATACGGATACTTCCCTGAAGATACCTGCAAATGCAGCGATCTTGATCTTAAGCCTGCACTCAGCGTAAAGGCAAACATAATACATATACAGAAGGTAAAAAAAGGCTTTTGCTGCAGCTATGGCAGAAAATTCGTGGCAAAAAGAGACAGCATAATAGGAACGATACCCGTAGGTTATGCTGATGGATATCCTGCAAACTACTCAGGTAACGCTAAAGTAATAGTAAACGGCAAAACAGCTCCCATAGCAGGAGCAATATGCATGGACCTATGCATGATAGATCTGACTGACATAGAAAATCTCAAGGTGGGCGATGAAGTGATCCTACTTGGAAGCGATGGAAAAAACACCATCACCGCTCTCGACATAGAAAAAGGAAGTGGCATGTTTAGGTACGAAATACTGACAGGTTTTGGGCAGAGACTGCCTAAGCAATTTATTTAAGTAAAGATAATACGGCTTTGCAAACATCATCAAACAGCTTTTCGTCTCCTCCGCCGGCTTGAGCCATTTTAGGCTTTCCGCCTCCTCTTGCTCCGCATATAGGCGCTACCTGCTTTATGAGATCCCCTGCCTTATAACCCTTATCCAAGGCTCCCTCACCGCAGGCCATAACCATGGTAAATTTTTCTCCTTTACTTGCAAGCAATAATACCAGATCCTTATCCTTTTGTGTTAAAGACGTTGCAATATCCTTCATATCTGAAATCTCCAGATCATCCAAGGTTGCTGAACCGAATTTAATCCCTTCCATGTCTTCAATTTTTATATTATCGCCTATATTACCGGATGCTTTACCTTTCTTAAGCTTTGATAGATCGGCTTTAAGGTCTTTTATTTCTGAATACAATTTTTGAACCTTGTCATATACATTCCCATCCTGAGTTTTTGTAAGACCTTCAAGTTCCTTCTTCTCCGCATCAAGCTGCAGTAAATAATTTGATGCCGCCCTTCCTGTGATGGCTTCAATTCTCCTTGTCCCTGAAGATACTGCGGATTCCTTTACTATTTTAAAACTTCCTATATACCCTGTGTTATCTACATGAAGCCCTCCGCAAAGCTCGGAGCTCGCATCTTCTATGCTTACAACTCTGACATCGTCCTTGTATTTATCGGAAAAAAGACCTATGGCTCCGCTTTTAATCGCCTCATCTTTTTTCATTATCCTTTTAGTGACGGGAAGCCAACTTGCAATCCTATCATTCACCCAAACTTCTATATCTCGAAGTTCTTCATAGCTTAAAGGCTTCTTATAATTTATATCAAACCGAAGTCCGTCGCAGGAAACCTTAGAACCCGCCTGGGTTATATCCTTTGATATCAATTCCCTTAAAGCTGCATGCATAAGATGCGTAGCAGTATGGTTTGCCATCGCCGCATTTCTATTTTTAAGGTCTACCGTTGCAGATACCTCATCGCCTTTATTTATTGAAATATTAGAGCCTTTACCCTCTTTACCTGCAAATTTTACCGCATGTACTATTACATCCTTTTTCTTTGAAACATCCAGAACGCAAAACTCATTCCCTGATATTACAAGCTTACCGGTATCGGGTTCTTGTCCGCCGCCCCTCGGATAAAAAGGCGTTCTATCCAAGATCACATAAAAAACACCCTCTGAATCCGCTTCAGTGCAAAACACTACCTTAGCCACTTCGGCCGCACTTTCATACCCTGTAAATTCACAAGGCTCTATACCTTCGCCGAGCTCCACCATATCAAAGCCACTGCCTTCATTCTTTCTTCCTTTTCTTGCAAGCTCCTTTTGATATTCCATATGCTTTTTAAAGCCTTCAAAATCCACCTTCATACTGAAGCCTTCCAGTATCTCCGCCGTAAGTTCAATAGGAAAACCGAAGGTATCATATAGCTTGAACGCCCTCTCTCCATCGAGAATATCACTGCCTTCTTTTTTAAGTGCGTCAATATATCCGTTAAGTATGCTCTCACCCGAATCCAGCGTTTTCTTAAACTGCGCACATTCATCCTTTATCTCTGTAAATATGTGTTCTTTTTGTGCAGCAAGCTCAGGATATGCACCTTCCGAGGTCTCAATCACCTTGCCCGCCGTCTCCACCAATGCATCACTGTCAAGTCCGAGCTTATTTGCGTGAATTATGGAACGCCTTAAAAGTCTCCGAAGAACATAACCCCTGCCTTCGTTGCTCGGAATGATACCGTCTGAAAGCATGAATGTAGCTGAGCGCAGATGATCTGTAATGACGTTTAAACCTGTATTAAAGTCTTCGCTTGAAAGACGGACCTTTGCATCCATCGCCTTGCCCTCTACAAAACCCTTTATAAAGGAAATCGTATCTATATCAAAAATACTTTCCACTCCCTGCATTATGCATGCCATTCTCTCAAGCCCCATTCCGGTATCTATATTAGGGTGAGAAAGAGGTTCATACTTACCGTCCTGTGTCTTATTAAACTGTGTAAACACATGGTTCCAAAATTCAAGATATCTGTCACAATCACAGCCCGGAGAACAACCTTCCTTACCGCAACCGTACTCTTTTCCTCTATCATAAAAAATTTCGCTGCATGGGCCACATGGGCCGTTTCCTATCTCCCAAAAATTATCCTTTTTCCCAAATCTGTAAAGTCTATCAGCCGGTATGCCTATGTTTTCATTCCAGATTTTATATGCCTCATCATCATCCTTATACACCGTTATATGAAGCTTTTCAGATGGAATTTTGAGGACTTCCGTGATAAACTCGTATCCCCACTCTATGGATTCTTTCTTAAAGTAATCGCCGAAGGAGAAATTACCAAGCATTTCAAAAAAAGTGCCATGTCTTGCCGTATGCCCTACATTATCTATATCACCTGTTCTTATGCATTTTTGCGAAGTAGTCATTCTTTCAGCCGGAGGTGTTTTTTCACCTGAAAAAAAAGGTTTTAAAGGCGCCATTCCTGAATTTATAAGTAATAAACTGTCGTCATCTTGAGGAACAAGAGGAAAACTGTGAGCCCTTAAGTGCCCCTTCCCTTCAAAAAAACTCAAAAACTTTTCCCTTATTTCATTAACTCCCAATTTTTGCATCTTATTCTCCCTCGCCGACATTATTCTTGCGTTCGATGTTTAAAATAACCTCTCCGATTCTTCTGTCATTTATAGTGCATATCCTAAAATGATTTTCATCATCTGTCACTTCTATAGGAAGTGAATCCTCTTCCGGTATCTCCCCTAAAATATCCAGAATATAGCCTCCAAGCGTTTCGCTGTCCGTATCCCTTGCCTTCATAGACGTAGCCTTGATAACATTCTCAAGGTCTATCGCGCCGTCAAGCTTATAACTATTTGCCGAAAGCCTTATGACCTTCACCTCTTCATCATCGTATTCATCTGAAATATCTCCCATTATCTGCTCTATTATATCTTCCATCGTAACTATTCCGGAAAAGCCCCCATACTCATCTATCAATATTGCCATGTGCTGCTTTTTCTTTTGGAGCTCTACAAACAGGCTGTCTATCTTCTTTGTTTCAGGCACCATGTATGGCTCCCTTAAAAGTTTTGCGATATCAACATCCGAAGGCGCAATGCCCTTCGTGGTCTCAAGCAAGAAATCTTTTACAAATAATATCCCTTCTATGTTATCGATGCCTCCCCTGCACACTGGTATCCTTGAAAATTTAAGCTCGAGCAGTGTTTCGACATCTTCTTTTTTGTAATCCTCAATATCTATTAGAAAGACGTCCGTTCTTGCGGTCATTATTTCCTTGCATATTATATCATCATAATCGAAAATACTGCTTATCATCTGCTTTCCCTTTGCGTCTATATGCCCTTCCTCGTAGCTTTTTTCAACCATGGATATAACTTCTTCCTCGGACGATTTTTCATTTTCCGGATTCTGTGATTTTCCAAAGAGCCTGAGCAAAAATCCTGAAGCTCCGTTTAAAGCTGCAATTACAGGTGTTAGAATGATCATATACAGCTTTATCACCCTTGCAAGTGAAAACGCATACTTAAGAGGATCATTGCTTGCAATGCCCGAAGGCAAAATTTCAGAAACCATGAGGTAAAAGAGCACGAGCACGAGCCCAATGAATATAAACACGAAACCCTTGTCCAATAAGAAAATTCCCGTTCCTATGTGTACTCCCCAAAGGAACATGAAGATCACATTTATGAGCCTGCGACACGTATTAAACTTGTTCATCTTTTCGTATATTTCAAGAAGCACCGCAGACAATCCGTCTAAAGAACCTTTTGAGCCTTCCTTTATTTTACTTATATTGGTCATGGTAAAAGCCTTAGAAGCAAGCGAAAACACCCCTCCTTGGATCACCAAAAGAATGTAAATTATTACACCTATCAAATTAAAATGCTGATAAAAAAATACTTCATCCATGTTACGTATCCTTTTTTTTCCTCAATATATAATTCGGCTTTACCTCATTTTTAAATTTCATCTTCAATATTTGCTGCGGATGAGGCGCATCGCTCTGCTCGTTGCCCTCTTCGTCCGTTATTCTGCAGGCCACCTCTTCAAACGATATTATATCAGGTCCTGTTACTTCTATAGTGTCTCCGACGCTGAACTTATTTCTCTGCTCTACGGTTGCAATACCGCTTTCCTTATCATAGTCCTTAACAATGCCTATAAAAGAGTACTCCCTTATATATGAGCTGTCCACATAATTTTGAGCTTCCTGATCCGGAGTCCCGTAATAAAACCCCGTCGTAAAATCCCTATGACTGATTTTTGTAAGTTCGTCCTTGATTTCTGCAGGTAACTTAAAGGGCGAATCGGAAACCTTAAGGTGGTCTACATATGCATCTATCGCGAGCCTATAGGCATGCACAACGGTCGCTACGTAGTAGGCCGTCTTCATCCTTCCCTCTATCTTAAGAGAACCTACCCCTGCATCTATAAGATCATCTATATGGTCTATCATTGATAAATCCTTAGAATTCATGATATAGGTGCCTCTGCCGTCTTCAATGACAGGATAGTATTCATCTTCCCTTTTTTTCTCTACAAGACTGTATTCCCATCTGCACGGATGAGAGCATTCTCCTCTATTTGCATCCCTATTGCTTAAAAAGTTGCTGAGAAGACACCTTCCTGAATACGATATGCACATAGCTCCCTGACAAAATGCTTCGAGCGTAACATCAGCAGGAAGTTCAGTTCTTATCTTTGAAATTTCACGAAGCGATAATTCTCTTGCAAGGACTATCCTCTTTATTCCTAAATCCGCCCAAAACTTAGCCGCCTCATAATTAGTGGTATTTGCTTGGGTACTAAGGTGGAGCTCGGCTTCAGGATGAATCTTTTTAAATATTGATATAACCCCGGGATCGGATACTATAAAGGCATCGATATCAAACTTTTTAAGCTCTTCTATATACTCATATAATCCTGAAATGTCATCGTTGTGGGCATATATGTTTACGGTCATATATGCTTTTTTACCTCTTTCATGACAAAAATCCAAGGCTTCCCTTATATTATTCGTATTAAAATTTTGTGCCTTTGCCCTGAGACTGAATTCTTCGCTACCGAAGTATACGGCATCTGCACCGTACATTATCGCATATTTAAGCCTTTCCATATCGCCTGCAGGTGCGAGAAGCTCAACCTTTTCTGCCAGCCTCAACTTTTCGTCATTGGTTTTTGCCGTCATTGCATCCTCTAGAGTACTTCACTCACGGAAATGCCGTCTCCATGATCGAATATGGTTGTTCTTACAAGTTTTCCATCTATGTCTATGATGTAATCTATGAATTCTTTCATCCTCTTATACATCGTAAGTTTGTTCTTAGGAACGTCATCTATATCTCTATGCATCAAACCGCTCAAAAATACGTTGTCACATACTATCAAAGTTTTGGATCCCTTAACCTTTTCAAATGCAAGCTCAAAAAATTCTTTGTAATGTCCCTTGGCAGCATCTATAAAGATAAAATCATATCCCTTGGAAAGCCTTGGAATGACATCTCTGGCTTCTCCTTGAACCACTGTAATGCCATCCTTATAACCAAGGTCATTTATTATTTCCTTAGCTTCTTTTACCAGCAACTCATCTCTTTCTATAGTATCTATGTGAAGCTGAACATCTTCCGCATCCTTGTATGCAAGCTTCATCACCCTATAGAGAGCAATTGCGGAATACCCCACGGCCGTACCGATCTCAAGTAGTCTCTGCGGTCTTTTCTCTATCACGAGATTTGAAAGAAGCATTTCCGTATCTTCTTTTATAACAGGAATACGAGCTTCAACAGCCCTTTCCCTAAGTAATTTTTGATATTCATCCTGATACTCGCTGCTCACATCAACAAGTTCCTTTTTTGCTACGAGCAGATCCTTAGTTTGTTTATCACCTGTGCCCATCTAACTTCCTCCCACTTACTATTGGTTGATACTGTTTAAATATTGTGATTTGTTGTTTTCAAAATCCTTATAATTATTGGAAAATACGTGTTCCATGCTGCCTCCTGCCTTTACTACGTAATATAGGTAGTCGGTATTTGCAGGATGAAGCGCCGCTTCAATGGATTTAATTCCGGGAGAACATATAGGTCCCGGTGGCAATCCCTTAATTTTGTATGTATTGTAAGGCGAATCTATTTTGAGGTCTTTATAATAAAGCTTTTGTTTGTGCTTTCCTAAAGCGTATTGAACGGTTGCGCAAAACTGTAACTTCATACCCTTCTTAAGTCGATTGTATATTACACTCGCTATCTTCGCCCTATCCTTATCCAGAGCCGCTTCCTTTTCTATCAAAGATGCTATGGTAAGAAGTTCATGCATCGTGAGCTTCTTTTCCTTTAATATGGCATAGTTTTCCTGTTTGAAGTTTGTAGCAAATCCCTTTAGAAACAGCTCTACGATGTCTTTATTCGTAGCATTTTCTGAAATTTGATAGGTAGCGGGGAACAAAAAGCCTTCCAGCTTAAATTTCTTTATGTCCACGCCCTTTAAAAACTTATATTTACCCTTATAGTTCTGACATGCATTTATGAATGTATCCGCAGGAAGAATTCTTTCCTTTTCAAGCTTTGCCGCAACATCTCGCACCGTGTAACCTTCAGGGAAGGTGATGGTTTTATTCTTTCTTCCCACTGAAAAGACATTTATGATCTCTTCATTTGAAAGCGCTCTTGAAAGAGTATAGCTTCCGGGTTGCATCGATGCTTCTTTACCCAGCATCTTGGCCTTTATCTTAAAGCATAGCTTACTGTTTATAAGCTCATTCTTCTCAAGTCTCGCAGCTATGATATCGAGCGTATCTCCTTTATTTATCTTTACCTGCTTAGTAGTCTTACTGTTTTTATCAGGTGCTTCTATGCTGTGGTTATAATATAAAATGCTCCCTGAAATTCCTATTGCAATCAAAAGAACTACTACGATCACGATCTTAAGCCCTCTACCTATAAAGGGTTTCTTTTTGGATCTTGATCCGGATCTTGCTACTCTCGAGTTTGGTCTACGATAACTGCTTGTTCTATTTACAACTCTTCGTTTACTCAATTTATAATCCTTCGATATCAAAATATAACTGCTATTTACTACGGCTTAAATACTCGCCGCTTCTGGTGTCTATCTGTATTACATCTCCTTCATTTATAAAGATTGGAACCTGCACTATGGCACCTGTTTCAAGGGTTGCAGGCTTGGTAACATTCGTTGCGGTATCGCCCTTGACACCCGGCTCTGTCTGTACCACCTTAAGGTCTACAAAGTTCGGTGCCTCCACTATAAATGCTTCTCCGTTATAAAACTTTATAACCACATCGTTATTTTCAAGTACATACTTGATTGCATCCTTTACAAGATCCTCTGTAAGCGGGAGCTGTTCGTACGTTTCCTTATCCATAAAATAATACATCTCACCGTCACTGTATAGATACTGCATTTCCTTGGTGCCTATCTGGGCCTTTTCAAACTTATCATTAGGGTTAAATGCCTTTTCCCTTATCGCTCCGGATAAGATGTCTCTATATTTAGTCCTTACAAACGCTGCACCTTTGCCCGGTTTAACATGCTGAAAATCCACAACTACATAAGGTTTACCGTCTATCTGAAAGGTAACGCCCTTCCTAAAATCACCTGCTGAAATCATAATCTATTGCTCCCTCCTCTAAATTATTACCAATTCCTTGGTACTTTTTGTGATATTTAGTATACCAATTTCTGTAATGATGAGCAAGTCTTCAATTCTAACGCCCATGCTCTTTGGAATGTAGATTCCGGGTTCTATGGTTATCGGCATTCCGGGTCTTAAAATTTCCTCGCTATTAGAATTTACAGTCGGGGGCTCATGAACCTGCCTTCCAACGCCGTGCCCCGTACCATGGATAAAATATTCTCCAAAACCTTCTTCCTCTATTATATCTCTGCATGCCTTGTCTACATCGCAAGCTTTCACTGAAGGTCCTGCTTTTTCTATACCTGCAAGCTGAGCTCTAAGCACGATGTCATAGAGTTTTTTCTGCTCATCCGTTAAATATCCTATGCCTATCGTCCTCGTCATATCCCCGGCATACCCGTCGGCCATAGCTCCCATATCTATAGTAAGCAGATCGCCTTCTTTTATCTTATGACTTGTAGGTACCGCATGCGGCAATGCCCCTCTTTCTGCGCTCGCACATATGGGTGCAAAGGATGTTCCCGAGGCTCCGAGCTTTCTGAATGTCTCCTCTATCTCCGCCGCTATATGCGTCTCCGTCATTCCGGGAGTTATGAATTCCAATAAATGTGAAAAACATTTATCGCCCATAGCTTGAGCCTTTTTTATACGCTTTATTTCATCATGCGATTTTATTATACCCAAAGGTTCCGTGCGTTTACTCATAGCTACTCCATATCATCTGCATTATTTGCTTTAAGTCCACAGCAGTTTTTATACTTTTTGCCGCTTCCGCAAGGACATGGCTCATTTCGTCCTATCTTTCGTCCTTCTCTTCTGTAAGGTACGGCAGTTTCCGCCATATCGTGAATGCTTTCATCTACCTGTTCAGCTTCATAGCCGGCATCTTCATGATATTCTTCCTTAGTAGCTTCTCCGCCTATGAAAATTTCTTTTCTGGCCGTTGAGGTATCTACAGTGGCTGAATAGCAATACTTAACGGTGTCTTCCTGAATCACGGCTATCATGTCATCGAACATTGCAAATCCTTCCTTTGCGTAGGCGGCAGCCGGATCTTGTTGCCCGAGAGCACGAAGACCGATTCCATTTTTAAGCTCGTCCATATTATCTATGTGATCCATCCACATATTATCCACTACCCTTATGAGTATCATTCGCTCTATTTCTCTTAGAGTTTCAGCCCCTATGGTTTCTTCTTTTTTATTGTAGATTTCCTCGAAAATCTTAAATATATCTTCTTTCAGTACTTCAGGTTCAAGTCCTACCTTATCGTCTTCTGTAAGATTTAGAGATATAAATTCAGGTGAAATTGCCTTCAAATGATCCTCAATGAGATCATAATCCCATTCCTCACTGTATTTAGAAGCTAGAACAATAGGATCCACCTTATGTGATATCAAGTCTCTCAGCATTGACATAATGTGATCCTTAAGATCTTCTCCAAACAACACTCTTCGCCTTTCTCCGTAAATTATCTCTCTTTGCTTGTTCATCACATTATCATATTGAAGCACGTATTTACGTATACCGAAGTTTCTTCCTTCTACCTTCTTTTGCGCATTTTCAATGGACCTTGTGATCATAGACGATTCAATGGCCTCATCTTCTGCAATTCCCGATCTTGATACGAAACTCTGCATTCTTTCACCGCCGAATAAACGCATGAGGTCATCTTGAAGACTCACGCAAAATTTGGTTCTACCGGGGTCGCCCTGTCTTCCGCACCTACCTCTGAGCTGATTATCTATACGCCTTGACTCGTGTCTCTCAGTACCTATTATAAACAAACCTCCGAGATCCCTTACTCTCTGTTGTTCCTCTGCACGTTCTTCCTTGAATTTGGCGCAAAGCTCGTTATATCTTTCCCTCGCTTTATTTAAAGCAGCGTCCTCGCTATGCACAAAACTCGTAGCAAATGAGAGTTCTTCATCGGTATACCCTTCCTTTTGCATCTGCTTTTTTGCTTCAAATTCAGGATTTCCCCCCAAGATAATGTCCGTACCACGGCCTGCCATGTTCGTTGCTATGGTTATAGCTCCTTCTCTACCGGCTTCTGCAACTATCTCTGCTTCTCTCTCGTGCTGTTTGGCATTCAGGACGTTAAACTTCTTTACACCGCTCTTTCTCAATTTATCCGCTATGAGCTCTGATTTTTCTATTGATGTTGTACCTACAAGCACAGGAATTCCTTCGTTGTGCGCTCTCACAACATCATCGGCTATAGCCTGATACTTACCCTTTTCAGTAGCATACACCGCATCGTTTTCATCTATTCTTGCAAGCGGCTTATTAGTAGGTATTACAACTACGTCCATATTATATATTTCTCTGAATTCATCTTCTTCCGTTTTTGCGGTTCCTGTCATTCCGGAAAGTTTATTGTACATTCTAAAGTAATTTTGAAGCGTAATCGTTGCGAGCGTCTTTGACTCGGATCTAATTATCACATTTTCCTTTGCCTCAATAGCCTGATGGAGTCCTTCGCTGAAACGCCTTCCATGCATGAGACGACCTGTAAATTCGTCTACTATTATTATCTCGCCATCCTTAACTATATAATCTACATCCCTCTTCATGGTATTCCTTGCTCTTAAAGCTTGAAGCACATGATGATTTATCTCCATGTTTTCAGGATCCGACAGGTTTTCTATTTTAAAGTATTCCTCACACTTCTTTACGCCGTTTTCATTTAAAGATATTTCCTTATCCTTCTCCTTATATGTAAAGTCTTCTTCCGCCTTAAGCGACTTTACGAATTTATCAGCTCTTATGTAAAGATCTGTGGATTCATCACCCTGTCCTGATATTATAAGCGGAGTCCTCGCTTCATCCACCAATATGGAATCCACCTCGTCCACTATCGCATAGTTGAGCTCTCTTTGCATCATGTTCTCCTTGTAGGTGACCATGTTATCTCTGAGGTAGTCAAATCCATACTCATTGTTTGTACCGTAGGTGATGTCCGCATCGTAGGCCTTTTTTCTGTCTTCATGATCGAGATCATTTACTATACAGCCGACGCTGAGCCCGAGGAAGGTATAGATTTTCCCCATCCATTCCATATCACGTTTTGCAAGGTAATCATTAACGGTAACTACGTGCACTCCCTTTCCGGATAATGCATTCAAATACGCAGGAAGCGTTGCAACCAAGGTCTTACCTTCACCTGTTTTCATCTCGGCAATTCTTCCTTGGTGAAGAGCTATACCGCCCAGTAGCTGCACTCTAAAGTGCTTAAGCCCTACAGACCTGCTGGCAGCTTCCCTACACACGGCAAACGCCTCTACCAATATGTCGTCTAACGTCTCTCCTTCTTTGAGCCTTTCTTTAAACCTCTCCGTGTATGCTCTGAGCTCTTCATCTGTCTTTTCACTCATTTCATCATCGAGAGCCTCTATTTCATCAGCCTGCTTTTCGAGCTTTTTTACTTCCTTTTTATTAAGATCTCCAAATATTTTTTCCAATATACTCATTGTCTAACCCTCCACTATAAGTCGTACCATTCGTATCATTATAACACTTATTTGCCTACAAGACTCACGAATTCTCTGATACCACGGATATGATATTTTTAACCGCTTCGTTGCTGTCTATAACGACGGTTTCTCCTTTTTTCATATCCATTCCGTAATTGCTTCCTCTCACCTTAAACTCAACCTTGCCATCTGCCGCATCCCTGCCTACGTTGATTCTGAAAGGTATTCCTATGAGGTCTGCATCCTTGAATTTAACGCCGGGTCTTTCATCTCTATCGTCTAAAATCACATCTATATTTGATTTTCTCAGTTTCTCATATATGTCTTCTGCAAGCGCCGTCTGATCCTTATCACTCGGATTTATAAGGGTGATGATTACATGATACGGAGCAACCGGGAGTGGCCAAATTATTCCATTTTCATCGCTGTTTTGCTCTATCACAGCCGCCAGCGTTCTGCTCACTCCTATTCCGTAAGATCCCATATACATGAGTCTTTCGTTCATATCTTCATCTTTATATATGGCCTTCATAGGTTCACTGTACTTTGTACCGAGCTTAAATAACTGTCCTACTTCTATCCCTCTTGTGTATAAAATTTTTTCTCCGCATACAGGACAAGGATCTCCTTCTAAAAGTTGTTTTATGTCAGCCACTATATCCGCCTCATAATCCCTTCCGTAGTTTAAATTTTCTATATGATAGTCCTCTTCGTTTGCGCCTGCTACAAGGTTTTTGAGGCTCACAAGCTCTTCATCCACTATTACCTTGGTGCCCGGTTTAAGCCCATGAGGCCCTATAAATCCGCATACCGATCCTATGTCGGCAGCTTCGCTCTCATCTGCAAACACGAGCTCATGCTCTGCAATCCCAAGCGCATTCACAGCCTTTATCATGTTAAGCTGTCTGTCCCCCCTAAGGAATGCCGCTACCAGCTGTTCATCTCCTTCCGCCGGTATAACTTTAAGGAAGATTGCCTTTATGGATTTATCCGTGGGCTTATTTAAATATTCGCATACCGATTCTATTGTTTTAGTGCCCGGTGTATGAACCTTGTTCATCGGTAACTCAGCCTCTGAGGAAGGTTTTACTTTTCCGCATACAGCCCTTTCAACCGTCGCTGCCATCTTACAGGACGGACAAAATGCTATCTCACTTTCTCCCGCATCCGCCTTGGCTATAAATTCATGTGAACCGTTGCCTCCCATTGCGCCGGTATCAGCCTCTACAGGCATTACATCAAGCTCCATACGCTTGAACACGTTTTCATAACGTTTATACATGTTTTCATAACTTACATCAAGACCTTCTTCATCCTTATCGAATGAATAGCTGTCCTTCATTATGAATTCACGGCTTCGCATGAGCCCGAAGCGAGGTCTCGCTTCATCTCTATATTTCGTTTGAATTTGGTACAGGTTTATCGGAAGCTTTCTGTGCGAATCCACATCGTTTCGTATTATATCCGTAAACACTTCTTCATGGGTAGGTCCCAGACAAAATTCTCTTTCGTGCCTATCGCAAACCCGCCACATTTCAGGGCCGTAGGCGTTCCACCTTCCGGATTCCTTCCACAATTCAGCAGGCTGCAAGGCAGACATCAAAATTTCCTGACATCCTTCGGCGTCCATTTCATTTCTTATTATGTTTTCAATCTTTTTAAGCGCCTTAAGCCCCATGGGCATGTAACCGTATACGCCCGATGCAAGTTTTCTTATCATTCCGGCTCTAAGCAAGAGAATGTGGCTCTTAAGTTCCGCCTCAGCCGGAACTTCTCTAAGTGTTTTAAAATACGCTTTACTAAGTCTCATAAAATTACCTCATCTGCATTAATTTTTCTTACTAATTCATTTTTTCCAGAGTAACAACTGCCTGTGATGCTATCCCTTCACTTCGTCCTATACTGCCGAGCTTTTCAGTAGTTGTAGCCTTGATGTTAACTCTTCCCATATCTATTTCAATGACGTTTGCAATATTTTCCTTCATCTTTACCTTCATCTCAGAAATTTTGGGCTTTTCAAGGATGATTATCGCATCGATGTTTGCAACCTTCATCCCTGCTTTCTTTAGTTTATCGTTAACATCTTTAAGAAGTTCCATGCTACTTGCACCTTTAAGCTTTACATCCGTATCCGGAAAATGCTCTCCTATATCGCCAAGCCCTGCGGCTCCCAGCATTGCATCCATTATGCTGTGGCATAGTACATCTCCATCGGAATGTGCCTCGATAGAAAACTCGCAAGGTATCTTAATGCCTCCAAGTATTATTTCACTCCCGGGTACAAGTTTGTGCACATCATATCCTATGCCGGTTCTAATACTCTGCATCCCTTCCTCGCTAATCTTTAATATCCGCAAATATCATTCTGCCTGCTGCCGTCTGTAGCTGGCTCGTCACCTCTACCGTTACGGTTTTTCCGATTAGATTTTTTCCTCGTTCTACTACGATCATCGTACCGTCATCAAGGTATGCGAGTGCCTGACTTCGTTCCTTTCCTACCGCCACAAGCTTTACTTCCATGGTTTCGCCCGGTATCACTACAGGTTTTAATGTATTTGCAAGTTCATTTATGTTTAAGATATCCACTTCCTGGATTTTGGCCACCTTATTGAGATTATAATCATTTGTAACAAGCTTTGCATCCAACATACTACTTAGTTTTAACAGCTTCGTATCCACTTCTTCTATGCCTACAAGAACCTTCTTGTTTCGGGAATCATAGATATCCACATCAAATTCACTCTGAATGCCCGCCAAAATATCGAGCCCTCGCCTACCTCTTACTCTTTTTAAGTTATTATCTGAATCAGATATCTGTTGGAGCTCAAGAAGCACAAAATCCGGGATTATTATTTTACCTTCTAAAAAACCTGTCCTCAATATTCCAAGCACCCTTCCGTCAATTATTACACTGGTGTCAAACACCTTAGGTGCTGCATTTTTAGAAGCCTTTTTTACCTTCTTTGTGCCTTCATCGCCACCTGCCCTTGTGAACACCCTTGCCAAGTCCTTGGCTTTTTGCGTAGCAATGAAAAATCCCAAGTAACCGAGCACTAGATACGTAAAAATACTGGCTGCTACATATAGCGCTGCGATAGTGATGGGTTGATAAAGTCTTGTAAGCAAAAATGCTATTAAGAGTCCTACTAAAAGCCCTGCCGTACCTGCAAGTACGTCCCTTGTAGGTACATTCTTAAGGTCATCTACGATTGTTGTAGAAATTTTTGAAATGCGCCTGTCTACAAGTGGAAACAATAACATAAAAATAATTGCAAATATTAATCCAAATCCACCTGCAATAAGGCCTCTTTTAACCGCTGTAAAATCTCCCAGCCAAGTCAATACATTGAGTTTGAGAACTGTAAAACACCCAACACCTATCGCCGCTCCAAGGACTGCAAATATCATCCTAAAGAGCCTTTTATACATAAAACACATCCTTTCCATTTCTAAAATACATACCTAATTATTTTATCACCATTTCGTTAAGAATGTCAATTTTTCAAACATTCCCTGTAAACATTCATCCCCTAACAACAAGTTTATTTTAAAAAACAACCTCTTAATCGCAGGCGGCGCTCTCCGCCTTCTTTTTAATTAACAACAAGTTTATTTCAAAAAGCGTCCGCTGCCGCCGCAGCTTCTCCCCACAACCACCAAAGCCCCCGAAAGGGGGCTTTTACGTGGGTTAGTTAATATGTAGTTTTTAGGCGTTTGCGTTATTTACGACCGAAGGTCATTACGTTTCTTCACTATCTAAAACTCTTTGTAATCTTTGTACCGTAGTACTTTAGATTGCCGATCTTTCTAAATGCTACAAACATAATCTTAAACTTCCCTCTCTTAGGTAATACTATCCTCTTGCCCTTTATTACCATAAAGCCGCCTTTTCCTTTAAGTATAATGCGCTTAGGCTTCTTGCCGTTTATGCTGAGTCTCACATCATAGCCTGTTGCCCACTTAACCTTGCTGAACTTAAAGTCAAGAATACGTATCTTTACCTTCTTCTTGCCCTTCTTTATCTTTATGGTCTTTGCTCTTGCTGTCTGTCTCCCAGGTACCGGCAGCATGAACGCTGTGCTGTTTGAGTATGCTACAAGCTCCTCGTTTGCATCATCTAGGGCTGTAAGCTTAAATACCAGCAGTTTTCCAAGAGGAAGCTTATCTACATTTATGCTCGCCTTACCGTTTGCAAGCTGCTTAACATCCTTAGCCGCTATCTCCTTTATAACAGGAACTGACGGTATGCCTGAAGGCTCTGCAACTACCTTGTACTTAGCAGCTGCTATCGTCTTGTTAAACTCAAGATTTACCAATCCGTTACCTGCTACTTTCGCATTCACGCCTTTATCCTTAGGCAGCGGCGCTGCAAGAACCTTATCAGACAGCTTACCTATGAATGTTACCTTGGTGCCGTTATAGCTTCCGTCTGCATCTATAGCCCTTACCGCATAGTAGTATGCCTTACCGTTATCTGCCTTATCGTCCAAGTACTTCAAGATATTTCTATCTACAGTTGCTATCTTGGTATCACTACCAGGCTTAAAGTCCTTCTTTTCGCTTCTAAAGATTTCAAAACCTGTGTGTAGATTTGCTGCAGGAGGCGTTATAGTAAGCTCATAGCCCTTAGCCTTAGCAGATACCTTAAGCACTGCCTGACCAAGCTTCTCATTGTATAAGCTCTTCCATACAGCATATACAGTCATATCGCCCTTAACCACCGTACTTCTAAAGAAGTCAGGGTATTTAGCAGACTTACTCTTAGCCCAGCCTGTGAATAGATATCCGTCTCTTTCAGCTACCTTATCCTTCGTAGGCATCTTATTGCCTAGCGATTCATACCTGGTAACCTCTTCTGTCTTAAGGCTTGCATCCGTACCGTCATTCAGCTTAAACGCTACCTTCACCTTATCTTCATTTCCCGCTTCCTTGTATACAGGGTATAGTACCAAGTCTTCAGTTACTATGCTCTTTTTGAAGAAGTCAGGCTTATCTGCGTTTTGTAGCTTAGAGTATCCTAGGAACCTATATCCGTCTCTATCTCTTGCATTACCGTCAAGCTTAGCTCCTATAGACTTTCCTACTCTCACGCCTTCTATCTTAGCATCCTCCCCTAAGTCTATATCTGAGTATTTTATAGTTACGGTTGTAAGTAAAGGTGCCTCTTCATATACAGCGTATAGGGTAAAGTTGTTGTATACAGGTGCATCTACATTGTAGTCTGCAGCCAGAGCAAACTTACTCTTTGAGAAGCCTATTAGCTTGTATCCCGGTTTAGTAAACATGTTGTTTGTAACCGCCGCTTCAAGCTGCGCCTTTATGGTGCTGCCCTCTTCTACATTAAGAGTAGCTTCAAATCCTCCCGCAAGCACTCCGCCGTTGCCATCGAGCACTACCTTGTGCCGCTCATCGCCATCCCATACTGCATATACCTTTGTGTCTGCATTTATTACGGTATTCTTCGTAACCTTGTTAGCCGGATTCTCAGGATCACCCTTAGAAGTTGTCCAGTGCTTGAATGTAAAGCCGTCACGCACAGGATCTTCAGGAAGCTTATCGCCTATCTTCATGCCCTGAGCTACCGTTATCTGTTTTAATACCTTAGTTTCATCGAAGATCTCGTAGAACGTTACCGCACTTACAGCATTCTTCCATACCGCAGTTACAACCATGTTATCAGTCGCTTTTACAGTATCTCCCGGCATCTTAAACACTGCAGGTGTGCTGCCTACTTCTACCTTCCACTTATCGAACTTAAGACCTGTAGGTGCTGTGAAGCCGTTCTCAGGAAGTGTATAATCGCTTCCCTTTACAATGTCCGTTACATCAGGCATGCTTCCGCTCGCATCAGGATCTCCCTTTTCAAACTTAGCAGTTACCTTAGTCTCAGGATTTACGTTGATATCTTTCCATTTTGCCGTTACCACAAGATTCTCATGTACTGTTATCGTATCTCCCGGCATATAGCGTGCAGGTGTGCCTGTACCCTTAACTTCCCATGCATCAAATTCCTTCTCTGCAGGTGCTGTAAAGCCGTTTTGAGGAAGCTTGAATTCAGATCCCTGCTCTACCTGCTGCATAGGCATATCGCCCGTGCCTTCACCGCTGCTGAAGGTTATCGTCTTCATCTCAGCCGTTATCGTTATCTTAAGCTCGCTCGTTACGCCTGATCCGTCCATTGCCGTAGCCTTTACGTATGCCGTGCCCTTCTTCTTTGCTACTATAAGAGCTTCGTTTGCACCCGATCTCTTTACAGTGAGCTTTTCAGGGTCTGTTGATTCGAACTTAAGCTCCTTGTTATCAGCATCCGCAGGCGTTATAGCTGCCGTTATATAGGTGTTTTCTCCTATCTTAAGGTCTGTCTTTCCGCTAAGGTCTATCTTTTCAACAAGCTTAATAGGTGCTATATTCTTCTTAAATACCGCATATAACGTGATGTCTTCAGTTACAGGAAGTGTCTGATCGAAGTCCGCTACAGGTGATCCTTGTACGTTTGACCAGCCTACGAAGGTATAGCCTTCCCTCTCAAGATTCATAGGTAGCTTGCCTACCAGGTTCTCACCCTTGTTTACCTTAAGTACTCTCGGATATCCTAAAGTATCCGTAGCTTCAAGCGTTACATTCTTAATGTCGGGCTGCACCTCTTCTACTGTGAATGCGAAGGTATCCTCAACGCCTGATCCGTCCATTGCCTTTGCAGTAACGCTGAAGTTGCCCGCCTTGTTTGCTACTACGCTTACGAGGTTATTCTGCTTTTGTACTATCCTAACAGCAGGATCGCTCGTAGTCCACTTGAGTGTCTTATCATCTGCGTTTAAAGGAAGAATGTTTGCAAGTAGGTTGAATTCCTTGTTCACTACCTTATTTCCGCTGTTTAGATCCTCTATCTTTATGCTCTCTACCTTATGAATTATAGGTGCGATCCTCTTAAATACCGCATATATCGTCATGCTTTCATCTATCTTGGTTGCAGCTGTTACGTTTACAGCACCTGTGAAGGAATCCTTACTCCAGCCACGGAACTCATATCCCGCCTTAACCAAGTTAGTAGGAAGCTCTGCTCCCAGGGTGCTGTGAATATCTAATGTCACGCTCTTAGGATAGCCTGCTACGCCTTCTGCAAGCATCTTAACGCTCACCTGCTTCTTAGCAAATACCGCATAGATATTTATGCTCGATGTCATAGGTGTTAGCCTGTTTACATCTATCATGCCACCCGGCGTTGTGCTCCAGCCGATAAAGTCATAATCTTCCTTGTAAAGCTCATTTGGAAGTGCATTTCCTAAAGCTTCGCCCTTGTTTACCGTAAGCTGCTTAGGATAACCCGCTACGCCTTCCGCATTCAGCGTTATATCTACCTTATCCTGCTCTTCTTCTCCTATTTCTATATCGATAGAACCTGTCACACCTGAGCCGTCCGTTGCCTTTGCCGTCACTACTACCGTGCCCTTGCTCTTTGCAAACAGCCTTAAAGTGCCGTCAGGGTTTTTGTGTATTAATGCAAGATCCTTCTTGTCTATCGTATAGTTAAGAGATTTGTTATCCGCATTACCGGGGGTTATCGTTGGGATTATATCCACAGCATCCCCTACCCTTACGTCGTTTTTAGACTTATTAAGCTCTATCTTCTTTACCATTACGCTAGGTGCTGATACCTGCTCAAATACCGCATATAGCGTTAAGTCTTCGTTTATCACTTCATTCTCGTTAAAGTCTGCAGGGTTACCCATAGTCTTTGTAAAGCCCTTAAACTCGCATCCTGCCTTTTCGATATTCGCAGGTAGCTTACCCTTTAGAGTAGTGCCCTTCTCTATCTCTATAACCCTAGGATAGCCCGCTGCACCGTCAGCTGATATCATAACGCTTACCTTATCTGAGACAGGACCTGCACCCTTGCCGAGTACCTTTATCTTTATGCTCGCCTCAACGTTTGAGCCATCTTTTGCCTTTGCCTTGATTGTATATGTACCCTTCTGTATCGCCTTTATCCTTGCAAAGTTTTCGCCCGTTCTTTCTATCTTAAGCTTATTGTTATCCGAGCTCGTCCACTCAAGGCTCTTATCGTCTGCATCGTTTGGAAGTACGCTCGCTATTACAGCAGCTTCATCTCCCTCTTCGATGTTTGACTTCGTTACGCCTAAGGTTATCTCAGATACAGGCTTTGTGATTGCTCCCTGCTTCTTAAATACCGCATAGATGACCGTATCGTTACTGAGCACCGTATCCTTAGTTACATTTACAGGACCAAGGCTTGAATCTGTTGACCAACCCTCAAAGTCGTATCCTGCTCTTACGGGATCTATAGGCATCTTATCGCCTATTGCCTTGTCTCTGCCTACCATCACAAGTTTAGGGAAGCCTGAAGCCTTCTCCGCTATGAAGAGGGCGCTCACCTCATCCTTTTTGAATACCGCATAGATATCGGTATCACGACTTACCTGAGTATGCTTTGTAAAGTTCACAGGACCGTTTTCTTCATCGCTCCAGCCCATAAATACATGGCCTGCCTTCTTAAGATCCATAGGAAGGTTTGCATCCAGTGATGTGCCTTTTTCTGTCTCTACCACCTTAGGATAGCCCGCTACTCCTACTGCATTTAGAGTTACTTTCACCTTCTTGCCCGGTTTTCTGATAACTTCCATAGTAAGCTCTGCACTCACGCCCGAGCCGTCAAGCGCCTCTGCCTTAACCTTTACCGTGCCTTCGCCTATTGCCTCTACCCTTACCGATGCATCGTCTGCACTTAATATCTTTAATATCTCAGGCCTATCGAGCGTAAACCTTACCCTCTTATCCGTTGCATCAGGAGGCGTTACTACCGCAATGACATCAGTTATATCTCCAAGCTGCATCTTGATGCTGCCTGCTGTAAGCTGTATTTTTTCTACAGGTTTTACAATAAGTCCTTGCTTCTTATGCACCGCATACACGTTCATATCTTCCTTCACTACAGTATCGCTGAAGAAGTTGATAGGACCGTTATTTTCCTTGCTGTACCCAAGGAAGTCGTATCCTGCCTTTTCTATTTTTTCAGGCAGCTTGTCTCCCAAGGTATCTCCCTTGTTTATCTCTATTACCTGTGGATAGCCCTCTACTCCTTCTGCATGTATTGTAGCTTTTACCTTGCTAGGCACAGGAGAAGTATTTTCCTTAACCTCTATGTCTATCGCTGTCTCAATGCCCGAGCCGTCAGTTGCCTTTGCCGTTACGCTGTAGTTTCCTGCCTGAAGGGCTGATAAGGTTATCCTCTGATCCTTGATGCTCGTTATCTTTAGCTTGTCGTTATCACTCGATGTAAATTCAAGCACCTTGTTCGTCGCATCGGAAGGTTCTATGTCTGCTATTACATCGAAGGTATCTCCCTTCTTGATGTTTGACTTCGTTACGGCTAAGGTTATCTTCTCAACCTTCTTAACAGGAGGCTGCGATGCTTCAAACACAGCATATACTACAAGGTCATCGGTCACCTGTGTGTTTTCTGTAAAGTCTATAGCCCCAAACGGTGATACTGTGCTGTATCCCTTGAATGTGTATCCTTCTTTTTCTATCGTTTTTGGAAGGAGGTTTCCAAGAACGTTTCCTCTTTGTACAGGTATCGTCATAGGATAACCCGCTACGCCGTCTGCCCTTACCGTCACATTTACTATGTCCTTTTTGAACACTGCGTATATCTTGCTGTCTGTCATTACCTTTGTGTGTTTGTTAAAGTCTACGCTGCCTGTGCTCGATGTCGTGCTCCAGCCCATGAATACATGTCCGGCCTTTTTGAGGTTCATAGGAAGGTCTGCGTAATTTTCACCCTTCACTACATCCACCTCTTTAGGGAAGTTCGGTATGCCTTCAGCTTCCATTGTGAGTTTTACGTATTCCTTCTTAGGCTCTACGTTTATCATTATGTCGCTGCTTACGCCTGATCCGTCATTAGCCTCGGCCCTTACCAGTGCGCTGCCCTTCATCTTACCTGTTGCCCTTGCCGTTATCTCGCCAGTCTTTTCTATCTTAAGGACGCTAGGATTTAGCGATGTGAATGTAAGGTCTTTGTAGTCCGCATCCTCAGGCTCTATAAATGCCGCTACCGTAGTCTGCTCACCCGGTTTTAATAATGTATTACCTGCAAGTAGTGTGATCTTCGTTATCTTCTTAGTTATAACGCCGTTCTTTTCATACTTTGCATATACTTCGGTATCTTCATTTACCACCGTATCCTTTGTAAATACATCGCCGCTTCCTACTATTCTCCACTCTTTGAATGTAAAGCCGTCTCTAGCAGGGTCTTTTGGCATATTGCTTCCAAGTGATTTGCCTTTCTTTACAGTAAGCACCTTAGGGAAGCTGTTATCACCGTCCGCATTGAATACCACCTTTGCGTGGGTCGATGGAATAGGACCCGTGCCGTTATCCACTACCTTAAATACTATCTGCTTAAATACATTCGAGCCGTCAGTCGCCTTTGCCGTTAAGGTATAGGTGCCTTCTCTTGCCGCATATATCCTTGCCGTTGTAAGCGATGTCTTTTTTATATTAAGGCTTGGTGATACTTCGAATTTAATGTCCTTGTTGCTTGCATCTACAGGATCTACCGTGCAGATCGCATCCACATAGTCTCCTACCTGTATGCTCTTCTTTGAAAGCATAATGTCTATGCTCTCTATAGGCTTAATATTCTTATATTCAAATACCGCATACACTATAGTATCTATGTATACAAGGGTATCCTTTGTAAAGTTCACAGGGCCTGCTGCAGATTCTGTGCTCCAGCCCTTAAATTCAGCTCCGGGCTTAGTAAGGTTCGTATCAAGCTTATCGCCTGCAGCCTTGCCGTCTTCTACCATCACAGTCTTAGGATAGCCCGCAAGATCGCTCATCATCGTAAGCGTGTGCTTTTTCGTAATAGGCTTTTTAGGTACTACCTTTATTGTGATTTCTCCCCGCTTGTCAGATCCGTCGTTTGCCTTTGCCGTTATCTTGTATGTACCCACCTTCTTACCGAAGACTCTTGCAGTTACATCCGTTACCTGCTCTACAGGGAACTTATCAGCATCCGAACTTTCAAATGTAAGATGCTTCATATCCGCATCAGGCGGCGTGATCTTAGCTAAGATGTCAAGCCCCGTGCCTACTTCTATCTCGCTCTTAGATGCCTTAAGCTCTATCTTTTCTATCTTCTTATCTACCTGAGCGTTAGGATCTTTTTCAAATACGGCGTATACGCTCATATCATCATTTACTGCGGTATCCTTTGTGAAGTTTACATCGGATACTCCTGCCGGGTTCATCTTTGTGCTCCAGCCCTTGAAGATAAAGCCTGTAAGCTCAGGATCAGCCGGCATGCCTGCTCCTATTGTTTCGCCCTTCTTAACTTCTACCGCCTCAGGGAAGCCCGCAGCTCCTGCCGCTACAAATCTTACCGTAGCCTTATCGCTTGCAGGTGATCCTTCCTTAAGTACATCTATAACTATTTTCTTTACTATGTTTGATCCGTCTGTTGATTTTGCGGTTACCGTGTACTTGCCCTCACGAAGATTTTCAGCTCTTGCGCATTTCTCATTTACGATGCTGAGCTTCGCATTCTTAGGTGCTATGCTCCACTCGAGTGCCTTATCCGCAGCATCGGCAGGCTTAACGTCTGCAAGTATGTCTACTTCATCTCCGTCATACACCGTGCTCTTTGATAGCTTAAGGTCTATCGACTGTACCATCTTTTCAGGCGGCACCGGTACTGACGGCTTAAATACCGCATACAGCGTAAGGTCTCTATCTACGATGTCTGCGCTTGTAAAGTCAGGTTTTCCGCCGTAGCCCTTTGTGCTCCAGCCACGGAATTCCATACCCGGCTTAACTAGTCCCATAGGAAGCAATGCTCCCATCGTCTTTCCTTCTTCTACCTCTATAAGCTCAGGGTATCCCATGATGCCTTCTGCCATGAGCCATACATACTTCTTGCCGGACGTTTTCTCAACTACTTTTATCTCAAGCTCTGCTTCCTTCTTAGAGCCATCCATTGCAAAGGCTTTTACCTTCTGATTGCCGGTAGCCTTGCCTCTTATCCTAAGCTTGTTGCCGTCTATCTTCACTGCTGTAAGCCCCGCACTTACGTAGTACTTGAGGTCTTTAAGCGCTACATTTGCAGGTTCTATCTTAGCCGTAACGTCTATCTCTTCTCCTACGTTTATTTCATTCTTTTGGCTCTCAAGCGTTATCTTTTCTATCTTAGGATCTACGTTTACACTGCTGTCTTCTTCGTATACCGCATATACATCCATGTCGTTTTTAACCGTAGTATCTTCGGCAAAGTCTATGTCATCCTTGCCGCCTAGAATCTTCGTGCTCCAGCCTAGGAACTTAAGCCCGTGTATCTTAGGAGCCTTTGGCATCTTATCCAGGAGTGCCTTTCCTTTAGCTACACTTACAACCTTTGGAAAGCCCGCTGCCGAACCTGCGTTAAACGTTACGTTTACATCACTTGCAGGCGGTTCAGGTTGCTTCTCCAATACCTCTACCGTAAGCTTACCTTCTACGCCCGAGCCGTCCTTTGCCTTGGCAGTTATTGTGTAGGTACCCTTTCGTTTCGCCTCTACAGAAGCCTTGCAGTTTCCTATGTCCTTAACTTCAAGACCGCTTCCGTTACTGCTGCTCCATTTGAGTGACTTATCAGGTGCATCGCTAGGCTCTATCTCTGCTATCGCCTCCGCCGTATCACCTTCATACAGCTCACTCGTTGATAGGCTTAGGGTTATCTTTGTTATCTGGTTTTGTGATGCATCTTTAAACTGTGCATATACCTTTGTTTTTGCAGTTACTATCGTATCCTTTGTAAATTCTTCAGATAACGTAGGGTCATTCACCTTCTTGCTCCAGCCCTTGAATACATAGCCGCTCTTTTCAGGATCATCAGGCATGTCAGCACCCAGCGCCGTATTGTGCACCGCATATTTTACCGCATGCTTCTTCATGCCGTTCATAAACGTTACCGCATATTTTATCGGCTCCCATACTGCATATAGCATGGTATCTCTTGTTATTACGCTATCAGCCGTTATGTCAGGTGCTTGTGCATTAGGATCTGTAGACCAGCCCAGGAAGGTATTTCCTTCGTAGGTAGGAATTTCTGTAGGATAGTTGCTTCCAAGCTTTTCATCCTTTTCTACCTTCTTTGGCTGCGGCAGAGAAGCTTCCAATCCACCGTTTGCGTTAAAGCTTACCGTTACAAGCTCTCTCCATACGGCATATACCGTTATCTCGCCCGTTACCTTCGTATCCTTATCGAACTTGTGTTCAGGTTTTAGTATGCCATCTTCCGCTTCATCCTTGTTTGTGCTGTAGCCCTTAAATACGTAGTTATCAGACTGTGCACTTTCAGGTGCCTGCGTAGGGAACTTATCTCCAAGAGACTCTCCATACAAACATTTTATAGGGGATGTGAACGGATTCTGTACTTCTTCATCTTCGCTCATGAAGTGTACATCGTATTCCTTCTTGCTCCATGCCGCATAAGCCGTTACATCATCTGTGATTACGGTATCCTTATCCACCTTGTTTGCATCTGTAACAATGCCTTTATCAGCTTCCACCTTTGACTTTGTCCATCCTTTAAATGTATGTCCCGTCTTTGTAGGCGTGCCTGTAGGGAACTTATCTCCAAGGCTTGTGTTGTATGCTGTATCCACCTTAGGCGGTACGCTTCCAAGCTCTCCACCATTTGCATTAAAGTGTACACTGGATGTTGTCTTATCCTTAAATGCTGCGTAGGCTACTGTATTCTTTGTGATGTTTGTGTTTTTATCTATCTTGTTTGCATTTGTTACGTTGCCTGATTCTGCTTCTGTTTTGCTGCTTGTAAAGCCTATGAAGTCCTTACCCGCTTTTCTCGGAAACTTTTTAGGGAACCTCTCTCCAAGGCTCTTACCGGATTCTACATACACAGGTGCGATGTCAGGCTTTCCGCCCATCACATCAAACTCTACCTTATATACCGTACCTGCATCCTTCCATACGGCATATACTTTGCCGCCTTCATCAAACACCGTGTCAGGCGTTACATCAGGCAGCCCTGCATCCTTGCTCTTTGCAAAGCCAAGGAATGCCTTGCCATCCTTCTTAGGTACTTCCTGCGGGAACCTCGCTCCAAGTGCAGTGCCCTTTTCAAACGTTACGCTAGGTGCCTCACCGTCAAACGCTCCGCCGTTTGCATCAAAGTCCACCGTGATGGTCTCGGACGAGCCTTCCTTCCAGATTGCATATAAAGTCACAGGTTTTGTAAATATCGTATCCCTTGTAGCTTCAGGTGCCTCAGAATTTATATCATAACCCCAGCCTATGAAGGTATATCCTTCCCTCTTAGGATCCATGTTTGCTACATTTGCAGGGTCGTATGCAGGGAAGTCATCAAGTAGCGCCTCACCTTCATACACCTCTTTGCTTGCAGGAATACTTCCAAGGTTACCGCCGTTTGCATCAAAGCTTATCGTAATCTTCGTGTTCGTCTTCCAGACTGCATATACCTTCGTATCCACACTCACTGTCGTATTTTCTGTAAAGCTGCCGCTGCCTGAAACTGCAATACTCTTATCCCAGCCTTTAAACCTATAAAGATTCTTTTGAGGTGCCTCTGCCGGTAGCATGCCGCCGCTTTGCTTGATCGACTTGCCCTTTTCGACTATCTCGTGGTTCACCCAGCCTTCGCTATCTCCGCCGTTCTTATCAAACGTGATGCCTGCATGCTTATCCTTACGGTAGATGTGATACATAGCATCCTTGTCACCGCTTTCGTTTATTGTATATTCAGCATTTAAATTCTGGCTCTCCTTCTCAACACTTGCAGGAGTGCCTTTCTTTAGTTTGACTATCTTGAAGTTACTGTTTGCTTCACTTACAGATGTCTTTAAACCTGTAGGAGTTTTTAGGTATTCCAGATTATTACAACCTTTTAACATATTTTCGCATTTTAAAAGTGGTCCATTTGTTATTTCTGTATTTAAATTCCACTTACTGAGATCTGCCTTTACGATTCCTGATTTAAAAAACAGGTTACCCATATGCGTTACATTTGATACATCCCACTTTGATACATCAGGATTCGCTGCCTTTGCTTTTGCGAATGCGTTTATCATCAAATTCACTTTTGATGTGTTCCAGTTTGATACATTAGGATTTGCTTTATTTGTATTAGAGAAGATACCCGCCATGCGCGTTACATTATCTGTCTTTAGTTTTTCACAACCATTAATATGCCCTGGAAAGTATGCAAAGAAATTTTCACTGAAAGCCGGCAAATATATACCTTCTGTTTGGAAATTAATATCGTTTACATCAGCGTCCTTCCAGATTGTTCCTAATGCACTTTCTTTACCTCCAAGCTCTGTTATCATCGCACACCACATCCTATCATCTATGTGCATATTGCCTAAAGTGCTTACCGCTGAAACATTAACATTCTTAGCACTATCCAATTTTGCATAAACATTGCCCGAATCATTTAGCGGAATCTCTTCCGTGTTGTTTCTCCATATTGCATACAACTTCATGTCGTCATTTACAGGAAATGTAAAACCAAAATCAGAGACCGTTGCACTCGGACTCGTCGCCCAACCACGAAATTTATATCCTGCACGCACAGGCCTCTCAGCAGGAAGCTTACCGGTGCGACCAAACCCCTTACCTTTCTCAGCTATCTCGTGGTTTATCCAAGCATCACTATCTCCACCGTTCTTATCAAACGTAACGCCTGCATACTTGTCCTTACGGTAGATGTGATATATAGCATCCTTGTCACCGCTTGAATTTATTGTATATTCGGCATTTAAATTCTGGCTCTCCTTCTCTACGTTTACAGGACTTCCTTTCTTGAGTTTGACTATCTTGAAGTTACTGTTTGCTTCACTTACAGATGTCTTTAAACCTGTAGGAGTTTTTAGGTATTCCAGCTTACTACAACCATCAAACATCTTTTTGCGACTATCAAAATTGCTTAATACAGCTTGATGCAACTTCCAGTTGCTTAGATCCGCTCTTGTGATTCCGGATCTTTCAAACACACCCTGCATGTCAGTTACATTTGATACATTCCACTTTGACACATCAGGATTTGCATTGCTTGCTCCTCTGAACGCCCACGACATAGTGTCTACATTTGATGTATTCCAAGTTGATACATTAGGATTTGCGTTTTTTGCTCCCAGAAAGGTGCAATACATATAGGTCGCGTTGTCTGCCTTTAACTTTTCGCAGCCATTGATTTGTCCCAAGAAATTATCGAAAAGATATTGACAATTTGACGGCAAATATATACCTTCTGTTTGGAAATTAATATCTTTTACATCAGCACCTTCCCAGCTCGGACCATATGCCATTTCTTCTCCGCCAAATTCTTTTTTCATCGCACGCCACTTGAAGTACTCGATTTTCATATCACCCGAAGTATTCTTTGCTGAAATATTAACATTTTTATCACCATCCAGCTTCGCATAAACATTACCCGATTCATTTAAAGGAACTTCACTTACATTATTCTTCCATATCGCATACACCTTCATGTCGCCATTCACAGTGGTGTTATTATCAAAGTCAGAAGCCGTCGCATTCGGGCTCTTTGCCCATCCTAAAAATGTATGACCTGCCTTCTTAGGATTTTCTGCAGGCAAATTCCCACCGCCTGCATTAAACGTCTTATCCTTCTCTACAATCTCATGGTTAACCCAAGCCTCATTATCCCCACTGTTTTTATCAAACGTAACACCTGCATACTTGTCTTTACGGTAGATGTGATATACCGCTTGCTTGTCACCACTTTGGTTTATCGTGTATTCGGCATCCAAATTCTGGCTTTCCTTCTCAATACTTACAGGACTTCCCTTCTTAAGTTTAACTATTTTGAAGTTGTTACCTGCTCCACTAACCTGTGTCGCTAAACCTGTAGGAGTTTTTAGGTATTCCAACTTACTGCAGTCTTTAAACATTTCTTTGCTTTTATCAAGGTTGTTTAATATTTTTGCGTTCAACTTCCATTTACTTAGATCCGCTTTTACAATACCCGATTTTCTAAATACACTCCACATATCTGTTACATTAGACGTATTCCAGTTCGACACTTTAGGATTTGCTTTTGTTGCACCGTTAAACATACTTTTCATATTAACCACATTAAAAGTCTTCCAGTTTGACACATCAGGATCTGCCGAAGTTGCTCCGCAGAACATCCAACCCATATCTGTTACTTCATCCGTTGCTAACTTTCTACAACCATTGATTTTACCTTGAAAGGAATATAAAAAATGGTTGCTATAACTTGGTAAACGTAAGTTTACACCATGTATACCGATAAAACCGATAAAGTTAATATTATCTATTTTTTTAGCTGTGTCAAGCCAATTTAGCCTAGGGTATGCAAATGGATGATACGTAGCACCCAAAGCCACTGCCATTTCTACCCACTTTTGAAAATCTATTTCCGGATCGTCCAAAGGACTCTTGATAAAAATATTAAGATTTTTATTACTCTCTAACTTCGCATAAACATTACCGGAAGCGTTCAAAGGAAATTCATTTATCTCCTTCTTCCATACCGCATACACCTTCATGTCACCGGTTACGATAGTGCCGACTTCAAAATCAGGAATCGTCGCATTCGGGCTCTTTGCCCATCCTAAAAATGTATGACCTGCACGTTTAGGACTTTCAACAGGGAAACTTCCATCAACTACAACAAACGCCTTGCCTTTCTGAACAATCGTATGATTTATCCAAGCCTCACTATCTCCACCATTCTTGTCGAAAGTAACCCCTGCATGCTTATCTTTATTGTAAATATGATATATTGCAGTCCCATTGTCATCTATTTTGTATGGGTTCTTTAAATCATAGTTTTCCTCCTTAACCTTCGCAGGGAAGCCTTTTTCAACTTTTACCATCTTAACGTTATTGCTGTCTCTACAGCTAATGGTAGTCTTAAAACTCTTCGGGAGTGCAATGTAACCGCCACCTCTGTATCTTTTAAATGCGTCCGCCATTTTGTTTGGGTGAGAAAATAGCCACGGATGCAATTTCCAATTACTTAAATCAAATTTTCCAATATTAGCACCTTCAAACGCACCTGTAAAATCAACTATATTAGAGACATTCCAACCATTAATACCATAAACTACATGAGGCTCGTGATCTGAACGATCAAATTTGAACATTTCTTTCATTTCAACGACGTCATCCGCCCTAAAATTATATAGCTCATTGAATCTAAAGCAACAATTTCTAAAAAGCTCGTTACTATTTTTGGGCAAACGTATGCCGGCTTCAACGTACATTTTAACTTCTATATCTCCAACTTTATAGTGGTGTTGCTTTCCTGGCCACTCAATATGTCCGCCGTCAACTTTTCCACCACATTTTTTCACAAGTTCCAACCAATAAGCCCTATCTATAGGGTCATGGGTTGGTTTATCAATAAAGAAAGAAACTTTGTTGAGTATATAGCTCAATGATGGCGGAATGTTAGGATCTAGATTCGGAGGGTTGAGATAAGCGCCAAAATTTAATTTCGCTTTAACACTTCCTGATGCATTAAGATCGACAATTTTTTCCTTGTCTAATGTAGGACCTCTCTTCTTTTCTTTCTTGTTGTACGTTTTCGAGGTTTTTTTATAATCAACATTTTTTGAGAATTTTTGTTCATTTTAGTATCCAAGGAGTTCTTTAGATTTTTTGCCGCCTTGATTTTTAGGGAGTCTTTTGGGTTTATATTTTGGGATTTTTGGGAATTTTTGTTATGAACCGCAAGGTTTGCATAGTAAGCTCCGAAGCCTCTCCATACGGCAGCGTCGGCTTCGTCTGCCGCTTCTTTTTTAAGGGCTGCAGCCTTCTTTTTAGAAAGGCGTGCAGGACTTGCACCTTCACGGCTTCCCTTTGCCTTAGCTTTTTGCACCTTACCGTTATTTTTTGCAGGTTTTCCTTTAAAACCTGCATCTTTTTTGTTAATATCTGCAGGTTTTTTATCAGCCTTCGATGCCTTGTTATTCTCCTTCTTCTTGTTTTCTTCCGGCAGGGTGGCCTTTTCCTTATCACCTGCCTTCTTGCTGTTTTTATAAGCCTTGTCTGAAGCATCGTCCTTCGCTTCACTCTTAGTCACGGTGTTAGTAACGCCCTTGCCTGCAGCCTTGTTATTCGCTGCGAAGCTCGGCGAAATGCCCGTCACTACCAGCATGATGCTGAGCACCCATGCAAACGCCTTGGTTGCAACGCTCGCTGCGCCTAAGTTTCTCTTACCTACACTTAAGTTCTTCATTTTCTTTGCCTCCTATGGCTTTCCCAAAAATATACTAAGTATACTAATCATAACATGAAATACATGTGAAATGCTAATGAAGTCGATAAGAATTTCTCTCAATAAACAAAAACAACAATAAAGAATGTACTAATTTACCATAAATATAATGTCCATATTAAAATATTACAATATCTCCCCGGATATTGTCTTTCACAACAAAAAAATATCACGCTATGCGTGATATTTTAAAAGTATAAGTAGTATTTAAAATGGCGATGATCGAGAGCTAGCACAGTCATGTTAAATGCGATTTTAAAGTGTACATAGTATTTAAAACAGGCGATATTACTTTTACCGTAAAAAATGAAGGCTCCCCGAGGGGAGCCTTCATGAGTATTAAATTTTAAGCGTAACAAGCCGAACTTGTATCACACAAACCTACCATAGGTTTGCGAAGATTTCACGGATTTCAGAATCCTCTAGGAAAACATAGTTGTTTGCCAAAAGTCTTTGCTGATTGTCCACAGTAAGCTTTGTGAACTCGTCGATTTCAGCTTCCTTCATGCCATATTCCTTAAGAGGCTGCTTTTTGATCAGCTTTCCTAGGAACTTCTCAAGCTCATCATATACTGTAACATCCGCCTTGCAACCTAAAATATCTGCAAAGATCTTGTTAGCTCTTTGGATCTTGCCTTCAGGATCCTTTCTCATGTACATCTTAAATACCTCAGTGAAGAACTGATAGTTTGCTTCACCATGAGGAACATGATATTTTGCACCGATTGAATAAGAAAGAGCGTGAACCGCTGCGCAACCGGCATTACCAAACGCAATTCCTGCATAATTGGATGCAAGCAAGAACTCCTTAAGATGTTTCTTTCTCTCTTCCTCACCCTTCTCTACAATCTCCTTATATCCTGCCATAATCATTTTAATAGCCTGGATAGAATACATTTCCGTAAACGGAGTAGCCTTTGGAGAAAGGAAAGATTCTATAGCGTGGATAAGCGCATCGATTGAACTTGTTACAAAGAACTTGAAAGGAAGTCCCGTAACAGGCTCGGGAATAAGCACGGCCTCGTCCGCATAAGTCTCTTCTACCGCTATACCCTTCTTAGTATTAAGAGGCTTCAATTCTGAAATAGCTACATTTGTAACCTCAGAACCTGTACCGCAGGTAGTAGGAATTACAACCAACTTCTTGATCTTCTTAGGTGGTACTTCCCCCGTGAAAAGCTTATATGACTGCGGCGGTACATCCAAAGCCAAAATCTTACAGATATCAACTATAGTTCCACCACCGAATGCAACGATTCTATCGAAAGAAAACTTGTCCATTTCCTTTTTCATATTATCGATCATCTCGTCAGAAGGCTCTCCCTGTCCGAATTTTTCTTGAAAAATAACGTTTGTTTCGATTCCAAGAGGCTTTACATAAGGCTCGTAGATAAACTCATTTGTAACGAGCAAATCGTTCTTACCTAACTTGAACTCCTCGTTGAATTCCTTAAATGTGTCGAAGTAGTGAATCTTCGGCGCTACTCTTAATGCTTGCATAATTTCCTCCCTTACTTTCTTATACTAAAACACCATCCCGATGACTAAAACTTAACGTTGAATCTCTTTTCAAACTCAGCCTTAAGCTCATCTCTGAAATCAGGATGTGCAATATTGATCAAACTTCTGGCTCTATCCTTCATCGTCTTACCTACCATCTCGGCAATTCCGTATTCTGTCACTATGTAGTCCGTATCATGTCTCGAGGTGGTAACCGCCGCTCCATGGTCTATGAAAGGCACGATTTTAGATATCTTGGTACCGTCTTTCTTAACGGCTACAGATGGCATCGCTATGATAGCCTTGGCCTTCTCATCGTGCGCCATAGCTGCGCCTCGTACGAAGTCTACCTGTCCGCCCACGCCTGAGAACTGTCTGGTTCCAATGGTATCAGATACAACCTGTCCCATAAAGTCCACCTGAAGGCAGGCATTTATACATACCAAATTGGATGATTTGGCAATTACCTCCGGATGGTTTACATAGTCAACAGGTCTAAGCTCTACAGCCGGATTTTCGTTTACAAAATCATACAGCCTCTTCGTTCCCATAAGGAAGGTGACCACCATCTTACCTTTATCTATAGATTTTTTGCTGTTGTTTATAACACCCGCCTCAAACAGCTCTACAGCGCCGTCTGAAATCATCTCGGAGTGAATACCGAGATCCTTCTTATGCTTTAACTGTGCAAGAACCGCATCAGGTATAGCGCCTATTCCAAGCTGCAAAGTAGCTCCGTCTTCTATCAGGCTTGCGCAATGCTTACCTATAGCCTCTTCAACTTCGCCTATCTTAGGAAGACCAAGTTCAAATAGCGGATGCGAATGCTCTACAAGCTTATCAATTTCGCTGATATGTACAAAGGATTCTCCAAATGTTTTCGGTACCTGATCGTTGATCTCGGCTAAAACCAATTTAGCTGATTTTATCGCCTGCATGGTATAGTCCGATGAAACACCTGTGCTGCAATATCCATGCACATCAGGCTTTGAAAGTGAAACCATAACAACATCCACCGGAAGCACTCCACGCCTTATAAGTGAAGGTACTTGATGGAAGAACGCAGGAACGTAGTCTCCATGACCAAGCTCAGTGGATTTTCTGGTGTTCGGGCTGTTAAACCAACCTTCGTATCTGAAATGCTTGCTGTTTTCAGGCAGAGAATACTCGCCTTTACCGAACGAGAACATGTGCGATATCGTCACATTCTCATAAGCTTCCTTGTTCTCTACCATAGCATCCACAAGTGATGTAGGTTCTGCAACCGCATGGGCAAACACCACCCTGTCGTTGCTCTTGATGCTCTGCACGGCTTCCTTTGCAGTGCATCTTTTCTCCTCATAAATCTTTTTCCAATCCACTTAGCTGCCCTCCTCTGATTTCTTCTCTTCAAAAACTTTATCTATAACCTTATCTATGTGAGACTCGTCCCACATCTTGATAACACCTTTTTTGAGCTTAAACTCCTTATAACTCGGGCAACAATTTGAGCATCCGCCTATAAGAAGTAACATCGTAGCCTTTTCATCTTCATTTGCAAGCTCAAGATCAATACCTTTTTCCTTAAGTCTCTCCTTTAACGTATTGTAAGCTTTTCCTCTATCGTAACGCGGATTGCAACCTCCACAAAACTTTGCTCTGAATTTCATTTTATCTCCTCTAACTCACTATCTACTGTATACCCTCAAATGCCTATTATTAACCGACTTAGATGAGATAAAATGCAATACCTGCCCGCACTCCTGCAAGGAGCACGAACAGGCGTCTGTTTACAATATTAACTTTCGATACCGGCAATCTTCTTAGCCAATTCCTTCTTAGCTGCGATATTACCTTGCCTTGAAATCATGATTCTCTGTGCCTGAGGAGAACCTGCACCGTGCATGGATTCAGTTCTGTATCCTACAGCGGCAGTACCTAGACACATATTTTCTATAAGTCTTAGCATCCTCTGACGCTCTTCAGTAGTACAAGCAGGTGAAGCTGCAAAGTACTTCTGACACATATCTCCTATGGTTTGTCCGTCCTTAGTTACCTTAAGATCTGATTTGAAATCGGATTCTGCAGGCATTGTAACCATAAGACCGCCGGCTATGTCTTCAGCAAGCCTTGTGATTTCATAAGGAAGCCTTGTAACGTTCTGCTTACATACGTTTGCAAGAAGCAGGTCTACCATGTAATTTCCTGATTCTGTAGCCCAACCTTCAGTAGAACATGCGATTCCGCAGCAATAAAGTGTTTCATTAAGGTGTGTCATCTCAATCAGCTTATCCTTGATGTGAGAAGCCTTAGCTGCTCCGTTGTATTCAGCTATAACCGCTGCAGCTCCGATAAGCACATCACCTACACCTACTTTACATCCGCCGTATGACTGTCTGTGATATCCTGCAAATCTTTCTACCATCATTCCTGAAAACTCATACTCTCCGCATAGGAAGATTCTGTCGTTAGGAATGAATACATCGTCAAATACCACTAGAGCTTCCTGTCCGCCGAACTTCTTGTTACCAACGTCTATCTGGTTGAATTCTTCCGTCTTTCTTGTATCACATGACTGTCTTCCGTAAATCATGAATAGACCTTCAGCATCTGATGGACATGCAAATGATACGGCATAATCCTTATCATCTTCTGTCATGGTGATGGTAGGCATTATTATATGCTCATGAGAGTTTATGGAACCCGTCTGGTGAGCCTTTGAACCTCTTACTACGATTCCGTCATCTCTCTTTTCCACGATTCTAAGGAATAGATCCTTATCTCTTTGCTTAGACGGCATAAGACCTCTGTCACCCTTAGGATCGGTCATAGCTCCATCTACTACAAGATCGTTTTCCTGAATATACTTTAAATAATTAACGAAGTTCTTATGATAGTTTGTTCCGAATTTCTTGTCCGTTTCGAATGTTGTTGAATACACTGCATTAAACGCATCCATACCTACACATCTCTGGAAGCACGATGCCGTCTTTTGTCCCAACAATCTCTGCATCTTAACCTTCTTCTTAAGATCCTCAGGACTCTGATGAAGATGAGCAAACCTGTTTACAGTTCCTCCTGTAAGATTTGATTTTGCCGTCATAAGATCCTTATACTGAGGATCCTGAGCCAAATCATAAGTTGCCGCAACAGAGTTTATAGACGGTCTTATAATCGGATTGTCCACCCAATTTTCAACCTGTTTACCGAACATGTAAACCCTTGTCTTAAGCTTTCTCAATGACTCAATGTACTGATCTCCTGTCATTAACATTTTAACACTCCCTTTCCTTAACTCTATACTTCCTTTGCCAATAATTGGCCAAAACACTCTGTTGTAAGGTTCCTTACATAAATAACACCTCACATGCTTTGCATAGAGGTGAATATCCTAATTGACTTTTTTATCCAGCATTCTTCTTGCCATATCTAAAAGGTCATCGCTTATGCTTTTATCAATTACGACATCCTTTACCTCAGGGCAATTTTCTAAAACGATCTCCTTAACAACGCTTTCCATGGTGAGTTCCGCTGATGGACAGGTGGCACACGCTCCTGTAAGCCTTACCCTTGCCACTCCATTTTCAAAATCCACTAATTCCGAACCTCCAAGGTGTTCAGCCAGTAAAGGATCCACTTTTTCTTTAAGTGTCTGTACCAGCTTTTTATCCGTCATTTCAGCATTTTCGTTCACAAAAAACCTCCCCAGTTCCTTACATCTGAATTATACTAAAATACATCTTCTAAAGCAAGAAAAAAAACTTTTATTACTAAATTACTAATAAAAAGGCGGTTTATTGTCATTAAAGTTAAAAAATTTGTGGAGAAAAAATAATTTACAAAAAACGACACATCCTTTAATCGAATGTGCCGTCTGCGTTTGGTTGCGGGGGCAGGACTTGAACCTACGACCTCCGGGTTATGAGCCCGACGAGCTACCAGCTGCTCCACCCCGCGACAATGTTATCGCTGAATGTAAGTCTATCATATGTGAATATTAAATTCAAGTATGGTACCGGAGACCGGGCTTGAACCGGTACGAACCTCTCGGCTCGCAGGATTTTAAGTCCTGTGTGTCTGCCAATTCCACCACTCCGGCAAACTACATTACGAATTGCATTCTACCATAGCGAGGCATGCTTCCGCAAGTGCAAAATCCTCGTCGTAGGTAATTTTAAAGTTCATTCTGTCGCCGCTTACTATGGCTACCTTCTTGCCCGCTTTTATATATCTTCCCGTGACATCCGTATAAGTCTCATTACCGCCTGCGGATCCGCAGGCTCTATCGTTTTCATCTTTTTTTAAAAGACCCAGGTATTCATACGGCTTAAACGTTTGGGGTGTCTCGACGTTATACAGAGCACTTCTATCCATAGCTCCGGTCAAATAACCTCCGCCGCCTGTCGCCATAGTATCTATGCACGGCAAGGCAACGGTAGCTGCGCCGCAAGCAACTGCCCCCTCAACTGTTTTCGTTATCATATCTTCGTCCATAAAAGGCCTGCAAGCATCGTGCGTTACAAATATATCATCCTTGAATGAATCACCTTTGCTTACATGATCTATAGCCCTTAAAAGTGAAGTTTCTCTGTCATAGCCACCTGCGATAATCTCCATTTTTTTATTAGATTTGCAAACATCATCAAGATACTCATCCATAATATCCTTCGCATGATCCATATATTCGTCGGGCACTACCACGATTACGGCATCTACAACCTTAGCCCTTAACATCGTCAGGGTAGAATGCATTATAAGAGGCTTGCCTCCAAGCTTAACAAACTGTTTTGGAAGCTCCGCTCCCGTGACTCTGCTTCCCTTGCCACCCGCTAAAATAATTCCATATACCATATCTTCACCTTAAGCCCTAATAACGTTTTCGCTACTTTACACTGCACCACATAAACCTTTTCTCAAACTGCGCATTGTTTCATAAGTGTGCAAGAACGCATCAAAGCTCCTCGCCCCCATGTACGCCATAAATATTATTCGCTCACAGATAGCTGCTTGATCTTTCTGAATCTTGATGCGAGAGTTTGTTTTTTTGTTGGGGGATCCATGACGCCTGCAAGCTCTGAAAGTGAAGCTTCAGGATGTGACAATCTGGCATCCGCCGCACTTTTAAGCGGAACTGAAAGACCGTCATATAACCCCCTTGCCTTGAGCGCATTTATCGCAGTGAGTTCATTATATGCAGCGGCTATCGTCTTGTCTATGTTTGCGCTGTCACAATTTTTAAGCCTGTTCGCATTGTTCATAAGATCCTTTTTCATGGATACATCTTCCATTTTAATCAAGGATTCAGTAGCTCCCATTATTGCAAGAAGGTCTCTTATATCTAAAAAACGCTTCATGTAAACTATGTAATGTTCTCCCCTTTTTCTCACCCTTGCGGAAAATTTAAAGGCGGGCTTGAGTAACTTTAAAAGGTCTTCTGCAAGAGCTAAACCGTTCGTCTTAAACTCAAGAAGGTATGATTTTCCAGGATCCACCATGCTTCCTGCAGCTAAAAACGCTCCCCTCAAATATGCCTTCTTACAACATTTCTGCTTGACTATCTCGGAATCTATACCGCTTACAACGGTATCTCTTCCCTGCTTTACCTTGAGTAGACCCGTTTCTCTTAGGAGCTGCTTGGATACATCGCTGTCCTTTAGCTCCAGCATTACAATCCCCTTTTTTTCAACATCCAGCATACCGGCATCCATCATATTCACATCTATACCGAAATACGCCTTTATCAGCATCTTGTAATGCCTTGCGGCTGCAAAGCTTGGAGCCCTCATTGCAACGGAGATATTAGGCCTTTGCTTAAATATTATGCTTCCCGAAAACCTCAAAAACCCTGCGATTTCTGCAAGCATACAGCACGACTTGTCATTGATGCTGTGGGCGAGTTCCTGCTTCAGATCGTTTATGAAAAATGTTTTAGGAACGGCTTTTTCCATCTACTGCTTCCATTCCACTCCCACATAGGTGTAACCCGCTTCGTCTATTGCCGTCTTTGCCTTGTCTATGGCGTTTTTGTCGGAATACTTAACCTTTGCAAGTCCGTTCCTGTGGTTCACTTTAGCAGATTCTATACCGTCGATATCTCTTAAAAGCCCTGCTATATGTGCGCTGCAATGCCCGCAACTCATGCCTTCAATTTGAATAACAGCCTCATCAAAATTGTTTTTACTGAAAAGTCCCATAACTTACCTCCTTTTACAACTATAGATCCCTATGCTCTAAATTCACGTGATACGATCCTCTTTCAAATATCCCCGCTACCTCATTCGCCAGGGTAACGGATCTGTGCTGTCCGCCCGTGCACCCGAAAGCTATGTTTAGAGAATACTTGCCTTCCTTTTGGTACGCATCGACCAACCCTTCAATCATAGCTACAAAGCTCTTTATAAAGAATTTCGTTATATCGTGCCTCATGACATAGTTTTGAACTTTTCTATTATTACCTGTAAGGTTTTTTAATGATTTCACATAATAAGGATTCGGTATAAACCTCACATCCACAACAACGTCCGCCTCCGCCGGTATACCCTTTTTATACCCGAACGATGAAATATTAAAGCTGAACGTGCTGAGCTTGTCTTCTGAAAGTATGTTGGATAACCTTTCGAGCAGCTGACTTCGCTTTAAATTTTGAGTATCTATTATGTAGTCCGCCCTCTTTCTTATATCTTCTAAGAGCTTTCGCTCTATCGCTATTCCTTCCCTGACATTGCCGGATTTTGAAAGCGGATGACTTCTTCTCGTCTCGTTATAGCGTCTTATAAGTATTGAATCTGCGGCTTCAAGATATATAACCTTGTAATTTATATGCTGATTATCAAGACTTTTAAGGGTTTTTGCTATATCCGAAAAGAATTTTCTGCCTCGCAAATCCTGCGCTAAAGCAATTTTATCTATGTCATTTCCTTCAGCCTGCGCAAGCCTTAGAACGCTGTCCGTTAGAGCAGGAGGCATATTATCTATACAAAAAAATCCGAGATCCTCAAGGCAATTCATAGCCTGCGTCTTGCCTGCCCCTGAAAGTCCTGTAACTATTACTACTTCCATAATAACCTCCAAGATTCACCTACTATGCCTTTTCCAGATTTACTATTCTAGTCATATCAAGCCCCGCCTCTATAGCCCTGTCTATTCCCCTCTCAAGTCTACCGACCTTTGATGATGCGTGGGCATCACTGCTTATAACAAAGCCGACATCATATTTCATGGCGGCCTTAATATCTTCTACGCCTATCTCATCGTGCTTGCAATTTATCTCAAGTAAGGTGCCCCTCTTCTCGCAAGCTTTAAAGACTTCATCCATATGAACGGGTGCTCCGTATACGGGATGCGTGATAATTTTGATATCGTTGGTCTCTATAGCCTCCACCACCATGTCCGTATTTTGCATCCTGAGCCTTCTTAAGGAAGGTGAGCCTTCTTTTTTATTGTTTTTATGTATAAAATTTCGTACAGCATTGCAATTTCTGGCCGAATAGTGAAATCCCGCTATGAGGAAGTCCATAACCTCGAGTTCTTCTAAGGTTATATCCACCTTAGAACCGTTTTGTGTAAAGTTCGCTTCCATGGAAAGGTATATGTCGATGTCCTCATATACTTCATTCAAACGGTCTATCTCCGATCTCATCTTCTTAAGCGATGATTTTTTCACGCCGTGAGCCCTATGCCCTACACTGTGATCTGATATTGCAACCGCCTTAAGCCCGAGCTTTCGAGCACTGAGAACATTATCCTCTATGCTCCCCTTACCGTGCGAAAATACCGTGTGAGTGTGGTAGTCGTAAAGTATTTTATAGCCTCTGTATATCATCTGTCTTTTCCTATGATTCTGACTTCCGTTTTCAAATCTATCCCACTATTCTTTTTTACCCTTTTTTGAACCAATTTAATAAGATCTGTGATATCGTTTGCTGTCGCTTCCCCCTTATTTATTATAAACCCTGAATGCTTTGTAGAAACCTCTGCTCCGCCGATCGAAGCTCCTTTAAGCCCCGCATCTTCTATGAGCTTTGCAGCATATCCACCTAAAGGCCTTTTAAATACACTGCCGCAACTGGGATAATTCATGGGTTGCTTACTCGTTCGCTTATTAAGGAGCGTATCCATCTTTGATGCTACAGCGTCCGCAGACGAGGGAGTAAGGCGAAGCTTTACGGAAATGATAATCCCGCCGCCATCCATAAATTCCGTATGCCTATACCCGAAATCAATATCCTTCGAAGGCTTGGCAACCACATTATAATCTTCATCCATAAACGTAACTTCATCCACATAATCACAAATTTCACTACCATAAGCTCCGGCATTCATAAATACCGCTCCTCCGATGCTTCCCGGGATTCCGTGCAGAAATTCTATGCCCGAAAGCCCTTCATCCCTTGCAAGGACGCTCACTTCTACGTTTGTTGCGGCTGCCCCTGCAGTTATTACGTTCTGTGTGCTTTCTATCAAGGTAAATTCCCCGCTGAGACGTATTATAATTCCGTCATACCCTCCGTCTCTTACGAGCACATTGGACCCTCTGCCCAAGATAAAGCTGTCCAGCTTTTTTTCTTTTGCCATTTTAAGCGCTTCCCTGAGCTCTTCTATATTTTCTACAGAAATTAAATATCGTGCGCTTCCGCCCGCCTTATATGTACAATACCTTGACATGTCCGCATTTTCGATTATATTCACAGCATCTCCTCTATATAGCTACTCCTACTTTTTCGCCCAATCTGACCCTAGTCTCATAACCTTCGTTGGTGTTTTTTAAAATTTCATCATCAGGCTTTACGGTGTCTTTCTTAAATGCGAGTACCACCGTAGATGCCCCGAACATGAACATTCCTTTTTCATCACCCCTCTTAAACGAAGTTACTCCGTGATTTACTATCTTGCCCACCATCATTGCTCCGATTTCCGCCTGAATCATCTCTTTAAACCGATCGGTAGCAAGCACTGAATATTCCCTCTCATTTTCTTTAAAATAATCATCCTTTAGCGCAATATGCCTTACCGTGTGAAATCTGCCACGTATGTGCCTTGAATACCTGCGCCTTCCGTCATCTATGAAAATATACCTGTGATAATCATCGACGCAGAGCCTGAATATGAATAAAAATCCATCTGTAAACGCTTCCGCTATCTCATCTCCTGCCAAAAAATCCTTAAAGCTGAAATCATCTCCCTTTATGGTGAACCTTAACGTTTCATCTATCTTGTATATGCTGAGCCTCGAATCCGCAGGGCTTATCAGCGCATCACGGTCTGCATCGAGTGGCCTTTTGCCCTCATCCACCTTACGTGTGAAGAAGTCGTTAAAAGATGAAAATCCGCTTGCGGCAGCCTTCTTATAATCATCCATATCTATGTCGTTGTTATTTATGAACGAAGCTATCTTTCTTTTGGAAAATGCGCTGTTTGCATAGAACCCCGACAACTTTGTCATGAATCTGCTCGTAAATAAAAAAAGGAATAGCCTTCCTAATTTTCCTCTGTACATGAATTTAAGAGCCTTAGAGCCTGCAATATCTATCCTTTGCCTTTCTCTCACTGCTATCCTTTCGCTTAAAAATGATATCCGTTTATTATAAGAGCAAACTCAATAGCTCCGATAAGCACCATTACCGCCATCTGTTTATTGCCCGGTTTTACCAACTTAAAGTCCACCACAAAGGCGAGCATGGTAAGCAGTAAAAAGCACATGTACACCGTATCGAAACGGTCTCTAAAAAATTGCCCCAGGATATATAAAATCGGTATGGTGAGCGAAACGGATGTAACGGGAAGCCCGCTATAGCACTTCCTTCCTTTTGAATCCACATTCATCTCACTTTCTGCAAGCACGTTGAAATAGGCAAGTCTCACCAATGCTGCGAGCACATAGATTGCAAACACTATGAGATGACCGGGGCTGTGCATCCCTATAGAAAAGCCTATGAATATAGGAAGCACTCCAAACGATATGAGATCTGTAAGGGAATCTATCTGCACTCCGAAATTTGCTTCAAGATCCGTTCTGTTTTTTTTCATCCTCGCTATCTTGCCGTCGAAACCGTCACAAAACCCGGATATCATAAGAAAAATCACCGCTTCATGATGTAGCCCGAAGGTAGCGTAAAATATACCGACGATGGCCGATACAAGTGCTATGTAGGTGGCTAAAACCGTGTAATTATAATACCCTATTAACTTCATCATTTCTCCATCAACTTTAAAGTTTCAGCGTGCACATTTATTCTGTACAAGCTCAACTAGATTATACTATAAAAATTACTCCTGCTCAAAATCATCGAGCGGTATGGCATCCCGTTTTACTATGAAGGCGTGGTTTGCAAGTGTAATTATACAGCACACCAAAAAGCATAGGTAATAATTTATACCTCGTGTAAACAACATGCCCTGCGCTAAAGTCTTATGAGACTTATATATTCCTTTAAAGAGCGCCAGGAACGTAGCTTCCGAAACACCTACCGCTCCCGGAAGAGGTATTGCATTTACAGCCACAAACAGCATGGTCTGTACCATAGAAAAATCGAAAAAACTCGCTTGGTTATAGAAAAACGCCCTATACACGAAATATCCTATCCCGAACATGCATACCCTTTGAACTATATTCCCGAGCAGCAATACCGGCATCAGGTACGGCTTTGACTTTGCAAGATTTGCACTGGCAAAGTACGTAGCTAAATTTTTATTGATGGCAGCCGCCTTTTCCTCCTTGTAGCGCACAAACTTGAAGCTATATATTATCTTTACGGCAAATCTTTCAAGCTTTGCCAAAGTATTTTTTGAAAACATGGCGGAAAGACACAAAAACATTCCTACTATCTGTATGCATATTCCCACCAGAAAAAGTGACTTGAACAAAAGATTTTGCTGCCAGAAAAAACTGAATTTACTTACAAGCGCAACCAATGTAAGCACCATTATAGAACCCACATACATGGATATATTGAGAAGCATTACGGCGCTACCCTCAGCAACAGGTATACCGTTTTTCGACATATAATATATTGCAGCCGGTTGCCCTCCCGATGCGGACGGTGTCATAGCGGAAAAGTAAAGATCCGATGCGGAATACAAAACGGATTGGCTCAGGGTGCATTTCCTTCCGATTTGCTTTATTATAAACCTGATGTTACACGCTTCTACAAATATGAGGAGCGCAAGAAAAAAGACAGCCAAAGAAAGATAGGTCTTATCGAGCTTGAAAAACGTTTCCTTAAGATCTTCAAAATTAAGCTCTTTAAAGTTTGCCCTAAGTGTCCTGAACGTTATGAATATCAATAATACCAATGCCGAAAGGCTAATTATTTGTTTTTTTAAATTCTTATTGCCACCAGCCATCTATTTCTCCTATGCCTGTTCCTGCTTACCGCTAAGGCTAAACGGGCTTGCCCTGTCAACAACAACATCTAGTATATCACCCTTTTTAATATTTTTGCCATAAAACTTAACGAGCTTGAATTCGGGCGACCTTCCCTCTGCATTGTCACCTTCTATTTTGTCCACCATCACCTTTATCCGTCTTCCAATAAATTTTTTGTTTTTTTCAAATGAAATATCTTTAAGAAGCTCAGACAACATGTCAAACCTCCTCCCCATCTCAACTCTATCCACCTGACCGTCAAAGTTTGCGGCTTTTGTATTACGCCTCTTTGAATACATAAATGTAAAGGCTGCATCAAACCTTGCACGCCTTACAAGATCGAGCGTTTTAGAAAAATCTTCTTCAGTTTCCGTCGGAAAGCCTACGATGATATCGGTTGTAATAGCTATATCTTCATTGAGAGAATATATTTTATCAATTATTTCAAGATACCGCTCTCTATCGTAATGTCTATTCATACGTTTTAAGATTTCACTGCTTCCCGACTGCACAGGGAGATGTATATGAGGCATTATTTTATCAAGGCTCATCACATCTATAAGCTCATCTGTAAGATCCTTAGGATGCGATGTCATAAACCTTATACGCTCAAGCCCCTGTATCTTACTAGCTTCTACCAGTACGTCCCTAAAGTTTTCGCCGTTTTCTCCCCGGTATGAATTTACATTCTGTCCTAAGAAGGTCACCTCTTTGGCTCCAAGCGATACGGCGTCAGCGGTTTCACCCAGTATTTTATCAAGAGATCTGCTCTTCTCCCTCCCCCTTGTATAAGGAACGATGCAGTAGGTACAGAAATTATTACAGCCGAAGGTGATGTTTACAAAAGCCTTATGCTTGTTTACCCTATCTACCGGCATCTCTTTTATTTCAGCGTTTTCGAGGATTTCTATCTCACGCCTCTTGGTTTCTATCGTCTTTATAATAAGATCATACACCCTGTCTATATTATGAGTTCCGAATATAACATCTACAAACGGAAATCTCGCCTTTAAATCCTCAACTACTTCACCTTCCTGCATCATGCAGCCGCATACACACACTACAAGGTCATCACCGTTTTTTTTGAGTTTTTTCTTTATATTTTTTACTATGCCGAGAGTGCCATAAAACTTATTATTTGCATTTTCCCTTATACTGCAGGTGTTTATAACCACTATGTCCGCTTCCTCTATGGATGCAGACGTTAGACCATGTGATTTTAATATGCCCGCTATAGACTCGGAATCCCTCTCATTCATCTGGCAGCCGAACGTAATTATGTTGTACTTCAGGGCATTAATATCGTTCATGCTTTTTATCCCTTGCAAGCAAAGCATATACTGCATCTTCGGCATTTACGGCATCGTCTATTATTCTATGAATTCCCTCGGTTATGGGCATTGATACTTCATATTTTTTTGATAATTCGAACGCAGCTTTGGTAGTATACATTCCCTCTACCACCATTCCTATGCGCTCTACGGCATCTGATGCCTTCATTCCCTTTCCGATGAGCTGTCCGCACCTTCTGTTTCTTGAATGTCCGCTCGTACACGTAACTATCAGATCACCCATGCCGGTAAGTCCATAAAATGTATGTTCATTGGCACCCATAGCGATTCCAAGCCTTGCTATCTCAGCAAGTCCTCTGGTCATCATGGCAGACAAAGCATTGTCCTTAAACCCGAGTCCGTCTATTATTCCGGCGCCAAGAGCTATGACGTTTTTAAGCGCGCCGCCAATTTCAGTGCCTATGACGTCATCCGTTACATATACTCTGAATTCCTTAGCCATAAATATATCCTGAGCTCTCAATGCGGCGCTCCTATCTACCGAACTTACAGCCACAGCTGTCGGCATATTTAGCGCTACCTCTTCAGCGTGAGACGGCCCTGACAAGACCACATAGTTTTTAGGATCTATGTAATCTTTTGAAATTTGTGATAGCCTCAAAAGACTCTTCTGCTCTATCCCCTTCGCAACATTTATTACAAGCTCATTACCTTTAAGGCTCCTGCATGCTTCTTCTACGGCATTCCTGAAATGCTGTGCAGGCACTGCAAACAGTATTACATCCTTATCCTCGATGCAAGCATTCAAATCACTTACAGCAGACAAATTCCCCGGCAACTCAATATCGCCAAGGTATTTGGAATTTCTTTTGTTGTTTTTTATATCGCTTACAACTTCCCCGTCTAAATCGTAGATGCTGACTTCGTGTCCTGATAATATTAACCTCAACGCAAGCGCCGTACCCCAACTACCGGCACCTATCACTCCTACATGAGCCATGATAACCTCCTGAATATTATCGCTCTATCTATCTTATATTCAACATATTAGGCTCTTCGCCCTTTATAAGTCTTTTAATGTTGCCGATATGCTTTATTATCATAATTACCGCAAGTATCAGTGCCAGCACCCATATTTCTCTTCTATAAAAATAAAACATTATAGGAAGACAACAGGCTGCAAATATAGAACCCACAGACATCTTCCTCGTAATCATAGCGGGAAGCAAAATGGCAACTATATAAAGCAATCCCATTCGAAAGTCAAGAACATAAACAGCTCCGATACTTGTAGCGATTCCCTTTCCGCCTTTAAATCCATGAAACACGGGGAATATATGCCCGATAACGGCCGCAAGCATACACGCCCCTGCAACAAAAGCATGCTGATTACCCTGCATTCCCGTTGCATTTAAAATGGATGCTATATCGGTTGACTTTATGTAGTCAGACGATATGTAAAAGCCTGCGAGCACCGGTATGCTACCTTTTAAAATATCCACTATGAGCGTTACCACCGCAAGCTTCATACCCATTGTCCTCATAACGTTGGTAGTGCCCGGATTTCCGCTTCCGGCGTTCTTTATATCTATGCCGTTTAATCTTGCTATTATCGTAGCCGGATTGATATTTCCCATCAAATACGACGCTATCACTAAAATTACGAATGTACTCACTTTTCACCTTCTTCCTTATCCCTAAAAACGAATTTTATGGGACTTCCTATAAATTCAAATGTATCTCTTATCCTGTTTTCAAGATATCTTGAATATGATAACTTCATTAAATCCTTATCATTTATGCTGAACGCAAACAGCGGAGGCTCCGTACCGACCTGCGAAACATAGTATATCTTAAGCTTCTTCCCCTTGGTTGAAGGAGGCTCTTTGTTATACATGGCATCCGCAAGCATGCTGTTTAAGATGCTTGTCTTTATACGCTTTTTCTGACTTGCAGCTACTCGTTTTACAAGCGACATGAGATTATCTATGCGGATTCCCTCAGTGGCCGATATGAATACTACGGGTGCATACGATATGAACTTAAGGTTTTCGGCAAGTTCTCTTTCATAAGTTTTCATCGTGAAAGTTGCCTTTTTTATGGAATCCCATTTATTTACAGCAACTATTATACCCTTTCCCGCTTCCTTCGCAAGCCCCGCTATCCGCTGATCTTGCTCGCTGACACCGATGTTTGCATCTATCATCAGAACGCACACATCGCATCTTTCTATCGCTGATATTGCTCTTATAACACTGAACTTTTCTACTGCATCTCCTATTTTGCTTTTTCGCCTTATGCCTGCCGTATCTATTATATTGTATCTGTCACCCTTGTAGGTAACCACCTCATCTATGGAATCTCGTGTCGTTCCCTGCATTTCAGAGACTATCACCCTGTTTTCCGATGCCAAATAATTAAGAAGGGAAGATTTACCGGCATTCGGCCTTCCGATTACAGCTACGCTTAAAATGTCCTCATCCAAAGTCTTTTGAGCATCAGGTGCATTATCAACTATAAAATCGAGAACATCTCCAAGCCCCAGCATATTTGCGGCTGATACCGCCTGTACATCATTAAACCCAAGCTCATAAAAGTCGAACACAGCGCTTTCAATCCCCGCATTATCAATTTTATTTACCACGAGCAATATCTTTTTTCGTGTCTTTTTCAAGAGCATGGCTATCTCTCTATCGCCCGATGTAAGCCCAGCCTTTCCGTCGACTAAAAATATGATTACATCTGCGAGTTCGATAGCAACATCTGCCTGCTGCCTGATATTGGTCATCATTTCGTCTTTTGAATCGGTCTCTATACCGCCTGTGTCTATTAAAAGTATCTCATGGTTACGCCACTGCGTATATCCGTATATCCTATCTCTGGTAACGCCCCTCTCATCATGCACTATGGAGAGTTTCTTGCCTATGAGTTTATTGAAAAATGTGGATTTACCCGTATTCGGACTTCCTATTATAGCTGCTGTTACCCTATTCATCATCACTCCAAGACACAAAATCAACCATGCTAGAGTATTTCACGAGAAAATTCTCTGGCATCAAACTCACATATATCTTCTTTCTTTTCGCCTATACCCATATATATTACGGGAATCTTATAGACATCCGCTATGGTCACGACTATTCCGCCCTTTGCGGTGCCATCCATCTTAGTAAGCATTATACCATCTATAGCGCTGACCTCACTAAACTTTTCAACCTGTGAAAGGGCATTCTTACCCGTGTTTGCATCAAGCACCAACATCGTATATAACTTCGCCTCGGGATATTCCCGCTGCACCACTCGTTTCATCTTGCTAAGTTCATCCATGAGATTTTTCTTGTTCTGAAGCCTGCCGGCAGTATCCACTATAAGTGTATCTACGTTTCTTGCCTTAGAAGCCGATATCGCATCAAATACGACCGCCGAAGGATCCGCTCCCTCATCATGCTTTACCACCGATACCCCTACCGCATCTGCCCAATGCGAAAGTTGCTTGGCGGCTGCCGCTCTGAATGTATCTCCCGCTGCAAGAAGCACCTTCTTATCATGCTGCTTGAATACATTTGCCATCTTCGCTATGCCTGTAGTCTTACCACTTCCGTTTACACCTATGACTAGTATCACGGACTTCCCGCTGAGATCCATGGTTCCTTCAACGTCCACTATCTTTTCTATCGTCTTGGAAAGCTTATATTTAACCTCTTCAGGCGTTGTCAGCCCTTCATCTTTAATGGAACTTTTAAGAAGTTCAATTATCCTTTCCGCAGTATCCACTCCGATATCCGCCATTATTAACTCATCTGTAAGCTCTTCAAGCATATCATCATCGACGGCGGGTTTCGATGAAATAATATCTCCAAGCCTTTCAGATAATCCTGAAAAAAATCCTCTCTTAGCCATTATCATTCTCCTTATCTAAATATTCAGAAGCCTCGGAAAGCCTTATGGATAAAACCTTGGATATCCCTCTTTCAGGCATCGTAACGCCATATAAGCTGTCCGCCTTTTCCATGGTGGCTTTTTGATGCGTTATTATCGTAAACAAAATATTATCAAAGGTTTTTATCTGCCTCACAAACCTTTCTATATTCACATCATCGAGCGCAGCCTCAACCTCATCTAAAATACAAAATGGTGACGGTTTTAACATCAATATGGAAAACATCAGGCAGAGCGCCGTAAGTGTTTTTTCACCACCCGATAGCAGTCCTATGTTCTTAAACCTTTTCCCCGGAGGCTCTGCAATAATATCTATATTCGATTCCAATACATCATCTGCATCAGCCAGGATGAGCTCCGCCTTGCCTCCATCAAACATCTCATAAAAAAGCTTTTTGAAATTTTCCTGTACCACCTTAAAACCTTCGCTGAATTTATCTCTTATCCTATTATCCACATCCTTCAACACCTTTTTAAGATCGTCTATTGAAGCTGTGATATCGTCTCTTTGGCTCGACAGAAATTCATACCTTTCGCCTTCTTTTTTGTATTCATCGATAGCCATCATGTTTACGGGCTCAAGCTGCTTTATTTTACGGTTTAATTCATCCAGCCTCGCCCTATCGTCCTTGTAATTTACATCTTTCACTTCCCTTTCCTTAACGGTTGCAAAAGGCACATCATAGTCTAAATACATCCTGTTTTTTATGCTTTGTATCAGAGCTGTACTTCTTTGTTTTGAGCTTAGAAGTCGTTCCTTTCTCTTCTCAAGATCCATGATGCTTGCGTAGTTTTTTTCTATCTCCGCCTGCACCTCGTTGTTCTTCTTAGAAAGTTCGTCTTCAAGCTCGCTTATTTTGGCACTCTTTTCGTAAAGCTCCGCCTTTTCATCATTTAGTTTTGCAAGTTCACCATCATCGTTTTTATCACACGAAACTTCTGAAAGCCTTTGCTCTATGGTTTTTAAATTTTCATTCTTGATGGCTATCTCTTCATCTCTCTTACCTATTGCCATGGCCATGGTAGCCCTTTCTCTATGAAGTGACTTAACCTCCGTTTCAAGCGATGCAATTTCGTTTTTCTTCCCTTCCTTTAGAGCTTCCATTTCTCTTCGCATCTTCATGATTTCTTCCATGGATACGTTCATTTGCGAAAGCTCTGCGTCTACCATTACCAGCTCTTGATTCGCATTATCCATATTCTTTTTTGCATCTTCAATAATACCTTTTGTATTTTCGATATCGGACATGATAGTCGCAAGTTCTCCTTTTGCGTTCTCGCTTTCTTCCCTACGCCTTTTTTCTTCCTTCGCCCTGTAATCGCTATCCATATCGAGCGCCTTCAAAGCCCTGTCCGCATCATCCTTGTTGTTTTTTGCATTTAAAATTTCATCTTCCAAGTCATTTAGTTTTATGGCTATGGCCTCCTTATTCATAAGACTCTTGCCTTTATCCTTGATAGCATCGGCAAGGCCCGCCTTTAGCCTTGATATCTGATTCTTCCTTGCAATAGCTCCCTTTTCTATTTCATCTCGGCTGCCGCCTGTCATCGCACCTGCGGGAGATACCGTCGTTCCGTCCATCGTAACGATAACTTCGCCTGCCTTAAGCTTTGAAGATGCCTTTACTGCGCTCTTTACATCCGAAAAAATATAAACCCCTTCAAAGAGTCTTAATAGATTGTCATATCCGCTTTTTTCCACGTTTACAACGGACTTTGCAGTACATTCAAAGCCGTCTTCGCCCTGAAATGAATGGGAATTTCTACCGCTCGTAGGTTTTGACGTTATGAAGGCGGCTCTTCCCGCCTTATTTTGAGATAGCCATTTTATTCCATCTATTGCATCGGCACTGTCGTCACACACTATTGCCGTTTCATATGGTTTCAGCGCCGCCGCTATGGGCGTAATATAATCCTCTTTCACCCCTATATAATCTCTGAATTCTCCCTTTAATCCTTTGATTCCCGCATTGAAAAGAACCTCCGACGCGCTATCCTTCTTTGCCCTCTTTTCAAGTTCCTCAATCGCTTCTATCCTTGCCCCTATGCTTTGCTCCTTCGCCACAGCCTTTTCAAGAGCTTCTTCAGCCTCTTTAGATTCTTCAATTAGGGTTTGCTTTCCTGCTAAGAGCTCAGTTTCAAGTACTTTTAGCCCATCGAGTGTAGAAGCGAGTTCTTTTCTTTTTCTTTGAGACTCCTGACGCCTTTTTTCTTCTTCCTCAAGGTATGCCGTATTCTTATCCAGAGCTTCTTCGAGACTTTGTTTTTTATCGGTCAAAAAGTTGATCTTCGCCGCATATTTTTCCGAGTCTATTTCGTTTCTGGATATCTTCTTTGAAAGCTCCTCCCTACTCGTTTTTAGTTCGGTTAACCTTTGTTCTATACCGCAGGCTCCGCTTTCATCGGTGTTTTTATTTATTTTTTCATCCAATTTTAAAAGCTCTTCCTTTGCAGAGGCGAGCTTGCCGCCTAAAGCGGAAATACTCTCCGCCAAATTATCATCCTTATCCTTAAGTTCGTTTATATCCGTTTTTACCCTTTCGATGTCAGCTATGACCGCCTCTTTCCTGCTTATTAAATTTATCCTTTCCTTATCATCGACTTCATTTCTTTTCTGAATATCTGAAATCTTTTGAGTTATTTCAAGTATGCTGTTCTTCGTATCTGAAAGACTAACCTTAAGCTCGTTCATCTCCTCGTATCTGCTCTTCTGTGAAGATTTCAGTTCGTCTATGCAGGCTCTCTTTTCATTTAACTCTTTTTCTATATTCCCTTCATCTTCTTCCGCCTTAAGATGCCTTCCTTCGCTCTTTCTTATTTCATACAACATGAGATTCATATCTATGTCTTTTCGTAATCCTGAAAGCTCGTTATACTTCTCAGCCTTTTCGGATTCTATCTTAAGAGGCCCTATCCTTCCTTCTATATCTATCAAGATATCGTTTACCCTCTCAAGATTTTGACTTGCCTTTTCTATCTTTCTTAGGGTTTCTCCCTTTTTTTCGCGATATGCTACTATTCCGATGGCTTCTTCTATCATAGAACGCCTACCGTCGTTTCTGTTGCTTACAAGCTCTTCCACCTTGCCCTGACCTATGATTGAATAACCGTCTACTCCAACGCCCGTATCCACGATGAGGTCTCTAACGTCCATCAACCTGCATTTATTACCGTTTATCCTGTGTTCACTCTCACCGGATCTAAACAATCTTCTCGTTATTTCAACTTCATTGTATTCAATATCCAGCATCCTGTCTGAATTATCTATTACAACCGTAACCTCGGCAAGGCCTTGTTTTCTTCGCTTTTCAGTACCTGCAAAGATCACATCCTCCATCTTGTAACCCCTTAGCGTCCTTGCACTTTGCTCACCGAATACCCATCTTAAGGCATCACTTACGTTACTCTTTCCGCTGCCGTTAGGCCCTACTATACAGGTGATCCCTTCATCGAAATCTATTTTCACAGGGTCTGCAAAGGATTTAAACCCCTTTATCGATAGACTTTTAAGCCTCATGAGCCGCCTCCTTAGCAATGCTTTTAAGCTTCTTGTCTATGCGTTTATCATCGTTTTTCATATTTTCAAAGAAAAGCCTTGCCGCATTCTGCTGAGCTTCCTTCTTGCTCTTGCCGACACCTTCGGAAAGCTTGGTGTTATTTAAATACGCACCGATGCGGAAAGTTTTGCAATGCTGGTCACCTTTTTCGGATATTGTGTGATATTTTATATAGTAGTTAGTAATTCCACAGGCATGTACGCATTCCTGAAGCCGTGTTTTATAGTCAGCCTTCGCCTCACCCGTTGCCGCTTCTTCAATTCTTTTAATAAACAGCTTATTTATAAACTCATGAGTTTTTTCATATCCCGCATCCAAAAATATGGCTCCCATGAGAGCTTCGAAGGTATCTGCGAGTATCGCTTCATTTCGCCTTCCCATGTGCTTTTCTGTAGAACTGTCCATTTCGATATGCCTTCCAAGATCCAGCTTCTTCGCCATTTCCGACAAGCTGTGATTATTTACTATATTAGATCTTGCCTTTGTAAGATTCCCTTCATCATAATCCGGTCTTTTAATAAATAAAAGCTCTCCTATAACAAGATATAATATGGCATCTCCCAGGTATTCGAGTCGCTGATTTGTACTCTTCCTATCCATATTATGTACCTTACCCAGCATTGAAACATGGGTAAGTGCAGTAATAAGAAGATTTCTATCTGAAAATTTATAATTTATCTTAGTTTCTAAAGCATCCAAATTGCTCATAATGTTCCTTCATCCAATTTAAGTATATCTTTTTCTATTTTCTCAACCACCCGCTTTTCGCCAAACGGTATTCCTTTTATGATGGTATTCATGACAGCTCTGCTACCGGATGAGCCGTGTATTTTAAGCACTGCTCCCCGCACTCCTATTATGGGCGCTCCGCCATATTCTGAATAATCGAATTCATCCTTCATATTTTTAAGGTCGCCTTTAAGCATTAGCCCTGCAAATTTATTTTTAACTCCGGAATAAAAAAGATTCTTGAGAAGCTTTAATATAGTCCAGCCAAGACCTTCAGTAAGCTTTAGTATGACATTTCCAACGAAGCCGTCGCATACTATTACATCACAAGCCCCCTTCGGAACGTCACGAGCTTCTACATTTCCCACAAAATTAAGATCAGCATCTTGAAGAAGATCATAGGCAGACTTCGTAAGGATGCTGCCCTTGGCTTCTTCCGTACCTACGTTTACCAGCCCTACTCTCGGATTATCAATACCCATTACATTTTTAACATATATGCTACCCATCACCGCATACTCTAATAAATTCTTCGGCCTGCAATCCGTACTCGCTCCGGCATCCACTATAAGTGCATGCTTTTTCTTTTCGAGTATGGGGTATACGCTGGCTAAGGCAGGTCTGTCTATTCCTCTGATTCTTCCAAGTATCAGCCTCGCTCCAACAAAAAGAGCTCCCGTACTGCCCGCAGATATGAATATGTCCTCAGGATTATCAAGCAGCTCGCTTATCCCTTTTACAAGTGATGAATCCTTCTTCTTCCTAACCGCCTGTACCGGGCTTTCTTCATTTTCTATTACTTCGCCGGCATTTATAATAGAAATCCTATCTCCCTTATATCCATGTTTTTTAAGGCTTGATGAAATCTCAGCTTCATCTCCCACTATCACTATCTCTTTATCACATTTAGAGGCGGCCATGACGGCACCCTCCACTATGGCTGAAGGTGCATTATCTCCACCCATTCCATCTAAGATCACTCTCATACTTCACCTACCGATACACTCCATAACCCGTTCATTATACTATTTTATTAAAGGCTACGCAAAACTTTATACAGCGCCGCATCATCTAAGGCTCCAAGATAATCAAACATATGTAGCGTTGCGGCTACCCGGGCTCATCCCGAGAATCTGTCAGACACTATGAACTCCACGCTTTCATAGCCAGTTTTAAATACCAAAGGGAAATCTTCTCCCTTCTCTCCGTCTATGTCCGTACCTAAAGGTTCACTTGATTTTATTGTAAATTCACTACCTTGAAAATGTATTATCTTATCGGATTTTATGTCTCTTTTAAACTTTAGGGCGGAAAAAAGCAAAGAAAGCTCTGCAAGGTTCATCTTCTTAAATGCGAGCACATCAAGCTTCCCGTCATCGAGTTTTGCCTCCCTCACTAAGTCCCTGAATCCCCCGGCACCTCTGCCATTTAAAACTACAAGAAACACTATTTCTTCCTCATATGTTCTATCTTTCGTCTCTATGGTCACTCTTGAACTCTTTATATTCTTAAGCTCTTTGAGCCCTTGCATATAGTATGCGAGCATCCCAAAACGTTGTTTAAGATGTGGTGGAGTCTTTTGGCTTAAATCTATAAGATTTCCAATAGCTGCTACGTTTATGAAGTATTTTCCGTTTACGCTCGGAAGATCTATCTTCCACCTTCTTTCTTTAAGCGCTATATCCATTGCCCTGTCATAGTTTGCGGGTATTCCGAGTGCATATGCAAAATCGTTTGCCGTACCTGAAGGAAGAAGCGCAATCGGTACCGATTTGTCAAATTTTTTAAGAAGATTCACGGTTATGTTTATGGAACCGTCACCGCCGGCTACAGCTATGAATTTATAGCGTTCCAAATCTTCATTTTTTAAAAAGTCATAAGATTCATCACCTGCTTTATATAGCTTTAGCTCCACTCCCTTCGCCTTACATTTATTTTTAAGTGCGGACAAATGGCTTATAATTGCACCTTTTCCGGATTTTTCATTATATATTAATGCCGCCTTCATCATGGAGCCTCCTCCTTATATCTCCCATCATATATAGTGATCCTGTAAAAAGTATCAGATCGTAGTTTCTTCTGCTGTCATATGCTTGAGTAAAAGCCTTGCCTGTATCAGGGATTTCTTGGTAATTCCCCGTATTACCCTCGCTTTGCTTCGCAATTTCAAGCATTTCATGTGCTGATATCCTTCTTTCATTATTTATCTCTGTAAATATAACATCATTTGAAAACTTGCATAATCTGTGTAATATCTCATCAACCTGTTTATCTCCGAGCATGGATGTAACGGCAAGAATTTTTGCATTAGGGTAGTAAAGTTTTACATTTTGCTCTAGAGCCTCTATCCCCGCCACATTGTGCGCTCCGTCTAAAACTATATCGGCGCAGCCTGCATCACCTTCAAATACTTCAAAACGTCCGCTGAAGTGCACATCTCCGAGAGCCTCTACAGTGATTTCATGCCTTTCACAAAATCCAAATGCAGATTTCAGTTCACCGACTGTCGCAATTACCGTCTTAAGGTTACTCAGCTGATGCTTTCCAAGCAGTGAAAACTTAATCCTTCCATAGTTTTGCGGAGCTGTACTCATGTCGACTAAGCTGAACTTCTTATTGTAATCCACTGAATTAATTTTTACCGCTTCATCTGCCCTTACTATATTAGCATGTTTTTTACAGACCTCATTTTTTATTACGCTCAATGCCTCTTCTTCATCCACATTTACAACTGCAGTTGCACCTTCTTTTATTATTCCCGCCTTGTTTTTTGCAATTTCTGCCAATGAATCGCCCAGTACATCCATGTGATCATAGCTTATAGATGTTATTACAGCCACTTTTGCAGGTGCTATGTTTGTGGAATCCAATGCTCCCCCAAGACCTGTTTCCAAGATCACATATTCTGCCCCTACCTCTTTAAAATAGTATAGAGCGAGCCCCGTAATAACTTCGAATTCCGTAACCGCAAGCTCTCCATCCTCTTTTGGAAGTTTATCCGCAGCTTCGAGCACCGTTTCGCCTACCCTGTCCAAGTCTTCACAGCTTATACTCCTACCGTCCACTGCTATACTGTCACGATAACTTGAAAGATAAGGCGATGTATACATGCCTGTTTTAATGCCATGTGCTCTTAAAATTTTATCGAGCATAGTACATACAGAACCCTTACCGTTTGTACCTGCCACATGAATTATCTTAAAATCGGCACACGAAACTCCGAGCTCTGCCATCAGTCTGTTCATCCTGTCAAGACCCAGCTTACTGCCAAACCGTCCAAGGCTTTTTATTTTATCTACCGCATTGCCCATAAACACAAGATCCCTACATATCTGAAAGCAGGCTCAACACCTCATCCAAAGCCTTTTGATAGGTTTGCAACTTCTCTTTTTCAGCATTCACCACAGCTTCAGGTGCTTTTTTCACAAAGCCGTCGTTATTCAACTTGTTGCTGCACCTGGCTATCTCGGATTCAAGCCTCTTCTTCTCAGCACCCAACTTTTTAAGCTCCGCTTCTTTATCTACGAGCTCATCTAAAGGCATATAAATTACACCGTCCGCAAAAACCACCTTCATGGCATTTGAATCATCACTCGGTGCGCTCATATTTATCTTCGTGCCGCTAAGTGATTCTATGTATCTTTTAGCTTTTTTGATAGCATCTTCATTTTTACCGGTATCTATGATGATTGAAACATCCTTTTTATACGGAACTCCCGCATCCTTTTTCATATTTCTTATAAGCCTTGTAATTTCCATTACATGCGCAAATATTCGAGTGGCTTCATCGCCTCCCCGTATATCTTCATAATCCTCCCAAACGGATGAAACCAACATATCCTCATCATCCTCTTTAAACTGCTCGGGTATGTAGCTCCATATTTCTTCCGTGATATATGGCATGAACGGGTGGAGCAATTTAAGCATGTTTGCCATGCACTCGATTGCAACACTTATGGCCACCGCCTTATCGGCCGTATCGCTTCCAAAAATTCTGCCCTTGATAACCTCTATATACCAATCGCAATATTCATTCCATATCAAATCGTATATCTTCTGCCCCGCCAATGCGATTTCATATTTATCCATGTTGTTTTTCATGTAATCCATGGCTCTATGAATGCTTTCTATCATCCACCTGTCTTCAGTACCTAGTAGCGACTCCTCGTTTTTTACATCGATTTTTTTTATGTCTATGCCTTCGTTCTCAATCTGCCCCAAGCTCATAAATATAAACCTCGCAGCGTTCCAAAGCTTATTTGCAAAATTTCTCGCAGCTATGATCTTTTCCTCCTGATACCTGATGTCGCTGCCTGCTGAAATGCCCGTAAGCAACATGAAGCGCAACGCATCCGCACCGTATTCATCTATAATCTTTAGAGGGTCTATGCCGTTTCCAAGTGACTTGCTCATCTTTTGGCCGTCTTTATCCCTCACAAGCCCGTGGATATATACATTATCGAAAGGTAGTCTGCCGTCCAGCTCTAAAGCCGTAAATACCATCCTCACAACCCAAAAAAAGATTATATCGTATCCTGTTACAAGCACGTTCGTAGGATAGAAATAATCGAAGTCTTCCGACTTTTCAGGCCATCCGAGCGTAGATAGAGGCCACAAAGCAGATGAAAACCAAGTATCAAGTACATCTTCATCCTGCACTACCTTGCCCTTGCAAGAGGGGCATTCACATATTTCTTCCTTGGACACTACGAGCTCACCGCATTCTGTGCAGGTGTATGCAGGTATTCTATGTCCCCACCACAGCTGACGGGATATACACCAATCTCTGATATTTTCAAGCCATTCTAAATACGTCTTTTCATACTTTTTCGGGATATGTTTGAGTTTACCGCTCTTAGCGGCATCGAGCGCAGGTTTTGCAAGATCCTTCATCTTGACAAACCACTGTTCCGATATTAGGGGCTCCACCGTGTTATGACACCTGTAGCACTCACCCGCCGAAATGTTCATATCCTCGGTTTCTACAAGATAGCCTTCATCATCAAGCCTCTTAACCCACCTTTTTCTACATTCGTATCTATCAAGCCCTGCGTATTCAAGGCAGGCCTCTGTCATGGTTGCGTCTTCATTTATACACTCTATTATTTCAAGGTCATGCCTCTTTCCAACTTCAAAGTCATTAGGATCATTCCCCGGTGTAATCTTAACCGCACCCGAGCCTTTTTCGGGATCCGGATACTCATCCGCTATAAGAGGAATCTTTCGCCCTACCACAGGCAGTACGTATTCCTTGCCTATCCTGTCCTTGTATCTGTCATCATCAGGGCTTACGGCAATCGCAACATCTCCGAACATCGTCTCGGGTCTGCTGGTTGCAATTATTATGGAATCATCGCCATCCGCCGCATCATATCTGAAATACCAGTACTTACCGTTTTTTTCTTCATGCTCTACCTCAGCGTCAGATAGAGAAGTTCTACATACGGGGCAGTAATTAATTATCTTCTTTCCCTTATAGATATAGCCTTTTTCATATAAATGAACAAAGTATTCCTTCACGGCTTTGCTGCACACCTCATCCATTGTAAAGCGCTTCCTGCTCCAATCTGCGCTCACTCCAAGCTTTTTGCACTGCTCTACAATTTTATTTCCGTATCTTTCATTCCACTGCCATGCACGTTCTAAAAAACGCTCTCTTCCAAGCTCCTCCTTGCTAAGCCCTTCTTCCTTCACTTCATTTAATATCTTAACTTCCGTTGCAATGCTCGCATGGTCTGTACCCGGTATCCAAAGCGCCTCAAAGCCTCTCATCCTCTTATACCTTATTATGGCATCTTGAAGAGATTGATCCAGAGCGTGTCCCATATGAAGGACGCCTGTAATATTTGGAGGTGGCATCACTACCGTGAATGGTTGCTTCTTTGTATCTACCTTAGCTTTAAATGCATCGGCATCCATCCATGCCTTATAAATCCTATTTTCAAACTTCTTCGGGTCATAATGCTTATCCAGATTTTTATCCATACTACCTCCAACGATATCTTTATATATTGCCATAAACCATCATTAATTATAAGATACCACTATTCAAATTGCAATTTGCTTGTCATTTGCCCTGCACAAAATGACCATCTCCACTGAATATTATAAATTCAGCAAAGATGGTACATATAAGCCGTCAAGTAAATCATATACTCAAATCGTCTAAAATACATTTTAAACGTAATTTTACCATTTTGTAAACGTTATTGATTTAGGAAGTTTTCATATTCTGTATTAAATTTTATAGGGTCTTCTAAGAAAAGAGAATGCCCGCAACCTTCAAAGATTACCAACGTTGAGTTTTTGATGTTTTCGTGCATATATTCCCCATGCTTTCTATTGTACATATCTCCGCCATTGCTATAGGGCAAAAACGCCGGTACGTCTATAGCAGGCAACACATCCCTGTAGTCTCCCAGCGCCATTGCCATCCACATGGATGACATTACATGCGGGATGTTATTCTTCATCATGTCTCTCACCTTGATGACGTTTTCATCGTTTGGATTTCTATCCCGTGCAAATAATTCAGGTAATGCCTCGGAAGATGCAGTCTCCCAGTCGGTTGCGATAAGCTGCGCAAATTCTAAATTACCGAGGGCATCGAAGTCTCCCATATCCCAAGACTCATCATTTAAAAGCCTCGGTGTCATATCTATAAAGCCTGCGCTTAAAAGCCTTGACGTTTTGAATAACTTTATAAAACAAAGCAATATGCTCGTTCCCATAGACCAGCCACATACGTGTGCCTTATCAATTTTCAGATGATCCATAAGCTCTAAAAGATCCGTCGCGTTTCTCTCCATAGTCATATTATGCTCTGTAATCTCGCTCCTCCTGTCGGACCTGCCATGACCTCTAAGATCGTAAACAACCACCCTGTACGACTTGCTGAAATGCTCTACCTGGTGTGCGAAAATATCGCTGTTTGCAGACCATCCATGTACAAATACCAACGGCTCTCCGGTTCCCTTCACATCGTAAAAAATCTCACATCCGTCGCTCGCCTTAAAGTTACTCATAATCTTCTCCTAAAGTTCCTCTCCAAAATCTTCCTTAAATTTTTTCACCAGCTTGTTCGGCCAATCTGATTTCGGCTGTAGATGTCCAAAGAAAAACCTCAATATTTCAGGTTCCTTCTTCCATTCAAGCCCGCCTATCAAATCTCTGTTTTCAAACAGCCAAGCAATCCTATCAACAGCGTATAGTACCTGAGACATTGTAAACACACGCCTCGGCAGCGCCAACCTCACAAGCTCCATATCTGCCAACGGCTCGTTGCCATCCTTATCCCTTTGTTCTGACAACGTGCCCCTTTCCATACCTCTGACACCTGAAATTATGTAAATCGCTGCCGCAAGCGCACCTGCCGTATATTCATTTTGAGGTACGTTCGGCAGAAATTTAAGAGCATCCAAGTGACATCCGAGCCCTCCTGCAGGCGTTACTACGGGCACCCCTTTTTCTATAAGCTTTTGTGTCATGAACTCTATAAACTGCGGGCCTTGAGAAATGTTATCCTCATCCAAAGTTTCCTTAAGACCTTGATTTATAGCTTCCATCTCCTTAACGGACATTCCGCCGTACGTTAAGAATCCTTCAAACAGTGGAACCAGCGGCTGCATTCTTTCAAACAGCTCTTCATTGCTTGTAATTATCGCTCCGCCTCTTGCAGCTCCAAGCTTTCTTGCCGAGAAGTACACTATATCGCTGAGATCTGCCAGCTCTTTCATTATATCCTTTATGGTCATGTTTTTACAAATATCTTCTCTTTGCTTTAGAAAATGAAGATTATCTCCCAGAAGGCTTGCATCAAGCACTAGAAGCAGACCTGCCGCCTTGGTAACTTCACTTACCTTTCTGAAATTATCAAGGCTGAAAGGCTGACCGCCTATCAGGTTCGTGCCTGCCTCCATCCTTACAAAAGCAATCTTTTCCTTGCCCTTTTCATCTATTACCGCTTTAAGTTTATCAATATCCATGTTTCCCTTAAATCCAGCATCGCTCGTAATCTTATACGCCTCTTCTGTAGGAATCTCAATAACCTCGCCTCCAAGCCTCGTAATATGTGCCTTGGTGGTGGTAAAGTGGTAGTTCATAGGAACGCACTGTCCCTTTGAGACAAACACCGATGCAAGTATATTTTCGCACGCCCTTCCTTGATGCGCCGGGAGGAAATACTTGGTACCGAATATGTCCTCTAAAGTATCACGCAGTCTGTAAAATGTTTCAGAACCTGCATAGCTGTCATCAGCCGTAAGCATAGCCGCCTGCTGCAAATCAGACATAGCATTCACTCCGCTGTCTGTAAGCATATCCAAAAATACATCTCGGTTTTTAAGAAGAAAGGTATTGAATCCCGCTTCTTCCATGTTTTTCTTTCTGTCTTCAGCGCTCGGCAAATTAAGCTTTTGTACTATTTTCACCTTGTGCAACTCTAGCGGCAACTTCCTTCCATCACTTAAAACAACATCCTTCATCTTTCCCTCCTTATAATAGAAAAATCCCCAGTTACCCGGGGATTTTGAAAAGCTTATATTCTATCACCCACGAGCAACTGCGCCCGGGGTAACCCGACCGCTAATTCACTGCGTAGTAATAGTAATAAAAATTAGAAAATTTCATATATAGTTTCCTCCAAACTACGACTAGTTCATGATATCACAATTAAACGTCCCTTGTCAATTTTTTCATCGATTTATTTAAATCCAATATTCAATATAATCGAACATATGTGATACGTGTTCTTTCTTAATTGTCAAGACATATGTTACACGTGTTTTAAAAGGAGTTTTACATAAACATTCTTTCAAACAAGCATGTGTGTTTTAACGTAACATTTTAATTGCGACAAAATCACGATTTACTGCGATAACACCATAAAGCTTCGGCTTCTAATTATCAGCCCACTATGATTCCACCTAAAATCACTACATCTCTGCAGTACACAACTAAAGACTGTCCCGGCGCAATAGCCCTTACAGGTTCGTTAAACACGATTTCAAGGTCAGAGCCTTTTAAATTTATTTCTTTAATCTCATATTCTGCACTTGAATACCTTACCTTGGCCCTGTATAAACCTTTATGCGCATCATCGGTGCACTTTGAAATATCATTACCTAAATATTTCACGTCGGTTATTGTGGCTCTTTCCTTATATAATTCTTCTTCGCTACCGAGCATCACCCTGTTTGTAGAGGCAGCTATACCTAACACGTACATCGGCTTTGAAAAGGTGATGCCGAGCCCCTTTCTCTGCCCAACGGTAAAGTTATGAATGCCCCTATGCCTTCCTAGGATATTACCCTCAGCATCTACAAATTCTCCTTCTCTTTCAGGAAAAAACTTTTTATAGCTCTCATCCTGCTTTAAAAAACATATTTCCTGACTATCCGGTTTTTCGCTGTTTATAATCTCGTTCGTCCTTAAGATATTCCTTATATCTTCTTTGTTTCCATATTCTCCGAGCGGTAAAATCAGCCTCTCAAACACATTTGAATCGAGCCCATACAACATATATGATTGATCTTTTTGGGCATTTCTACCTCTGCAAAGTACAGGGTTATCGCCGTTTTTGACGATTCTTGCATAATGCCCCGTAGCAATTAAGTCAATTCCGTTATCGTCAGCAAAGTTCATCAATCCCCTAAACTTCACAAGAGGATTACAAACTATGCATGGATTAGGGGTCATGCCATTCATATATGCCTTCTTAAAATTATCTACAACAGAATTGTTGAATCTATCCGTAAGGTCAAGAACTTTTAACTCAAGTCCGATGTCATTTGCTATTTTTTTAAGCTCGCTAATGTCTTCCGCTTCTCCCATTCGAAGGTAAACGGGATGGACGTCATATCCTTTTTCCTTAAGTAATAAGCAAGCGGCGGTACTATCTACACCGCCGCTAAAACCTACTGCCACCTTTGTCTTATCGCCTAACCTATCCATAATATACACTATCTTGCTGTTCAACCCCGGAGAGCCAATACCTATCTACACTTCTTCAGGTATATCGTGATGATCCTCTTCCTCTGCATTAGGATCATATCCTTCAAGTCCCTTATACGTTTTGCCGTGTTTTTGCGCATAATCATATATGGCGGATTTAATTGCATGGTCTGCAAGCACGGAACAATGTATCTTTATAGCCGGAAGCCCCCCGAGCTCCTTTACGATCTGATTATTTGTAATCGCAAGCGCTTCTTCTACAGACTTTCCTATCATCATGTTTGTAGCAACACTTGAAGATGCTATCGCAGAACCGCAACCAAACGTCTTGAATTTGGCATCAGTGATGATATCGTTTTCATCCACCTTTATGGTTATCTGCATCATATCGCCGCAAACCGGACTTCCATACGTTCCTATGCCGTCAGGATTCTCTATCTCACCGACATTTTTAGGATGCATGAATTCGTTCATCACCTTATCATTATATAGTCCCATTTTATTACCAACCTTTCTCTTCAGATACGGAAGACCAATCTCTAAGCTTTGACACAACTTTTTTAAGCTCATCAACTGCATAGTCCACATCTTCCATGGTAGTGAAATCACCGACCGTCATACGAAGCGTTCCGTGAATAATTTCAGAAGGCATTCCCATAGCCGCAAGTACATGCGAAGGCACCAGCGATTCAGAAGAACATGCAGAACCCGTAGATACCGCTATTCCCTTGTCATCAAGCATCAATAACATGGATTCGCCCTCTATATACTCAAAAATAAAGTTTGCATTGCCGGGATGCCTCAACATTCTCTCGTTTTCGTCTTCTATATCGGGCCCGTTGAAGAATGTGTTCGGGATTTCTTTCATAACACGTCTTACGAGATGATCACGAAGCTTCATGGAATGCTCCCTATGAGCACTTAAATTCTCCTTTGCTAGCTCAGCAGCCTTACCAAAACCTACTATTCCCGGTATGTTCTCAGTACCTGCCCTCTTCTTCTTTTCCTGTGCTCCGCCATGAAGATATGCGCCTAATGTCTTTCCCTTTTTCATGTAAAGAGCTCCGATTCCCTTAGGCCCATAGATCTTATGGGCGGAAGCTGAAAGATAATCCACTCCGAGGTCCTTTACATCTATCTCTATGTTACCTACCGCCTGCACGGCATCCGTATGAAATAACACCTTATGCTCATGTGCAATCGCCGCAAGCTCCTTTATAGGCTCCAAGGTACCTACTTCGTTATTAACCGTCATGAGCGATACCAATATGGTATCATCCTTTATAGCTTTTTTAAGATCTTCGGGCTTTATGAAACCCTTCTCGTCCACATCCAGGTACGTAATGTCAAATCCTCGCTTTTCCAGCGTCTGAGCACTGTGAAGTATCGCATGGTGCTCTATCTTGGATGTAATTATATGTTTTCCCTTATCCTTAAGCTTTTCAGCCACTTCGAACATGACCCAATTATCCGCCTCCGTTCCACCGGATGTGAAAAAAATTTCATTCGGGTCTGCTCCTATAAGGTCTGCAACCTGTTTTCGTGCCTTAAGCACTGCTTCCCTAACCACGAGCCCCTGCGAATATAAACTGGACGGATTACCATAAACCTCAGTAAAATATGGAACCATCGCATCTATTACTTCTTGTTTTACAGGCGTTGTAGCTGAGTAATCAAGATAAACGCTCCTCATTATTTCCTCCTTAAATACACCCTCAGATGTCCATCTGTTTTATACCTTAATATTAGCAAATTAAAACACCCTCAATCTATTATTTTGATCTTCGAAAGATGACTCTTAACATTTTTCTTTACCGCAGCTATGTATTTTTTACGAAGTTTTTGCTGCTCTATTTTTTCATGATCCTCAAGCCCTTCCGCCTTGGCTTTTTTTGCAAGCTCATTTATACGCTTTATTTCCTTATCATCAATCATCGGTATTCTCCTCATCAAAAAAATCGAATTCATAATCTTTTATTTTAACGATATCTCCATCGCTTAAACCCATCTCCTTCATAGCCTTTATGGCTCCGGTCTTCTCTATATGATTATATAGGTATCTTATAGATCCCATGTCGTTAAAGTTCGTGGAATCAAATATTTTGTACAACTTTTCTCCACTAAGTACATATACCCTGCCTTCTCTTTCGATATCAATCTTTTCATATTCATCCTTGCTCTTGGTAAGACCCGGATCATATAGTTCATCCGCAGTAACGAGAGGTTCCTTTTCTATATTGGAAAGCCTTTCAAGCAAATATTTAAGTACTTCCTGAACACCTTCGTTCTTTACGGAAGAAACTTCAAACACTTTAACGTCAAATTCCTTCATCTTTTCAATAAATGAAAAATATGCCCACTCTAAAGGTGCCTCTTCCTTAAATATTTTATCCGCCTCATCTTCTGAAAACCCTGCATCCATAGCCTCTTTACGGATTTTTTCCTTTGTAAGATCCAGCAGGTCCATTTTTGTCACAACCACTATCTGTTCTTTTTTCAAAAGCTTGGGATTGAACGCACCAAGTTCATGATTTATCGTAAGGTACGCTTCATAAAGGTCTCTCTCGGGATTGGATGCATCTATCAAATGAAGCAGTATTCTCGTTCTTTCGATATGTTTTAAAAAGGCATCACCCATTCCTGCGCCCTCTGATGCACCTTTTATTATGCCTGCTATATCCGCTATCGTGAAGCTCTCTCCGTAAACACTCGCTACGCCGAGGTTTGGGGCTATAGTTGTGAAATCATAGTTTCCGATCTTAGGTTTTGCGCTTGTGGTAACACTTAAAAATGTGGATTTTCCGGCATTGGGAAAGCCCACAAGTCCGACATCCGCTATCATCTTAAGGCTCAGAATCACGGTAACTTCCATTCCGCTGCCACCTGCAATGCCGAAATTTGGAGCCTGCCTTACCGAATTTTTGAAATGCACATTACCCTTGCCGCCTTTTCCACCTCTAAGCAGTAAAACTTTCTGATTATGCCTTACCAAGTCTGCCATAGGTCTTCCTGTAGCGTCATCTATGACTACGGTACCTATAGGTACTCTAATTACAAGATCCTCGCCCTTTTTACCATATTGCTTTCGGCGTCTTCCGTTTTCTCCGTTATCTGCAACATAGTTCTTCTTGTATTTAAAATCCATTAGGGTGGACAGACCTTCATCTGCTAAGAAAATAATATTCCCACCATCACCGCCATCGCCACCATCCGGTCCTCCCATAGGTACATACGGAGCATGCCTGAATGTTACCGCTCCATTTCCTCCATCGCCGGATCTGAGTTTTATCTTGGCTCTATCTATGAACATATTATTTCCTTGACATCTTGCTAAAAAGAAAATTTCAGACAGATATCTGCCTGAAATTTTCGTACAGCTGTAATAAATTTATTACTTCAATTCTACCTTTGCGCCAACTTCTTCCAAAGTCTTCTTCATGTTTTCAGCTTCTTCCTTGGCTACCGCTTCTTTTACGGTTCCCGGAGCTCCGTCTACCATTTCCTTAGCTTCCTTAAGTCCAAGTCCTGTAATCTCTCTGATTGCTTTGATTACCTTGATCTTCTCTCCACCGACTTCTGCAAGCACTACATCATACTCGCTCTTATCATCGCCGGCATCAGCTGCTGCGCCCGGAGCCGCTACCGCTACTGCCGCTGCAGATACTCCAAATTCTTCCTCAAACATCTCTACCAGTTCTTTTACTTCAAGAACGTTCATAGCTTTTACAGCTTCTAAAATTTCTTTCTTATCCATTTTGCATTCCTTTCTATATACTTACTCTGAACACTATTCTGCCTCATCTTCTTTAGCTTCTTCACCTTCACCTGCTGTTTCACTCTCAGCAACTTTTTCTGCAGGTGCTTCTTCATTCACTTCAGCCTTTGCCGGTTCTTCACTCGCTTCAGGTTTAGCATCTTCCACTTTTTCGCTTACCTGTCCGAGAACTCTTACAAGGTTTGTAAGAGGAGCATTCATGCTTCCGATCAACTTAGCGATGAGTTCTTCCTTAGACGGAAGCGCTGCCATCTGCTTAATTCCTTCACTATCAAAGAACGATCCTTCGATAAATCCACATTTTAGTGACATCTTTTCGATCTGCTTAATAGTATTACCTATTATTCTGGCAGGCGATGTAGGATCTTCATAGCTTATTGCAAATGCGCTGGAACCTTTGAGATAGTCGAACATTTCGCTGAAATCAGTATCTTTAAGCGCTTCTTTTACAAGGGTATTTTTAAACACTGAATAGTCAACTTCCGCTTCTCTAAGCTCTTTCCTCATAGCATCGGCCTCGGAAACAGTAATTCCCATGTAATCAACAACCACTGCAGCCTTGGCTCTACTGAACTTGTCTTTGATATCGGAAATCTGCTTTTGCTTTTGTTCTTTAGTTAACGGCATACCTTTCTCCTTTCTGTGTTTACATTCGGTACGAAAAACCCCTGTCTATTTGTAATGTGTAGACGAGGGGGTATATCACGCACCTCGGCAGGATAGTATTTTAAGCTGTACGCTCCTGCTGTCTACGGTTAATATTTATATACTACTGCAATATGCAGATTAGTATCTATTTTTCTTCAGACTGCTGTAACTGCGGGTTTATTTTAATTCCGGGACCCATAGTAGTAGCAACCGTTATGCTCTTAATATATTTACCTTTAGATGATTGTGGCTTTGCTTTGATGATAGCATCCATAAGAGCCGAAAAGTTTTCCATGAGCTTATCCTTACCGAAAGATTTCTTCCCGATAAGCGTATGTACGATGTTATTTTTATCAAGCCTGTATTCCACCTTACCGGCTTTGATATCTTCAACAGCCTTTGCAACATCCATTGTTACAGTTCCTGATTTCGGATTCGGCATAAGACCCTTAGGTCCCAATACTTTACCGAGCTTACCTACAGTGCCCATCATATCCGGAGTAGCTATAACGACATCAAAATCAAACCAATTTTCTTTTTGAATTTTATCGGCCAGCTCATCTCCTCCTACGTAGTCCGCATTTGCCTCCTTAGCTTCAGCTTCCTTCGCTCCCTTGGCAAACACCAATACTCTGGCTGTTTTTCCCGTTCCGTTCGGGAGAACCAATGCTCCTCTGACCTGCTGATCCGCATGACGTCCGTCTACGCCCAATCTTACGTGCACTTCTATCGTCTCATCAAATTTTGCTCTTGCAGTATCCACTGCAAGTTTCATAGCTTCTTCAGCTTCGTATAATTTCAGCTTATCGATGTTTTCTAAAGCCTTGTTATACGTCTTTCCTCTCTTCGCCATCATTCCTCCTCTGTGGTACTAACGAATTTCAAATTCTTCCACTAATCTTCTACAACTATTCCCATGCTTCGTGCAGTACCTTTTATCATTTCTGTAGCTGCTTCTATGTTAGCCGCATTAAGGTCTTGCATCTTAGTTTCTGCAATCTCGCTTGCCTGCGCCGTTGTTATGGTGCCAACCTTATTTTTATTAGGTTCGCCTGACGCCTTACTAAGACCTGCCGCCTTTTTAATGAGCACTGCCGCAGGTGGTGTCTTACACACAAATGTAAATGACTTATCATTATACACTGTAATGACTACCGGAATTATAACGCCGTTTTTGTCCTGTGTCTGCGCATTAAACTGCTTACAAAAGTCCATGATGTTAATACCATGCTGACCCAAAGCCGGTCCTACCGGTTGCGCCGGAGTAGCTCCACCCGCCGGAATTTGAAGTTTTATATATCCTTCTATTGCCTTAGCCACGTTCTCATCTCCTTTCTTACCATCTAATTAACTCCATCTATACCAAATGCTTCTCAGCATCAGTTACCGTATTTAAAGCTTATCTATCTGTTCGTATTCAAGATCCACCGGTGTTTCCCTTCCGAACATGAATATTTTAGCTCGTAACGTCTCATGCTCTTCATCAACCTCTATGACTTCACCGTTATGACCTTCGAAAGGTCCGTTTATTACCTTTATGGTATCGCCCGGTTTTATTTTAAGATTTACGATTACCTTTTCTATTCCAAGCCTTCTCACTTCTTCTGCCGTAAGTGGAACCGGTTTTTTACCTTGCCCTACAAATCCGGTCACACCCTGCGTATTTCTTACAACATACCAAGACTCATTTGTAACCTTCATCTTAATCAGTATATAACCGATAAACTGCTTTACCTTCCTACTCTTTCGCTGTCCGTTCTTTATTTCCACCTTTTCTTCCGTAGGTATATTGATCTTTAAGATAAGGTCTCCCATACCACGGCTTTCAACTATTTTCAGAATGTTATCCTTTACCTTCTGCTCATGACCTGAATAGGTGTGCACTACGTACCACCTCGCCACGTTATCTATGGTAAGGTCATCGTATTCGGATGCAGACTGTATCTGCGTAACATCTGCCTGTTTGTCCTTGATTTTATCCTCACTCATTGACATACCTCTTTTATAAATCTATACCCAGAAGCTTTTTCATTCCGAATAAAATCCCTGTATCTGCAGCATAAAAAAGCAAAGTGAAGAATGCGCACGTAACCAATACATACGTCGTATATGACCCAAGCTCTTTCTTTGTAGGCCACACAACCTTCTTCATTTCAAGCTTTACACCCTTGAAGTATTCCTTTAGAGAAAACTTTTCCTTCTTAGACTGAGAGCCCATTGCCATCGCTGCCCTTGAAGCGGAATCAACATTTGCTTTCTTAACGCTGCTCTTATTATACTTTGCCATAGTATCTCCTTTAATCCTAATATTTTCCAAACTCGGAAAACAAATTACTTTGTTTCCTTATGAAGAGTATGCGTCTTGCAGAATTTGCAATATTTCTTAAACTCAACTCTATCCGGATTATTTTTTTTGCTTTTCATAGTATCGTAATTTCTTTGCTTGCAAACTTCGCATGCTAATGTTATCTTTTCACGCATTTCTTCCTCCTAACGCTTGTTTACCTATGAATCTAAACACCAAAAAACAGGCTCCAAGCCCTATCTTTTCATCTTATTTAAAGATACCTTAGTATTTTACCCTTTATATAGACGCGATGTCAAGCTCTACAGCCGTTTTATTGCTCCACTTCCCTAAAATAATCAAGTGCGTGGAAAATACTATTTTTTAACCCACATTTACCTCATAAATCCTTGTTGAAAATGTCATCTTAAGGCTCTTCAATGCTCAAGTAATTTCCTCAAGAATTTAAGCTTCATACTCCCGTGAGGAAAATATCTAAACGGGAAATCAATCCGTGCTGAAGATATAACTACAGATTTTTTCCTTGTAAACGCTTTAAAATTATCTTCTCCGTGGTAGCACCCCATACCGCTATCACCCACACCTCCAAAAGGTAGGTGGTGGTTTGCAATATGCATGACCACATCATTTATGCAGCCTCCTCCGAAATGAAGTCTTTTCATCATAGCCTTAGCTTCCTTCAAATCCGAAGAAAAAACATACAAAGCAAGTGGCGTAGGTAGCTTCTTTATGAAGGTTTCCGCTTCGGCTCCATATTTTACGCATATTATAGGCATAACGGGACCGAAGATTTCTTCGTTCATCACATGTGAATCGAATGCCGCATTTCGAATGATTGTAGGCTCTATAGAAAGTTCATCTCTATTGTATCTGCCACCTATTACAGAACCTGTTTCTTCGGTATACAAAACTATTCTATCGAAAGCCTCCTCATTTATGACTTTCATCAAGCCTTCAGGTTTCCCCATGGCACCGGTATTTTTCTTAAATTCTTTCGATAAAGCATCTATAAACTGCGGCTCCACCTCTTCATCCACCAAGACATAGTCCGGCGCTATACAGGTTTGTCCGCTATTTAATAGTTTTCCCCAAGCGATTCTCTTCGCTGCCAGGTTTATATCTGCAGTCTTATTTATATAGCATGGGCTTTTGCCTCCAAGCTCCAGTATCACAGGAGTAAGCGTTTTTGAAGCTTCAGCCATGATATCCCTGCCTACGGAAGTACTGCCGGTAAAAAATACCAAATCGAACTTTTTCCTCATCAAATCACGGAAATTCGAATCAGCAGGCACAATGACAACTTCTCCCTGGGCGAAGGTATCGTCTATAATCCTTCTTACTACCTCTTCCGTATGAGGCGATTTTTGCGACATTTTTATAGTAACCGTATTTCCTCCGGAAATCGCACCAACCAAGGGCATTAGCGTAAGATTGAAAGGGTAATTCCATGGAGCCATGATCAAAACATGCCCTAAAGCATCTCTATATATGTAATTTTTTGATGGGAAATTCCCGATGTTAGCCCTTGTTCGCTTAGGACCCATCCACTTTTTAAGATTCTTAAGTGCAAACCCTATCTCATTCATCACGATCTGAACCTCCGTTAAATAGGATTCCCCATAATCCTTATCCAGATCCTTCTTGAGCGCATCATAGATTTCATCTTCGTGAGTTTTTATGGCAATTTTCAGCTTTTTTAAAAGGTTTAAGCGCTTCTCTAAAGAGCCCATATCCACCTCGGGCTTCACTTGGTCATTTAAATCCATACCCATCTCCCCTTGCACTACTCCTATGTCTATCATGGGCGGTACTCACTTTTAAACTTATATTCATCCACCCTAACATCGCATATAGATTATATATTCAAGCAAGCCCGTCTGCAAATTTCATTATCCAATTAATAGTAAAATCGGCAAGCTCGTAAATCCCTTTATAAGTTAATGCTCTAAAAAATCCCGGCTTCTCTGCCGGGATTTGGGAATTCACTGCTATAGTAAAATCTCTTTTTAAATATGCTTTTTTATAAACATTGATATACAGTTTTTGAACTATTATGCATTCTGCTTTTTGCTTGGTCTTATCTTAGCTGACTTGCCGGTTCTTTCTCTCATGTAATTTAGCTTAGCTCTCCTCACATGACCTCGCTGCACCACTTCCACCTTCTCAAGCAGTGGAGATGAAACAGGGAAAGTCTTTTCAACACCTACGCCTGAAGCAATTCTTCTTACAGTAAATGTCTTATTAATTCCGCCGTTTTGAATCTTTAATACAAAACCTTCAAAAACCTGCGTCCTCTCTCTATTACCTTCTTTGATTTTTACATGAACCCTTACCGTATCGCCTTCTCTAAACTCCGGGATATCGCTTCGCTCATAATCCTTCTCAACTAGCTCGATTACATTCATGATCTTCTCCTCTCATCCATAGACGTTCTTGATGTAATATTCAGCGGAACGGCCGTTAAAACAAATGGTGCCTAGACTCGGAATCGAACCAAGGACACACGGATTTTCAGTCCGTTGCTCTACCAACTGAGCTATCTAGGCATACTGGTGGACCATCAGGGACTTGAACCCCGGACATACCGGTTATGAGCCGGGCGCTCTAACCAACTGAGCTAATGGTCCGTGTCACTGCGTAAAAATTGCGCTGACTTAAGCATTATACTATATAATATACTGCCTTACAAGCATTATTTTTGTTTTTGCATTTATTATTTCAATTTTCCTCCACTGCCACCTATGATTCATTCACAAGCTTTCCCGTAATATGTTCGGGTATCAATTCCAAGCATTGCACATTCGGAAGCGAATATTTAAGCTCTTTTTCTAAATATTCCTCATCATCTGTAAATTTGCGTGCCAAGTTGATACAAATTTCCCTCGTCTTCTCTTCATCAGTTACAAGTTTCATCCTACCAAAAATCACCACGCTGTTTATGTTGAGGGCCCATTCACCTTCTTTTCTGTAGCCTTTATCGTAAACACAAAAGCTCACCTTGTCGCAGGTTTTGATAGCATCAAGTTTATGTCCCGTTTTTGCGCAGTGAAAATACAACACCCCGTCGTCCTCGCTGTAGTAGTGATTCAACGGAATACCATATGGATAACCGTTATCTCCTATCATGGAGAGTACACCTCTGGGATTTTCTTTTAAAATCCTGATACATTCATCCTCTGTAATTTGTTGCTTTATCCTTCGCATCTTCCTAAACATAGATCCCTCCTTGAAATGGTTTTATGTTTCAAAAATGTTCATCTTCGGCTACACCGTTAATTTTTCGGTTCGTAGATGGTACCGTCATTATAATGCTTTCTGCAAAGGGATATATATTCTCCCTTGTCAAGCCCTATTTGATCTCCCGTCCTTACGATCTTTCCTTCGGATATTCTCGCCACCATCGTGGCCTTTCTTCCACACCAACATATCGTTTTTATCTCTTCTATCTTATCTGCAAACACAAGAAGGTGGTACGCACCTTCAAATAGCTGATTTCTAAAGTCATTTTTTAACCCGTAGCAGATAACGGGCACATCGAAACTGTCCACTATTTCAGCGAGCTGCTCGACATTTTGTTTAGTCAAAAACTGGCACTCATCGACAAGCACACAATCTATCTTTTTCATTGCATTTAAATCAGCAAACATGGTAAGTATGTTATCTCTTTGAGAAACGATGTGAGCTTCCCTACTTATACCGATCCTTGAACTGATAACAGGCTTCCCGTCATCACACGCAATCTCAGGTATCAGACAAAGAACATTTTTCCCTCTCTCTTCATAGTTATGCGCCACCTTTATAAGCTCTGTAGATTTACCCGCATTCATTGTACTGTATCTATAATAAAGCTGCGCCATCATTTCCTCCTAATTTTATTCTTTTTATAAATCTGCCGTTTTCCTGAAATTCACATCTCCCGGATGTCATGTCTTCAATCTTTTCCTTAGCTTGCAAAAATTTTTCTTCATCCGTTGCCAAAACGCAACACACCTTATCCGAAAAATCTTCACTAATGATGCTGTATAGTAGCCCTGCATTACCCCTAATAAGAGAATAATCCTTATGCGAAACAATTACATTTAATTTTATCATGCTGTATGCAGCTGCAGTGCAAGCTTTTTCTACCGCACCCTTGCAAGCTGCCGTGTAAGCTCTCACAAGCCCGCCTTTACCGAGCTTTATGCCGCCAAAGTATCTCGTAGTGACCACCACAACATTTGTAAGTCCTTCACTAACCAGTAAATTCAGCATGGGTCTTCCTGCACTTAAGCTCGGCTCTCCATCATCGCTCGCCCAGGTATGTTCCATTTTCGTTCCTACTACAAATGCAGGAACATTATGCGTTGCCTTTGAGTACCGAGACTTTATCTGCGCTATGAAATCCTTAGCAAGGTCAATCGATTCTACAGGCTTTATTCTGGCTATAAATTTAGATTTTTTCTCATAAAATTCATACTCAGCCTCGGAATACACCGTCTTATATATAGCTTTGCTCATTATGATGCCCCACTGCGCTTTATAACATCTACAATATCCTTTGCAGCATTTCGCCTCGCAGCCTTACCCGCATTTTTGCCCATGTCTTCAAGTACTTTCGGATCCTTGCAGAAACCGTCTATCAGGCACATGACTTTTTCCTCAGTAAGATCCTTTTCTTCCATTATTATGCCTCCACCTACATCAGCTACAGCCTTTGCATTGTAATACTGATGATTCCCTACGGCAAACGGAAAAGGCACATATATAGCAGGTTTAAATGAGGCGCATATCTCAGCCACTGTAAGTGCTCCGCCTCGAGCTATCACTAAATCTGATGCCGCCATGCACAGAGGCATATTTTCGATGTACTCAAAAATATGGATTTTATCGCACACTGCGCTCATATAACCGTTTTCACCTTCTATGCGAAAGGTGCAATCCAAAATTTTTCCCGCTCTGCTCACTACTTCATCAAAACTTTTTCGTCCGGCAGAAACGACCATTCTGATATCTCTTTTTACAAAATCTTTCAACGCACCCAGTAAAAATTCATTGATGGTTCTTGCGCCCTGACTGCCGCCTACAGCAAAAATCACAAACTCATCTGCCGCCACATCAAGCTCTTTTCTCGCCTTTTCTTTAGGCACGAGCCCAAATTCATCTCTTACAGGATTTCCACAATAATACGCATTATTTCCGAGAAGTTTGCACGCCGCCTCAAACCCTGCAAATGCTGTTTTAGCTTTCTTTGAAAGTTTTCTGTTTACTAGCCCAGGCACCGCATTCTGTTCGTGTATATAGGTTGGGATTTTCAAAAAATTCGCCGCCATGAGCACCGATGCCGAAACGTATCCTCCCGTTCCCACCACTATGTCAGGTTTGAAATCTCTTAAGATTTTTATAGCACTTATCAGTGAAAATATGAGCCTTATGCCACTTTTTATGAAGCTTAGTTTAGATTCTCTATCAAAGCCGCTGGCCTTTATAAACTCTATATCAAAGCCTTCTCTTGGAACAATTTGTGCTTCCATTCCATTTTGGGTACCTACAAACAAAATTTCTTCATCGCCCCGCTTTTTAAATTCCGAAGCTATAGCCAGTGCCGGATACACATGTCCACCTGTACCACCGCCTGTAAATACTACCTTCATCGCTCCTCCATAGAAAATTATTACCAAAATTATTATAGCACAGCTTGCTAAGCATACCTATTATCTGATATCATATAAAAACGTTATCCATGCACCCATAGCTCAATTGGATAGAGTAACGCACTACGAATGCGGAGGTTGGGGGTTCGACTCCCTCTGGGTGTACCAAAGAATGGTGGCATACCCGTCATCCTTGAAAAACGCCTCTCCGTTATATAGCAGGAGGGGCGTTTTCCTTGTTACAAGCACACGGTTCGCTGGAGATGTGCCGGTGCCCTTGTCGAGTGGTTATTTTGGATTCGCAATGTGCGTAACTTTTAGATAGCTTCCCTTAAATTTTCAAATCTTTTTTCAAACAAAATTAGAACTGCCAAGGTGATTGCACCGTCCACTCCGAGATAGGTAATATTGTAGTATAACGACCACACAAGGGCAGAATGCTGAAAATCGGCCGGTACATACTCCGCAAAAAATATATACCCAGATATTACAGCCACTATGTATCTTCCGAGAATCCCTACAAATCCACCTATTATCAGACCATGCTTTTTATCTTTGAAAAATCCCGATGCACCTATGATTCCCTTCGCGGCAACATAATCGAGCACCACCTGAAACGGATTAAGGATGGTAGCTCCTCCAAGCAGTAACTTGAATATTCCGGCAGATGAACCGAGCAAGATGCCCTGACGTGATCCATAGAAATACCCTGCGAGTATTACAGGAAGCATGCTTGCAGGTGTGACGCTCCCGCCGAGCGGCATCTTAAAGAGTCTGAGTTCTCCAAGCACAATTGCCGTAGCAAGTAATAATCCGCACACGGCCATTGTCTTGGCATTGTTATCCTTTGGCGCCTTGCTGATCTTTACAATGACCAGAAAGCAAAGAATCACAAGCGCAGCAATGAGAATTTTGCCGCCTGTACTCGTAAGCACGTTTTCCAGCGAAATCTTAAGAATTTGATTAAACATAATAAAACCTCCTAACAATGTAAGAGGAGATATAGGTAAATACCTATTATAGCTTCCCTACGCCGGCATTATCCGGTTCAGGTATGAGGGTCGTGGCTTTGCCACTTCTCAGCTACTGCTCCCCTAGCTTTAAAATATATTACCCTACTTTCAAGAAGGGCTATAAACTAATTTGGCAAGGCAAGTACTGTTACTACTCAGCCTGCACTTCGGCTTCAATTTCAGCTCCGGCTTCCGGTTCAGCTGCACTTTCCACTTCTTCCTTTTTAGGCTCAGAAATTTCTTCGCCCTTTCTTACGATTTTAACCTTTAGATCCGCCGATACTTCTTTATAAAGCTTTACCGTTACGACGGTATCTCCAAGAACCTTGATAGGCACGGAGATAACGATGTCTCTCCTATCTATGTCTATGTCATGGTCTTCCAATAGTTTTTTTGCAATATCAACATTTGTAACGGCACCGAACAGCCTTCCCTTTTCACCGGCTTCAGCCTCAAGCAACACCTCAAGTGCTCCCAATTTTTCTGCGAGTGCAGTCGCGTTATCCCTTTTCTCCTTAGCCTTCTTCTCGACTTCAGCGATTTGCTCCTGCAATATCTTGATGTTATTTTCTGTAGCTTTTATAGCAAGTTTTGACGGAATCAGCTTATGTCTTGCAAAACCGTCCTTTACCTCTACTACATCACCTTCATACCCTGTGCCTCGCACGTCTTCTTTCAATATAACCTTCATACCTCTTGTTGCGCAGAACGCTCTCCTTTCACATTATTTTAAAAACTATCTTCCCTTTTTTCTCATCCTATCTTTAATACCAAACGCTCCGTCTAAAAGTCCGATAAACGCCAATATGGAAACTCCAACCGTGGTTATTATCATAACCAGCACTGCGAATTTTGCAAGTTTTTCTCTATCGGGATCTCTTGCAAGTACTCTTATCGCAAGTCCGGCGCCTTGGAACGCAAATGCTGTCTTTATAAGCGGTACCACTACAAATTCGATATCCTTACTAAAGCCTTCTACCGCCATAGGCAGTATATACACGAGAGCCAGCAATATCCCTGCAGTAATGGTTGCGCCGTTTGGAAGAGAAAAATCTCTTATCTTCGGCATCATAGGGACATCTATTCCTCTTCTCAACGCTACATTTCTTATGAAGCGATATTCTATAAGCGTTAAGAATGTAATTATCCCCAAAATAGCTGCCGGCAATGCATATATCAATGTCTTTACGAAGAGATTAATTCCTTCAGGATCCTTTGCGGTTACCAACGTTCCGTTTGCAAAAAACTTAAGTGAATCACTGCCTTTCGAATTCTTTACGACATCTGCATACTGCGTAACCAAAGAATCCACATTGAACTTACCGCTTCCCAAAAACAAAACCGCTACAATGACTACCAATGCGAATGTAGATATAATCGCTGTATACACTATTTCCAGCGGAGGTCTCTTTTCTTCAACACCTCTCTTTATTACAAATAACGGCATTAATATCACCGCTATTTCTATGACTACATTCGCAAACACACCCATGCATCGCCTCTTTTATCGTTTAGTCCTTGGTGTATGGCATCAAAGCCATCACCCTTGACTGCTTTATAGCTTTAGCAAGCTCACGCTGCATAGCGGATGATGCTCCGGTAACACGCTTTGGCAATATCTTTCCTCTCTCAGATACAAATTTTGATAAAAGGTCTACATTTTTATAATCAATATCTGATTTTTTAAGATTGGCTCCTAATGCCTTCCTGCTGCTTCTGGCTCCTCCCATATTTCTTTTATCCATGATATCTCCTTTCTAATTTAAAATGGCATACTTTCTTCGTAAGGCTGCAATCCCTGTGGAATCTTATCCGATTGATCCGACTCACTTGCTTCCTGCGTGCTTTGCATGAAATCTTCATTACCACCGCTTACCTGAGGTCTGTCGTTTGCTTCGCCCCACTCAAGGAATTCAACGTTGTTTGCAACTACATCCGTTGTATACACTCTCTGTCCCTGCTGATTTTCGTATGATCCTGTCTGAATTCTTCCAACTACCGCAACCTTTTTGCCTTTTTGCAAATATCTGTCGCAATTTTCCGCCTGCTTGTCGAACACCACTATTCGGATGAAGTCCGCTTTTCTTTCTTCACCCTGCCTTGCCATGCGATCCACAGCTATCGTAAACTTTGTAATGGCCATATTGCTTGCGGAATATCGTTTCTCCGGATCTCTTGTAAGTCTGCCTGTTAAAACTACCTGATTCATTGTAATTACCTACTTTTCTTCTTGATTGACAATCATGTGCCTTATTATCTTTTCCTCAATCTTGAGCCTTCTATCAAGCTCTTTTGGGAAATCAGGCTCGGCCTCAAAGCTTGTGAGTACGTAATATCCTTCATTTTTATAGTTGATAGGATATGCAAAACGCTTCATGCCCCACTTATCTGTCTTAACTTCCTTGCCGCCATCATTAATTATGGAGCTCACCATAGAAATCAATTCTTCAATCTTTGATTCCTCAGTGTCTCCATCAATGATATACATTACCTCGTATTTAACCATATGTCACCTCCCTTTGGACTTTGGTTGGCATTACCCATATTGGCAATGCAGAGAGTAAAAACTATCTTTAACATCATATCATTTGAACGTAAATATTGCAAACATTGCAGTTTAAATAGTTCTTATTTTTCTAATGAGTGCAGAAATTATAAATACGCATAAGTTCACAAGCACTATTGTTGCGCCGGCAGGAATTTCAGCGACGTAGGCGACATACATGCCTACGAAAAAACAAAAGAGCGATATCAAAACCGAAATTATCGTAACCCTCCTGTATGTGGATGCAAGCTGTATCGCACTTATCGCAGGGAAGATCAGAAGGCTTGAAATCATAAGAGCTCCCATCATCCTCATCCCGACAACTACGGTAATAGCCACCAATATCGAAAGTACTCCCTTATATAGTGAAACCCTTCTACCTGCAGCCTTTGCAAATTCTTCATCGAACGTAAGCAAAAAGAAGTTGTGGTAAAAGAACACGTATATTATTATTACCGCAATTATAAGCCATATACTTAAGTTTGCATCCTCACTATTCATGGCTAAAATCGTACCGAACATAAAATTACATACATCCGTATTTATCCCGGAAGTTACGGATATCATCATGACCCCTGCAGCAAGTGATGAAGCGGATACAAGGGCAATAGCCGCATCACCCTTGAGTTTTGAATTTTCACTTAGCCTTAACAGAAAAAATGATGCTAAAACACAGGCGGCAATAGCTATGGGTAAAGGACTTTGACCTGCTACAAGTGCCACTGCAAGCGCTCCGAAACCTACATGTGACAGACCATCGCCTATCATTGAATATCTCTTAAGCACCAGATTTACACCGAGAAGCGAAGCGCAGATAGATGTGAGCGAGCCCACCACTATCGCCCTCACCATAAATGGAAAACTCAGCATTTCATTGATAATATCTATCATTTTCTACTCACTTCTTTTCTATACTCATCCGGACTTCCTAAAAAATGCTCGTCTTCTCTTAACCACAGCACTTTATTGGCCCTGTCTATGCCTTCCGTAATATCATGAGAAACCGTTATGATGGTAACTTCTTCTTCTTTATTCAACCTATCCAGCACATCATAAAAATTGCCTCTTGCCGATGGATCCAAACCGGTAATCGGTTCATCTAAAAACAACATGGTATCTGAAGCGCACAAAGCCCTGGCGAGAAGCACTTTCTGTTGCTGCCCTCCCGATAATTCCATGAAACTTCTTTTTTCTAAATCCTCTATACCGGCAATTTTCAGGCTGTGCCTTGCGTGTCGCCTCTCTCTTAAGAAGCTGAAAAGGGCGAGCGTAGCAAGCCCTTTTCTCGTAGAAATGCATCCTGACGATACAACCTCTATAACGGAAGCGGGAAAATCAGATTGAATAAATCTTTTTTGTGGCAAATACCCATAATTTTTAAGTTTTACTTCATCAGATCTTATGATTTCACCATGTGTAGGGGTTAACAACCCTATCAGTATTTTAAGCAATGTGGTTTTCCCTGCACCGTTATTCCCAACTATACAGAGATAATCGCCTTTTTGTATTTCGAAGTTTACATTTTTCAGCACTTCTTTCCTGCCGTATGAAAACCCGACGTTTTCAAGCTTTAAAAAATCCATCGTTATATTAACTCCGTTTTTATCACATCAATCCTTTTTTCAGATTCTTTAAATTCTTTCTCATTATGCTGATATAGTCTTCCCCTGCATCCATTTGCTTTTTAGTAAGTGTATGGCATGAGTGGAGCTCTAAAATTTTACAGCCCGTGCTTTCCGAAACCGCCTTAGCTATTTTTTTATTAGACATTTCCACTACATACACCACCGGTATCTTTGAAGCCTTTACCTTGTTTATCAAAGTCTTGATGGCCTTAGCAGATGTTTCGCTATCCGAGGTGTGCGATTTGAATGCGGCCGTATATTTAAGCCCCAGTTCTTTCACCATATACTTAAAAGGGAACTTGTCTGCAACTATAATTTCTTTCCTCTTGACCTTCTTAAGTTCCTTTGCAAAATCTTCTTTTAACTTCTTTAGCTTCGTTGAAAATTCCTTATTATTCTTTTTGTAATAGTCCGCATTATCTGAATCCACCTTTTCCAAACCCTTAGCGATCCCGTTTGCTACCTTTTGTGCATTTTTTACAGATAACCATACATGTGGATCGTAAGTATTTTTTTTACCGTGTTCATCATGGTGTTCATGCTTTTTAGACTTTTTGTGCTCATCTTTGTGTTCATCCTTATGTTCGTCTTTTTCATGGCTTTCACCATCGTGATGCTCATCTTCATCGTGCTCATCGTGGTGGTGTTCACCCTTGATGAGATCTTTTTTTGATTTCTTAAAGAAGTCAAGCATATACAGAGCCTTTTTCTTCCCTGACTTAATGTCATCCTTCTTCCAAGCTTGCTTCACGGATTCTTTAACCCATGGATCTTCTATCCCGCCTACACCTATCACCATGTCGGCAGCAGCGATTTTTTTGATATCACCGGGTTTCGGTTCAAATGAATGAGCATCTGCCCCGGGAGGCAGTAAAAGGGTGACATCCGCCTTATCTCCTGCGATTTTCTTTGCAAAATCATACGATGGATAGTTCGTGGTTACTACAGACAGCTTTTTTGAAGCTCCCGTGTCGGTATCCTTCTTTTTACCGCAACCTGCAAATCCGAATCCTACCATCACAACTGCCATAAATACAGCAATTATTCTGGACGACATGATAAATTTTGATCTTTTTTTCATAACATTCAACCTCCGTTCGTGACCGTGATTATGATTTAAACTCATAAACATTTACTTATACTTTCATTTTGCTATTTTTGTATAAATAAACGCTTTAAACGTTGAAATTTCAACGTTACAAGCAATAATTATAGCACTGCAAAAGCCATTGTCAAGTAGTTCATAACAAAATTTTAATGATTATTTTTCTTTTTTGGAGTTGATAGCGAGATTTATGTTGGTAGCAGGACATCCTTTGATGCATTCAAAGCATTTTATGCATTCCTGACCTGTTTCAAATTCATTGTTTAGATCTATGGATGCGGGGCATCTTCTTTCGCACAGATTACATCCTTTAATGCACTTGCTTTCCCGTTTTTTAAGATTTAAAAACGGAAGTGTCGGAAGCAAAGCAAAATAAGCCCCAAGCGGACATAAAAATATACAAAACCCTCTCTCAAACACTGCCATCACTACCAATATAAGCCCGAATACAGCCAGGCTATACGGATACGTAGAAAACGAAAAATTTAATGCTCTTAAGTTTGCAAATCCCTCCCACGGATCATACTTTTCAACATTTTGATACAAGCCAAAATACACTAACAATACTATCCCTGCAAGCACGGCGTATTTTACATATAGTAAACTACGCCTCAGCCTGATACTGGGTGTATATACTTTTTTTCTGAGCTTTTTCTGTACAAACTTAGAGGCACCATATATGACGTCACCAAGGAAGCCGAACGAACAGGCATAGCCACAAAAAAGTCTTCCAACCAATATGACCGAAACCGTAAGCACGATGAGCTGAATGAAGAAGCCACTAATCTCAATATGCGTGCCCGTGCTCACTGAATTTGTTATATGCCTCACGGCTGCAAATCCCGATTGAAACAATCCGGGGGCTACAAAAAAGAAAGCGATTTGAATGATTATTCTTACGGTTCTTTTGATAAAGTTCTTTCTTTTTCTATCCACTATGCCCCCTTACTGTTTTTCAATGCCTTTTTAAGAGCTTCTTTTGCAGCATTTATTATCCCATTGGAAGAATACGTAGCACCGGATACTACATCTACATCCGTGCTTTGTTTTTGCAACATTTTATCCAATACCTTTATGGCTTGGTTATAATACGCAGCATCTTCCTTATCCGCCTTCTCTACCTTTATGTCTAAAATTATGCCATCCTTAATCTTGACGGCAACTCGCACGGCTCCTCCATATCCCTTAGCTTCGCCTCTTGTAACGCCGTCTTTATATTTGCTATTTTTTTTCGATCCTGATCGTTTTAAATTTTCCTGTTTTATCTTTGCAGCTTGTGCTTTGATCGCTGCATTTTTTTCATCAGCCTTCTTCGCATGAAATCCATATGCAAACAATGCAGCAAATATCAAAACGAAATTTATGGCTCTTATATAAAATCCCTTCTTATTCATGCTGTCACCTACTTAGCGATCTTTAACGCCTTGCTCACCGCATTCCTTATGCCTCTTGATGTAAAGGTGGCGTTTGTAATCGTATCAACACCCGTAATGCCGTTTTTGGATTTTATTTTATCAATTATGAGCAGTGCCTTTGCTATATATGGTTTATCACTCGGAGTCTTATTTAATATATCAACCTTTATATCAGAAATTTTACCGCCTGCAATGGTTACGGTAACCTTCACTATTTGAGCCCCGAATCCCTTATCATTAGCAGAATATTCTCCATCCTTATAATTTTTACCTGCTGCTATGGATTTATTCATTGCCTCTGTTAGTGCGGTCAGTATCCCATTGGATGTAAATGTGGCTCCGGATATGGTATCTACACCCTTTGTTGTCTGCTTCTTTAAGATTATCTCTATAATGTCCTTTGCCTTTTTAATATAAGGCACATCCACTGCTCTTTCGTTAATTATTTCGACTTCTATCTTTTTCATTTTATTATGCTCTACAGTAAGGGTCGTCTTTACCTTTTGATTTGCAGCGGGAAATCCATCTGCAATTCCTGTAAATATACCGTCTGTGAGCTTTGAAGAGTCGGGAGCCTCAGGTTTTTTTGGCTTCTTAGGCTTCTTCTGTTGCGGCTTTTTTATCTTGTCATTGCCGGAAACGGCCGCTTTACTGAGAGCATGTTTTATAGCCAATAATATCCCGTTAGAGCTGTAAGTTGCACCGCTTACGGTATCTACATTAAGGCTGTTTTTCTCTACAACCCTATCCATGATCACCTTTGCTCTATTAAAATATGCCGCATCGTCTCCATGCGATATGAGATGCACCCATTCTATCTTTGAGTGCGATACCTTTACCTTCACCTTTATTAGACTTTTAAATCCTTGCCCTACGCCTTCATATTCACCATCTTTTAATTTCCCGATATTATCAGGAAGCGCAATTTTACCGGCCTGCCCTTTCGTCTGCGATGCTCCTCCTTTTTTTGCTGTAGTTGTAGTTTTATTTTTTGCTGCAAAGGCAGGTCTTACCTTCGCCTTTATTAATTTCGGTAGTTTCTCTATAGGGAATCCGTTTGAAAATGCTATGGTAACAGCGATCATAACCGCTAATGCCGGTGTTAAATTCCCAAACTTCATATTTTTATTTTGCACCGTTACCTCCTTTTTATTATAAAATCAAAAACCCGATAAGCATTATATTACTAATTGTACCCGCATATCAAATCTTTAAGCAAACATTTGATGCTTTTATGTTATTTTAGACTCACAAATAATTATATCCCTCTATACTTTCGATAATTTAAAAAGTTCAGATAGCAAAAACCCCGCAGAGCGGGGTTTTTGAATTTTACTAAACAAGGTACGTTATTCAGTATTTATTAAGCATTTTCCTTTATGCACTCTTCGAAGATCTCAAGACCCTTATCGATCTGAGCATCTGTAGCACATAGTGGGCAAAGGAATCTTATAACATTGTTGTAAGTACCTGCTCCTTCAAGAAGTAATCCCTTCTGTACAGCAGCCATTACTATCTTAGATACCAATTCAGCGTTAGGTTCTTTGCCGGCCTTACTCTTAACAAATTCTATACCCATCATAGAACCTGTACCTCTAACGTCGCCTACAACTTCATACTTGTCCTTCCATTCGTTGAACTTAGCCATACACTTGTCAGCAATCTTTCTTGCCTTTGCAGGATAATCTTCTTTAGTCATAACATCGATTACCTGTAGTGCAGCGGCACAAGAAACCGCATTACCTGCATATGTACCACCGATTGTTCCTGGAGCTACATTTGACATTATTTCAGCACTTGCAGTTACAGCGGATAACGGCATACCGCCGGCGATTGACTTAGCTGTAGTCATGATATCAGGCTCGCATCCTGCTTCCTTGTAATATTCAGAAGCAAACATTCTTCCTGAACGTGCCCAACCTGTCTGAACTTCGTCTGTAACCATTAAGATGCCGTTCTTGTCACAGATCTCTCTAACAGCTTTTACCCATTCGATAGGAGCCGGTATGAAACCACCTTCACCCTGTACAGGTTCGAATACGATAGCAGCTACATGCTCTGCAGGTGAAGCTTCTATAAATAACTGATTTAACTTATCAACATAGTACTGGATAGCTTCTTCATCAGTAAGACCATGAGGCTTTCTGTATAGATAAGGGAATTCCGCTCTGTAAATACCGTCAGGGAAAGGACCCATACCTACTGCATATGCTTTCTTAGCTGTCATAGTCATTGTAAGAGTTGTTCTTCCGTGGAATGCACCTGAGAATACGATTACATTCGGTCTTCCTGTGTAGCTTCTTGCAATCTTTACTGCATTCTCATCAGCTTCAGAACCGGAGTTTACAAACATAGTCATCTTCTTGTCGCCCTTAACAGGAACGATTTCATTCATTTTCTCAGCAAGCTTAATATAATTCTCATGAGTAGTAATATTCATCATAGAATGGAAAAATTTATCAGCCTGATCCTTGACAGCTTCAATTAACTGTGGATGTGAGTATCCGATATTCAATACGCCTACTCCGCCGATCCAATCCAAAAATACGTTTCCGTCTACGTCCTCAAACATTGCGCCTTCACCCTTTGCTATAACGCAAGGATAAATGCACTTGATTGCAGCCGGCATAGATTCTTCTCTTCTTTTAATAATCGCTGCCGCTTTCGGTCCCGGTAACGTACCATTCACTTTAGGTAATGCTTCTCTTAACATTATTACACCTCCACCTTTCTTAAAACTATTGCTTCTTACAACGTCGTAAGAACGCAAATATACGTGAATCAACGCTTAAATTATAGCATACACTTACAAAAACACATAATATTTTTTGCGCCTCAATAACAACAAACGTTCTTAAATTTATGCATCCTGTAAATTTATATGGAACACACAAATTCTACGGTATCAAAAATCAATTGCCATCGTTTTATTATATACCCCACTATCGAAGTATGCTTAATTCCGGCTCTGAATGTACAACAGCATTTCACGGATACACAATGGGAACAACTTACATATGCCGTAAAGCTTCAGAGTTAAAAGTTCTTTGTGTTCAAGTGTTACAGTAACATTATCCCCGCTTCATTACATTTTTCTATCACTTCATCCTGCCAAATACCGACCTGCACTTCGCCTATATGCATTCTCTTGAGGAAATATAAACACAGTCTGCTCTGGCCTATTCCCCCGCCGATCGTAAGCGGCAATTCTCCGTTTATGACCTTTTTATGAAACTCGAGCTCTGCTCTTTCTTCCTTGTTTGCAGCCTTGAGCTGGCTTAACATCGATCTTTCATCAACCCTCACTCCCATAGAAGAAATTTCTATAGGCTCATCCAACATATCGCTCCAAAGTATAATATCACCATTTAATTCCCAATCATCGTAATCCGGAGCTCTATCATCATGCACCGTACCGTCAGGCAGCTTGCCACCTATTTTTTCAATAAATACCGCCCTCTTTTGCTTTACTATTTCATATTCCCTCTGCGGAGCGGGGATATTCGGGTACATTTTTTGAAGCTCTTGCGAAGTTATGAAAAATATGTCATCCGGCATCATCAAAACCAATTCAGGATATAGGTTGTTTACATACTCTTCAAGGTTTTTAAAGCATTCATATAAAATTTTTACAGTACTTCTCAAATATTCGCTCGTCCTGTCGCTTCTCGTTATCACCTTTTCCCAGTCCCATTGATCGACATATATAGAATGTAGATTATCAAGCTTTTCATCGCGTCTTATGGCATTCATGTCCGTATATATTCCTCTGTGAGGCTCTACCTTGAACTTTCCCAATGCCATTCGTTTCCACTTTGCAAGCGACTGTACTATCTCGGCATTTTCTTCGTTTAAATCTTTTACTGTAAAACTTACAACTCGCTCCACACCCGAAAGATTATCATTGAGCCCACTTTTCGATGTTACGAAAAGAGGTGCTGTAACCCTGAGCAACTTGAGTCTATATGCAAGTTCCTGCTGGAAAAAGTCCTTAACAAGCTTGATAGCCTGCTGAGTTTTTTCATAACTTTCAAACGGTTTATAACCTTCCTTTATTATCAAATCCTTCATCTAAAACCCCATTCTTTGCATATCGATAACCCAAGTTCTTCTTTCATCCGCACCATCGATGCACCCAAAAAATCGTTCCGCGCACATCAGTACGCAAGCTCTCTCTTAGAGTACCTGCATCCGCAATAGTTTTGTCTATAAAGACCGTATCTCTTAGAAAGCTCTATACTCCTTCTAAAGCCGTCACGTTTTTTAAAATCCTCCGCCAAAAAATTACCGCCGTAACATCTACGAGCATTTTCAGCAGAAATCACAATATCGGAAAACCTCTTGTGAGGACTTATGCTGAGCGTTGTCGAAAACGTCTCTATACCAAGCTCATCCGCAAGCCTTGCCGTATCAAGCAAACGCAAATCATAACATGCCCTGCACCTGTTCCCTCCCTCAGATTCATATGAGTATTTCGATGCGGCTCTATAAAAATCCGTGCTGTCACTACTTCCTGTAAGCAGTTTTATATCAACCTCATGCTCCTCGCTCATTGATTTAATGAGTCTCTTTTGACCGGATAATCGTTTGAAATATTCATCTTCCAATGTAATATTCGGGTTATAAAAGTAGACCGTAACATCGAATCTTTCTATTAATCGCTCTATGACGGCGCTGCTGCAAGGTCCGCAGCATGAATGCAAAAGTATCTTTTCCATCGCTACACTTCCTCTCGCCTTCTTGGAGCAATATTTTTATCAAGCGTTACCATACGAAGCTTAACAAGTAACTTAACCAGCTTATCTCCCTTTGGAATGTCTAAAAGCTCACGCACATTTATAGCTTTCACTACAAACAGAGCTTTTAAATATACAACCGCTGAAATCACACAAGTTATCAAGGTGGATATCTGCATTCTCGATGTAATAGCAAAAAGCCCTTTATGTAGAGCAAGAGCCAGTACTACCATGATAAGTGCCGCAATTACAGGTCTTACGAGACTTCCCTTCACATCGTATCTTACCCTCGCAAACCGCTTAACGTCGTTAAAGTTTAAAAGCATTGCTACACCGTATGCACACACCGTACCGATCGCCGCCCCCACCACATTTATGGAAGGAATTGATGTCAATACGTATGTAAGAATTATCTTTGCAACTATTCCAATAAGTATGTTCCTCACAGGGCGGAACTGTTTTTCTATGCCTTGAAGCACTGCTGAAAGCGTGAGTATCATGGCAAGGAAAAAGACCCCAAGACTCATTATTGCAAGTATCGGTGCTGCGGCGATTGCATCCTGAAGTCTGCCGGGATATGCAAGCATAAGCACGGGCTTTGAAAGTGCCAGCATGCCTGCACTACAGGGAGCTGCTATTATCATAGCGAGTTTCAATCCCAAGTTTGTGGAGATATTAAGTTCTTTTCTGTTTCTAAGCTTATAGGCGGCGGAAATCGTAGGAACAAGGCTCATGACAATAGCTTGTATGAACACTGTCGGTGCATTCATGAGCGGCATTGCGAGTCCGCTGTATCTTCCATACATCGTAGCGGCAACATCCTTTGAAAATCCTATACTGGTTAACCTCTTTACCACTATAAACACGTCGGTAGCATCGAGTATCGGAGATATCGCCGCACCTATTGTAATAGGAATTGCAATTACGAGGATTCGCTTTAATATAACGCTACTTTCTCTCTTGTTATAGACCTTACTGCGTCTCTTTTCATATGCAAACCTCCCCTTCATAAGATATGTAATGTATATCATGAGGAGCATTCCTATTATAGCGCCTGCGGTAGCTCCGAATGTAGCGCCTCCGACAGCCGCTTCTATATTCGAAACACCGAAATGTCCACTTGAAGACAGGTAAAATATAAGCGCCAAAATCGTACCTGCAATCATTCTAAAAAACTGTTCTACAACCTGAGATAAGGCTGTAGGTCTCATATTCTGTCTACCCTGATAAAAACCTCTAAAGGCTGCCATAACAGGCACCACTATCAAGGCAGGAGCAAGTAATTTCATTGCAAACGCCGCCTTTGGCATGTTTATAAATTCAGAAAAATTTTGGGCAAAAAAGAAAAAGATAACGAAACCCGCAAAGCCTATTCCAAGCATAAGCTTTATCGATAGCTTCAGGATATCAGAAGCAGATCTATAATCTCCTATCACTACATTTTCAGAAACCATCTTTGATATCGCTACGGGCAAACCCGCAGTGGCAAGGATTAAAAAGAACTGATATATGGGATATGAAGCTTGATAGTATGCAATACCCTCTGCACCTATTATATTTGCAAGTACCACCCTGAATAAAAAGCCAAAAAGCTTCACCACTATGCCTGCTGCGCCAAGCACCGCTGCGCCACCTAATACTTTTTTGTGTGACATGCCTACCTTTTCTGCTGTTTTTCACAATAAATCACATCAAAGTTTATCATGTATCATAGATACTTGTCAAAGCAGGAGTATTCTGATAATATCCCCTCTCAACAAAGGAGCATACTGTAACTTTTAATTTGGATCTTCTTTTGCGATACACCGGGGCATCATCATTTCGGATTCGGAAAAAAGCATGTAATATGAACAGAATTTGACTTTACAAGCTACGTGTGGCATTATGATATGTAGTTTTATACATTTAATGTGATTTTTTATTTAAGGAGATATTATCATGAAACTTATAAAAAACAGACAGGTACTGTCAAAGTTACTCGTATTCGCCATGACATTCACAGCAGTCGGATATTGCTTTTCAAATCCTTTGAACGCAGCCGCAAACAAAAAAGAAGATCCCCTACCTCCGGGACCGCAGACAACTCACAAGATAACCACAAGGGTAATATTCAAATCCAAACAGGATAACCAACTGGCAACGCATGACATTCCTTCTGAAATCAAAGATGGAGAGAGCATAAACATTGAACTCAAGATTGCAAGGCTATTTAGTGTAGCAAGGGTCTTGGTAAACGGCAAAGTAGTAAGCGAGGGTCCTAGATTTACGTTAAAAAAGGTAAAAAAGGATACACGGGTAGATATTTTATTGAAACGTAAAAAAATAAAGCTGATGATAGATCCGGGACACGCAAAATGGGAAAACAGAAGTCCTATAAATAAAAGCTACTATGAATCCGTACAGATGTGGAAACTACACCTTCCACTCATAGCAAGGCTTAAAAAAATCCCTAACATAGAAGTGCACACTACCAGAAGATCTCTGACTTCAGATGTAGGCGTGGTAGAGCGCGGATTGATGTCACGAGGCTGTAACCTCTTTCTTTCTCTACACTCAAATTACACGCCCGGAGGGTTTGCAGACTATCCGGTAGCACTAACGGCTACAATGCCATATAACAAACCGATATCTGAAGCCTTGGGATGGAGAATGGGCGACACCGTAAGAGATACAATTAGAACAAAGCAACCAAACAGAATCTGGGGTAGAAAAAATGATGCCGGCACAGACTGGTTCGGCGTTATAAGAGGTAGCGCAGCCGTAGGTACTCCGGGTCTTTTGATGGAGCATTCATTCCACAGCAACAGGCGAGTTACGGAATGGCTCTTGAAAGATCATAACCTTAAAAAACTGGGAACCCGTGAGGCAGATGACATAGGTGTAATGTATGGATTCATAAAAGGGTCAAAAAATCTAAGGCCAAAAAACGTAGAGAACTTAAACGCAAAAAGACACGGAAACAAAGTGTCTTTAAAATGGGCATATGCACCGTACGCATCGGGATATGACATCTATCGCTGGGATAATAAGACAAAGAAATATAAGTACGTCACTTGGACATTAAAAAACACCTACACTGACAAGCACCCTCAAAGTAAAAAATGTCAATACAAAATAGTATCGTTTAGACAGATGGAACATAAACGCTTTGTCTTTTCAAAGGGATCAGTTGCAGTAGCAAGGAAAGGCGCTGCGCTGGATGTAATTTCAGAACTTGATCTTAAGTTGCTTACAAAGGAATACATAAGGGCAAAATTCTCCGCTGAATGCATGAGCGATATTAAAGACGTTTCCGGTTTAAATCCGAAATTCAGATAATCATGATGAGAATCGGCATACTGACAAGCGGAGGCGATGCCCCGGGGATGAACGCAGCTATACGTGCAGCTGTAAGGAGCGCAGCTGATAAAAACATCGAAATCCTCGGTATAAGAAAAGGGCTCGACGGTCTTATTTACGATGACATGTCGAGCATGAATACATTTTCTGTTGCGAATATTTTGCAGTATGGCGGTACCATGCTCGAGACCGCAAGAAGCGATGCGTTTATGACGGATGCCGGCTTCAACGAAGCTGTAAATAATTATAAAAAGCGAAACCTTGATGCCATCATCGTAATAGGCGGCAACGGCAGCATATTGGCGTGCAATAAACTAAAAGCAGCAGGAATAAACACCATATTCATTCCTGCAACCATCGATAACGACCTTGGCTACAGCGACTATTCGATAGGATTTGATACGGCATTAAATACTATAGTAAGCACTGCCTCAAACATAAGAGATACAGCTTCAGCCCATGAAAGAAGTACAATAATTGAGGTTATGGGGAGAAAATGCGGTGATTTAGCGCTATATTCAGGCATTGGATGCGGAGCGGATATAATTCTGCTACCGGAGATAAATAATACCAAAGATGATGTGCTAAAAATAATAAAGCGAGGGCTCGACAGAAACAAGATGCACAGTATAATAATAAGGGCTGAGGGTGCATCCCTCTCAAACGATGAAATCATCAATCACATAAGGGAGACCATAGGAAGAGAGGTAAAAACTGTAATTTTAGGCTATATACAGCGTGGGGGCAGCCCAAGCGCAAACGATAGACTTCTAGCCTCCACCATGGGTAAAACCGCTATAGATTTAGCTTCAAGCAATATCAGCAATAGAGCAATAGGCATTAAAGGGCTCAGTATAATCACCCTCCCATACGATGAAGCTATAAATATCCAAAAGAACCCTAACCTTGAAATGTTGGAACTTGCAGATATACTGGCAAAATAAATCCCTACCCTAAACCTTATGAAGAACACAATAACTAAATAATTGCTGATTTAAATAATATAAAGGAATAATCTACTCTCGAGATCTTTAACGATTATTCCATAGCCTTATAAAAAAGTCACACTTACGTAAAAAGATAAGCGAGGAATCACATGAATAGAAATACAACTCAAGTAACATGCAAGAAAAATAACAGCAATGGAAAGCTGAATCCATGCAAAATCCTTAACCTGATAGTAATAGCTTTACTAATAATCGGTACGAGCGTCACAATGATTTCCTGCATCGATACTGAAGCTACCAAGAAGGCTACAAGAGAAAAAATTAAAAATGAAATTTCGAATTACAAGACAATGAAAAACGGCATCAGAGTATTTGATATGTCCAAGGACTATTACTTTCTGAATAAACAACAAGGATATAATTATCCCGCAGAGATAAACATGAGATATTATTCTAATATATTAAAAAGAAGAAGAACAGCAAAGGTCTTCTTACCGGCTGACTATAATAAAAACAAGGAATATCCTGTATTATTTCTGCTACATGGATTAAATGGAACTCAAAATACATGGGGAAATAAGGATGCAGATGTAATGATCCAAAATTTAACGTATTTTGAAAATGTACCCGAAATGATCATAGTATGCCCGGACAGCAATTTGAACCATGCTGAAGATTATAGCGGACTCGATTTCCCTGAAATTGTAAATTACTTTGATAGAACCAGAGACGAAGTGGTTGACAGCATAATACCTGAGTTAAAAAGACAGTATAAAATCAAAAAAGGACGAAAGAACATGGCGATAGCAGGTCATTCTTTAGGAGGTAGAAATGCACTTTACACGGCGTTTTCATATCCTGAAACTTTCGGATATGTTGGAGCTTTTGCGCCCGTACGGGTTGCAAATTATGGGAAGCTAAAATGGATAAAGCCCCTATTGAAAACCTTTAAACTACCCAAAGGAAAAGAGATGAAAAAAATCGTTTTATCCGTAGGCACAAATGATGATAGAGTAGGAAAATCCGTCGACGAGTTATCTAAATACATGAAGAATGAAGGCGTACAACATATTTTCTACCATATGGACGGAGGACATGAAAATAAAATCTGGAAAAATTCGCTATATAACTTTGCAAGATATGTATTCAAATAACATTATTTTTCATGATAAGAATTATCCTTTATGACTAAAACTTAAGGCTTCATAAGTAACATGCATACCTGCTACTTAAATGCATAAACAATAGAGACTAAATTAAATAAAAAAATAGTGCCAATAATTTTTATCGGTACTATTTTGTAATCTTCTGTTTCGTTTCCCCAAGGAACTTACGTTATAGGTGAAAGACATTTTGTAGCAAGATTTAAGGAGTGTGTGCTTGCTGAAAGGAGTATGTCCCACCTATAACAATTTCCTGTTTGAGGTTATTTGCACCATATATGGTGCAGGAGTGTTTAATAAGGAAGTTAGAATTTCTAACTCATACCCATTATACCACGCTAACGTTATATGTCAATAACCTGATCGATTTTTTTTACTTTTTTTGAAAAAATTTTTATTTTCTCAAATAAACCTGAATTTTCAATGAAATGAATAGTCTAACGCTTCTTTAATAACAAGGTATAGTTCCATTCTAAGCGTCGGAATAGCCAAAGTAATTAACCCTGCAGCTGACAGCACCATAATGGCGGAATTGAAAACCGTCCTTACTACTATGCTTAAAAGCGACTTATCCTGCACCTTCTTTGCTTTTTCGTTATTCATTTTACCTCCAATTAACTTTTTTCAGCGTACAATAAAATTCTTTTATCTTCTAAAGTCCTCCTCGAGGCGCACGTTATGAGCATTATGGATTTATTTCCATCAATATCACCGTAACACTTTATTTGACTTACACCTCCCTGAACTCTTCCTCTATTTACAAAGCTCTTTTTAAGTTCGTCCAGTTTCTTCTTCGAAAATTTATCATCTATCAACATCCACGCCTTCACCAAATATTTTTGCTTTGAAACTTTACTCCCTCTTTTGTCCATTATGTAGATGAAATTATGCGACTTCACAAACGCTTCTTTACGATAAAATTCAAGTTCCGAAAACATTTTGTTGTTTTGCATGTTGTGTCCATATATCACAACATTTCCATCACCTGAAGATGTGTCGCAGTCATAAAATATTGCACCGTTTCTATCAAGTTTTCCTGAGGCATTTCGCCTTAGATAATAATTATTATCCTTGGGTCTGAGTACTTGATAATCTATATTTGTATCCGGTATCTTGATCCAAGTGCAGCTTTTTGACTTGTCACAGTTTAAGGTTTCACACACCTTTAAAAAATCGTTTTTTTGAAGCTTTTCATCATCCTTGGGGATTATCCATGTGTATATTATCGCCGCGATCGATACCATTACAAAAGCACAAACGAATATCCTTATCTTCATCTCACCTTCCTCATCTACCTTATCATCCCCTTATGGCTGAAAATATCTTCTTTCCTGAAACTACTGCAAATCCTATGAGCATCACCAATATAGCCAGTTTATCGCCTGTAAACCTTCCCGTCTTTGGTGCCTTGTTGCTACCGCTTACTGCATCTCCCTTTGTAGGCTTTGTTATTTTCTTCTTTGCATTTTTCTTAAGTCTACTGTCAAAAATCCTATGTTTTGCCTTACCGCTACTATCCATCCTTTTAGGCGTGAGTCTCTGAGGCTTGGAATCATTCGCAAACGGACTGTTCTTAGGGGTTGCGACCTCTACTATTTCATATCTGTTTTGAGGCTTATAACTGCCGCCATTCCCATCTTCCTTCAGATAATATTCCTCCGTCTCTCCGTTTTTTTGAGTTACAAACTCCTCAACATCCTCTTTGTAATTTGAATCAGGCTTCCTGCCGGCCTTTATGAATTTATTCGTTTCCAAATCCTTTATCTTAAACCTGAATCCCTCTGCTTTTATGACCCCTAAGTCTTCATCCTTCTTGCCCTTCTCTCTTTTTTCGATTATAAACTTGTATGTGGTCTTGAGCTTATTTTCTTTTTTCATAACACCTTCTGTAGCTTTAAATTTCGGTAATAAACTGTGTTCACTCGACGTGGATAACTCCTGTACGTCATAATTTGCAGGTATAACTTGTTTTTCCAGTGAAAAACTTGCGCTATAGCCATCCTTTTTGCCCTGCTTGAATATGGCTGTAATATCTCCTAGGTGCATACTGCTTCCATCTTCCGCTTTTATAGTCTCATTGCAAACCAACCCGAAACTCACCTCATCTATAGGATTTTCCTTCTTGCCTTTTTCCATAGACTTATCCAATCTTCCTACCGTGGGCTTTAACCTGTTCAGTGCTTTACTATCACTGTTATCATCGTATATAACCTTTGCCGATGCCTCTTCTTCATCTTCTTTAGCCTTAAGATCCACCTTCATCGGCTTTTTATATATCTCATATCCATGCGGTGCGGCAATTTCCCTTATCCTATACCTGCCAAGCGGTAAATCCTCTACCCTTGCATATCCATCGTCATTTGAAGTGAGCTCGGTGATTTTATTGCCCTTCGTATAACTTTGCCCTTGAAGTGATGTCCCCGTGGTATCGTTTTTACTAAAAGATTGATCCGCCTCTAAGGCAAAACTCACTCCTTTTAATTTTCCTCTTCCTATTTCCTGTTCAAATATCTTCCTCCCGCCTTCTTTCTTCTCCTTTATGCTCTTTAATACTTCGCCATACTTTTCTACTTCAATTACTCCTATTTTCTTGCCATCCTGAATGCAGAACTCTCGAATACCGTCAAAACATCCCTCATCAAAGGCAAAGCTCTCATCGTCAGCATCTTTTTTATACCCGGCTCCCTTAGGAACCTCAACCTCTTCAATGACATAACTGCCGCTAAAATCAAACGATCCCTTATGCTCCGTGCTTCTTACATAGTACACGCTTGTCTTTCCGTCAGGACCTGTTGTAAATACTGATTTATCCTCCTTATAATCCTTGCCGCCCTTCGCACTGACACTTAAATACTTCCCCGTATCCTCGTTTTTTATTCTGAATTTAAACCCGGCTTCCTTTATGCTAAATCCGCCGTCGCTGTCCTTTTTTTGTATTCTAAATTTATATTCCTTGGGTTCCTTCGGCACCGGATTGTGCGTGTTTAGAAACTTTACGGTTACTTTTCTCTTTTTTGCCGAAAAAGTCAACTTTAGCTTTTTCTTATTCCTGTGATATTTTTTCGCTCTTCCTTCATATTCTTCGCTCACCACATACTTTACGCCGAGGGGAAGATTTCTAACTACGGCTATTCCCTTCTTATCGCTTGAAACCTTTATGTTTATCTTCTTTTTTGCGCACCTTACCCTAAAGTGGAATCCGCTTAAAGCCTCTCCTTTATTTCGTTTTTTAATTTCCTTTTTTATAACAAGCTCTCCGAGAAAGTTGGTAAGTACCTTAGTTACCTTGCCGTTTTTATATCCTATCCCACCTTCAAGATCCCTTGCCGAGGTATAGCACACACCATTTCGCCTGATATTACCGTATATTCCTGACGTGCTGTGCCATACTCCTCCTCTTCCGTTACAAATACCTGTATGTCCGTTATTTGCCTCTATCACAAAGACATCTCCCGCCTTTGATTCTCTAATTGCAGTGGAAGTGGACTTCTTACCGGAATACAACACCGTTTCTTTACCACTAAGCCTTGCAAGAAATGAAGGGATCCATAAGAAACCGTTCCTTTTGGATACATTTACCATAGGGGAAATGCGAGTCTTTCCGAAGGCTGCCTTTACAAGCTGTGTGCATACAAAGCCGTTATACGGCCTTCCTTTATATGATTTTGCCGCACGAACTATCTCCGCTCCTTCTTTAGCGGTAATCGTTCGTCCTCCCGTCCAGTTTTCACCTCTATGATGATCTAACCAATCATACCTTGTCGGTATTTTTTTGACAGCACTCACATTGTTTATGCTCGCTGCAAACAGTCCTCCGCATGTGACAACCAGGGCTGTCATTAAAAAAATTATTTTCTTTTTCATCATATTTTCTCCTGTTTTCTAAAACTTTAATTAATAGATATATCAATGTGCGGGGAAGTAGTTAAATCCGTTAAACTATTGAAATTTCAACGATTGTTAGCTGTGTATAAAGAATATTTTTTCGCAAATTTCGTTGACTTTGCGAAAAAAATTACTTATAATGAAACTGCTAAAGGAGTGTAGCAAATTTTCAATTTAATAAGGAGGTTGAAATGGCTTATGAAATTACAGATGCATGCGTTGCATGTGGAGCTTGTATCAGTGAGTGCCCGGTAGAGGCTATATCTGAAGGGTCTCCATATTCTATCGATCCGAACACTTGCATCGACTGCGGAGCTTGCGCATCAGTGTGTGGCGCAGCTGCCATCATCGAAGGATAAACATCCAAGTTTAATCTTGAATCTAAGATCCTCTGCGTTGCAGGGGATCTTTTTTATGGAATGAAGACTCTTCCAAGCGATGTTGTGATCAGCCCCTTTATCTCCATCTCCGTGATTACCGACATCACCTTGGATACGCCTGTCTTTGTGAGTCTTGCAATCTTTTCAAAGCTCATCTCTCCTTCCCTTTTTACAAGTTCATATATCTTCCTCTCGACTTCACTTAAACTTTCCAAATCTATAACCACTTCATTATCACCGTTTGTCTTTTCTAAGAAGGCTACATCATCGGGCACGGTGATTATGATAGCTCCATCTGCGATCAGCTTATTACATCCTATGCTCATAACCTTATCGATGTCTCCCGGCACCGCATAGACCTGCCTTCCTTCTTCCATGGCGAGCTGAGCCGTTATCAGCGATCCGCTGTATACACCTGCTTGAACTACTATCGTGGCCTCTGAGAGCCCGGCAATTATTCTATTTCTTATAGGAAAGCTATACCTTCTGGGTTTTACGTTTTCTCCATCTTCAGATATGACAAGTCCGTCTTGTTCTATTCTTCTCTTCAAAGCCTTGTTGCGTGCGGGATAACATCCATCTATCCCCGTACCCATTACAGCTATGGTCTTTCCGCCGAGCTCCAATGCTGTTCTGTGCGCCATTTCGTCTATTCCGCTCGCCATACCGCTCACTATGGTGTGCCCTCTCATTACAAGCGATTTCACTATATTGTACGTACACCACTTACCGTATTCTGTAGGTTTTCTTGTACCTACCACCGCTATACAAGGCGAATTGAATAAGGCTGTATCTCCCAGACAGTACAAAAGCTCCGGAGGTCTCTTGATTTTTTTTAGTAACTTCGAATATTCAGAATCCGTATTTTTAACAATCTTTATGTTTGCCATCATTTCTCCTAATGCTCCCTGCTATGCCTTTTCCCTATAGAACTCCTTAAGAGCCCTATATCCTATCGCTTCCGATATATGTGCTACCCTTATATTTTCGCTCATCTCCATGTCAGCTATGGTTCTCGCTACCTTTACGACCTTAGATAAGCTTCTCGGGCTTATTTTCAGCACGTTATATGCATTTTCCAAGAATCTTTTTTCTTTTTCATGAAGAACACAGTATTTCTTAATCATGCTTTCGCTCATCTGACTGTTATATACGATTCCTTCGCCTGCATACCTGCTCTTTTGCATAGATAATGCCCTATCTATTTCCCTACGCATATCTTCAGATGATTTTGTTTCTTCGTCGGGTACTTGATTGTAGTTTTTAAGGTCTTTGAATTTAACGTTATTCATACGAACATGTATATCTACCCTGTCTAATATAGGCCCTGAGAATCTGCTTGCAACATTGCTTATCTCCTTCGCACTGCACGTACACTCTCTCGTATCATCGCCTAAATAGCCGCATTTACAAGGATTTGAGGCTGCTACAAACATAAAGTCCGATGGGAATGTAAATACACCCTTTCTCCTCTGTATCTTAACTACCTTATCCTCCATCGGTCCCCTCAGCTGCTCTATTAACGAAGGTGCAAACTGAGCGAATTCATCTATGAACAATACTCCTGAATGTGCAAGCGATATCTCACCCGGTTTTGGAATATTTCCTCCACCAAAGAGTGCTGATTCTGTAATACCGCTTGGCACCTTTCTGAACGGTCTTTTATAACAAAGCACATCGTTGATATCTGCTACGTCACTTACGCTGTAAATCTTTGCAACCTCAAGCATTTCATCGTATTTTATATCAGGCATTATAGACGGGATTCGATTTGCTATCATCGTTTTTCCTACACCCGGAGGTCCTACCATCAATATTCCGTGATGTCCCGCTACTGCTATTGTTATGGCTCTTTTTACAAGTTCCTGACCATAAACCTGCGAAAAGTTTTCGCTTCGTTTAATGGTATTTCGTTTTTTTATCACCTTCCTATCCTCAGGTTCTGCATCGAGATCCCCTCTTATAAAATCCATGACCTCATTTAAATGGCTAAATCCATATACGTTTATATCCGTAAGTACCTTTACTTCATCTACGTTTGCAGCAGGCACTACTATATTCTTAACTCCTGCATTCCTGACGCCAAGAGCGAGCGCCAAAGCTCCATGAACTGAAACAAGTTTACCGCTAAGCGAAAGCTCGCCTATAAAAGCAAAGTTTTTCTTGATGTATTCAAGCATCTCATACCTTTCATCGTCCAGTCCTTCGTTTAAATCGTTGTAGCTTAAAAGTCCTATAGCTATAGGTAAATCAAATCCCGTCCCACTCTTATGAACGTCTGCAGGAGCCAGGTTCACCGTTATTCTCTTATTAGGAAATTTATAACCACTATTCGATAACGCTGCTCTTATCCTTTCCTTTGCTTCGTTTATGGTAATATCTGCAAGACCTACCATATTAAACATAGGTATTCCGTTTCTAATATCCGTCTCAACCGTTATAAGGCTTGGTTCCATCGCCCATATAGAGCTACTATAGAAAGCATTTATCATTCATATCCTCCATCATTTAACCGGACTGTCAGTAATTTTTTCTTCACTAAAAGGCATAATTTATATCGTGCAGGTCTATGGTAACCACATGAAATTCCACGTTTTTGTCACAGAGGTCATTATCTGCAAGATAGATTTCAGCCAATCTTCTTATCCTGTTTTGTTTGCTTACAGGTACAGCCTCGGAAGCCCTTCCCGCCACTTCAGAACACCTGGTCTTCACCTCAATAAAATGTACGGTATCACCCTTCAGGGCAATCACATCGATCTCCGCATACCTATTTCTGTAATTTTGTTCAAGCACCACAAACTGCCTGTCTTTAAGGTAAGAACATGTCATTTCTTCACCGAGCGAACCTATTTTTTTATTTTCCATACCCACCTCACATTCACAGGGACCAATATAAATTGAGCGTGATCTCATGATACTTCAAAAGCAATACTAAAAAATACATTCGACATGATTAGTCAAAATTCGTTTCCTTCAGCAATAACAATGTACATAGACTTTGATTATATTAGCGTCTAAGTATCCAAGGAAATAGTGCAAGCAGTATCACTGAGTGAATCACCTGTTATTTTCAAAAGGGAATAGCGCAAGTGGGATCACTCAGTGAGGTGTCTGTTATTTTCAGAATGCTTACGCCGGATAATATAGGCATCGCAATTTATTAATATAGACTTTAATTATGTGTACTTCATGTAATCAATGTTTAAACTTAAAATCCACGGGTAAATAAGAGGCGTGTTACAGTAAAGAAAATAAGGAGGCTAACATGTCACTAATTGGTAAAAAAGTAGGTTCATTTAAAAAGAACGCTTATTACAACGATGAATTTATTGAAGTTGCAAACAAGGATATCGCCGGCAAATGGTCGATCTTTTTCTTCTATCCGGCAGATTTCACCTTCGTATGCCCTACAGAGCTTCAGGATTTAGCAAATCACAAGAGTGCATTTGAGGATGCGGGATGCGAAATCTACTCCGTTTCATGCGATACTGAATTCGTCCACAAAGCTTGGCACGACTCTTCGGAGATCATCGGCAAGATCAACTTTCCAATGATTGCAGATCCTACAGGTTCTTTAGCTAGAGATTTTGAAGTTATGATTGAAGAAGACGGCATCGCAGAACGTGGCGTATTCATTGTGGATCCAAACGGCGTAATCCAAGGCTATGAAGTAGTTGCATCGGGAGTAGGTAGAAACGCTGCTGAAATCCTAAGAAAAGTGCAGGCTTGTCAATTCGTTGCTGAACATGGCGATGAAGTTTGCCCTGCAGCATGGGCTCCCGGCAAAGAAACTCTAAAACCTGGAATCGATCTCGTAGGAAAACTATAAAAAAATACTTCGAAGACCATCCACAAAAAACTCCCTGTAATCTCAGGGAGTTTTTTTATATCCGAAATAACCAAACACCAAAGACATTTTGTAAATATCTTGAACGGCTCAACTTAAGGTAAAATTTTTGCACCTCAAGTTTTCAACCTCGTCTCCAGTAAAATAGTATCGCTTAAATGAATTTCCTTTTTGTCTTTTTTATCATACACTAATACAAAGCCAACGCCTCAATGTTTATTTGCTCAAGTCTAAGCAATTCAAGCTTTTTATCTACACCTCCTGAATATCCTGTAAGGCTACCATTTGCCCCCACTATGCGGTGACAAGGGATAATTATGGAAATCGCATTGTGTCCCACTGCTCCTCCTACTGCCTGAGCTGACATCTCGGGAACATTTAAGGTCTTCGCAACTTCCTCCGCAACAGCTCCATACGTAGTGACCTCACCATATGGTATCTGTAACAAGATGCGCCATACTACCTGCCTAAATTCTGAACCGATCATATGAAGCTTTGGAGTAAATTTTGGTTTTAAACCGGAGAAATACATATCCAACCAACGCCTTGTGCTTTTTAGGATCTCATTCTCCCGGGGGACGCACTCATCATTAAGGGTACTTGCAAAATACTTCTGTCCTTCAAACCATAAACCTCTAAGACCGACATCGTCTGCCGCCAATAACATATTTCCCAACGGAGATTCATATGTGCAAGTATTTATCATATTCATGCCTTTCGTACTAAAACATATAGCACTTTTACATAACCGGTTTATTTATATCTATTTACTCAAATCTAAGCAATTCAAGCTTTTTATCTACACCTCCTACATAATCATGTAAGGCTGCCACTTGCCCCCACTATGTTTAGTCCATATTTAAAATTTCCGTAAGCGTTACAGGGTCAACGTATTCACCATCCTTATAAGCTCTCATGTTGCCGCCTGCGATCTCATCTATCAATAATACCTTCCCGTTCATATCCTTACCGAATTCAAATTTTATATCGTAAAGCTCAAGCCCTTTAGCGCTGAGCACATCTGCAACTGCAGAAGCTATTTCCCTTGTACGTTTCACCGTATCATCATAGTCATCGCCATTCATAATATCCAGCATTTCAAGTGCTTCCTTAGTTATAAGAGGATCGTTCCTGTCATCATCCTTAAGGGTTATCTCAACGTAGGAATCGAGCTTTTGACCTTCTTTAACGTATTTCCCATAACGGCGGTAGAAGCTGCCTACAGCACGAAATCTGCATATAACTTCAAGCCCTTCTCCAAACGGCTCTGCCGGCACCACCTCCATGGTACCCTTCTCTAAATCAGCAGAAATGTAGTGCGTACCTATGCCTTTTTCCTTGAGCATCTCAAAGAATTTCATGGTTGTTTTAAGATTTGCTTTACCCATACCTTCTATACTCCCGCCAACATGGTTTGCTCCGGGATCGAAAACTCCGTCTTCACCTGTTACATCATCCTTGAAAAACAAAGAATAATTGCCGTTTTCTAAAAGATATACATCCTTTGTCTTGCCCTGATATACCTTTTTCATAATTTTTCACCTCCAAAATCCATAAAATAAAAATCTATTTGAAATACCTGACTGCATTTGCAAACATCAGATTATCCCCGAAATTATCCGCACCTATATTCTTATAGAGCCCTCTTCGCATTCTCTCAGTATGCCCCATCTTGCCGAAAACTCTACCATCAGGCGAGGTAATACCTTCTATAGCCATCAGAGAACCGTTAGGGTTAAACTCTATATCCATAGTAGGCACGCCCTTTGAATCAACATACTGCGTAGCAATCTGCCCGTTTTCAATTAATTGCCTTAATAAATCCTCGCGGCACACAAACTTGCCTTCGCCATGTGATATTGCAACAGCATGTATATCTCCTACATCATATGATAAAAGCCACGGCGACTTATTTGATACGACTTTTGTACGCACTATCCTCGATTGATGCCTACCTATGTCATTTCCTGCGATTGTCGGAGAATCACTTGTTGCATCTCTAATTTCTCCGTATGGAATGAGACCCAGCTTAATCAAAGCCTGAAAGCCGTTGCATATACCTCCTATCAATCCATCCCGACAATTTAAAAGGTCTTGTACTTCCTGCGCCAATTCCGGATTTTTAAAAAATGAAGTTATGAACTTACCTGAACCGTCGGGTTCATCTCCACCGGAAAACCCTCCCGGAATCATAATTATCTGACTTTGAGATACAGCCTTTACCATATCCTGCACGGAATTACGCACATCCTGAGCGGTGAGATTCCTTATTACCATAATCTGTACATCGGCTCCTGCATCTTCAAACGCAAACTGCGTATCGTATTCACAGTTGGTGCCCGGGAACACCGGAATCAAAACACGAGGTTTCACAGTAGAATGCAATGCCTTTTTAGGAAGTTCCGGTGCTGAAACGCTTTTTACTGCCGAAGCATCTTCTGAAAGCCTTTTAGAAATATCATCACATATTTGCTCACCTTCGGTACTGAACGGGAAGATATCACTGAGCCTTGAATAATAAGCATCTTCAAGTTCAGCAATTTCTACGTCCTGACGCCCACCGGAAAGCACTGCGCTGAAAACATATTCCTCAGAAGTACGTCCTAAATAAGCGACTTCTGCGCCTTCAGGTAACTTTTCATTAAGCTCATCCATGACATCACAAGGCTCAGTACCTTCTTTAAGCTCTAATATAAAAGACCCATAGGAATGCATAAATGCACGAGATACATCAAAGGAATCGTCAAACCTAAAGCCTATGCCGTTTCCAAGCGACATCTTGAAGATGCGCTCCGCTATTCCCCCATATGTAGGGGTACCTGCTGATGCCACAACGCCGCTCACTATAACATCGGATACAGTATCAAAGTAATCACGTAAAACATCTCCCTGCGGCAACATAAACTCACCAAGTGCCGGATTTATCAGCAAAACGTCCGCATTTTTCTGCTTAAATTCTTCACTGACAAGACGGCTTTCATCCTGCACGGATGTTGCAAAGGAAATAAGCGTAGGCGGCACATCCAACTCTTCAAAGCTGCCGCTCATGGAATCCTTTCCCCCGATAGCTGCGATTTTAAGATCCATCTGCGCATCAAATGCACCCATGAGCGCTGCCATCGGCTTCCCCCACCTTACGCCGGAATCTTTAAGTTTTTCAAAGTATTCCTGAAAGCTTAAATATGTATTTTTTAAATCACCGCCGGCAGCTACAAGCTTTGCAACCGACTCTATCACGGCTAAATTTGCACCGGCATAACATGAAATTTCAAAAATATACGGATTATAACCATACGCCATCATAGAGCAGGTATCGGTGTTTCCGCCCTTTACGGGAAATCTGCTCGCCATTACAGACGCAGGTGTTTTCATACGCTTTCCGCCGAACGGAAACATCAGATTCCCTGCGCCTATGGTGGAATCAAACATTTCGGAAAGTCCACGTTTTGAAGCGACATTTAAGTCAGCGACCATTTCGTTAAGGGCGTTTTTAAGTGAGGTAACTTTTACATTTTTTCTTTCTGATGATATAAAGTCCGAAATCGTATCGAGAGAATGCACAGCAGTCTCCTTCCTCGCTCCGTTAGTATTTAAAAAATCACGAGACAGGTCTACTATCTTATCACCCCGCCACTTCATAATTATACGATTGTCAGAAGTAACGTCCGCAACATGCCTTGCCTCAAGATTCTCAGCTTCGGCAAACTCCATGAAACGAGGTAAATCTTCCCTCGCAATCACGACAGCCATACGCTCTTGGGATTCCGATATAGCGAGCTCGGTACCTGAAAGTCCTTCATATTTCTTGGAAATTCGATCCAAATTGACTAAAATTCCATCTGCAAGCTCTCCTATGGCTACCGATACTCCTCCTGCTCCAAAGTCGTTACAACGTTTTATCATGAATGAAACCTCAGGGTTTCTGAATAATCTTTGTAATTTTCGTTCCTCCGGTGCATTACCCTTTTGCACTTCTGCGCCACAACTCGTGATGGAATCCATATCATGTGATTTGGAAGAACCTGTAGCGCCTCCACAGCCGTCTCGTCCTGTCTTTCCGCCAAGGAGCACTATCACATCTCCCTGCTCAGGCTTTAAATGACGTACCTTCGCCTCCTCTACAGCACCTACTACGGCGCCCACTTCCATGCGCTTGGCCCTAAATCCCGGGTGATACACTTCATCTACAAGACCCGTCGCAAGCCCTACCTGGTTCCCATACGAAGAATAACCGAATGCCGCATTTTGAACTATGGTGCGTTGTGGAAGTTTACCTGCCAGAGTATCCTCTATGGATTCATTAGGATCTCCTGCGCCGCTTAGCCTCATGGCTTGATAAACATAGCTCCTCCCGGATAACGGGTCCCGAATGGCTCCTCCTATGCATGTGGCTGCGCCTCCGAACGGCTCAATCTCGGTTGGATGATTGTGTGTTTCGTTTTTGAAAAGATACAGCCAGTCCTCGGTCTTTCCGTTTACATTTACCTTAACCTTCACGGTACAGGCGTTTATTTCTTCCGTTTCAAGCACAGTCGTTAAAACACCGCTCACCTTCAAATGCTTTGCTACTATCGTCGCCATATCCATAAACGTTACGGGCTTTGTGATTTCAAGACTCTTCCTCAGCTTAAGGTATCGTTCGTACGCTCTCTGTACTGCGGCATCATCTATCTTCACACCTGAAAGCTCCGTTGAAAAAGTCGTATGTCTGCAATGATCTGACCAATAGGTATCTATCACCTTAAGCTCAGTCATTGTCGGAAGACGCTTTTCTCCGGCAAAATATTCAGCGCAGACCCTCAAATCTCCTGCATCCATGGCAAGACCATAGGAGTTTATAAAAGCATTTGCTTCATCATCTGAAATGGAGCCTGAAAGCGGAAAGTCCTCGACAACCTCAACGTTTGGAGCTTCCTCATACCTTTCATCTATATCATGCGGTACATCGAGAGATGATTCCCTGCTTTCAACGGGATTTATGATATGCTTTTTTATCTTTGCAACATCTTCCTCTGAAATTTTCATCTGTGAATCTTCCTTATACAGAAGATATACTTTTGCAGCCTTTACGTGCGGACGATCCCCGCCTGATATGAATTGTATGCACTGCTCACACGAATCTGCACGTTGGTCAAATTGTCCCGGCATATATTCTACGGCAAACGCTTCATCAGCTAACGGTAAAGCATCTACTATTACATCTACCTGCGGCTCTGAAAAAACGCTTCCCTTCGCCTTTTCCAAAACATCAAACGATATTCCGGACACATAATATCTATTCAAGATTTTTAAATCACTCACGCCCTTAATTCCAAGTAATTCTCTTATTTCTCTCAGCAATTTTTTCGCTTCGAAATCAAACCCCTGTTTCTTGCAAACGTACAGGCAGTACAAACTCATTTTCTCCTCCGTTCCTCCTCTAACGCCTTGGCACCTATATCATTTCTGAAAAATGCATCCTTGAATTTTATCTTTCGGGCTGTTCCATATGCTTTTTCTATCGCTTCATAGAGGGTATTTGCGACCGCTACCACGTTTAAAACCCTTCCGCCGCTCGTATGATAAACAGAATCTCCGCCTTCATTCGTTACCGTAGTACCTGCATGGAAAACCGTTATTCCGCTGTCTGCCTCAAATCCCACTTTTTCCTGAGCTGCGGGAGCACTTCCGAAAAGCTCGCTGAAATCTATATCATAACCCTTTGTATATTCCTTCGGATAACCTCCCGATGCTATGACTACGCAGCACGATGCACCGCCTGTAAACTCTACAGGAATCTCATCTATTTCGCCCTTTTCCGTTGCGATCATTATATCTAGCAGATCACTTCTAAGCATGGGAAGGACAGTCTGCGCTTCAGGATCGCCGAACCTACAGTTATATTCTATAACTTTTACTCCCTGCTTTGTAAGCATAAGTCCAAAATATATGCATCCCTTGAATGGCGCCTCTTCTTTAATCAATCCCTTAATTGTAGGAAGCATTATTCTTTCATACACTTCGGTTTCAACGTCCTTCGTATAGAACGGATTAGGTGCAACTACACCCATGCCGCCGGTATTCAAACCTACATCTCCATCCCCGACCTTTTTGTGATCCATTGAGGATAGCATAGGCCTGATATTCTCCCCGTCACAAAACGCGAGAACTGTAATTTCAGGGCCTTCTAAAAATTCCTCTATAACTACCTTTTCTCCACTCGCTCCAAAAGCCTTATCCTTCATCATAGAACGCAGCGCCGCATCCGCTTCAGCCTCATCCTTTGCAATTATCACACCCTTACCGAGAGCCGGGCCGTCCGCCTTGATTACGGTAGGATAAGTGTTTTGCGATTTTACATAGTCAAGAGCCTCTTCATATGATGTAAATTCCTCATAACTTGCAGTCGGTATCCCGTATTTTTTCATGAACGCCTTTGAGTACGATTTACTTCCCTCTATACGTGCGGCTTTCTTACTCGGCCCAAATACAGCTATACCTTTATCACGAAGCAAATCGGCGCAGCCCATTATCAACGGATCATCAGGTGTAACCACCGCAAAGTCCACTTTGCAGGATACGGCAAAGTCTACAATCTTTTCAATATCCGTGGCAGCTATGGGTACACAATTTGCAAATTTTTCTATTCCGCCATTACCCGGCAGCGCATAGATTTCATCTACCTTCGGATTTTCGCTTATTTTTTTAACTATCGCATGTTCGCGACCGCCGCCGCCTACAACTAAAACTTTCATGAAAATCTCCTCTTAACTCTTAATGGTGAAACAATCTGTTGCCGGTAAATACCATGGTAATTCCAAGTTCATCACATTTTTTTATAACTTCCTCATCTCGAATGGATCCTCCGGGCTCTGCAATAAATTTAACGCCGCTCTTTGCAGCTCTTTCAATATTGTCGCTGAATGGGAAAAATGCATCGCTTCCAAGCGAAACACCGCTGATATTTTCCAGAAACTCTTTCTTTTCATCTTTCGTAAACTCACTCGGCTTCTCTGTAAAAACGGTCTGCCATATGCCCTCTGCGAGCACATCTTCCGGATGATCGCTCACGTAAATCGCTATAGCATTATCTATGTTGGCACGTCCTATATCCTGCCTGAACTTAAGTCCGAGCACTTTTTCGTGAGAACGCAGATGCCAGATATCAGCCTTATCCCCCGCAAGGCTTGTACAGTGAATACGTGACTGTTGCCCTGCGCCTACACCTATAACCTGTCCGTCTTTCGCATAGCAAACGGAATTCGACTGCGTATACTTCAATGTTATCAGCGATATTATTAAGTCTCGCTTGACGTTTTCAGGCAGTTCCTTTTTGGTAGTAACTATATTTTTAAGCATGTCGAAATTCACTTTTAAATTATTTCTCTCCTGCTCAAAAGTAATTCCGAAAACCTCTTTTTTTTCTAATTCAGGCGCTTCGTAAGAAGGATCTATTTGTATTACCGTATATGTGCCCTTACGCTTATTTTTCAAAATTTCAAGCGCTTTAGACTCATATCCCGGCGCTATGATTCCATCTGAAACTTCCGAGTTTATTATCATCGCAGTATCGTAATCACATACATCCGAAAGTGCTATAAAGTCACCAAACGATGACATTCTATCCGCGCCTCTTGCTCTTGCATATGCGGACGCTAAGCCTGAAAGTTCATTTTGAGATATTCTGTATATCAATTTTTCAATATCTGTAAGTGGCAAACCTACAGCCGCTCCTGCGGGGCTCACATGCTTAAACGATGTTGCGGCGGGAAGCCCTGTAGTCTCTTTTAACTCACGTACAAGCTGCCATGCGTTCAGTGCATCGAGCAAATTTATATACCCTGCCCTTCCGTTTAATACCCGTATAGGTAACTTGTCCTCTACATAAACTCTGGCGCTTCCCTGATTTGGATTACATCCGTACTTAAGCCTTATTTCATCCATTGATTATTCCTCCATTTTATTTATGATTTTCGTGGATATTTCGCCTGTTTTAACATCTATAAACCTTACGAATAACGAAATAAGATTTTCTCCATCTATCGCCCTATAAAGATCATCAGAAAACTCCTGTATATTATCACCGCCGATATTAAGCTCGATCGGTGCTCCGTCAAATGAAAGCAACACCCCATCTTCCGAGCCTCTGTATGTATGAATAAAATGTGCCTTGCCTGCCTCCGCCTCATATTCGTAAAACAGCCTGTCGCATTCATCGCTTGTTTTTGAATGTTTTTTAAGTATACTGAGCTTATATGTGCACGGCGCATCTTTTTTAATCTGCAAAATCCCACTGATTCTGGGAGTGAAATTTGGAGCGTCAGGTTCATATTCTCTGGTGCTAAGCGCTGTTTCAAAATCACCGCCTTCATTTAGACAATTTACTATAGTGTCTGTCTGATCTCCGTTTGTAACAACTACGATATTTCCCAAGTCCACGAGCGGGCGGTAAATTATGAGTGAAGTATCTGTGACCTTTTCAGCGTTAACGGGATGGATTATCAGATTTTTTTCACCTTCAAGGTCGAATTTTCTATTCCTGCTGTTTTCAGAACGTCCCATTATAAAATATGCGATGACGACGTGAGTCCCCGAGTCGCTTAAACCTATCATGATTCCTCTGCCCGGATAGTCCTTTCCATCAAAATATTCAAACATTTCCATACTCCTCCTATCCGTCTTCATTTCCTATGCCGTCTTTTCTTTAAGCATTCTACCGGTTATGCGCTCGGTAGCTTGCGGCAAGATGACGTGTTCCGCCTCTTCCATGACCCGCCTTTGAAGTAACTCAGGCTCATCACCATCCAAGATATCGACGGCTTTTTGCATTATTATCTCTCCACCATCCGGTATTTCATTTACAAAGTGAACAGTTGCTCCCGTAACCTTGCAGCCATATTCAAGCACCGCCTCATGTACTTTTAATCCATAGAATCCCTTACCGCAAAATGAAGGTATTAACGATGGATGTACGTTAATTATTCTATGATCATACATTGAAATGAAATTTGCGCTTAAAATCATGGTAAAACCTGCAAGGACAATAAAATCTATTTCTTCTCTTTTGAGGATATCCAAGATTTCGGATTCAATACTCTCGTCCCCTTCGTTGGAAACGCTGTAACTCCTTATGCCGGCATTCTGTGCTCTTTTAAGTGCATATGCATCCTTGTTATTTGAAATTACAACTTGAATCTTTCCGGAATTTATTATTCCCGCCTTTTCAGCATCTATGAGCGCTTGCAGATTTGTACCACCTTGAGATACGAGCACTGCAATTCTTATCTTTGTATTTTTAGGGTTGTTTGCGTATGCCATCACATCCTCTTTTTCGCTCATATCTATACTATCTCAATTCTATCATCACCGCCGGCAGATACCGTTTCTCCTATCACATATGCCTCTTCACCTTGAGCCTCCAGTACCTCCAACGCCAATTTCGCATCTTCCTTCGCTACTATAACTACCATTCCCACACCCATATTAAATGTATTTAACATATCTCGCTCTGAAATTTTAGAGAAGCGTGCTGCCATTTCAAACACCGGTAATACCCGTATCGATTTTTTATCAATCCTTGCCAGCAACTTTTTATCCTTTGGTATTGCACGAGGAATATTTTCATAAAATCCTCCGCCCGTTATATTGGCAATCCCCTTTACTCCCGCATGACTTTTAAGCGCGGAAATCAGAGCTAAAACAGGCTTTACATATATCTTTGTGGGTTCAAGGAGTGCCTCCCCTAGGCTGCAGCCGAGCTCATCGACATGCTCTTTTAAATCACTGTTTTCCGTATCAAATATCTTGCGAACAAGAGAATATCCGTTTGAATGAAATCCTGAAGACTTCAATGCGATAATTTTATCCCCCTCTCGCATGTCCCTGCCGTCTATAATATCCGCTCTATCTACGATTCCTACGGAAAATCCTGCAAGATCATACTCGTCAGTCGGATAGGATCCCGGCATCTCAGCCGTTTCTCCTCCCACAAGACCTGCTCCCGACATTTCACATCCCGTAGCTATTCCACTCACAATTTCAGCCATCTTTTCAGGAGAAATTTTACCTGTCCCTATGTAGTCCAAAAAGAACAGAGGTTTTGCCCCTTTGCAAATTATATCGTTTACACACATTGCAACACAGTCGATACCGATGGTATCGTGCTTATCCAGCTTAAATGCCAACCTGAGCTTCGTGCCCACACCGTCTGTGCCTGAAACGAGCACGGGATCTGTCATATTTGATATTCCTGCATCCTTCAGACTGAAGAGTCCTCCAAATCCGCCTATTTCTGAAATGACACCCGGAACCAGCGTCCTTTCTATGTGTTTTTTCATAAGTTCCACCGATTTGTAACCGGCAGTAATATCTACACCTGCATTTTTATACGCTTCACTGGAACTCTTCATTTTTAAACTTCCTTTTCATTTATATCGATCGGATATTTCCCGCTGAAACATCCATAACACATTCCCATTTCGGACTCATTTACGATCCTTGGCAGATCTCTTAGATCAAGAAACGCCACACTGTCCGCTCCTATCACCTCAGCAATTTCATCCTCCGAATATTTAACCGCAATCAAATGATCCCTTGAATCTATGTCTGTACCAAAATAACAAGGATTTAAAAACTTTGGAGCGGAACTTCTGACATGTACTTCCGTTGCGCCTGCATTCCTGAGTAACCTCACTATTCTCGCACTTGTCGTCCCTCTTACGATCGAATCGTCTACCATGATCACCCTCTTGCCGTCCACCGTGCTTTCAACGGCATTTAGTTTTATCTTTAGGCGTTCTTCACGATATTTTTGATCGTTTTGAATGAACGTTCTTCCTATGTATTTATTTTTTATAAACCCGAGTCCGTACGGAATGCCTGATTGCTCGGAATACCCCATGGCCGCATCTATACCGGAATCAGGTACTCCTATGACAACATCCGCATCGACTCTATTCTCAAGCGCAAGCAGTGCCCCTGCCCTTTTTCGAGCTTTATGCACGGATGTACCGTCAACTATTGAATCCGGTCTTGAAAAATATATGTATTCAAATGAGCAAAGTGATTTTTCATTTTTTTCAGTATGCATATCTATGCTGCGAAGTCCGTTTTCATCGATTACAACGATTTCACCGGGCTCTACATCTCTTATGAATTTTGCGCCCACAGCATCCAATGCGCAAGTCTCAGAAGCTATTACATATATATCTCCCGTCTTACCGATTACCAACGGTCTGAATCCTCTCGGATCCCTTACCCCTATCAACTTTCTAGGTGACATTGCCACAATAGAATATGCACCTTCCAAGGTTTTCATAGCTTCAGCGATGGCAGCTTCTATTGAGTCCGTCCTAAGCCTCTCCTTTATGAAGATGGATGCCATTATCTCGCTGTCGCTTACGGAGTGGAATATAAGTCCGTTCATTTCAAGGTCGCTACGAAGTTCATCCGCATTTATAATAGCGCTGTTGGTCGCAAGCGCCATTGACCCCTTTTTGTGATTTACAATCATCGGCTGTGCATTCGCTTGGTTTGCCGTGATCTTCGTACCGTAGCGCACGTGACCTACGGCAATTTGTCCGCTTCCCAATTTTGAAATCGTCTCTGAATCGAAGACATCGTTTACTATACCTACATCCTTGTATCCTGTGATATCGCCGTCATTATTCACGGCAATTCCGCAGCTTTCCTGTCCTCTATGCTGCAGTGCGAAGATTCCGTAGTATGTCTTCATCGCAACATCGTCTTCTCTGGGTGAATAAACACCGAAGACTCCGCATTCTTCATGCAATTTATCGTGATAAAATTCGTCCATTATTTCTTCGCCACCAATCCTTGCAATTCCTCATCAGCCTCAAGCACCTTTTTCTTCATTTCAGACCGTTTTTCAGCAAGTGCAGCTCTAAGCCCATCATCCTCTACCGCAAGTATTTGCATAGCGAGCATGGCTGCGTTATATGCTCCGTCTATCGCAACCGTCGCAACGGGGATGCCTTTAGGCATCTGCACCGTGGAGAGCAAGGCATCAAGACCGTCTAATGTAGATGATTTAATAGGGATTCCGATCACAGGCAAGGTAGTTTTTGATGCTATTACTCCCGCAAGATGAGCAGCCTTTCCTGCGGCCGCAATAATCACTCCCAAATTATCCTCTTCCTTTGCAAGAAATTCCTGAAGCGCTTCGGGCGTTCTGTGTGCAGAATACACATGTGCCATACAATCAACGCCCATCTCCTTGCATAGATCTACAGCAGGCTCTACCTTTTCATAATCGTTTATGCTGCCCATTATGAGCCCTATTTTTTTTAGGTTGTTTTTCATTAAAGTTTCTCCTTCCGACCCTAATATTATAGCATTTATAAATATTAATTCTTCGAGATTTTAATCAAAATATCCCATCCAATAACCTGTTTTTTTGAACCTTTTCTTTCAATATATTCGTTTTCCTTTAAAAATTTTATGTTGTCTTCGATTGCGGTTGATTTTATTCCAATAATTTTAACTAACTCTTCCTGTGTAATATTAGGATTATTTCTCATTTCATCCATAATTTTCTTTCGCCTTGCATTCAGGGATCTTTTATACCCCACTTTATTACCCACGTTTATCATATCATAAATGGGGAATAAAACGGGGAATATTTTGTTACTCAAAAAACTCCAGACGGTTATTATCACCTGTGCAATCAGATTATGAATATATGCGGTATACCGTATGAGTTTTTATTGAGTGCAACTCTATATTTATGTATTTATTTACAAAATCAAAAAAATCAAACTAATTCCGACAAAACTTTGTGCGAGGACGGATTGATATAGGGCTCATAGATGTTATACTACGTTTGTCTGTCTGAAAAATAAGATCGAAAGGTTTTTTATGTTTATTAACGTAAATAATAAATCTTATCACGCAAAGATTCCTCCATAAAAATATTGCAGTATTTGTTGCTGATTTGCCTTTTGCTTGAATTTATAATTTTCTATTAGTTTTTTTATTATAGTATAAATTAGGAGAAGATTTATGAAAAAGTATTTAAGTCGTATATTTATAGATGGGCTTACAGGAATGGCACACGGTCTTTTCTCAACGCTTATCATCGGAACAATTTTAGTTCAGATTTCAAAATTGATTCCAAACCCCTACGGAGGTTACATAGCTATCATCGGGCAGATCGCAATGGCTCTGACAGGAGCCGGTATAGGTGTAGGGCTTGCGGGAAAATTAAACGCTTCCGCCTTTGTAGCTCTTGGAAGTGCAGTTGCAGGACTTGTGGCAGCCCATGCCCAATCGATCCTCTCCGGTACATTTTCTGTAAGTAAGGGTGTTTTGTTTATAGGCCCCGGCGAACCCCTTGGAGCCTTTACCGCATCCTTGGTTGCCGTAGAATTCGGTATTTTTATTTCAGGCAAAACAAAACTTGATCTGTTGTTAACACCAGCATTTTCCATGCTATTTGGCAGCTTTATAGGATTTGTAATAGGACCTCCCATCAGTAAGTTGATGCTACTAATCGGTAAATCGATTGAATATGGAACTACATACCAACCTTTTCTCATGGGAATCATCGTAGCTGTTATTATGGGAATGGTACTCACCCTGCCTATAAGCTCCGCCGCCTTAGGTATTGTTTTAGGACTGTCCGGAATAGCCGCAGGAGCCGCTACAGTTGGGTGTTGCTGCCAAATGATAGGCTTTGCCGTCGCAAGCTTTAGAGACAACGGTGTCAACGGTCTCATCACTCAAGGCATCGGAACTTCTATGGTTCAAGTGCCCAATATCCTGCGAAAACCTATAATCTGGCTGCCCCCGATATTTGCCAGCGCCATTTTAGGACCGGTATCTACCATAGTTTTAAAAATGACCAACCTTCCTGCAGGTTCCGGGATGGGAACTTCAGGCCTTGTAGGGCAGATAATGACTTTTAAATCCATGGCGGCGACTACCTCAACATCCACAATTTGGACGTACGTTATATTGCTGCACTTCATAGCCCCCGCAATCTTGACCCTGGTATTCTCAGAATCATTTTACAAACTGGGAATTATAAAACGAGGAGATATGAAGATATAACAAAAATCAACTGTATGGTATCTATTTAACATGGTTAATAACTTCTTCATCAAATTGGGCTACAGACGTAGCCCTTTTTAATTGCGATCATTACTTTCTATCCTACCACCCGGCATTTTGACTTGCTTTTTCATAAAAAAAGCATCTACTATTTCTATCTTAGATATTGCAAAAAATTGTGATATAATCCTAGTATTATTTTTGAAAGATTAAGGTAAGATGAAAAGAAAAATCGAGTTGTGCGGAATCTATAATATTAAAAACAATCTCTGTACGGAAGATTGTAAATTCTGTGCTCAGGGCATTCTTGCTAAAAACAGAGGATCTGCTAAAAAGATAACTTTCGATGCAAAAGCGATAGATGCGGCAATGCGTGCTGCAGAAAATGATTTAACAAGATTCGGGCTGGTTGCTTCATCAAGAGGCCCTAGCCCTGAGGAAGTCGAAATAGTGGTGCGAATTTACAGAGAAATAAAAAAACGTGCGAATATACACCTGTGCGCTTCGCTCGGAATTGCATCCTATGAGGTTATGAAAAAACTAAAAGAGGCAGGCGTTAGCAGATACCACTGCAACCTTGAAAGCTGCAAGTCATTCTTCCCTAAGCTGTGCATAAGCCATACCTATGATGAAAAGGTGGAAACGATTGAGAATGCCAAAAAGGCCGGCCTTGCGGTATGCAGCGGCATGCTGCTTGGAGCCGGCGAATCGTTTGAAGACAGGCTGGAACTTGCAAGAGAGCTCAAAGAGCTATCTGTAAACTCCGTACCTATAAATATATTAATCCCAATAAAGGGCACTCCCCTTGAGGATAACAAGGTGCTTTCTGAGCAGGAAATAGAAAGCAGCATAACCGAAATTGCAAAAATACTATCGCCTGAAAAAATACGCCTTGCAGGAGGCAGGATCCATCTGAAAGACTCTGGCTACAACCTGCTAAAACACGCCGTAAGTGCACTTATCACGGGTGACATGGCTACCACCGCAGGCTGCAGAGTACAGAATGACAAAGCGATGATAAAAAGACTTTCACTCGAACAAAGCACCCGCTAACCGCAAGGACTTCAGGTTAAAGCTCGTACACATTGCCGTCAGAAGCCTTGTGTAATCTATTCAGCAAGGCTTCATATTCGCTGCTCTCATCTTTTTTTATCAATATAACAGCCCTCTTTATATTGTCTTCATCAAGCTTTCTAAGACTGTGATAAAGCCTGTTTATTACAGCCTGCGTACTTAGATTCGTAAAATCTAACACCCTAGTTTCCTTATCAAAAAAACCGCTGAACTTTTGTGTAATCACGCTGCCTCGCATGCGGTCCATATCCCCGGCGCTACCTACAACTACAAAACACTCACAATTGGGAGAATAATGTTTGTACTTAACTCCCGGTGACTTTGGAACGTCTTTCATCGATTTACGCTCATCCGAAGCGCTACCATCGAAACCCGATGATAATTTATAACCGCTTTTTTCAAGACAACCCCGGATTTCAGCTTCGCCTATTACTCCGGGTCTCAGTACATTGACTTTGCCGCCGGTAACACTTATAACCGTGGATTCTATCCCGATATCGGAATCATCACCCATGATCACCGCATCTATCTTGCCGTTGAGATCGTCTATAACATGTGAAGTGGAAGTCGGGCTTGGCTTTCCCGATTTATTTGCACTCGGAGCAGCTATGGGAACACCTGCAGAACGTATGAACTCCCTTGCAATGCTACTACTTGGCATCCTTACAGCTACCGTATCAAGCCCTCCTGTAACCTGATCCGGTATGTCAGCACTCTTTTTGCACACCAAGGTGAGGGGACCCGGCCAAAATTCATTTGCAATAGCCAAGATATGTTTATCTACGTCAGAAGCTACTCCCTGAAGTTCGGAAATATCGGAAATATGAACTATGAGCGGATTATCGGAAGGTCTTCCCTTCGCCTTGTAAATTTTTTCTATGGCATCCGGATCCAAAGCGTTTGCTCCAAGCCCGTATACGGTTTCTGTAGGAAAAGCTACCGTTCCTCCTGCCCTAATGATATTAGCTGCTTTCTCCATGCCCTCTTTATCAGGATTTAAAATTTTGGTTTTCATACAGGGCTATTCTCCAAACTTACTCATCTTGGCTGCCTGGTCGGCTGTAATCAAGCCTTCTATAACTTCGTCTATGTCTCCATTCATAAAATTATCCAACTTATATATGGTAAGCCCTATCCTATGATCGCTCACCCTTCCTTGAGGGAAATTATATGTCCTTATCCTCTCGCTCCTATCGCCCGATCCTACCTGACTCTTTCTTTCATCCGACAGCTGCTTGTTCTGCTCTTCCATCTTAAGATTGTAAAGTCTTGATTTAAGCACCTTAAATGCCTTATCCTTATTTTTTATCTGAGATTTTTCGTCCTGACACGTAACTACTATCCCCGTCGGTTCATGTGTAAGCCTTACCGCAGAATCGGTAGTATTTACAGACTGTCCTCCATTTCCTGACGATCTGTATACATCCACCCTCACATCGTTCGGATTAAGATCCACTTCTACATCATCCATTTCAGGAAGCACAGCCACGGTAGCTGCAGATGTGTGCACCCTACCGCTTGATTCTGTAGTCGGTACTCTCTGCACCCTGTGCACTCCGCTTTCATACTTTAGCCTTGAGAATGCGCCCTTTCCCTTTATCAACATAACCGCTTCCTTTATGCCGTTAAGCCCGGTTTCATTCAGCTCTATGATTTCAGTCTTCCAGTTTTTTGAATCTGCATACATGGAATACATCCTAAGAAGATCGCTCCCGAAGAGCGCCGCCTCTTCACCCCCTGTGCCTGCTCTGATTTCAAGTATTACATTCTTTTCGTCTCGAGGATCTTTAGGGATCAGAAGTATTTTCAGCTGTTCTTCTTCCTTGTTTATTTCATCTTCAAGGCCGGATATTTCAAGCTTTGCAAGATCCTTCATCTCTTCATCACCGCCGGCACCTGCAAGAAGCTCCTTTGCATCTGAAAGCTCCTGCTTATGCTTTTTAAATGAACTATACGTCTTAACTATAGGCTCCATATCGCTCATTTCCTTTATGTATTTTTGCCAAAGCGGCTGATTCCCAATTATCTCAGGCTTTGACACGGCGGCCTCAAGTTCCTTGTATTTTTCTACTATAAAATCCAGCTTGTCTAACATCTTTCCTCCTAAATTATTTGTTATGCATTAAATATCAAGTTCTAAAACCACAGGGCAATGATCGCTGCCATATACATCGCTTAAAATTTTTGCATCCTCTATTTTATCCTTTACATCATTTGATACAAGAAAGTAGTCTATCCTCCACCCCGCATTGTTCTTCCTTGCATTAAACCTGTAGCTCCACCAAGTGTATGCCCCTTCTTTATCCGGATATTTGTATCTGAAAGTATCCGTAAACCCGGCTTCTAACAGCTCTGTGAACTTCTCCCTCTCTTCATCGGTAAATCCGGGATTTCTCCTGTTGGTTTTAGGATTTTTAAGATCTATCTCCGTGTGCGCTACATTTAAATCGCCACAGATAATAACAGGCTTTTCTTTATTCAACTTCACTACGTAGTCCCTGAAATCATCCTCCCAATGCTGCCTGTAATCAAGCCTTGCAAGTTCCGGTTTTGAATTCGGTACATATACATTCACAAGGTAAAAATCCTTGAAATCCGCAGTCACAACCCGTCCTTCTTCATCGTGTTCTTCTATGCCGATTCCCTTTGAAGTGGAAACCGCCTCTTCCTTTGAAAGCACGAGCGTTCCGGAATAGCCCTTCCGTTTTGCGCTATCCCAGTATTGATGGTATCCGTTTGTAAGGATTTCTTCCTGACCTTCCTGCATTTTAGTTTCCTGCACGGCAAAATAATCAGGACTTTCACCCTCTAAGACATCCAGAAAACCCTTTTTAATGCAGGCTCTTATGCCGTTAACATTCCAAGAAATAAACTTTTTCATACATCACCCAAGCTATCCTTTAAAATAATCAATACCCGCTTTAAATATATTTTGATTTTCACTTTTTGGCATATTCTTATATAAATTTTCGCCGAAGATTCTTTCAGAATGCGCCATCTTGCCAAGAATCTTGCCATCCGGCGATGTGAGCGCTTCTATACCCCCGATAGAGCCGTTAGGGTTGATCTCGATATCCATTCCGCTATTTCCATATTTATCCGTATATTGAGCGGCTATCTGTCCATTTCTGATATATGAAAGAAGCTCGGAGTCCGTACAGTAAAATTTACCGTAGCTGTGAGAAACAGGCATGGTGTACACATCTCCCACCTTAAATCCCGACATCCAAGGCGATTTAGTAGAAATTATCCTGGTGTTTATCATTCTTGAAACATGCTCTCCTACATCGTTTTTCGTTAAAGTCGGTGATTCTTCAGTTTTTTCTCTATATTCACCAAACGGAAGCAAACCTGTATTTATAAGACCCTGAAAACCGTTCCCTATACCTGCCAAAAGACCATCTCTGCAGCTTAGCAGCTCCTCTATGGCTTCCCTTACGTAGGCATTTGTAAGTACTGCGGAAATAAACTTCGCAGGACCGTCAGGCTCATCTCCACCGCTGAATCCACCGGGTATGAACACTATCTGGGCGGTTTTAATTGCGGCGGCCAACTCTCTAAAGGAGCGTGCTATTAGATGACCGTTTAAATTTCTGACGTTTACGAGCGTGCAGTTTCCTCCTCCTGCTTCAAACGCCCTCCTTACATCATTCTCTGAACCGCTCCCCGGGAAAACCGGAATTACTATCCTCGGCTTTGATAGCCTAAAAGCATATCCTGCCTTAGACTTCGCTTCACACCCTTCATGGGGCTGCATCGTAACGGCGTAGCTGAACTTATTATTTCTCTCAAAGGTTTTTTCTTGAATCTCTATCTTAGGCTCAGTATGGAACACTTCCGAAAGCGGTTTTATCCACTTATTGATGACCTCATCTATGCCGCTGTCCATCAAGGTTTTGTCCGCATTCAGAACGGCGAGTTCACAGAATTCATTCGTGATACCTATTTCGTAAAGTCCATATGCCTTATTTGAAAATTCCTTTGCATCGAAATCTCCTTCTACCTCTAATATCACACTTCCATAATAAGACCTGGTAATGACGTCACAAATAGTTTTTTCAATATCCGTCTCATTTTTAGGTAACTTTCCTAAGAGGTTCTTTGCAAAATATCGCCCGTCAAGACTCAGTCCGATCTTATTGCCTGCCATGGAATTTACAAGACTTGCAAATATTCCGCCCCGTCCTACCGATGTTACGGATTTTACATCGTCCGATTTAATAAGCCGCTCCACATCCTTAAACATAGCGGATGCAGCCTTGTAATCTATTCCTCCATCGCCTTTATACCCCGGCATCAAACAGATAAGCCTGTTGTTAAAACCGGTCAAAACGTTTCCCTTTGTGTTTTCAGCCCTTCCTACGCCCACGGCAAGGCTTACAAGTGTATTTGGAATTTTTGTGCCCTTCAAAAATTCATGTACATCGCATTCACAACCTATACAAGGTATGTTAAGGGAGATCCCTGCATCAAAGGCTCCCAACATAGCTGCCGTCATATCCCCAAGCTTTTTAGGATCTGCTGCGGAATCATTAAAACATCCTTGCAGCGAGAAATATATTTTAGATGGATCCACTCCGAGTAAAACGGCCTTCATAGCGGCATCAATTACAGCCAATTTACTCCCTTCCAATGGATTGTCATTTAGAATTTCAGGAGCCCATCCATATGTCATAACGGATGTTGTAGATGTATTTCCCTTCTGCACCGGAAGTTTACTTACCATCCCTACGGTTTGTGTTAACTCCGTTTCACCTCCGAGCGGCATCATAACGGAACTACTGCCTGCTGTGGAGTCAAACCTTTGTATGAGTCCTTTCTTGTTGCAACAGCTTAAATCAGTCAGGACTTCGTCCAAATATTTTTTTGGTTTGAACGTCTTCAAGGATTTATATATAGGATGTTTTATAAGCTCTGCAGTACTTTCGCCTTTAACTCCCTTGCCTTCTATACTGACCTTTTCTTCACGTACACAACCTCTTGACTTTATAAATTTTTGATTTAAATTTACAATTTCATCTCCATCCCAGGTAAGTACAAGCCTGTCGTCCTTTGTTACCTCCGCTATAACCGTAGCTTCAAGGTTTTCCCCTTCCGATTCTCTTTTAAAATGCTTCCAATGCAACCTGTCGATAGCTAACACAAGCCTTTCTGAAGAATCTGAAAGTGCAAGCTCCATACCTTCTATCGTATCGTTTACTGCAGGCACCATATTTAAGTTCACCCTGGCGCCACTTACAAGTTCGCTGATTGCTACTGCAATGCCTCCTATGCCACAATTTCTACTTTTTTTTACGAGTTGAGTCACCCTGTCATAGCTGAATAATTTCTGTATACTCCTTGCTGTCATTGGATTTGTATAATAGGTATTATTTTCATTCGAGCGGTCCGTTTTTGCGCCCAGGAGCACTATTATATCTCCCGCCGCAGGTTCCTTTTTCACTACATTTTCAACAGGAGCGGCCGATACAGTCGCTGCGACTTCTACGCTACCCTTGGCGTAATCTGTGCTACATGCTTGTTCTACCAATCCTGTAGGTACTCCCATTCCCTTAGCATAGAAGCTGAATCCGTCTGCAGTTTCAACGGCCAACTTTCTCTTTGCGAGTTTATCCCTACCCTTGTTGAAATTATCTGCGCAAGAAAGCCTCATACATTGATGAACATAGCTCCGTGCAGCAATCGAGCCTCTGATAGCCTCTCCTAAATTCAAAGCGGAAGTTCTGAAAGCGTCAGTTTCGAGCAAATGCGTGCACGCCTTACTCTTAAGCATGAGCAACCAGTCTTCATTCCTGCCGTCTACCTCGCATTTTATGCGAAGACTGCAAGCATTATCCTTCTCCTTTTCATCTACAATGAGCTCATTTTCACGGTCTTGAATTCGCTCAGCCGATATTTTCGCAATATCCATAAGAGAAATATCGGTGGTTTCTTCACTTCCTTTATAAAACTTTTTTCTGCAATCCAAGTAATCATCATAGATCTTCTTTACTTCTTTTGAATATGACGACTTGTCAAAATTGATATCGCCTATTTTTGCATTAAATGCGGATCTTCTGCCAAGACCTGCCCAACAAGCATTGAGCATCTTCATCTCCGCCGATGTAGGCTCTCTGTCTTCATTATTTTTAAATTCATCTTGAATTAGTTTTATATCTGAAACGCTTAAATCCAGACCTTCGTCAGCTATGAACTTCTCTGTTCTCTTTTTATCAAAATTTCGAAATCCCCTTATATTCTTTGTAGAATCAGTGTCTCCCGCAGCCGATGCAAATAAATCTTCCTTATCCGGATTTATCAAATAGACCTCTTTTGGATTTATCATGTAATCTACTATCTTTGACATATCATCAGCATTTACATCACCTGCAATCGCAATGATCGTAGCTGTTCTAACATTCGGCTTTATGCCTTTTCTGGATAATTTTATACATTGCTTGGCAAGATCCGCTCTTCTATCGTATCTTCCCTTTACGCTTGAATACGCAAAACAGGTATAACCTTCCAACAAGGCATCGATATTTTCGTCGTAATATAAATTATCGCAGGTGGGATCTGCAAACACGTAATAAGAAAGACTCTTCGCAGTGGATACGTCGAGTCCTGTGATCACATACATATTGAGATATCTTACTTCTTTTACTCCCTCTATTCCAAGAGTATTTTTAAATTCCTGTGCTAACGTCTGCGCCTTATTGTCAAACCCCTTTTTTCTCTCCACCAGAATTTTCATCTGTTCTCCCTTTATGCATTCTAACAACGCTCAATCATATAAAAATTCTACCATTTTATATGTTGCAAAATCAAGATTTCACGCCTCGATTATTCATCTTTAACTCTCTTTGAATATTGCGCTTTGCATCCTTTTTCGCAATGCTTTCACGCTTATCATATATTTTTTTACCTCTACAAAGTCCAAGCTCTACCTTGGCAATTCCCGATTTAGTAATATAGACCTTGAGAGGAATCAACGTATATCCCTTTTGCGTGAGCGAGCCCATGATCTTTCTTATCTCCTGCCTGTGAAGAAGCAACTTACGGTTCCTTAACGGCGGCGAATTGAACTGATTGCCTTGCTCATACGGGCTTATATGCACCCCGAAGAGTATGCACTCACCATCTTCTATCCGTGCATAACCTTCCTTGATGTTTATATTACCCTTTCTTATGGACTTTATTTCAGTACCTGTAAGCACTATCCCCGCTTCATACCTCTTATCCACAAAATACTCGTGCAGAGCCTTTCTGTTGTTTGCAATTATATGTCCGTTATCCTGCTTGGTTTTTTTACCTTTCTTCGCCATCAGCGTTTCCCTCTTAGAATTTTTTGAAATATTTAAACGGAAAAATCCTGAGCACCGCCTTACCATAAACCTTGTCCATAGAGACGAGTCCTACATCCGTCGATCTGCTGTCTGCACTGTTGTACCTGTTGTCACCGAGAACGAAGAGTTTGCCCTTAGGGATTTTCAATTTATTTACTTCCACCTGCCCGTTGCCGTTCGTCTCTGTAGCCTTATCCAAGGTATAGCTTTGATCTATTTCCTTACCGTTTCTATACACCTTCTTATTTTTAATCGTAATTTCATCACCCGGAAGCCCTATTATTCGCTTTATATAGTATTTTTTGTTATCGAAATTCAATAGCGATCCTGTGGTATCAGCCATTTCTCCGGAATCAAAAACCACTATATCCTCATGTTTAAATTCGTTGAAAACGTATGCCTGTTTGCTCAAAAGCAGGTAATTACCGTCTTGCAATGTCGGTAGCATCGAAGTTTGTCTTACTATCGTGGTTTTCACAAATGTTATACCTATGAGAATGGTCATAACTATTACTATTAGGTATGAAACAACTGTACTTACCGTGCCGTTTTTTTTCTCTTCATAATTTTCCATAACTGCTATCTTACGTTCCTTTCACCATATTCTTCCAACAATTTTTGCTTTAGTTCCCAAAGCTTTTTCGATAAGTCTACAAAGTAATCCTGCGGATTTTCAAATCTGGTAACTTCGTCCCAAAGCGTATCAAGCTGTTCCTTGCAGTATTTACGTGTACTTTCTATATCCTTGGATTCATACACGCATCTTCCTTTTATAAATATAGGCTTTAAAAGCTCAGTAGCCGTAAAACTCTCAACGACCTTCTTCTTCCATATGGCTCTCGGATCGAATATAGTGTACGGCTTGGAATCGTCTATTACTTCATCCGCAAGGGTTATGACATCCGCTATCGCCTTACCGCTGTTGTTATCAAACAGCCTGTACACCTTTTTGAATCCGGGATCTGTTATCTTGTCTAAATTTTCACTCACCTTTAAGGTAGGAACCGCCGTACCGTTTCGCATAATTGTAGAAAGCTTATACACTCCACCAAACACAGGATCCGGTTTTGAAGTTATAAGCTTTTCCCCCACACCGAACGAATCGATCTGTGCACCCTGAAGAAGTACATCCCTTATTATGTATTCATCCATGGAATTGGAAACTACAATTTTGCAGTCCTCATGTCCTGCATTATCGAGCATCTTCCTTGCACACCTTGTAAGATAGGTGACGTCTCCGCTATCTATTCTTATTCCTTTGTTTATAGGCTTATATTCATCAAAAACTTTTATGGCATTGGGAACACCCGATTTTAGCACATTGTACGTATCTACGAGCAATACCGCATTGTCGGGATAACTTTGTGCATATGCCTTAAAGGCTTCGTATTCGTTTTCAAAGCTCTGAACCCAGCTATGAGCCATGGTCCCCATTGCAGGAACTCTGAATTCCTGATCCGCTATAGTACACGCAGTGCCGGCACAACCTCCGATATAGGTAGACCTCGCCCCGAGTACTGCTGCACTTACGCCCTGTGCTCTTCTCGTACCGAATTCAAATACAGGTCTTCCCTGTGCCGCTCTTACGATTCTATTTGCTTTTGTGGCTATAAGACTTTGATGGTTTATTGTAAGAAGGAGCATGGTCTCTACAAGCTGAGCTTGTATCACAGGTCCTCTCACCACGAGTATCGGTTCTCTTGGAAATATCGGAGTACCTTCAGGTACAGCCCAAACATCGCATTCAAATTTAAAGTTCTTTAGATAATCGAGGAACTTATCATCAAAAATTCCCTTTCCCCTTAAATATTCTATATCCTCATCTGCAAATTCGAGTTCGCTCAGATATTCCACTACCTGCTCTACACCAGCCATTATCGCATAACCGCTGCCTGAGGGTAAATTTCTGAAAAACAAGTCGAACGTAGCTATATCATCACCCTTGCCCGACAGAAAATATCCATTCGCCATAGTTATTTCATAAAAGTCTACCAACATCGTAAGATTGGTCTTTTTCATTCTCATAACTCCTCCTAACTGTGATAACTCTCTCTACATTATACTACTTTAAGAGTGGTTGTAAATAGTGTCCCGTATATGATTTTTTTGCTCGGCTAACTTCAAGCGGTGTACCTGTCGCTACGATTTCACCTCCGTTAGATCCGCCGTCAGGTCCAAGATCTATTATGTGATCCGCCCTTTTTATTACATCAAGGTTATGCTCTATCACAACTACGGTATTTCCTGTATCCGTAAGCCTTTCGAGCACGGCTATAAGCTTATCTACATCTGCAAAGTGAAGCCCTGTAGTGGGTTCATCCAAAATGTACAGCGTCCTTCCCGTGCTCTTCTTTGCAAGTTCACTCGCAAGCTTTATTCTCTGAGCTTCTCCTCCCGAAAGCTGAGTGGATGGCTGTCCCAGCCTTATGTATCCTAGGCCGACATCTGAAATTGTATCAAGTATCCTCTTTATCGTAGGGATGTTTTCAAAAAACACCTTGGCTTCATCAACGCTCATATCGAGCACATCGAAGATCGATTTATCCTTGTATTTCACTTTAAGAGTTTCTTGGTTGTAACGCATCCCCCCGCAAACGTCGCACGGTACATATACATCCGGAAGAAAGTGCATCTCGATCTTTATGATTCCATCACCCTTGCAGGCTTCACACCTTCCGCCCTGAAGATTGAAGCTGAAGCGTCTTTTGCTAAATCCTCGTATTTTAGCCTCTTTGAGTCCCGCAAAAAGATCCCTTATCGGTGTAAACACTCCTGTATAGGTCGCAGGGTTTGACCTTGGAGTTCTTCCTATCGGCGACTGATCTATGTCGACTATCTTGTCTATATGCTCTATTCCCTTGATGCTCTTGTGTTTTCCTACTTCATGTGTACTGCCGTGCAAAATATTCGAAGCGCCCTTATGAAGTATCTGATTCACAAGCGTGCTCTTTCCCGAGCCTGACACCCCCGTTACACAAACTAATTTCCCCAACGGAATGTCTACATTTATATTTTTAAGGTTGTTTTCCGCCGCTCCTTTTATGGTTATTTTTTTACCGTTTCCCTTTCTGTATTGGAGTTTGGATGAAATCTTTTTAGCACCGCTTAAATACTGTCCTGTAACCGAATCCTTCATCTTTTTTATGGCTTCTACATCTCCCGAAGCAACCAGCTCACCTCCATGTACACCGGCTCCGGGACCTATGTCTACGATGTGATCGGCCGCATACATGGTTTCTTCATCATGCTCCACCACTATCAAGGTATTTCCGATATCCGTCAAGTGCCTAAGCGTATCTAAAAGCTTAAGGTTATCCTTTTGGTGCAGTCCTATACTCGGTTCGTCAAGCACATACAGTACTCCGACAAGCCCCGATCCTATCTGCGTTGCAAGCCTTATCCTCTGAGCCTCTCCGCCTGAAAGCGTACCCGCAGCCCTTGATAGCGTAAGGTAATCAAGCCCCACATCCACGAGAAACTGCAGCCTCGTCCTTATCTGTTTTATTATTTCCTTAGCTATCAGTTCATCCTTGCCTTCAAGACTTAACTTTTCTATAAAGCCAAGGGCATCTACAGCGGACATCTCCGTAAATTCATGGATATTTATACCTCCCACCTTGACGGCGAGCACTTCTTTTTTCAGTCGTTTTCCGTCGCAATCGCTACATACGGTTTCATGCATGTATTTTCCCATCTTATCTTTGAAAAAGTCGGATTTTGCGTTCATATAACGCCTTTCAAGATTATTTATAAGACCTTCAAAAGGATGTTTCTTGCTGTAGACATTTCCCGATAAACTCCTATATTCATAGGAGAGATCCCTTTTGCCGGTACCGTAAAGAAGCTCCTGCTTAAACTTTGCGGGGAGGTCTTTATATGGGGTGCTCATGGATACCCCGTGGTAGTCTGCGAGTTCCTCCACCATCTTCTTATAGATCCCCGAATATTCTATGGAATGATAGATGGTGGATAAGGCTCCGTTACTTAGGCTGAGCGATTCGTCCTTGATTATGAGCTTAGGATCTATATGCTGTATGTGTCCTATGCCTTTACACGTTTCACAGGCGCCCTGAGGACTGTTAAATGAAAATATTCTAGGTTCGAGCTCCGTTATGCCGCTACCGTGCTCACTGCAGGAAAACTTCGTGTTGTAACTCTCGCAGATTTCACCGTCTTTTCCTGAATATAGAGCCGTTACCTCACCCTCTCCTTCTTTTATTGCAAGCTCGACAGCTTCGGAGAGTCTCGGTCTTATATCGGCGTTTATCTTAATCCTGTCTATGACAATGTCTATGCTGTGTTTGTAATTTTTTTCTAAAGATATCTCATCGTCTGCGAGGTTCTTAATTTCACCGTCCACCCGCACTCTCGTATATCCGTCTGCGGCTATCCTCTCAAGAATCTTATCGTGCCTTCCCTTCCTGGCCTTTACAACCGGCGCTAAAATCTGCACCTTGTCGCCTTTATCGCTATTAAGTATCTTGTTGACTATTTGATCAAGATCCATGGGTACGATTTCTTTACCGCAAACCGGACAATGTGGCACACCTACCCTTGCAAACAACAATCTTAAGTAATCGTAGATTTCAGTCACCGTTCCAACTGTTGATCTCGGGTTATTATGCGTTGATTTCTGATCTATGGCTATGGCAGGAGAAAGCCCTGTAATCATCTCTACGTCCGCCTTTTCCATTCTTCCTAAAAACTGCCTTGCATAGGATGACAGGCTTTCCATATATCGCCTTTGCCCTTCCGCATAGATGGTATCAAATGCAAGAGATGATTTACCGCTCCCTGAGAGCCCCGTAAGTACCACGAATTTATCACGAGGTATGGTCACATCTATTCCCTTGAGATTGTTCTCCCTTGCATTTTTTATCACTATTTCCTTATCCATAGATTCTCCTTCTATAACCTCGCCCTATATTCAAAAAGGATCTCTCTGAGCTCCGCCGCCCTTTCAAATTGAAGATCTTTCGCCGCCTGTTTCATCTCTTTTTCTATCTTTTTGGTAAAATCCGAAAGCTCCTTTTTAGACATCTCCTGAGGCTTTTTAAGCTCCTCTTCCTCCACTTCGATGGTCGCCTCTATCGATTCTCTTATATCCTTTTGTATGCTCTTTGGTGTAATGTTATGCTCTTCGTTGTATCTTTGCTGTATCTTTCGTCTCCTTGTCGTTTCATCCATCGCATTCTTCATGGCATTGCTTATTCCGTCTGCATATAATATTACCCTGCCGTTTGCATTTCTTGCCGCACGTCCGATGGTTTGGATAAGTGAAGTTTCCGTCCTCAAAAAGCCTTCTTTATCGGCATCCAAGATCGCAACAACTGAGACTTCAGGAATATCGAGCCCTTCCCTCAAAAGGTTTATACCTATCAGCACGTCGTATTTCCCGAGCCTCAGCTCTCTAATTATTTCCATTCTCTCAATTGCATCGATGTCGGAATGCATATAACATGCCTTGATGTCAGCATCTATGAGGAAGGCACTGAGGCTTTCTGCCATTTTTTTGGTGAGGGTGGTTATGAGCATTCGCTCGCCCCTCTCAGCTACCTTGTTTATTTCGCCTATCAAATCGTCTATCTGCCCTTCTATAGGTCTTACATCTATTTCAGGCTCTAAAAGCCCCGTAGGTCTTATGATTTGCTCGCAGGTGATTCCGCCGCTCTTTTCTTTTTCGTATTCCGCGGGAGTTGCAGATACGTATACTACTTGATTTACAAGTTCTTCGAATTCGCTAAACTTAAGCGGCCTATTATCGAGAGCCGCAGGCAACCTGAACCCGTAATCAACGAGGGTGGTTTTTCTTGACCTGTCCCCTGCATACATCGCCCTTAGCTGCGGAAGCATTACGTGCGATTCATCTATTATCGTAAGGAAGTCATCGGGGAAATAGTCTATCAACGTATATGGTCTTTCTCCTTCCTTGAGCCCGTTTATATATCTGGCATAGTTTTCTATTCCCTTGCAGGTGCCCATTTCGTTTATGAGCTCTATATCGTATCTTGTCCTCTCTTCAAGCCTCTGTGCCTCTAAAAACTTTCCGTTTTCTTTAAACCATTTGAGCCTTTCGCCGAGGTCCTTGCTTATCTGCGTTATAGCTGAGCTAAGTTTATCCGGTGTCGAAATGTAATGCGTTGCAGGATAGATGGCTATGTGCTTTCGCCTGCCGAGGAGTTTTCCCGTTACTGCGTTCATCTCCCTGATATCTTCAATTTCATCGCCAAACATCTCTATTCTCACAGGATTTTCGCTACCTGAAGGATATATGTCTATCACATCGCCTCGCACCCTAAAGCTTCCTCTGCTAAAATCTATGTCCGCTCTGTGATATTGAATTTCCACCAGTTTTTTGAGTATTTCATCTCTTGATTTTTCCTCGCCCAGCCTTATGGAGAGCATCTGCGTTTCATAGTCAAAGGGGCTTCCAAGTCCGTATATGCAAGATACGCTGGCTACAATTATGACGTCACGCCTTTCGGCAAGTGAAGCGGTAGCGGAATGGCGCAGTTTATCGATTTCCAAGTTCGTAGATGCGTCTTTATCTATGTGGGTATCCGTAGACGGAATATATGCCTCCGGCTGGTAATAGTCGTAGTATGAGATAAAATACTCCACGGCATTTTCAGGGAAAAACTCCTTGAATTCGCCGTACAGCTGCCCTGCGAGGGTCTTATTATGGGATATTACGAGGGTAGGCTTCTGCGCCTTTTCTATGAGTCCCGCCATAGTGAATGTTTTACCTGAACCAGTAACACCCATGAGCGTTTGGTGACGCCTTTCTTCTTCTATGCCCTTTGCAAGTTTTTCTATAGCCGGTTTTTGATCGCCCATAGGGCTGAATTTTGAATGTAATTTAAAATCCATCGGTTAATCTACCTTTAGGTGAATCCACTATGCCTCTTATAGTTATATCCACCTGTTCCACATTGATCGCAGTCATCTTCTCTACTTCATTTTTTATAGCCGTCTGTAACATATCCGATTCACGGATGAACGATATGCCCTTTCTGAGTACTACCTGAACAGCTATATAAAGTCCTGTGCTCTTTGAGTTTATGTATATTATGTTGATATTACCGGCAGGTTCGTTATCACGAAATGCCTTCTTTATCAGTCTTTCTATTACCCTGTCTGATATTTTGTAATCACCGAGGTAGCTGTAAATCGGTCTTACCACCGCCTTCTCATTTTTTCCGGCAGAACTGTTCTTGCCCTTGATCTTTTTAATAGGGTGCACAAAATATCCCGAAAAATGGTGCTTAAGTTCAAACGTCGGTGCAGGAACGGCATGCTTGCCTTCATTTTTTCGCTGCTTATTGGCCGTGAGCCTTTCTCTTTCCGTCGTTACGTCTTCTATATAAACGTATTCCGAAAATTCAGGGAGTTTTAGTTTTTTTCGTATTTTTTCCACCATACCAACGGAGGTGCCGATTATCAATATGCCGGACGGAGCCGCATTTTTAATGCTTTTAATGACTTCGTCGGCATGTTTATCATAAACAAAGAGAGCAGTTTTTATGGCTCCAATTTTTGTCTTATCCTTCTTAGCTGAATGGCCACTCGCTATCTGCCCTCTAAATATAAATAATCCGTCGTCGATTATCCCGTCAATATCCTTGTCTTTGCATACATCAATAGCCTTAAAGCTTTTGCCTGTACCACTTTTGCCTACAAGTGCTATGAGCCGCATCGCATCACTTAGTTGTGGTCATGCCCACATCCACAGCTGCAGGAATGATCGTGATGCTCATGGTGTCCTTCCGAACCTTCTTCTTCATCGTCTGATATTTCATCCAATACCTTTGAGAATTCGTCAGACAGCTGCTCAAATATTTTTTCATCTTCAATATTGTCAAGCTCTATTTCTCCATTTTCCTTTTCGCTATATCCGAAAAAGTAAATTTCTTCTTCCTTGTTAGAGGCAAGTACTATGTAGTCCTTACCGTCATACTCCAACAATCCCAATGGCTCACATACCTCTTCCTTACCATCTTCAAAACTAAGCGTAATTTCTTCAATCTCTTCAAATTTTTTATCATTACCCATCTCAACCTCCATTTCATTTCAAACTCCTATACAGTTTAGCATAATATCGATATCCCTACAACCTTTTTAAAATGAAAATATAAGTTAACCGCAGTGAGCGCTACGATGGCGCTTTATATGCAAAATTCAAACCAAATACCTTTGATAAAACAACACAATAAAAAAAGAGAGGTTTTACCTCTCTTTTAAAAAATGGTGATCCTGCCGGGAATTGAACCCGGGTTACCGCCGTGAAAGGGCGGTGTCTTAACCTCTTGACCACAGGACCATAAACCGGCAACGACCTGCTTTTCCATACAGTCACCCATATAGTATCATCAGCG